>Ga0208900_1000449_pt1 | contig 25784 bp, 20 predicted proteins | sample AntAceMetag02UKK_FD_184763 | JGI IMG/M metagenome (GOLD analysis project Ga0208900, IMG submission 184763) | Saline lake microbial communities from Ace Lake, Antarctica - Antarctic Ace Lake Metagenome 02UKK (SPAdes) (version 2) | ecosystem: Environmental > Aquatic > Non-marine Saline and... | reverse complement strand
GAAGTAATTAGCACGGTGGCTATATCACTCGTGCCGGGAGAATAATGCACATTAGAAAACAGCAGTACGATTCAATCTTTAAAATATTTTGTTGCTGAACTGCTGTATCCCAATAATCATAAGCCTCAAAATTTGAATTTCACTTACCTTTGCCGAAAAATTTGTTGTTATGAATGTAAGCGAAAGCATCATCAATATTAAAAAGGGAATTCCTGAAAATGTGAAGCTGGTTGCAGTTTCCAAAACCAAACCAAACCAAATGGTTCTGGATGCCTACAATACCGGCCACAGGATTTTTGGGGAAAATAAAGCACAAGACCTTGCCGCGAAGCAGCCCGAACTCCCCCGGGATATTCAGTGGCATTTTATTGGGCATTTGCAAACCAACAAGGTAAAGTTTATTGCTCCGTTTGTGAGTATGATTGAAGCTGTGGATAGCCTGAAAATCCTGAAAGAAATCAATAAACAAGCCCGAAAGTCGGGTCGGGTTATCTCCTGCCTCTTCCAATTTCATATTGCTGAAGAAGATACTAAGTTCGGTTTGGATATGGCCGAGGTAAAGGAAATCCTGGAGTCGGACGATTATGGCAAAATGGAAAATATTAAAATTGCCGGGGTGATGGGAATGGCAACCTACACCGAAGATGAGGATCAGGTAAGGAGGGAATTCCGAACCCTGAAAAATATTTACCGCGAACTGAAGATTTGCTATTTTGCCGATGAACCCGGTTTTAGTGAAATTAGTATGGGCATGTCGGGCGACTATAAAATTGCTATCGAAGAAGGTAGCACGATGGTGCGCATTGGAAGCCTGATATTTGGCGAAAGAAATTCTCATTAACACGGTGTTTGGATGCTGATGGTTTATATCCTTTTTGTGCTTGGTTTTGTAATTTTGATTGCAGGAGCCGGTATTTTGGTTGACGGCGCAAGTTCCATTGGCCATAAAATGAAAATGTCGTCGGTGGTAATCGGTTTTACCATTGTTGCCCTCGGCACCTCCCTCCCCGAATTAATCATCAATGTAGTAGCTTCGATGCGCGGCACAACCGATATTGCCATTACCAATGTTTTGGGGAGCAACATTATGAATACCCTTTTTATCATTGGTGCTTCCGCGTTTATTTTTCACATCATCCCCGGCAAAAGCACAATTCGTACCCTGGTGCCAATCAGTCTTTTTGCTGCTATAATGTTGGGGGTTTTTGCCAATGTCAATCTTTTCAGGGTAACAGATGGGCGCACGCTCGATTTTGTTGAAGGGATAATCCTCATCCTCTTTTTGGGGGGATACCTGTTCTTTTCCTACCGTTTTTCAAAAAGTGGCTCCGACCTGGTGCCGGACGAAATCAAGGAGTTTACGGTAGGGAAATCCCTTGCTATGATTCTTGTCGGTGTGGCCGGTTTGTATTTTGGCGGAACCTGGGTTGTGGATGGTGCCGTGGTGATAGCCACCGATTTTGGCATGAGCAACGCATTGGTGGGGATTACAATTATTGCCGTTGCTACCTCACTCCCCGAACTGGTAACCTCCATTATCGCGGCACTCAAAAAAAATTCCGGTATTGCGCTTGGCAATGCCCTGGGCTCGAATATTTTCAATATTTTCCTGGTGTTGGGTCTCAGTTCCATCATCAAACCATTGCCCTTTAGCAAAGCCCTTAATTTTGATATTGGCGTAATGATTATGGCCAATCTCGTAGTTGCTTTTTTTGTTTTGGTTGGTAAGGGTAAAAAGATAACCCGCACCGAAGGCATGTTGATGATGTTGGTTTACCTGGCCTACATTACCTGGCTGATTTTGAGTAATTAAAAATGAACTACCAAAAAAAAATGAAATTGGCCAATTGCTGAAAATTAAGAACCCCTTCGATTAAAGAACTTCTTACCGGCAGATTTTACTTGTGTTTATTTTTAAAAAGTTAACACTGAGGCACTGAGGGCACAAAGATTCACTAAGATGCATTTTTCACGACACTTAATTTTCGTTAATTAAGCAGTTCTAAGCTTAAGTAAGCCATACCTATATTATTGGTATCTATCTGGTTTACTTTTCCAGATTAACAAATCATTAAATTTATTTGAAAAATTTTGCCACCCTTTTTAAAAGGAGGTAATTTGCCTTGCTTTTTAAATTGGTGAATCCGGTATAAAAAGCCACTAATGCACGGATAAAAAATTTAGCATACTGTTAAAAATTTTAGCATACTGTAAATGTAGATGTAAATGTGTAAATATGCTTCTTCGTTCCATTACAGACTGGTCTCATAATTAATTTAAATGAATGTTTTTCAGGCCATATTGCAGATATTGACGCTCATCGGGGCGCTCGTGCTTTTTTTGTATGGCATGAAAATTATGAGCGAAGGCTTGCAAAAAATTGCAGGTCAAAGCCTGAGAAGGGTTCTGGCAAAAATTACTTCTAAACCCACCAGGGGAATACTTACCGGTTTGCTTATTACCTCGCTCATTCAATCTTCTTCGGCCACCACTGTAATGCTGGTGAGTTTTGTAAATGCAGGGCTGCTGTCGTTCACCCAATCCATTGGCGTTATTTTTGGCGCAAATATCGGCACTACCCTTACAGCCTGGCTGATTTCTTTCCTGGGTTTTGGTACTAATTTTAGCCTTTACTCCATCGTCCTCCCCATTGTAGCATTATCTCTGCCACTCTTTTTTTCGTATAAAAATAAAAATAAAGCAGGGGCCGAATTTATAATTGGCTTTGCCTTATTGTTTATAGGTATCTACTTTTTTAGGGAGAACATTCCGGTAATCAACGAAAATTCAGAATTTTTCAGGAGTCTGCAATTTTTTGATAGCAGCTTTATCAATAGCCTCATGTTTGTCGGGCTGGGGATATTGATAACCTTAATTTTCCAGTCGTCGAGTGCCACAATAACTTTAACCATGGTGCTGGCTTCGCAGGGTTGGCTATCTATTGATGCGGCCTTTGCTATGGTGTTGGGCGAAAACATCGGGACAACTTTTACGGCCAATGTAGCTGCTATTGTAGCCAACCGTTCAGCAAAAAGGACAGCCCTGGCACATTTGCTTTTTAACCTTATCGGCGTAATTTGGGCATTGCCCTTGCTGGGCTTTTTATCGGAGAATATTCAATATCTTTTAGGTTTCTACAGCCTCAGCGCCACCAGCCATGTAGCTTTTGGGATTTCAATCTTCCACAGTTTTTTTAATATTTTCAACACCATATTATTAACCCTGCTTTTTGTGCCTTTCAAAAACCTGTGTTTATGGTTTTTGCCCAATGGAAACCAAAATGAGGAGGAGTTTTCATTAAAATTTATTGACAATACATTGCTTTCAACTTCCGAACTTTCGATATTGCAGGTAAGGAAAGAAATTGCTTACATGGGCAAAAGGGTTTCAAAAACCTTTTTGATGATTCCTGAATTGCTGTTTGAGAAAAAGGAAAAAAAGTTTGTAAAAATCTTTGGCAAAATTCAGAAAGCCGAAGAAATGATTGATGAAATGGAGATTGAAATTGCAAACTACATCAAAAAAATACCGGATGAAGATTTAAGTTATCAGGCCAGGGCAAGAGTAAAGGCAATGCTGAAAATCATCGATTATCTTGAAAATATTTCTGACACCTGTTTTCAAATGGCTTTGGTGATTTTTAAGAAAAAGGAGGCCAAAGTATGGTTTACACAAGAATTGAGGAATAACCTGCAAAAGGAATTTGAGTTGATTGACAGATCACTTAGCCTCATGGTTAGTAATCTGGGAAAGGATTATTTTGAGGTTGATCTTTTGGAGGCCGAGCAAATTTCGGATGAAACAGGTCGGATGCGAAATGAAAATAATAAATCATACCTCGAAGAAAATGCCCGGGAAAATTTACCCTATAAAACAGGGGTTTTTTACAAGGATTTGTTAATCAGTTCCGAAAAAATAAGCAGCTTTGCATTTCAGGTGAATGTTGCCATGCACTTGAAGAAACAAAAAAAAAGTTCTAAATTGTTTGAATTGTAAAAATTAAAAACAACAAATTATGGACATCTACCTGATTATAGTAATCGTGTTGATTATTCTTGCGATTTCTGATTTAATTGTAGGGGTAAGTAACGATGCAGTAAACTTTTTAAACTCGGCAATAGGTTCCCGGGTTGCATCGATCAAAGTAATAATGATTATAGCCAGCTTAGGTGTGCTCGCGGGGGCTGTTTTTTCGAGCGGACTTATGGAGGTGGCACGGAAAGGTATTTTTCATCCTGAACAATTTGCATTTTCGGAGATCATGATTATTTTTCTTGCTGTAATGGTTACCGACATTTTTCTGCTCGATCTTTTCAATACCTTCGGGCTACCCACCTCTACCACCGTGTCGATCGTTTTCGAATTGCTTGGCGCTGCGGTAGCTATTTCGGTTATCAAAATAGCCATGTCCCCAACCGAAACGCTTCTCGATATCAGCAAGTATATTAATTCCGATAAGGCTTTGGCCATTATTACAGGTATTTTACTTTCGGTGGTGGTTGCCTTTACGGTTGGGGCACTTGTGCAATATTTGTCCAGGCTTCTGTTTAGCTTCAGGTTTCAAAAAAGCCTAAAATATTTTGGTGCTGTTTGGGGCGGATTGGCCATTACAGCCATCACTTATTTTATGCTCATCAAAGGAATTAAGGGGGCTTCGCTTCCCGATGGAGTTCAGGATTTTATACATGGAACCACCTGGCATATTATGATTTATGGTTTTTTTGGTTGGACAATACTCCTTCAACTGCTTACCTCGTTATTCAAAGTAAGCATCCCGAAAGTGATAGTTCTGGTGGGAACATTCGCTCTTGCCATGGCTTTTGCAGGCAATGACCTTGTAAACTTTATCGGTGTTCCTTTGGCTGGATTGGCTTCCTACAAGGAATTTATTGCAACGCCGGGTGCGGTGCCCGATTTGTTTATGATGAATGCCTTAAAAGGTAGTGTGGGTACGCCTGTTTCTTTATTGATGTTGGCCGGGGTAATCATGATTCTTACGCTTTGGTTATCCAAAAAAGCAAAATCTGTAGTTGCAACAACGCTCGATTTAAGCAGACAGGGAAGTGGTGATGAAAGATTTGGTGCTTCTTTGATGTCGCGTTCTATTGTTCGGGGGGCATTAACATTAAATAAAACTGTTTCTTCAGTGTTGCCTGGTAGCCTTATTCAAAAAATTGATAAGCGATTTGAAATTCCAAAGGAGGAAAAAAAGGCTATTAAGCATGATGAGGCACCTGCGTTTGATGTTATACGGGCATCGGTAAACCTTGTGGTAGCAAGTATTCTTATTGCTTTTGGTACTTCTCTTAAATTGCCTTTATCAACCACTTATGTTACTTTTATGGTAGCCATGGGAACATCGCTTGCCGACAGGGCCTGGGGTCGCGATAGCGCTGTTTACCGCATACAGGGCGTTTTCTCTGTTATTGGCGGTTGGTTTCTTACTGCATTTATTGCTTTTACAGTTTCGTTACTTGTTGCAAATATTATTTACTGGGGTGGAGTTGTTGCTATATTTGTAGTCCTGGCAGGCGCTGCATTTTTTATGTATCGTACCCATATTCTTTACAAGAAAAGAGAATCGGAAAAAATTGAAGATGAAAAAGAGTTTGGTATTATTTCAGAAATCACAAGCTCATCGGCAGTTTTTGAAAAATGCAAAAGTCAAACTGTTAAAGAGTTGAGCAGGATACCTGAATTTTATGAGACTCTCCTTACCGGATTATCAACAGAAGACAGGTCGCTATTGAATGCATTGAAAAAAGATGTTAGGAAGTTTAATAAAAAAACTAAAAAGAATAAAAACAGGATCGACCAAACCGTTAAATCCCTTCAGATTGACCAGATCAACACAGGGCACTTTTATATTCAAAGCACTGACTATCTTCGTGAAATTGCACATAGTATAAATTTTATGGTTATACCTGCCGCCGATCACATTGAGAATAACCATACAGGATTAAGTGAGGTGCAAAGCAAGGAATTGAAGGGACTCATTGTGGGTATTTCGAAAATGTATGATGATATGATTGCAAAAATTGAATCGAAGAATTATAAAAATCTTGGAAATATTTTGCATCAGCAGCAACAACTTTTGACCCTGATAACTGAAATTAGAATTAACCAGGTTAAACGTATCCATGAAGATGATTCTCATACACGAACGAGTTTGCTGTTTCTCGACATACTTGCCGAAACAAAGAACCTGATTCTCTATTCCATTAATTTACTTAAATCTCAAAGGGACTTTATCAATGAAATCACAATATAGTTTAATAATTAATAGTGGCGGCCAAACCGGGGTTGACCGTGCCGCCCTCGACTTTGCCCTGTCAAACGGGCTTGTCGCCAAGGGCTGGTGCCCCAGGGGAAGAATGGCCGAAGACGGTTTTATTAATCTGCGCTACCCATTGTGCGAGGCCAATTCGCCTGACTCCGTGGTGAGAACCGAGCTCAATGTGATGGACAGCGATGCAACCCTGATTATTTATACCGAAGTTATGGATCAGGGGACACTGACTACAAAAGATTTTGCTTTCGAATACCGTAAGCCTGTGTTTGTTTGGAGGATTGGTGTAAGCAAAAACGTACTTCAGTTTAAGCAATGGATGGATAGCAACAAGGTGCAAACCCTGAATATTGCAGGGCCCCGGGCTTCGAATGCTCATGATATTTATGGCGAAACCCTCGAGCTTTTGGATGAATTATTAAGAGATTTTGTTCGGGATTCAGATCGTTTAAGGCATTGAAAAGTATTTTAATTGGCAGTGGGCAGTCCACAGTCCACAGTCCACAGTCCACAGTCCACAGTCCACAGTCCACAGTCCACAGTCCACAGAAGACTGCCAACTGAAGACTGCCAACTGAAGACTGCCAACTGCGGACTATTTTTCAATAAATCTATATTCACAAATGAAGTTCCATAAAAATGATACTACAACTGAAACTTATTATTTCTTCCCCCGTATCATCCGGTTTCGATCGCTTAAATCATTTTTAAGGATAATATCTATAAAATTAAAATCTTCAAACAAACTAATCATTTCTGCACCAAAGTTTTCGTTGATTTCAAAATATACTTTTCCTCCTTTTTTAAGATGCCTTTCTGAAAATTCAAGAATAATTCTGTAAAACAGAAGCGGGTCTTCATCAGCTACAAACAGTGCCTGGTGGGGCTCATAACCCAAAACGTTGGCTTGCATTTGGGCTTTTTCGGCATCTGTTATGTAAGGCGGGTTACTCACAATCAGGTCATATTCGGGGAAACCTGACCAGCTATTTTTATCTAAAATATCAGCTTCAATAAGTTGAATGGATAGTCCTAAACTATCCGCATTTTTTTTAGCAACATGCAAGGCTTCTTTGCTGATATCGCTTGCCGCAATATTAAAACTTTCCCGTTTACTTTTTATCGAAAGAGCAATTGCACCGCTGCCGGTTCCAATATCGAGTATCGAAAGATTTTCCTCTATCGTAATTTCCGATAATATCCATTCAACCAGTTCCTCGGTTTCGGGTCGTGGAATAAGTACGTTTTTATCCACCTCCAAATCCAATCCGTAAAAATTTGTCTTACCGGTGATGTATTGAACAGGCTTATGGTTTTTTAATTCCTTACAGGCAAAGTGTACTTTGAGCAACTCCGATTCAGAAATTCTTGTTTCGGGATGAAGCATAATTTTCATTTTTGAAATTTGAACTAAATCCTCAATTATAATTTCGAGCATGCTTTGTGCTTCGTGCGGGGGGAATGTTTTTTTAAGTTCATTGTAATAATGATCCCTGATATCCTTAATTTTGTTACTTTTAACTTTCACCTGAAAAAAATATTATTGACTATGGAAGACATTTTTGCAAAAATAATCGAATTAAAGCAAGCAGGAGTAAACGCTGCACTTTGCACACTTACCGAAACCAAAGGTTCTGTTCCGCGAAAAGCAGGATCAAAAATGATTGTTACTGAAAGTGGCCAAATTTATGGCACAGTGGGGGGCGGCAACATCGAAATGCAAATCATCGAAAATGCCGGTCAGGTAATTAAGGCAAATAGTCCGGCAAAATTCTTTTTTAACCTCGAAGAAAATTTGGAGATGCATTGCGGAGGTTCTGTGGAAGTTTTTATAGAACCCATGAAAGCCCGCGGCGAGCTTATTGTTTTTGGGGCAGGCCACGTGGGAATGGCACTTGCCCGATTGGCAAAAACTTATGGTTTTAATGTTGTATTGGTTGACGACAGGGAGGCTTTACTGGCGATTGCCGAAAGTGAAGGGTTCGCAACAATCAAGGACGATTTTGTAAAGGCTGCCGAAGAATTGCAAACCAACGAGCATACTTTCCTGGTAGTAACAACGCCAAAGCATAAATACGATGAAGAAGTTACTGCAATACTCGGTAAACAGCATTATAAATACCTTGGTATGATTGGCAGCCGCAAAAAAGTTGCCCTGGCGGCCACAAATTTTAAAGAGAAATACCTGATGAGCGATACCCAAATAGAAAAAATAGATATGCCCATCGGAATTCCTTTCAATGCCCAAACCCCGGAGGAAATAGCCATTAGTATTTTGGCCAAATTAATCGATGTAAAAAACAGTTGATGTTAGTTTTTTTTAATTGTTAATGATTTACATTGATTAATAATAAAACTTAAATCATTCGGTAGTAGGGGTAATTATTCCCTACATTTGTACTAAGCAGATAATAAAGGATGGGTAAGATGATAAGATTCATATTCACAATTACATTTTGTATTTTTTCATTGGTAAGTTTTCCGCAAGCCGAATTATATTACCGAATCAGCATTGATGATGTTGATGTCACTTTGGACAAAATTCATCGTGCAGGTTTATCCTTTGAATATAAACAATCTAAAAACCATTTGTTGATAGAAGTTTCGCAGAATGAACTTACGCTTTTGGATGGGTTGGATATTGAATACAAAATTGAAATTACTGATCTCCAAAAGTTTTATAAACAGCGGAATGATGGAAAAGATATAGCTGCGATTTTAGATTCCTATAAAAACAGGGATGATTACATTGTGCCTGAAAATTTTTCGTTTGGATCGATGGGAGGCTTTTGCACCCTGCAAGAATTATATGCGCATCTCGATACGATGTATTTAAAATTCCCCAACCTGATTACACAAAGATCGGCCTTGCCCGGACAAACTATCCAGGGACGATCAATTTATTGGCTTCGTATTTCTGATAACCCCAATGTTGATGAGGATGAACCCGAAATATTCTACAATTCACTTATACATGCCCGGGAGCCTGCATCAATGCAGCAACTGCTCTATTTTATGTATTTTGTGCTCGAAAATTATGACACCGATCCTGAAATAAAAAACCTGATCGACAATACCGAAATGTATTTCGTGCCTTGTGTTAATCCCGATGGATATGTTTACAATCAGCAATCATTTCCGGGCGGAGGCGGCTTATGGCGCAAAAACCGGCGTACAAATGCCAACGGTTCCATTGGCGTTGACCTCAACAGGAATTTTGGGTATAATTGGGGCTACGATAATTATGGGTCTTCGCCTGTTCCAAACATGAACACCTACCGTGGAGAAGCCCCTTTTTCGGAGCCTGAAACACAAATTATTAAAAGCTTTGCCGAAGATCATGATTTTAAAATGGTAATGAATTATCATACCTACGGTGATGTTTTGGTACATTCATGGGGGTATGTTAGCTACTTCCTTCCGGAGGATTATGAAATAATGCGCGAAATTGCTTCCCTGATGACTTTTGATAATCAGTTTGATTTTGGTACTATCCCCCGCGTTTTATACCTTACAAATGGCGATGCTAACGATTGGTTTTATGGTGAGCAGGATAGCAAACCACCAGCTCTTTCATACACACCCGAGGTAGGCTCGAATGATGATGGATTTTGGCCCGAGATCGAAAATATTATCCCAAACTGCCTGAAATGTTTGCAGATGAATATTCGAGCGGCACGCCTTGCCGGGTTTTATGCCCGGATTAAAGATCAGGGTTCAGTTTTTATATCAAATAATGAGGGCTATCTTCCATTTGCTGTTTCCCGGACGGGCTTAACTGATACGCCATTTTCGTTGACTGTTGTGCCTCTGGGGAATTCTTTTCAATCCATCGGTGGCGCAAAACAATATGAAACGACTCCACAATGCGCATGGGTTTACGATTCAGTTTTTTACGAGCTAAAACCTGATATTTTGCCGGGTGATAGAATTGAATATGTTATAAAGCTTGAACATGAGGCTTTTCAGCTACTTGATACCATCACAAAAATATACGGACAAGTGCAGCTTATTGTTGATTATGGTTTTAATGATTTAGAAAACTGGGTTGGTGATAAATGGTATTTGAGCGAAAATGCCGTGTTTTCCCCTCAATACTCTCTTTCCAATGTTTCGGGATATTATTATGCCAATAATATGGAAACGTTTGTATTTCTTAACGATACCATAATTTTGAATGAAACAGATGATTTGTGTCTGAATTTTAAAACCACCTGGGATCTTGATGGAGGAAAGGATTATGTGAAGGTAATGTACTCGACAAATTATGGCCAAACCTGGAATCCATTAAAGGGAAGATACACCAGTTTAATTAGTGATGGCGAAAAAAGTATTCCTGTTTACCAGGGTGAAGAAGAAGAATGGGTTGACGAATGGTTTATAATTCGTGATGTTTTAAACCTTCCCCTTATGATTGGTTTTTCGTTTGAAAGTGATAAAGCTACAGGCCGTTTGGGTTTTTATTGTGATGATTTTCGCTTACTCACCAGCCAAAGCCAGGTAATAAAAGAACAAACTATTTTTATCGCCGAAGGCTGGTCGGGTATAAGCTCATTTTTAATTCCTGAAGAATTGGATATTGAAGAAATATTTGGAGCCAGTATTTCAGAAATAATTTTCCTTACCAACAACAATCTATTTTACCAGCCCGAAAACAACAACAGCAATTTATCAAACTGGAATTCAGGGAATGGATTCCTGATTAAATCTCAATCGGACTTTACAATAGATATGTCCGGTATCAGTCAAAACGGTAATTCAATAAACCTGCTAAAAGGATGGAACCTTATCCCTGTACTCTCAGCATTTCCTGTTGATGTTGTTAGCCTTTCAAGCGATCCTCCGGGATTGATCGAGGCCATTAAAAGTTCTTGTGGCGTTTCAGTTTATTGGCCCGGGAAAGAAATAAGCTCACTCGAATTTCTCGTTCCGGGCAAGTCATATTATGTTAAGATGTACGAAAACGGAATGTTGAAGTTGCAATAATTCTATCATCCTTCTCCCTTTTTTACGATTTATCCTATTTTTGTGCTTCAATACAAAATGCTAAAAAATTCGATTATGAAACTAAAAATCTTATTTGTCTGCCTGCTCTTTTCAGGTTTACTAAATGCGCAGCCCATTGTTTTGCAAGGGGAAATAAATGGTTTGAATAAAGGGAAAATTACTATTTCCGATTTTTATGGAAATGAAAACAAAATAGTCGATTCAATTTTTCCGAATGAAAAAGGGAGTTTTAACTATGCTTTTCCCGATGATTTCAGAACCGGGATGTACAGGATGCGTTTTGGCGATAAGCAGTTTATGGATATCATTTTTAACCATGAAAATATAATTTTCAAAACTGAATTAAATGCCCTGATCGATAGCTTGGTTTTTCAGGAATCTATTGAAAATCAATTGTATTTCGATTACCTGAATCGCCGGAATTTGATGGAATACAAACTCGAACTTTTAGGGCCCGTCATTGCTTATTATCCACAGGACGATTCTTTTTATAATGTATCGAAGCAAAAATTTATTTTTCTCAATGAGGAATTTGAAACCTTTGTAGAAGAATTGATTTCCAATAATTCAAAAACTTATGTTTCGCGCATTGTAAAAATGGATCACACACCTTCACCTCCGCTAAACTTGAGCCAAATGGAAGGAATGATGTACATGCGCGATCACTTTTTCGATCAGATGAATTTTGCCGACACCACCCTTTTGTACAGCAACATTATTTCAGGGAAAGTTATGCAGTATCTTTCATTTTACCAAAATAACCGCATGTCGAAAGATCAGCTTGAAATTGAGTTTATTAAGGCTGTAAATAAAATAATGGATGTTACAAGTGTTAACCCCCTGGTTTATGAATATGTGCTCGATTATTTAATTGGTGGTTTCGAGAGTTACGGCTTCGAAAGAGTAATTACCTACATTGCCGATAATATTAACCTCGACGAAACCTGCGTAAATAGTGAAAGAAAGGCTGAATTGGAAAAAAAGGTGGAAAGCTTAAAGAAATTTGCCGTGGGCAAAAAAGTTCCCGATTTTGCTACTACCGACCTTAATGGTAATAAAATCATTTTATCAGAAATAAAATCACAATATACTGTGCTGGTTTTTTGGGCCACCTGGTGTCCGCACTGTACAAATTTAATCCCAGAACTAAGCAAAATATATTTCCCTGAAAGCAGCGACAAGCTTGAAATTGTTGCTATTGCGCTCGATGAATCAAAGAACGATTTGGAAAGCTTTCTGGACGAAGGGAACTATCCCTGGGTGAATGTTTGTGATTTCAAGAAATGGCAAGGGGAAATTGTGCAACAATTCGATATTTATGCTACCCCCACGATGTTACTGCTTTTCAACGACCAAACCATTCTTGCCAAGCCAATGACTTTTAGTGAACTTAAAAATGAGTTGTACGAGCGAAATATCCTTCATTAAATTTCCTTCGTGGCAAGAATCAAAGGGATAGCCACCAAGGCACAAAGGTACCAAGAAAAAAAAGTGTGCCGGAATAATTAGGCTTTGTGAAACTTAGTGTCTTCGTGCCTTCGTGGCAATATCAAGAAAGACTAGCCTCGAAGTCACCAAGAAACACTAAGCATGCTTTAAGGTGTGTTTTGCGACAGATCTAATTACAATAACAAAATAATAAATATTTGACTTTTAAAATGAGAGTGAGGACTCCTGAATTTAATGCCATTTTATTAATATGAATAACTACTCCGAAGTGAACTTTGCCAATTGGGAACGGAAAAAGCTGTTCGACCTTTTTGATGCTTACGATGAGCCCTTCTTTAATATTACTGCCAATGTAGAAATTGGAGGCCTGCCCGCCTTTTGTAAAAACAATGATTTGTCTTTTAACCTTACCACTATTTTTATCTCACAAAAAGTCATCAATACCATCCCCGAGTTTAAAATGAGGGTTGCCGGAGATAACATTCGTCTATATGAAACTGTAAATTGCGGATCAACCATTTTTATGCCCGATAAAACTTTCAGTTTTTGTTATTATCCTTTTAATGATAATCTGAAACTATTTGATAAAAAGGGGAAGAGTGATATAAAAAAATTGAAAGAAGATGGGGATTTTGACCCACGCCACGAGGAGTTAAATTTAGTTTACTACTCAACGCTTCCATGGATTAAATTTACAAGTATAAAGCACCCGCGAAAGTTTGGTAAAGCTGATTCGATTCCAAAAATTGTGTTCGGGAGGTGGTTCAAAGAAAATGGGAAATATTTTATACCTGTTTCTGCCGAGGCGCATCATGGCCTTTTGGACGGATACCACCTTGGCCTGTATTTTAATGGAATGGAGGAGGAGTTTAGGGAACTAACAAGGGAAATTGATGAAACCGAGAATTAAAATCTGCTGGATAAAAAAAAATTGCAGCAATTTATGAAAAACGCTGCAGTTATTTAACAGTGGATGCTTCTGAATAAATTATGACACCTATTTCACAATCTTCACATTAACAGCCGTAAATCCCTTTGGGCCTCTTTCAACTTCAAAATTCACCAGGTTACCTTCCTTAATTTCATCAATGCAATTGTTGATGTGTACAAACACATCTTCCTTGCGGATCGCCTCTTTGATAAAGCCATATCCCTTTGAATCGTTGAAAAATGTAACGGTGCCTGTTTTAATAGGATTATTGTCCTCGGCGCTATCTCTTTTAGGTGGGGCAATCTGGATGTCCTCCACTTTAATTTCTTCTTTCAAACTTGGATCGGGCGGGGTATCCGTAATGTTGCCATGCTGGTCAACATAAGCAATCATGTCATCGAGGCTGCTTGATGATTCGCCGTCTTTGCGGGCTAATCTCTTTTCAGCTTTATCTTTTCTCTTTTTCTCTTTTTTCTTTCTAACTTCTTTTTTGTTAAATGATTCTTGCGATCGGCTCATAAATAAATATTAATCTTAGTATTAAAATGGAATTTTTGCAAAAATACACATTTATTTTAAGTGATTTATCTTTTTAATTTTCACGCAAATAATCCTGGTGGCAATCTGTGTTGGTTTGATTAAAGGAAATGTGGATAATTCTATGATTTGTTTGCCCACCGGGGGATGGCCAAAATATAAACAGTGTAATCCTCAATGATAAAAAATATTCCATAGGGAAAGCGTGCGGTTAAAGCTCTTCTCACATTTTCATAAACTACTTGGAAATGATTAGGATTCCTTTGAATTGTATTAAATGTTGTATCCAAAGCCAGCAAAAATTCATCTCATAGGCCTTCTCGTTTATCGGTGTACCAATCGAAAGCATGAGCTGCATCTAACCCGGCAAAGGGTTTAATGATAAGCTTATGCATCGGATTTGTGTTTTACCCTGGCTTTAACCTCGTTCCAATCGGAACCTTCATGTGGGTGCTTTCGATGGTCCTCAAGCCGTTCATCCAGCATTTGCTTGGTCTCCAAAGATAGCTCTATATGCTCATTGTTTTTTGCAATGCTGTCCCATATTGCTTCAACCATTAAAATGCGCTCCGAAACGCTGAGTCTTAATACGTCATCCAAAATTTTTGTCATGCTGCAAATTTAATATTTTTCTTTTGGGTCAATTCAAAATGTCATTTTCCAGTTCTGAAACATCGTTAATATTGGTGAGCCAACTGCGAATGTTGTAGCTGTAGTTTATGGTTTGTAAAGCACCGGTACTGTTTCCGTGTAGGAGTTTCCGTTTTAAACGTCCCAGTTCATCGTAGTACTGTTTACCCAAAGTTACGGGACTTTGGCTATTTACCTGGTGGGTGGTGGTGGTAAGGCGTTTGCCGTTGTCGTACTCATACTGGTTCAATATTACAATATCATTTGAATGCGCTTCCTTGGTGAGCAAAATATCGCCTGTAAAGTTTAAGTGCTGCGACACCACATCCTGCCCTCCCAAATGATTGTCGGCGATGGTTAGCACTACGCGGCCATATTCATCGTAATACATTACCGAATAAAGCAGTTAAGCTTTTTCGCAAAAGTGGAGGAATTTAAATCTCAAAAAAAAAACGCAGGCTTGCTATGCAAATCCGCGTTTCATTTTATTGAAAATATTTATCCCTATACCTTATATTATGGTAATCATCTTTGGCCGGTTTATCGTGTTACTATCTCGTAAGTATCTTTGGCTATCATCATTTCTTCGTTGGTGGGTACCACCAAAACTTTTACTCTTGAACCGGGTTTCGATAAAATGATTTCCTTGCCACGAACGCCCTGGTTTTTATCAAAGTCGAAGTCAACACCCAAAAACCCCAGGCCTTCCATTACGTTGGCGCGGGTTACTGAATCGTTTTCGCCAATTCCACCGGTAAAAATAATGGTATCAACGCCGCCCATGGCTGCTGCATAAGCGCCGATATATTTTTTTACACGGTAGGCATACATTTTATAAGCTACCCCGGCGCGATGGTTTCCATCTTCGGCGGCAAGCTCCACATCGCGCATATCCGATGAGATTCCCGAAACACCCAGCACACCGCTAAACTTATTTACCAGCGTGTTGGCCACCTTCAGGTTAAGGTCTTCCTTATTCATGATGTGGAATAGTGCGCCTACGTCAAGGTCGCCACAACGCGTTCCCATCATCACGCCTTCTATTGGGGTCATTCCCATAGAGGTGTCGAGTGATTTTCCGAATTGTATTGCCGTCATCGAAGCTCCATTGCCGAGGTGGCAGGTTACGATCTTTTTTTCCAGGATGTTTTCGTTCAGGATTTCGCAAGCCCTTGCCGAAACATATTTATGGCTGGTGCCATGAAATCCGTAGCGGCGGATTTTATGCTTTTCGTAAAGCGAATATGGAATTCCATAAAGGAATGAATGTTCGGGCATGGTTTGATGGAAAGCTGTATCGAAAACCCCGGCCTGTGGTGCTCCGGGGAGTAGTTGTTTCATGGCGTAAATACCTTTCAGGTTTGGCGGATTGTGCAGTGGTGCCAGCTCCGACGATTTTTCCAATGCAGCTATAACCTCATCGGTAATTGCAACGCTTCCACTAAATTCTTCGGCACCATGCACCACGCGATGGCCAACAGCCTGAATTTCGTTTAAAGTCTCGAGGCTGCCATATTCTTTATCAATTAAAACACCCAACAAATATTCGATGCCGGCCTGGTGATCCAAAATTTCACCTTCGGCTTTCATCTCTTTTCCATCATCGCGTTTATGTTTAATGGATGCGCCTTTGAGTCCGATTTTGTCAACAAGCCCTTTGGCAATCACTTCATTTTGGGGCATGTTGAAAAGTTGATATTTAATAGATGAGCTCCCGCAATTTAAAACTATTATTTTCATTGTATTTGATTTCTGTAATTAAACTTTTAAATCTAACATCTTAAATCTAAATTCGACAATCTTAAATCTTATATTTTTCTAAATGTTACTTTAAAGAAGAACACTAATTAACGCCCCAGGGTTCTAATGCTTCCGGTTTTTGCAATTTTACGCCCATCGTCCCAGTAGTAAAATCCTTCGCCCACATTTTTCCCAAACATTTTGGCCCTTACCATGCGCTTGATAATTGGGGAGGGTTTAAATTTTATATCGCCCTGCTCGTGGTAAAGATTATGCATCCACTTATGAATTTTATCCACACCAAATTTATCAGCCATTTCAAAAGGGCCAAATTCAAAACCTGTGGTTTCTTTCATTACTTCATCAATATCTTCAACGTTTGCAACACCTTCCATCAAAATACTACACGCTTCATTAATCATGGCCGAAATCATCCGTGTGCTAATGTTGCCGGGCGATTCGCCACATTCGATCAATTTCTTTCCTATCATTTTCGAGAATTTTCGCACCATCTCGAAGGCCTCATCATTGGTGCTGGCATGACGCACTACCTCAACAATGTTAATTTTATCAACCGGGCTTAGGAAATGCATTCCTATTGCTCTTTCGGGATATTGCAGCACCGATGAAAGGTCGGATATCATCAAGGTGGCAGTATTGGAAGTAATCACGGTTTCTTTTTTTACAACCTTCTCCACTTTCCTAAAAACATCCATTCTTTCGTCAAGGCTTGTCCCGGGTTTCTTCGAATGGATTGTTTCGATAATGATATCGCAATCGCTTAAAGCAGCATAATCAGTGGAGCCCTTGATTCTTGATAATACCAGCTTCTTTTCGCTGCCGGTCATGCCCCATTTCCTGATTCTGCCTTCAAGTTCCGAATCCATGCGTTTAGTAATCTCCTCGATCCTATCGTCACTCAAATCGATAAATACCACTTCAATACCCTTTTGGCTAATATGCAGGGCTATTTCCTGGCCAATAGAACCGCAACCAATCAAACCTACCTTTTGAAGCATTCCTTTTGACTGAATGCTCTTGCTTAAACTAAACCGATCAAGTTGTTCTACCATAAATATTTTAATTTTAAATAAATAATGTACTGATTTTCAAAAATAATATTGCTTCCGTTTTAATTTTCGGCGCAAAAGTAATCAAGATATTTATGGGTAGTAGATGTGATGCTATTTATACACAGTTTAAATTCCAGTTTTTTGTATTGGCAGGTGGCAATAATTCTGAAATATCCTACTTTTTAACTACCGGGATATCAGCACGTAATAAAAACAAGTAAAAATGTAAGGCTAATAATATCAATGAAATGAAAAGTACAGCGCCATCTTGAATTAATATTTAGAATCATTCAATTTTCATTAATGAAAATTTGTTATAAATTTGGCAGCTAATTGACTATTGTTAACCAAATAACAATGTAAACACTTAATATTCAGTTATGAAACAGAGTTTAATTAGCATTATCATCTTCTTTGCGGCTCTTACAATTTCCAACGCCCAGGAAGAATCAAAATTTGGAGTCAAATTCAGTGGCTTCGTAAAGAGTGATATTATCTGGGATTCCCGCCAGGGAGTATCTGCCCGCGAAGGGCATTTTTATCTTTACCCCATGAACGAAAACCTGGATGAGAGAGGTGAGGATATCAATGCCAAATCCAATTTTAATATGCTCAGTATTCAAACCCGCCTGCGTGCTTTAGCTACAGGCCCGGATGTTTGGGGAGCAAAGAGCTCGGCTTTTGTAGAGGGCGCTTTTTTTGGTGCGGTCGAAGGCAATATCAATACTTTCAGATTGCGCCATGCTTTTGTAAAACTGGCATGGACTAAAACACAATTATTGGTTGGGCAATACTGGCATCCCATGTTTAACGTAAGATGTTTCCCCGGAACGGTTTCGTTTAATACCGGCGCACCATTCCAGCCCTTTTCCCGGAATCCCCAGGTGAGGTTAACCCAATCTTTTGGGAAATTTAATTTTACGCTTACAGCCCTTGCACAAAGGGATTTTACCAGTACCGGGCCTTTTGGTGGTTCAACAGTTTATCTTAGAAACACAGGTTATCCGGCATTTAATGGGAGACTGGAGTATTTTGATAAAAATGATGATAATGGCAATGAATTCCTTGCGGGGTTCAGTTTTAATTATAAAGCCCTAACACCGCGCATTGTTACTACCGAAGGATATAAAACCAGCGAGACAGCCATGAGTGGTGCATTTTCGGGATACCTTAAATACAAATCAAAAGATTTTACAATTCAGTTTAATGGCTTTTATGGTGGGGATGCTTACAACCTGACAATGCTTGGAGGATATGCAGTCTCTGATACTTCCAATATTAGTGGAAAGCTGGAGGAGTATGAATGTATCAGGAATTTCTCGCTCTGGACGGACATGCAAACCAATGGAGATCAATTTCAATTTGGCCTGTTTGCAGGGTATTCCCAAAATTTGGGCTCATCCGAAGATATTGCGGGAGATATTGCCAATCGCTCTGATTATGTTTACACACGTGGTGCAGATATTGATTACCTCTACCGGATTTCACCACGGGTGATTTATAATTCGGGCAAATTCAGGATTGCACCCGAAATCGAATACACCGTGGCCGCTTATGCCACTAAAGTTAAACCAGGCGAAAAACCGTTAAACATCGATTCAAAGGGTAAAGTTACCGACTCCAAAACAGTAGGAAATATCAGGTTTCTTTTAGCAGTGTATTTTTTCTTTTAAGTGATAAATATTTTTAGTCATTCATTAATTAATAATTAAACAAAAGGATTATGACGAACAAGATTTCGAACCTGGCAGAATATTTTGAAAAGTACCAGGAAAGTGTTGCAGATCCCGAAGGATTTTGGGCAAAAATTGCAGAAAGCCATTTTTGGCAAAAAAAATGGGATAAAGTATTGGATTGGTATTTCGATGGAAAAGATGCACCTTATGTTAACTGGTTTCAAAACGGAAAACTGAATATTACCGAGAACATTTTTGAAAGAAACATGTTTCAGCGTAAAGACCAGCCTGCAATTATCTGGGAACCCAACGATCCAAAAGAGGACAATGTAACCTATACCTATGGTCAATTATTTGAAAAGGTTGCGCAGTTTGCCAATGTTTTAAAAAAATATGGAATCCAAAAAGGCGACCGTGTAGCTATTTATTTGCCAATGATTCCTGAACTCGCCATCGCTATGTTGGCCTGTGCACGAATCGGGGCAATCCATAGCATTGTATTTGCCGGATTTTCGGCCAATGCCTTAGCCGACAGGATTAACGATTCGACCTGTAAAATGGTGATAACTTCTGATGGCGCTTATCGTGGTACCAAAAATGTACCGTTGAAAGAAATCGTTGATAAAGCGCTCGAAACATGCCCTTCGATTGAAACATCAATTATTTACAAACGTACGGGCGAAAATGTTGAAATGAAAGCTGGTCGTGATGTATGGTGGCATGATGTGGTTGAAGGTGTGAGTTGCGAAAATAAAGCCGAGGTTATGGATTCAGAAGATACACTCTTCATTCTTTACACTTCAGGTTCAACCGGAAAACCTAAAGGTGTTCAGCACTCAACAGGTGGCTACATGGTGTTTGCCGAATATACTTTTAAAAATGTTTTTCAATATAGCGATGGAGATGTTTACTGGTGTACAGCAGATATCGGTTGGGTAACCGGCCACTCCTACATCGTTTACGGGCCGCTTTTGGCAGGTGCAACTTCCATCATGTTCGAAGGTGTTCCTACCTGGCCGGATGCAGGCAGATTTTGGGATGTAGTTGAAAAATACAAAGTAAACCAATTCTACACCGCTCCAACAGCTATTCGTGCATTGGTTGCTCAAGGTACCGAATTTGTTACCAAGCACGACCTGAGCTCTCTAAAAGTGCTGGGAACCGTTGGCGAACCTATTAACGAGGAAGCTTGGCGCTGGTACCACGATGTTGTTGGTGGAGGCCGCTGTCCGATTGTTGATACCTGGTGGCAAACCGAAACCGGAGGTATCATGATCTCACCAATTGCAGGCATTACACCAACAAAGCCTTCATTTGCCACTTTACCATTGCCGGGTGTTCAGCCAATTCTTATCGATAACGAAGGCAAGGAACTTAAAGGAAACGGAGTTGAAGGTATCCTTTGTATTAAATTCCCCTGGCCGGGAATGTTGCGGAGTACTTATGGCGATCATCAAAGATGCTATCAAACCTACTTCTCAAGCTTTAAAGGGCTTTACCTTACAGGCGACGGCGCAAAACGTGATGAGGAAGGATTCTACAGAATCATCGGACGTATTGATGATGTAATCAATGTTTCGGGCCACCGTATTGGTACCGCCGAAGTTGAAGATGCCATTAATCAGCATCCGAAAGTAAACGAATCGGCAGTTGTAGCCTATCCACACGCGATTAAAGGTTCGGGTATTTACGCTTATGTAACCTGCGATGAACTTTCGGAGCATGAGTTGGAAACCATCGAAAAGGAAATCCGCGATACTGTAACTAAATTCATCGGGCCTATTGCCAAGCCTGATATGATTCAAATCGTTAACGGACTTCCCAAAACCCGTTCGGGTAAAATTATGAGAAGAATCTTGCGTAAGATTGGTGAAGGTGATGCAACCAACCTTGGTGATACTTCCACACTGCTCGATCCGGGTGTTGTTGAAGAAATTATTGAAGGTGCTAAAGTCAAGGTAAAACGCTAAAAATTAAGCAACATATCAATGTAAAAGGCATTTCGGACTTCGTGTCCGGGATGTCTTTTATTGTTTTTAATCAGATTATTTTGAATTTAATCAAATAAAATTTTGAGACTATGAGCAATACAAAAGTGATGAACCGCAACCTGGTAATTCTGGGTGCAATATTAATACAACTGGCTCTTGGCGCTATATATGCCTGGTCGGTATTTACCCCCAGCTTAACCGCTGACGGCTGGACAAAAACAGACACGCAATGGGTTTTCGCTGTCGGGCTGGCCTTTTTTGCCATCTTCATGGTATTTGCCGGCAAAAAACTCCAGGTTTGGGGTCCTAAAAAATTGGCCATCACAGGTGGTTTAATACTTGGTTTGGGTTATGCTTTAGCCGGCCTGTTTGGGGGAACAAGTTTTTGGGCGTTGGTAATCCTGCTCGGAATGGTTGGCGGTGCAGGTATAGGTCTTGCCTATGTGGTACCTATTGCTGTAGGTATGCGTTGGTTCCCCGACAAAAAGGGAATGATTACAGGTTTGGCTGTTGCCGGATTTGGATTTGGAGCTATGGGCTGGGTGAAGTTAGCCGGTTCCTGGGGTAATCTTATTGCCACAATGGGGCTAAGTACTACATTTATTGTTTATGGAATTGCCTTTGCCATAATGGTAATTATTGGTGGTATGTGGATGGTTTTTCCACCCGAAGGTTGGCTTCCCAAAGGCTACACTCCACCAGTAGCAACCGCAGCAAGCAAACCTGCCGGTACTACCGATTTCAACAGCAACTCCATGTTAAAAACCTACCAGTTTTACCTGATCTTCCTCACCTTCGTTTTTAGTGCCGGTGCAGGCCTTATGTCAATCGGACTTATGAAATTGTATCCGATGCAGGCTTTGATGGAAAACGGGTTTACAGAGATTCAGGCAAGTGCTATTGCAGGAACCGCCATTGCCGTATTCTTTAGCCTGGCCAATGGATTAGGCCGGATTTTGTGGGGTATCCTCAGCGACAAATTAGGCCGAAAAACTTCTATTATTATCATGACCGCCACACAGGGTATCCTGGTTATTCTGTTTACCTATATGGCCGGAAATGAATATTTGCTCTATTTGGGTGCAACACTTATCGGGTTTAACTTTGGTGGAAACTTTGCTTTGTTCCCAACAATCACTGCCGACACTTTTGGCGCAAAAAATGTTGGCCAGAACTATCCTTTCGTTTTCCTGGCTTACGGCTTTGGTGGAATTATGGGGCCAATCCTCGGTGGTAAATTGGGCGACATGGGCAATTTCCCGTTGGCATTTACTATTGCTGGTGTTGCCGTACTTATAGGCACTGTTTTAACCATTTTTGTAAAACCAGCTTCTAAGTAAACAGTTATTCACCGGATTGGCTATTATGCAATTCTGAAATAAAAGATTGTACTTTAAATATAAAACCCTCCGTGATTAATTCGCGGAGGTTTTTTTTGTGAAAAGTTGTGGTAGGCTTACCTGATTATTTTTTTGATTATTTGCTGCGAATCTTTTAAATCAAAAACAACAAAATAAACCCCGCTTTGCAAAGCGCTTAAATTCAATTCTAATATAGACGAATTATCGGCTTCAATGTGTTTTACTATTACTTTTCTACCGCTTATATCCAAAACCGAAACGGTATTAACTCTTTCCGGAAAAGTATCGTTGAAGTTGATGAATAATTGACCCTCGGTAGGATTGGGGTAAATCATGATATTTTCCTTTTCAGGACTCACCACATTAACGCTTACCAATCCATCAAGTTTTAATATGCCGGAATTATCAGGGTCGAGCCAGGGTTTTAATTGCGATGAGGCCGTGCCCCCGATTTGATCCCAGGAATAGGAGAATTTCCCGTAATAGTCAGGGCCGGTTAGGTAGCTACAGCTTGCATCGCCACCGGTTAAGTGCCCAACCAACAGGCCTTCATCGCTAAAAATGGGAGATCCCGAAGAGCCCCCTTCAGTAACTCCCCAATTAGTTTGCGTTTCCGACCACACTACCTTCCAATGTGTATTTGGTGTACTCCCCCAATTTGAGGAGATTAGTGGCTGAGTATAGGTGGATATTTTCTTGATATCGCCTTGCGGGTGGTGGATGGTTACGCCTTCAGGGCTGGGCTCATTTATCGCGCTCCAACCGTTGTAGAATGGCTCATAATTTAAAGGAATAGACTCGTTCAGGACCAAAAGTTTAAAATCTGATAAAACGCCCGAACCTCCCGCGGCAGCTAATTTACTTGCTCCTACCATTGTAAACGAATTAAATGAAGTGTCGGAGGTGGGGTTTTCGCAACTTGAACCCTGGTACCTGAAATAAAAAATCCAATTGTCGTAATCGTTGGCCGAAGCATTTGGCCCACAATGATCGGCAGTAAAAAAATAGGGTGTGTGATCCTGGAGGGTATTATTGAGCAGCGCTCCCGAGCACCATACCTGACTCATTCCTGTTTTTACAATAACGCGTGCAACGCCTTTGGCCTGTTGTGTCCAATCATTTCCTTCCGGGCACTCCACATTTACTTCGCAGGTGTCGGAGCCGCCAAATCCTTTGTTTTGTGAGGCATGGTGGGCAGCGCGGTAAACATAACTTACTTCACCAATTAAAATATATGGTTTTTCGTTTAAGCCTGCCGGCTGATAATATTCAAGAATCGTGGTTTCGCCATAGATCATTTCGGTGGCAAAAGTGCCGCCATTTTTATTGTTCTGATTTGTAAAAGCACCAATGGCCTGGTTTTTACCATCGTTGTATAAAAATAATTTACCACCTTTCGGGATCGAAAACTCATCGTAATATAAAATAAGTGCCCGGGCATTCTTTGAATTAATTGCCAGGCGGCAAATACTGCTTCCATCACTTAAGCGCATCCATTTTCCCTGCTCAACAAGGTTTATTTTTACTTCGCTTGAAACAGCAAAACGCATCGCAATCCCATGTTTATCTGTAAAAGCATCTTCATCGAGCAAGCGCTTTACATCGGGTGCCGGAGTTGTGATTGTTGGAAAGTCATCGTTTATTATTTTTTGGCTGACACTTGGTGGGGTGCTTTTTTGACTGATTTGGGCATCAACACCGTTGGGAAAAAGAAAGGTGAAAAACATCATGAAAAAAAAGAAAGGAATTTGTCGATTCATAGTTTTAGTTTTTGATAGATATTTACAAAATTAGAAAAAAATGAATTGGCCGCTTAGATTTTTATGGGCAGATTGAAGCGATTAAAAAAAGCTATTAATCCCCAAAAAGAATTTTCCGATCTCGTTTTGCCGCTTGCCCGGCCCAACTCTCAGGGATAACTTTCCAGTTGTTATTAACCGAAGGTTTTACTTCGCCCTGCTTTATAATCCATTCCATGAGGTAAAAACGGAAATCTTTATCAGTATTTGCAACTATTCGATCGGATAATAATTCGGGACGGATTTTAGCCCCGGCAGTAAGGTGGCCGCCGCCGCCATTTCCACGGTAGCTGTTGAGAGCAACCTTGTAGGTAAGATTCAGGTCGAAGGACTCACCGTTGGACATCGAAATTATTTGGATTCGCCCGCCAACTGGCTTCGAAATATCCACCGTATAATTTATCCCCTCGGCATTATCAAAATTATAATAAGCATTGTTAAGTTTCGCCCTGCCATTATTTAAAATGACTTCACCAGTATCGTCCGTTTGAAAGTTGAGCATATAGTCGGCTTCACTTTTCATCTGTTTAAACCAAAGCCCATAAGAATATTCGAGGTAATCTTTAATTTCCTGGCCGCCAAGTTTCATGGTATAGATCAGGTTCTCGTACCTGTAAATTTTAAAAAGATCGCGCACGAAAATTTCACCCTCGTCAATTTCTTTATTAAAGGATAAAGGAGCAGTAAAGGAAATTTCAGCACCGGTCAAATCTAATTGTGCCTGGTGGATGAGATCGGTGTATTGCGCATCCCCAAAAAACGCCTCTTTACTTGAAATGCTTGAGCTTATTGTTCCGAGTGGTTCGGAAACATAATTTTTAATTTCATCAAAATTATTCGCGAATATTGCCATAAATTCAGGGTCGGGAGCAATATCTTTCATATCCACAATTTCGCCACTTATTGCCTTTTCGTAATGGTTGGTGTTGCGGTTAAGTTTCATCACCACATTAGCAACGGCCACATTACGCGCCCTGCTCGTGGGGCCTAATATGTGGACTTCGTTACCTGCCCAGTTGGTCAACTTTTCATTCCAACCGTGGTGGTCGTGGCCAACAAAAACCAAATCCAATCCGGGAACCTGCTCCGCAACCAGCTTCGAGGCATTTTCATTTCTGGGCGTTTCGGCTTCCTGGTTATTGTAGGAATAGTCGTACCCTGCATGAAACAAGCCTATAAGTAAATCCGGTTTTTCATTTCGCCTTATCTCATCCACCCAATATTTTGCCGATTCAATCATATCCTCGAATTCCATCCCTTCCCAAATACTTTCGGGGAGCCATTGCGGAATGGCAGGCGTG
>Ga0208900_1000448_pt1 | contig 25791 bp, 29 predicted proteins | sample AntAceMetag02UKK_FD_184763 | JGI IMG/M metagenome (GOLD analysis project Ga0208900, IMG submission 184763) | Saline lake microbial communities from Ace Lake, Antarctica - Antarctic Ace Lake Metagenome 02UKK (SPAdes) (version 2) | ecosystem: Environmental > Aquatic > Non-marine Saline and... | reverse complement strand
AAAATGGAAACATTTTTATTTACTAATAGGGAGATATTAATAACTAAGCCTCAAAAGAACAATGTAATTTTAATAATTTCAATTGCTATCGCTGGCATTGTCTCATTTGGGTTTATGCACAATCTTTTTAACGCAAGACAGATAATAGTGAATTTGTTTTATCCGTTGATAAATATTTTATTGTTCATATTTTTCTTGTTATTAATGCAAAAGTCTATTCATTTAAAGATGATTTTAGTTTCGATATTGTTTATGTTTATTATAGTTCATGCAATAATTTATTCTCCTAAAACTTCAAATCAACGTGAAAAACTTGCAGAACACTTTAAAATGCTAAATCAAAATAATTGCAAAATGTATTTTGCAACAGATATAGCAATAAGTAGTAATGCTTTTCTTCTATATCATAAACCTTATGCTGATTTATTAATGTATTGTGAAGACTATAAACCTATAAAACTAAACATACCCCCCTATAATATTTCTAATTATACAACACCAAAAGAAAAAATTGAATCACGTGGTGGGAACGGACAAATATTTACTAAATATGTAATAAGAAATAAATTGGAAGGAGATATCGATAAAGCTAAGGTGAATTTTTTGGATGAGTTTGATGTTGACTTCCTTTTAGTGGATGAAGAACTAAGATACAGTGATACTAGTTATTTGCTGAGATTGAATATAGATACTATTGTTTTGTTTGACGAAAGAAAAAATGTGTATTTGATAAAACTGAAATAGAAAGATTATATAGGCAGTTCTTTAATTAAATACTTTACTAATTCAAATTAGAATATTACATCACTAAAGATAATTCTTAGTTTACATGAATGGTTATATTTTTAAAATACATCGAAGGGTTTACTGCTGGTGAAACCATCCACCACCTCACTTCAAAAACAGACTTTGAAACAGATAATATTTTGTTGTCACTGCTTAAGATGAATCGTCATCCTGTGCTTTCCAATATAGACTATTCATCAAAAGAGCAAGATGGTGAACTTCTTATGTTAGGGATATTGGTTTTTAGGCTGGTTATAAGAAATACGGTTTCTGATATCAATATGTAAGCTATTGCAAATTTATTTCGTAATGAATGCAAATTTCAAGCTGACTTTGTGGATAATAATATTGCTGCCGTTTATCCAAAAATAACTTACTATTTATTTTCTTTTAATGGCAATGGAATTTTAGATTAGCAATAAAAAATACTTCACCAACAATTTAAGTTATTCAATTTTTTCATAGCAATAATATTAACTTACAAAAACATGAGTTATGCTTAGCAACAAATCAATTCTAATTACCGGAGGTACTGGCTCTTTCGGAAAAAAATTCACAGAGATTATACTCAAACAATATCCAGATATTAAGCGTTTGGTAATTTACTCGCGTGATGAACTGAAACAATTTGATATGGCTCAGATTTATCCTGAAGATAAGTTTCCTCAAGTGAGGTTTTTTATAGGTGATGTAAGAGATAGGAATCGTTTTATTAGGGCTTGCGAAGGTATTGATGTTATTATCCATACTGCAGCTTTAAAACAAGTTCCGGCTGCAGAATATAATCCTGACGAATTTATCAAGACAAATATTAATGGTGCCCAAAATGTAATAGACGGAGCTTTGGCTACAAATGTAAAAGTAGTGGTTGCTTTATCAACAGATAAAGCTGCAGCACCCATTAATTTGTACGGTGCTACTAAATTGGTTTCCGATAAGCTTTTTATAGCCGCAAATAACATTAAGGGGAAAAGAGATCTTAGATTTTCAGTTGTTAGATATGGTAACGTAATGGGTTCTAGAGGTTCAGTAATTCCATTTTTTCGGAATAAAGCGAAAGATGGAGTTTTGCCCATAACCCATAAAGACATGACCCGTTTCAATATATCCTTGGAAGATGGTGTTGAAATGGTTCTTTGGGCAATTGAAAATGCCCTGGGGAGTGAAGTATTTGTTCCAAAAATTCCTTCTTACAAAATTGAAACAGTAGCAAAGGCAATTTCTCCTAATGCGAAACTAATTGATGTCGGAATTCGACCAGGAGAAAAACTGCATGAAGAAATGATTACAGTAAGTGATGCGATGAACACTATTGATATTGGAAAGTATTATGCAATTTTACCATCAGGAGCAAACAAGACGAAATATTTAAATCATTTTGGTGGCACAGAAGTTTCAAAAGATTTTAGTTACAATTCTGGAGAAAATAAAGAGTGGGTTACTGTGGAAGAAATGAGAGATTTAATTGTAAAATATGTAGATCCAAATTTTAAGCCTCTAACATAATGACTAAACCAATCCCATACGGTCGTCAGCACATTACCGAAGAAGATATCCAGACAGTTGTCGCAACCCTGAAATCGGATTTCCTTACACAAGGTCCGAAAATAAAGGAGTTTGAAGATGCTTTTGCAAATTACATTGGCTCTAAATATGCTGTTGCAGTATCCAATGGTACAGCAGCCCTTCATCTTTGCACACTTGCATTGGGTGTAAAAGAAGGCGATAAAGTTATTACCACGCCCATAACTTTTGCTGCTTCCGCCAATTGCGTAAGATATGCCGGTGGCGAAGTTGTTTTTGCTGATATTGATCCCGAAACTTATTTGCTGGACATAAACGAAGTAGAAATACTACTGAAAGCATCACCAAAAGGAACTTACAAAGGTATTATCCCAGTAGATTTTTCCGGCAGAGCTGTTGACTTAGAAGAATACCGTAAATTGGCCGATGAATACAATCTTTGGATTCTTGAAGATGCTTGTCATGCACCGGGAGGGTATTTTATAGATTCACAAGGCAATAAACAAAATTGTGGCAATGGAAAATTCGCTGATCTCGCTATTTTTTCTTTTCATCCGGTAAAACACATTGCTTGTGGTGAAGGTGGTATGGTTACCACCAACGATGAAAAATTATATAGAGAGTTGAAACGATTAGGTTCGCATGGAATTACCAAACTTGATGACCCTTATACTAATTCAATAGCGTTTGCAACTGGTGGATATGAAAATGAAACCGAATACCCTGCATGGTATATGGAGATGCAGAAACTTGGGTTTAACTACCGCCTCACCGATTTTCAGGCCGCACTCGGCATAAGCCAACTCAGTAGAGCCGGTGAAGGCTTAAAAAGAAGAAGAGAAATTGCATGCACTTATGATAAAACTTTTAAAGACAAGCCTTGGCTCTTAGGCCAATCCGGTGTAGTTGAAGGCCATGCCTATCATTTATACGTATTAGAAGTAAAAGACAGATTAAACCTCTACAAGTATTTACGTGAGAATAAGATATTTGCACAAATACACTATATTCCTGTACACCTAATGCCCTATTACAGGAAGTTTGGATGGAAAGAAGGAGATCAACCTAATGCGGAAAAGTACTACCGAAATTGTATTAGCTTACCCATGTTTCCTTCATTAACTGATGAGCAACAAGAATTTGTGATAAGTAAAATTATTGATTTTTATGCGTAAACTCTGTATCATACCCGCACGAGGAGGAAGTAAACGCATTCCTAGAAAGAATATTAAGAATTTTCTGGGAAAGCCAATTATTGCATATTCAATTGAAGCCGCTTTAGAATCTGGTCTTTTTAGTGAAGTTATGGTTTCAACTGATGACGAAGAGATAGCATCAATAGCAAAGTTTTACGGAGCAAGTGTTCCGTTTTTGCGTACTGAGAAAAATGCTGATGATTTTTCTACAACTTCGGATGTGATTATTGAAGTTTTAGAAAACTATAAAAATGAAGACAAAACATTTTTATACGCCTGTTGCATATATCCTACTGCACCTTTTGTTTCAACCAATAGGTTAAAAGAAGGTTTTGAAAAACTGATTGATGAAAAAAGAAATACTGTTTTTCCTTTTGTGGAATTTTCGTATCCCATTTGGCGTGGTCTTAGAAAAGAAAATGATGGAAAAGTAAAAATGGTTTGGCCAGATCATCTAAACAGTAGATCTCAAGACCTTGAAAAGGTTTATCACGATGCCGGACAATGGTATTGGCTTGATGTTAAAGCCTTTTGTGAAGAAAAAAATATATTTACCGACAACTCGACTTCGATTATTTTAGACCCAATGGAGGTTCAGGATATCGATAACTTAAGTGATTGGAATCTTGCAGAATTAAAATATGAATACTTACAAAAGCTTAAATAAGCAAACTTTTTCAAAGGGAGAGTATTCCATTGTCCCAATCCGTATCGAAGATCGTTACAATATAATGAAATGGCGAAATGAACAAATTTATCACTTACGTCAAAATGGAATATTGACCAAAGATGATCAAGATAATTATTTTGACACTATTGTTTCAAGGTTATTTGAACAAGAAAAGCCTTCTCAAATTTTATTTTCTTTCTTAAAGGAAGGTATGTGCATTGGTTATGGAGGTTTAGTTCATATTAACTGGATTGATAAAAATGCCGAGATTTCATTTGTGATGAATACCACACTTGAACCAAATTATTTCCAAATTAATTGGAGTAAATATCTCAACTTAATTGAACAAGTTGCTTTTAAAGACTTAAAATTTCATAAGCTGTTTATTTATGCATTTGATTTGAGACCTCATTTATACAAGGCTTTAGAAGAAAATGGTTATATACTTGATGCTCGCTTGAAAGAGCACTGTTATTTTCAGGGTTCTTATAAAGACGTAGTGATTTATTCGAAATTTTAAAGTTTATGAAAATACAAATACTTGTGGATAATCCTTTGTCATGGATATTACCATATGCAAAAGAGTTAAATAGTAAGTTAAGCTCAGCGCATGAAGTTAAACTAATTCATAGGCATGATGATGTTGAGAAAGGTGATGTTTTATGCTTACTTGCATGTGAAAAAATATTTAAGAATCTGAAATTAAATAAAAATAACCTTGTGGTACACGAAAGTGCTTTACCAAAAGGTAAAGGTTGGTCACCAGTTACTTGGCAGTTATTAGAAGGTGAAGGACGCATTCCTGTATCTCTAATTGAGGCTTCGAGTTCTATTGACTCTGGTGATATTTATAACCAGATATTCATTAATTTAGATGGGTCAGAATTGTTGCAGGAAATAAAGCATCAGCAAGGCTTAGCTACAGAGAAACTTATTTTAAGCTTTATTAATTCTTATCCTAAAATAATTGGCATACCCCAAAAAGGAGAGTCAACATTCTATTTAAGAAGAGGTCCTGAAGATAGTAATTTGGATATGACAAAAAGTTTAGATGAACAATTCAATTTGCTTAGAGTATGCGATAATGAAAGATATCCGGCATATTTTATTAAGGATAACCAAAAGTACATCGTGAAAATATATAAAGAAGGTGATGAGAAAATTTAAGATAGCAGACTTCGAAATTAGTGATAATCATAAGCCGTTTGTCATAGCGGAAATGTCTGGTAATCACAATCAATCGTTGGAAAAAGCTTTGGCAATAGTAGATTCCGCAGCTGAATCAGGTGCACATGCTTTAAAAATACAGACCTATACTGCAGATACAATGACAATTCCTTGTAGAAAAGGTTTATTTTATATAGATGATCCTAGTTCTTTGTGGTATGGGAAGACATTGCATGAACTTTATCAAATTGCTTATACTCCTTGGGAGTGGCATAAACCAATTTTTGAGCGAGCAAGAGAAAAAGGTTTAATTCCTTTTAGCACACCATTTGATGCATCTTCAGTTGATTTTTTAGAAGAGCTAGATGTACCAGTTTATAAAATAGCGTCATTTGAAAATAAAGATTGGCCATTATTAAAAAAGATAGCATCTACTGGAAAACCAATAATAATGTCCACCGGTGCATCAAAGCTTAGCGATATTGCAGAATCAGTTGGGGTTTTAAGAGATAATGGTTGTAAAGATCTAATTCTGTTGAAATGTACAAGTACATATCCTGCAAGTCCTGAAAATACCAATCTAATGACAATACCACACATGAGAGAAATGTTTGATTGCTTTACTGGTCTTTCTGATCATACAAGGGGAATAGGGGCTTCTGTTGCATCGGTTGCTTTGGGATCACGTGTAATTGAAAAACATTTTACTTTAAACCGAGCAGATGGCGGAGTAGATTCTGAATTTTCAATCGAACCTAGTGAATTAAAGGCTCTTGTAATAGAAAGTGAAAGAGCTTGGAAAGCAGTGGGAACAGTGAAATACGAAATATTAGATGATGAGAAATCTAGTCTTCGTTTTAAAAGATCAATTTATGTTGTTGAAGACATCAAAGCTGGGGATTCATTTACTGAAAATAATATTAGAATAATAAGACCTGGTGATGGAATGGAACCAAAATATATTGATAGGATTATTGGTAAGCTAGCAAGAATAAATATTTTAAAAGGAACTCCTTTAACATGGAAATCATTATAACATGAATAATTACATCTTACTTACAGAGAAAAATTGGCACAACTCACTTTTCGATAAATTGAATACCCGACCTAATGAAGTTTGGTATAGAATATCCCAAAAAGAGGATTTTACACATGAAAATATTGAACGATATAAACCAACCAAAATATTTATTCCACATTGGTCTTATATAATTCCAAGCGATATATTTTCAAAATATGAGTGTATTGTATTTCACATGACAGATTTACCCTATGGAAGAGGTGGAAGTCCATTGCAGAATCTAATTGTTAATGGAAAGCAGAATACAAAAATATCGGCAATTAGAATAGATAAAGGAATAGATGAAGGACCTGTTTATTTGAAAACTAATCTCAGTTTATTGGGGACTGCAGAAGAAATATTTATTCGATCTGCTGTAAATATCCATAATATGATTAATAAGATAATCGACAATAATCATATTCCTCAGCTACAAGAAGGAGAAATAGTTAAATTCAAGCGGAGAAAATCCCATGAGAGCGATATTTCAAATCTTAATGAAATAGAACAAATATTTGATCACATTAGGATGTTAGATGCTGAAGGTTATCCAAAAGCTTACTTTGATCTTAATAATTTTCGGTTTGAATTCTCAAGAGCTAGTCTTAAATCAAATGAAATTATAATAGCAGATGTTAAAATCTTTAGAAAATAAAAAAATACTTATTGTAGTAGCACACCCCGATGATGAACTATTGGGTCTTGGCGCCACTATGCACAGGCTAATTCATGAAGCTAATGTTAAAACTCATGTTGTAATTCTTGGAGAAGGAATTACTTCTCGTGGTGATAGCAGAGATAGGGTGTATTGGGAAAATGAATTAGCAATTCATAAAGATAACATTTCTAAAGCACAGCAATCTATTGGATATAATAGTGTTAGTATTTATGATCTTCCCGACAATAGGTTTGATAGTGTTGCTCTGCTTGATATTGTGAAAATAATAGAAAAGGAGAAAAAAAGCTTTGAACCAGACGTGATATTTACGCATCATGGTGGAGATTTAAATGTTGATCACCAACAAACTTTCGAAGCAGTTATTACTGCATTTAGGCCTATGGAAAATGAAAAAGGGGGAACAATAATAACATTTGAAACTCCATCGGGAACAGAGTGGCGCGCATCTTCGGACCCCAAACATTTTATTCCTAACCTTTTCTTTGAGATTAAGGAAGAGAATATTGCCGCAAAAATAAAAGGAATGGAAAGTTATGAGTTTGAAAAGCGAGCTTATCCACATCCTCGTTCGCCAGAAGCACTAAAAATATATGCCCAACAAAGAGGGATTACTGTTGGTTGTGAATTTGCGGAAGCTTTCTGTTTAATTAGAGACGTAATAAAACTTTGATAAAACAACTGAACTTTTGATTAAAATTTTCTCAAATATTGATTTCAATGGTCTTGTTAAATTAGGCAAGAATACAGGAGGGTATTTTATAACATCCATTATAAATAATACGCTTCCAATTATTTTATTGCCCATACTTACAAGTTTCTTATTGCCTGAAGATTATGCAAATATTACATTGTTTACTGCATATTGGGCTATAGTTAATGCGCTAACTGGAGCAGCTGTTAATTCTTATATTGCAAATTTGTTTTTTGATAATCCAAAAGAATTAGTAGCTAAAGTTATTGGTAGTTCGATAATTGTTTTGGGGGTGCTTTCAATATTTAGTCTTCTAATAATTGTCGGTATATATCTAATATCATCCAATATACTTGGTTTGCCATTGTTTTGGCTAGTATTGATACCCATAGCATCGTTTACGTATATACTTTTTCAGATTGGACTGGGGGTAATGAGAAATAACTCCAATGTGTTTAAATTTAGTGTTCATCAAATTGGCAATACTATAATAAATTCACTAATTAGCATAACTCTTGTTGTTGTTATAATGATAGGTTGGGAGGGCAGGGTTATTGGAATCTCTTTTTCTTATATTTTATCTGCTATTTTTGCTATTGTATATTTGTCAAAAAATCAATTAATCTCCTTTAATGGAGATAGTAGTCAGAAAAAGGATATTTTAAAATTTATAATAACACTAATTCCAAATTCATTGCAATCAGTGTTGGTTTCTAGAATTGGAATATTTTTTATGCAAATATATTTTACTAAAGAAATTTTAGGTATTTATTCAGTAGGGTATAATATTTCATATTCATTAATGATGTTGGTTGTCACCTTAAATTTGTCATGGTCACCGTTCTTTTATCAACAACTTTCAAAAAAGAAAGAGATGAATGGAGTTTATGTTGTAAGGATGTTTTATGCTCACATGATTATTGTATTAATGGGACTAATTGGACTTAATTTGTTGTCATCAGTTATTGTACATTTTCTAACAACAGAAGCATATTATGCAAGTTCCCTTTTTATACCATGGATTTCTTTAGGTTTTTTGTTTAATGCCGTAGTAGTTTTTTTAACACCACTTTTTATAAACAAGAATATGCAAAAATATCTTAGTTATTTTTCAACTAGTAATTTGCTAATGATGCTTATTTTAAATTATCTACTTTCAGGTATTTATGGTTATATGGGTGTGGCTTATGCCTTTATGTTATCTTACTTTTTAATGTTTTTAATGATGTTTGTTTTGTTGGTCGTAAAAAAAGATGATTTAAATATGCCGTGGATAAAGGCGGTGAAATTTTTTTAAATATATTTAATATGAGAGCTTTATATAATACTTTATGGTCAGATCCGTGGTTGAAAATATCTGAAAAGTTATTAGCAGAAAAAACAATTCAGCCTGTATATTGGATAGGTTTTTATGATGATGATTCTGAAATTAATGTTCCTCAAAAACACCCGGGTATCATTTATCAAAGTAGGTGGGATGCTTGGAAGGGTATTTTTCCAGATGAAATTGAAAAAGTATATACTAAATATACACTTACTCCTGATTTTTTGAATACAATAGCCAATTTTGAATTACAAGCTATGTCAATGATGGATAGAATGGATCCTGATAGACATAGATTTGCCTTTGCAGAAAGGCAACGATTTTTTAGAAATTTATTAAGGAAATGGTTTGCTTGTATAGATATATATAAAATAGATTTGGTAATAGGAGATAGAATACCACACAGACCTTATGATTTTGCATTGTATTTAGTATGTACTTATTTGCAAAAAGAGTATATGTTTCTTAATATAACTAATATTCCAAATAGACTTATTTGGTCGCATAATGTTTCATATGTATCGCCTGTTATAAAGCAGAAATATGAAAAAGTTATTAGTGATACTTCTGAAATGAATCTAAACGAAATTAGTAAAAATATTGATGGTGACATTATGGAGATTTATCATAGACTTAAGAAAAGTTATGATGATGCAACACCAACATATATGATTAATCATAAAAAAAATCAGAGTAAGAATTCTAACATCTTTAATTTAGGGATGAATTTTATTAAAGGTTTTTTTACTAATACAAATAAATCAATTCATAGCAGAAGAAATAAAGGTATTTTGCAGGATTTATCTGATATTCACCCATATTCTAAGAGGAGACACCGAAAAATAGAGGATAGTAAGTATAATGTAATTCAATATGGATATTTGGCTTATAAGGCAATTAGATATAAAAGAATGATGAAGAATTACTATCAGAGCTTATCTGTAATTCCAGATTTTTCAAAAAATTACATCTGTTTTGCATTGCATTACCAACCTGAAGCCACAAGTAATCCTTCAGGAGACATTTTTACAGATCAATACCTCGCTGTTGAACAAGTAGCATCCCAAATTCCTGATAACTGGTATATATATGTAAAAGAACATACGTCGCAGTTTCTTACAATAAGTGAGGGACAAAAATCAAGATTTAAACATCATTATGAAGATCTGTTAAAAATACCAAATGTTAAATTAGTTTCATTAGAAGCCAATCCATTTGATTTGATAGATAATTCTAAGGCCGTAGCCACAATAACTGGTACGGTTGCATGGGAAGCTATAATTCGGAAAAAACCAACCATAATTTTTGGATTTTCTTGGCTTGAATCATATCATGGGATAAAGAAGATTATAAATAATATGGACATTGAGTCTATATTGGATTATATTAATAATTATGAACATGATGAAAAAGCATTATTGCAATTTTTGTTAACAATTCAAGAAGTTTCACCAAAGTCATATTCCTATATGCTTGATGGAAAAGAAGTAGTTGATGAGAAAACATGTATTGATAATCTTTATGCACAATTAAATATGGCATTAAAATAGAATATATAATAATGAAAATACTAGTTACAGGCGGCAGTGGGTTTATTGGCAAACATTTATGTGATATATTTTATGAACACTATAAAATTTATGTTTTAGGAACTAAAAAAAATGTTGACCAAATAAAAACAGATAAAAGAAAGATTTTTCCATATTATTATTCGGACTATTCTTATGATAGTTTATCGCAGATTATTTCAAGTTTACAACCAGATGCTGTTATTCATTTAGCAGGCTATAGGTTGCAGCCGGATAAAAAACAGCCTGTAAATTATATGGATAATTTGAGCATTTCTGCAAATCTATTTCAAGCTTGCGCCGACAACAATGTGGTAAACATTGTACTCGCATCAACTATCGGGGTTTATTCTCAAAAGAATAGTTTTCCATGGGTTGAGAATCAACTTCAATCACCACAAAATCCGTATTCTTTATCAAAATATTGGGTAGAACAAACCGCAGAGTATTTTAATCGTAAGGGGTTGAATATAACAGTGTTACGAATTGCCCAGGTGATTGGTAAAGGCGAACGTGAAGGATATGCTTTACAAGTTTATATTAAAAATGCAAAAACCGGCCTACCTATAACCATCTTTGGTGAATGTAAGGGGAAACGGCATTATGTTTATGTAAATGATGTTGTGTCGGCAATAAATGCAGCAATATTAAAGCCAGAAGAAAAAGGTATTTACAATGTCGGGATGAAGAATATTTATGGCTTCGACGAATTAGCAAAAACAATTAACAGTGTGTTTGGAGACAAGTCGGAAATGTTATACAATAAAGAAGCTAAAGCCGATGAAAATATCTATCAAATGAGTATCGATAAAGCTAAAATTAAATTGGATTGGGAACCTCAATGGGATTTAAAAGAAGCTATGAGCGATATGGCAAAAGAGGAATAGTGTGTTGAATTAAAATATTTTTAAATCATTTTTAGTATGAAATATTCTATAGTCATACCGGTTTACAAAAGCGTTGAGAGCTTGGAAATTATTGCAGAACAAGTGTATGCGCTACAAAAAGAGCTAAAGTGTAATTTCGAATTAATTTTTGTTAACGACAGCCCATTTTTTATAGATACAGTAAACACATTAAAGGAGCTTTCTGCTAAGTATAATAATATAAATGTATTAAATCTTAGAAAAAATCAAGGACAACATATGGCCATTTTGATTGGCATCGCAAAGTCCACGGGAGATTACGTTATTACCATGGATGATGACTTACAGCATCCTGTTAACGAAATTCCAAAACTTATCTCTACTTTGGAAAATAATAAAGATATTGAGGTGGCTTTTGCGATTCCAGGTTATGACAAAAAAAAGCATTCTATTTGGCGTAATTGGGCAAGTTTAATGCTAAACACGATCGATACCTACTTTTTAAAAAAGCCAAAAGGCTTAATAAAATCCCCATTTAGAATAATGACGGCTGATATTGCTAAATTAATAGTAAATAATTATAATGCTATGCCTTCTGTGTCAAGTTTGCTGATAAATTCAACGGATAGTATTATTAATGTCAAAGTGAGTCATAATAAAAGAGAATTTGGCAAAAGCAATTACACATTGCCAAAGATGATAAGTTTAAGTTTAAATAATATTATTCATTACTCTTCACTACCACTTAAAGTGGTTGGGATGATTGGTTTTTTTGGCTTTCTTTTCTCATTATTATTCATTCTTTATGTTACAATTGAAAGAATATTTTTTGGATTAAGTTTCCCCGGTTATTTCTCAACAGTATCCTTAATTAGTTTCTTTGGTGGGATTAATTTACTAGGTATAGGAGTTGTGGGGGAATATTTAATACGAATTATAAAAGAACAACAGAAAACGCCATTAAATGACTATTTAAAAAATTGATTATGAAGAAAATCTTAATTCTTGGGACAGGAAATGCACAAGCAGATTTTATACATTATTGTAAAGAGTCTGGTTTAGTAGTTCATGCATGTAGCTATAAAAAGGAAGGCAGAGGAGTTGATGAGTGTGACTATTTTCATTTAGCAAATATTACCGATGTTGATGCTGTTAAAGAAATTGTTATAAAACATGATATTGATATAATTTATAGTGTAGGTTCAGATATTGCAATGCCGACTGTAACAAAGGTTGCGTCGTTGTTGGATAAAGCTTTTTTTGTTAGCCCAGAAACCGCAGAAATCTGTAATGATAAACTATTATTTAGAAATCGACTTAAGTCATTGAATAATGGGAGTTATACTATTCCGTATTCAATTATAAATGACGAAAATGAGATGAATAAATGGGATATATTTCCTTCAATTGTTAAACCTGCCAAAAGTCAAGGACAACGGGGTATAAATAAAATTGAAAATTTAGATGAATTAAAAAGAGCATATAATATCTCGAAAGAGATCTCTCAAAATAATAAAGTAATTATTGAAGAGTATATTGAAGGGGTTGAAATATCCGTAAATAGTTATATTTTAAATGGTAAGGTCATGTTTGTTTTTATTACCGAAAGGAATAGTTTTTTGGAATATCCCGGTGGAATTATAAAAAGTCATAAACACCCAGTAGCCCTAGATATTGATAAAAACGAAATTCATAACTTGGTTTTTGATACATGTAACCACCTTAATATTTCCAATGGCCCTGTATATTTTCAAATTAAAGTTACACCTGAATTGAAATATAAAATTATTGAAGTTACTCCAAGATTAGATGGTTGTCATTTATGGAGATTGGTGAAAGAATTGGGAGGACCCGATATGTTTAAAATAATTGTCAACCATTTGTCAAATCTAAACAAAATTGACGAAACAGATTTCAATACGGCAACATATAAAGCTGATTTTAAATCTGAGCTCTCTTTCTTCACACAAGAGCCTGGTTCTAAGATGAATAAGTTGCTTCATAAAGTAAAAGAAAATAATATATATTCAGAATGGTACTATGAAAACGATGAGATTATTCGTACAATTAATGGGTATCAGGAAAAGGTTGGTTACGAAATTACCTATTGAACGGTTATAGAAAGATAATTAAGTAATAAATTCATTCAAGTAAACATGCATTTCAAAAAGTAATTACAAATGCTGAAGCAAGGCAGCTTTTTAGCTGTGCCTTAACCCTTATAATGTTCAGTGTTTTAGTACATTCTATATTGAATACGGTTTTGGTTGTTTTATTTGTTTAGATTCAAATCCTATTGATTAATGTTATTATTATTTTCACCACAATGCGAATCTGTCACTTTATCTAATTTATTATTTCATTAGGCTTTTTTATTTCATAAACAAAAATTCTTTCAGGGTAAATAGAACAAACAATACTTTATAAACTACATAATATCTAAATGAATATCCCATTTAACAAACCCTACATCACGGGTAAAGAAGTACATTACATTTATGATGCGGTGGCAACCGGCAAGATTTCCGGTAACGGTAAATACACCAAACTGTGCCAGCAATATTTTGAGAAGCGGTGGGGATTCAAAAAGACTTTGCTCACCACAAGTTGTACCGATGCGCTCGAAATGTGTGCATTGCTGTTGAATATCCAACCCGGCGATGAAATCATCATGCCTTCTTACACTTTTGTAAGCACCGCACTTGCTTTCGTAAGGCAAGGCGCAAAAATTGTCTTTGCCGATAGCGGCTCAGATCATCCGGGTATTGATGAAGGTAAAATTGAGGAATTGATCACTGAGAAGACAAAAGTCATAGTGCCTGTACATTATGCTGGTGTAGCCTGCGATATGGATAAGATTATGGATATTGCAAACAGGCACAACCTTTTCGTAGTAGAAGATGCTGCCCAGGCTATCGATAGCTATTATACAGGAAAAGATGGCATCAGGAGGGCATTGGGTTCAATCGGTCACTTGGCAGCATTTTCGTTCCATGAAACCAAAAACATCCAAAGTGGCGAGGGAGGATTGCTTGGGATTAACGATAATCGTTTCTTGAAACGCGCGGAGATTATTTGGGAAAAGGGAACTAATCGCGCTGAGTTTTTTAGAGGTGAGGTAAACAAATATGGCTGGGTGGATATCGGTTCCAGTTTCTTGCCTTCTGAAATTACAGCCGCCTTTTTATGGGCACAGTTGGAGGAACTGGATAAAATTCAGAACCAGAGAAAGGAAATCTGGCAAGCATACTTTGATGGATTGCAGGAATGGGCAAGAGAAAACAGCGTAGGATTGCCATTAGTTCCTGCCTATGCAACCAACAATGGGCACATGTTTTATATGGTTTGCCCATCAGGTAATTTTCGGGATAAATTAATAAAGCATTTAAAATCTAATGAAATAAGTGCAGTTTTTCATTATTTGAGTTTGCATAAAAGTGAATTTTATGCGCCCAAACATGATGGGAGGGCTTTGCCTTTTACAGGTCACCTTTCCGATAGGCTGGTGAGACTACCATTTTATTATGAGCTCACAGAAGATAATGTTTTGGAAATTTGTAAGCAGATTCAGAGAATTTAATAGCACAGCATTTTGTATAAGAAATTATACTATTAGGTTTTTGTTGTAGCTAATTTGTTCTAAAGGTTTTTAAAAGTTCTAAATTTGTATTAAGTGTTTATATAAGAAAGATGTTATTACAAAGTCTTAAAAGCCAATTAACAAATATCCCCGGCTGGCGTACCAAACGCAAAATTGTGGTGATTGAAAGTGATGACTGGGGAAGCATGAGAATGCCTTCGCGGGTAGTGTATGAAAAGTTGTTAAAAACGGGAATTCGGGTTGATAAATGCCATTACTGCAGCAATGATTCATTGGAAACTGAACAAGATTTATCATTGTTATTTGAGGTGTTGACCACAGTAAAAGATAAATTTAACAACCCTGCTGTAATTACTGCCAACACTTTAGTAGCTAATCTTGATCTTTTTAAAAAAAAATAAAAGAAAATAATTTTTCTGAATACCATTATAAAAAGATAACCGAAGGTTTTAATGAATTCAAAGGAAGTGAGAATGTATTGGATATATACAAGCAATGAATAAAGGCCGGTTGTTTCAGTATTCAATCTCATGGGCGAAAGCATTTAAATATTTCATGCTGGATGAAATATCTGAATGAAGAATACAAAGAAACGCGTTTTGCTTTTTTGTTGGGCGTTTATGGACTAAGCACCACCATTACTACTGAAAAAAGTTATGGCTTTGTTCCTGAAGGCTACGACCCCTGCCCCGGCTATTGGAATGCCGGTTTGAACTGGCACGAGGGTGCATTTAACCCTTATGGGTGGATGGTGGAGGAAGTCATTAGTGAAATAAAAGAAAAATAAATAAAAATGAGTCTAATCCGTAACCTCAAGGATACATTAACTAAAAACCTCTCCAACATCCCCGGATGGTCAACAAACAGGAAGATAGTCATTTTTCTGGTTGATGATTGGGGTACTATCCGCATACCAGATAAAGAAGCACGCATTTCTTTGACAAAAGAAGGTATTGACTGTGATTCCAATCGTTTTAATAAGTATGATACATTAGCAACAGCAGATGACCTGTCCTGTTTATTTGAAGTGCTCAGCAAAAATAAGGACAGGGATGGAAACTCGGCTTCGTTCAACGCGCTTACGGTGGTGGCTAATCCCGATTTTGAAAAAATACAGGGTTCTGGATTCAACCAATATTATTACGAACCATTTACAAAAACGCTTGAGTCGTATTATGGCGACGACAAGGTTTTTAATCTATGGAAACAAGGCATCAGTGACGGCTTGTTCATGCCGCAGTTTCATGGCCGGGAACATTTAAATGTGGATTTCTGGCTTTCTGGTCTGCAAAGTGGTGACAAAAACTTGTTGGCTGCATTTGATCAAAAAGCAATAGGTGTGCCCATGTCTGCAGCCTCACCCTATATGAGTAGTTATATGGCAGCATTTGACTTTAAAGCAATGGCCGATAATGAAAATCTTAAAAAGGTTTCTATCGATGGTCTTAAACTTTTTCAGGATGTATTTGGCTACCAGGCTTCCCTGTTTACATCGTCTTCACTATTGCACAGCAACACTATTGAGCCTACATTGGCGGAAGCAGGTGTAAAGTACATTGATCGCGCAAAAATTACTTTTGAACCATTAGGCTCCGGGAAATACAAACGGCAATACTATCGTTTAGGGCAAAATAATAGTTCAGATCAAAAATATATTACCCGCAACTGCATGTTCGAGCCTAATAAGAAACCAGGAATGGATGTGGTAAATAAAGCTTTAAAAGATATTTCTATTGCTTTTCGCTGGCATAAACCGGCCATCATCAGTTCACACCGTGTAAATTATGTTGGCGGTGCTGATGTTGCAAATAGGGATGCCGGACTGCGAAGTCTTGCCCGTTTGCTTACAGAAATTAAAAAACAGTGGCCTGCGACAGAATTTATGCTATTTGACCAATTTGCTAAGTTATTGTAAAATGGAAATGAAAGAGCCTAATAAATCTTTTATCACCGGAGGCCAGCCTTTGCTTTTTTTAAAGGTGTCAACATATAATGGCGAAAAGGATATGGAAATAGCGATAACTTCGTGAATTATTTATATCAATAGAAATTGGTTGAGCGTAATCGTAAATGATTGCAGAACCATCAGTATGCTAGAAATCTTAATGAAATACGAATCCGATAAAAATATTAAATACAAGATAAGTTTTCTTAATTTATCTCAGAAAAAAAACTATAAAAGACATATAAAAATCCGATTTATGTAAGTTTAAAGAACTTACCGGATTGGACTTTGGGATTTCAAACATTGATAGAAATTACAATGTAAGAAAATGGTGAAATCATTAAAAGGTAGAATTTCCAGAAATTTGCAAAACGCAATTGGCCGGCGAACCAAAAGGAAGATATTGGTAATAGAGTCTGATGATTGGGGGAGTATTCGGATGCCCTCAATGCAGGCCTATCAAAAGTTGTTCAATGCTGGGATTGCAGTCAATAAGTGTCCGTACAATACATTCGACTCCTTAGAATCTGTTGAAGACATCGAAACAATTAGAGACTTTTGTAAAGGATTTAAGGATAAAAATGGTAATCATTTAAAAATTACAGCCAATTTCATTATGGCTAATCCTGATTTTGAAAAAATTAAAGAGAGTATTTTTAATGCATATCATTACAAAGACCTAAAAAAAACCTATCAATATTATCAAGGATCTGTCAACACTTTAGCGGCACTTAAAAATGCCATGATCGAAAAAGCAATAGTTCCTCAATTACATGGAAGGGAGCATTTACAAGTTAACTATTGGTTGAAAGTACTTAAAACCGGAGATAATGAAACCTTGACTGCTTTTAACAACGGTGTTTGGGGGCATCCTTCTGAATACGAATTACAAAGCGGTATTAATTTCTCCTCAGCTTTTCATATTACATCTCAGGAAGATTATAAGTTTGCAAATGAGTCTGTGATTGAAGCGTCAAAGTTATTTAATGAAACTTTTGGATTTATCTCCGAAACCTTCATTTCTCCAAGGTTTATTTGGCCTAAGTCCTTGGAATCTACTTTCTACAATGCCGGAATTAGAGCCGTTCAGGGGAAGTTAGTACAACTATATCCAATTATTGGAAGTGATGACGTAAAGTTGCACCGAAAGATTAACTGGATGGGGAAACCCAATCAAGCAGGCCTAAAATATTTAATTAGAAATGTGTTTTTTGAACCCACCCAAAAGCCTGGCTTTCCTTGGGAGAAAGATGCTTTAAAAAGAATTGGGGCTGCATTTTTTTGGGGCAAGCCAGCTGTGATTTCCACGCATAGGCTGAACTTTATGGGAGGGTTTTCAGAACAAAACAGAAAGGATAGTTTGAACCGATTACTCAAATTGATTAAGGTAGTTCAAAATAAATATCCGGATGTTGAATTTATGTCTTCTAATGAATTATATCATCTAGTATATGAAAAATAATCCACAGGTAGCCATAATGATGCCTGTCTATAATGGCCAACAAACGCTTCCCCTGGCTATTTCATCATTATTGTATCAGACCTATCCTTATTGGAAATGCTACATTGTGAATGATGGTTCAACAGATGGTACAAAGAATTATTTAAATTCATTGAATGATGACCGTTTTGTAGTAATCCACTTTGAAAAAAATAGAGGCCGGCCCTATGCAAGACAAGCCGCATTAGATGCTGCAGAAGGAAAGTACCTGGCATTTTTAGATGCAGATGATTTTTATCATCCTACCAAGCTGCAATTACAAGTAAATTATTTGGAAATCAACAAAAATATATCATTAGTAGGAACGGGCGTTGGGTCGTACAAAAATGTATATGATGGATTGCTATCTGTTCGAGCAACTATATCAAAACAAAATATTTCCCATTCTATCGGAGATAGATTTTATGTAGTTCACGGATCATGTTTTTTGATTTTAGATTTAGCCAAAAAAATTAAGTATAATACAAAACTTAAACATGCTCAAGACACAGACTTTTTGACAAAGTATTTAAAAGATCGTAAATATAGTAATATAGATAAAGTGTTGTATTACTATTCAGAGTTTCAGTCTGTTACTTTATCTAAAATAATAAGGACTTATTATTATGACTTTTTGCAAAAAAAAACAAATTTGAATAAGGTTACATTATCAGTAAAATCAATAATCATTTTTGCAAAAGTAATATATACATTATTAATTTATTTGGTTTTTGGAATGAATACAGTACTAAAAAGAAGGGGGCGTGCAATAAATGAATTTGAGCTAATGGAGTTCAAAAAATGTCTTCACCTATTAAAAAAAATATAACTACTTTGAAAAAGATTCTTTACATTGCAACAAGTGATATTCATTTACATACCTTTCACAGACCCTATATAAAATGGCTAATTTCTAATGGTCATCAGGTAGATATTGCTGTTGAAAATAGAGGTGATAATACTTTTGAAGGTATTAAGAATAAATATTACTTGGATTTCCCAAGAAGTTTGCTTAGAAAGTCACTGTTTAAAGCTTATAAAGAGCTTAAGCGTATTATTGATATGGGGCAATATGATTTAGTCCATTGTCATACACCAATACCCAGCATGCTAACCCGAATAGCCGCAAGGCATGCCAGAAAAAATGGCACGAAAGTATTATACACAGCACATGGTTTCCATTTTTATGAGAATGCACCTTTAAGCAGATGGTTAATTTTTTACACGGCTGAATTCTTACTTAGTAACTTAACAGATGGAATTGTAACTATCAACAAAGAGGACTATGGTTATATTTGTAATAAAATGCTTCACAAGGATTCCTGGTATATTCCCGGAATTGGTGTAGATTCCAATCGTTTTAAACCTTTAACAATGCAGGAAAAAGCTTCCTTAAGAAGGTTTTATGGCTATAATGATAAACAATTCATTCTTCTCTATACTGCCGAATTTATTCCTCGTAAGAATCATGAGTTTATTATAAGAGCTGTTTCTCAGATTAAGGAAAGCATCCCTGAGTTGAAAGTTCTTTTTGCCGGAAAAGGCATATTGATGGAAGAAATGAAGCAGCTTAGTGATAAATTGAATTTATCACGAACAATTGAATTTTTAGGATTTCGCACTGACATAGAAAGTTTGTGTGCTATTTCAGATTTAGGAATATCTGCCAGTAAACACGAAGGATTAGGGTTGGGATTGGTTGAGCAAATGATGTGTAAAGTGCCGGTTTTGGCAACTGTTGATAGAGGTCATAAGGAATTGATAGAAAATGGGTATAATGGCTTTTTATTTAAACAAAACGATACAAATGCTTTCATAGAAAAGTTATTGTATTATTACAAGCAGCCTGTAAAAAGAATTGAAATGGGTAATAATGCTTTTGAAAAAGCTAAAGATTTTGATACTACAAATTCCTTAAAAGCAATGAACGCAGTTTATAATTTCTATTTATGAAACAAATGAGTCATATAGTATTCATAATTCCTTCTTTGCAGCAAGGTGGTTTGGAAAACCATGTTACTGTATTGGCTAATCAAATTGCGAAGGATAATAACTTAAAAGTTTCCATTATTTGCTATTACAACAATCCAGTTTTCTATGAAGTGAATGAAAATATTGATGTTTATTTTCCTTCTTATAGCAGAAAGGGGCATTCAACGTTCCATTACTACCTGAAATCGTTTCTGTTCATTAGGAAAACATTAAAAAGTATAAAGCCTGATAAGGTAATTTCTTTTGGAGATTTTATTAATGCTATTAGCATTTTGGTGGCAAAGAGTTTAAGTCTCTTTGTCTTTATTGGCGATAGGTCTAGTCCAGGCAAAAACTTCCCCACATTTATTAATCTTCTAAGAAAGTTAACCTATCCGAAAGCAAACGGCATTATAGCACAGACCCATAGAGCAAAAAAGCAAAAAGGTGAAATGGTGGGGTTAAAAGTACCAATTGAGGTAATACCAAATCCATTAAGAGCTATAAGCAGCTTTAATGATCAGAAGAAGAACGTTGTGCTATGCGTTGCCAGACATTATCACGTTAAAGGAATAGACAGACTGATTGAAGCTTTTGCAAATACAACAGATAAAACATGGCAAATTGAAGTGGCCGGTTCAGAAGGCCCGGAAACAAAAAAATTGAAAGAACAGGCTGCACAACTTAAGATTTCGGATAGAGTGGTGTTTCTCGGTGCGAGGAAGGATATGGATAAAATTTACTCTTATTCGAGCATTTTTGTACTACCCTCCAGAAGTGAAGGTCTGCCAAATGCATTGATAGAAGCCATGGCACATGGTCTGCCTAGCATCGCTTTTGATATAAATGCAGGTCCCTCTGATGTAATCAAGCATGAAATTAATGGCATTTTGATTCAAGATGGTGACATAAAAGAATTGACCAAACAACTTGATAGGCTAATGATGGATGAGAACAGACGGACAGAATTAGGTAACAAAGCCATTGAGATAAAAGAAAAGCATTCACTAGAGCGTATTACCAGCATTTTTTTGAATTTTATAGATAGTTAAATATTAATCATGGGTTTTAAAAGCATAATTACCAATTATATTAAAAATATCCCCGGTTGGAAGTCTAATCGTAAATTATTGGTCTTTGCAGTAGATGATTATGGAAATATTCGCCTTTCCAGTAAAGCAGCAAGAGAAAAGCTAAAAATGTCCCTTTAAAAGGTCGCTTTGATTACTTTGACGCGTTGGACACCAGCATGGATTATGAACAACTTTTTCATGTGCTGAAATCGGTTAAAGATAAAAATGGTAAACCGGCTGTTTTTACTACCTATGCTATGCCTGCAAATGTAAACATTAAAGAAACTTTAAGGCAAGGAAAATTTGTTCCTGAAAATTTGGATGCCACTTATAATAGATTGGCGAAGGAAGATACATCGATTTTTGAAGATGCTGTTGAATTAATGCAGGAAGGTATTTCTGCAGGGCTAATCCGTCCGCAGTTTCATGGAAGAGAACATTTGAATGTATTGGCATTCAATCGTTTATTGTCAGATAAAAACCCTGTGTTGATGGCAAATTTGGAGCTGAATTCTTTAGCTGGGCTCCCCAATCATGAGGGCCTGCCTCATATAAAGTTTAGTGAAGCATTTTCATTTAGGGATAAAGAGGAAATTGAAAATCATAAAGTAATTATCAAAGATGGATTGTCGCGCATTGAAAAAGTATATGGATACAAGCTTGGCACTTTCACTCCGCCTGTGATGCTTCTGCATCCTGAGCTTTATAGTTATGTAGAGGAGTTGGGGATAAAAGCCATTGACAAACCAAGATTCCATCAGGTGCATTTAGGCGAGGGTAAATATCAAAATGAGAAAAATAATTAGGAGCAAGAAAAGGGCAAAATCATGTAACCATTGTCCGTAATTGTATGTTCGAACCCAATAGTAAAAATATTGATTGGGGGAACTTTACATTTCAACAAATCAAAGCTGCATTTTTCTGCAGGAAACCAGCTATTATAAGTTCATACAGAGTAAATTTCGTTGGTTCAATTTCCAAACCAAATAGGGAGCAGGGTTTGAGTGAGTTGAGGAAATTGTTATCCACAGTTTTATTTACCTGGCCTGATGTCCAATTCATGGGTTCTAAAAGTATACTTTAGGAATTGTTTCATTAGTTGCTTGCATTATAAATTCAATTGGCATATCTCTTCATTATTGTAATAAATAAAAAACGAATATTGTGAACCGGCTAATTTATTTTCTATATTACATCAAGATAACACCTTTGTCCAAATTTCGTAAGTTTTTGGAATATGCTGCTGAACAAAGTGGCAAATCAAAACAGGCAATTTTTTGGGACAGCCTATATTCTTCTTTTAAATACAATATTTCGATATTAGATTATTTTTATTTCCGTTTCTATCAGCTAAACCATATTGAACGTACTCAGTGGGCAGGAACAGGTTACTTATATGAGTATCAGTTGTGCATGAATCCTAGAGTAAATCGTGATTTATTGGAAAATAAAATCAGGTTTTTAAAGTATTTCCACCCATTCATTAAGCGTAATTATGCGACAATCGAGGATTTTAGTGTAAATATTAAAAAAATTCAAATGATGATGGCGCATACATCGGGTAGGATCGTTGTTAAGGGATCTAAAGGCCAGGTCGGTGCTGAAGTTGAAATTTTACAGACTAGTGCTTATAATGTTGATTCTCTGTATAGCTACATGAGATCCAAAGGATATGACCTTGCAGAGGAATTTGTAGTACAACATCCTGCTATTATGGAATTGTCTCCCTCCGGTTTGAATACATTACGATTATTCACTCAACTATTTAACAATAAAGTAGCATTTATAGGAGCTAGTTTTAGGATATCTGTTAACTCTCCGGTGGATAATATGGCTGCAGGTAATCTTGCTGCACCGGTAGATATTACAACAGGCATTGTAATTGGCTCTGGTGTATATAGTGATATTACGAAAAAAGATGAGGTAGCTCATCCTGTTACAGGTAAAAAAATTAGTGGTTTCCAAATTCCTTATTGGAAAGAGACAATGGAGATGGTTATTAGTGCTGCTCTTTTGATGCCAGAAAATAAATCAATAGGATGGGATATCGCTATTACTGCAACTGGACCTGAATTGATTGAAGGAAATCATAATTGGTGTAAATTGCTATGGCAACTGCCGGTTAAAAAGGGATTAAAACCAATGCTTGAAAAATATGAATAGTAAACCAATCAGATTAAAGCTTTGAAAAGATTTTTTGATTTTGCAATTTCACTTATAGGAATAATTATCTTATCTCCAGTTATTTTGGTAATTGTTTTGCTTGTATCTATTAAGCTGGGAACGCCTGTTTTTTTCAAACAAACCCGCCCTGGTCTCAACAGCAAACCCTTCAGGATGTATAAATTTAGAAGTATGACAAATGCCAAAGATATAAATGGCAATCTTTTATCCAATGATCAACGGATGACAAAATTTGGTTCTATTCTACGCTCTACAAGCTTGGATGAGCTTCCCGGTTTATTTAACGTTATCAAAGGAGAAATGAGTCTTGTGGGGCCACGGCCTTTATTAATGGCTTATCTGCCTTTGTACAATGATTTTCAAAAACGTAGGATGGAAGTTAAGCCAGGTATTACCGGCTGGACACAGATAAATGGACGAAATGCTTTATCCTGGAATGAGAAATTCAAACTTGATATTTGGTATGTTGAAAATAGAAGCCTCTTATTGGATATCAAGATTCTTTGGCTTACAATAATCAAAGTATTCAAAAGAGAAGGTATCACGCATGAAGGTGATGTAGCTATGCCGCGTTTTAAAGGTAACAAGTGATAGTTAAAGGAAATGTTTTTATAACTAATCCTAATTAATCTTAACTATAAGTAGTTTATTACAAAATGAAAAGATCCTTAATTATCATTGGTGCGGGCAGTGTAGGAGGTCATATTGCTTATAACTTAAATTCATATAATTTAGAAGAATATAATCTTTTAGGTTTTTTGGATGATGATCCTAATAAAGTTAATAAAGAATTTTGTGGTTATCCTATTCTTGGTAATGTAGATCATATTACATTTCTTGCCAAAGATGTAGCTGTAATTATTGGCATTGCCTTCCCCTTTATGAAGCAAGACATCATCGCAAGATTAAGTAAACTTGGTAAATTTGAATATCCATATCTAATTGCAAAAACTGCATGGATTTCTAAAGCCATTACAATCCAAGAAGGAGTTATTATTTATCCCGGATGTTCAATCAACTATGGAACTAGTATTGATTCATTTGTTGTTATGAATATGAATTGTGCGATTGGGCATGATTGTTCGATTGGTGCTTATAGCAGTCTTGCTCCGGGAGTTAATTTAGCCGGACATACAAGTTTAGGCATCGGAGTAGATATGGGGATAAGCTCTTCAACTAAACAAGGTGTTTGCATAGGAAATAATAGTATTGTTGGTGGTCAAAGTATGTTAATTAATGATATTCCAGAAAGTGTTGTTGTCGCTGGCGTTCCTGCAAAGCGAATAAAAGCTAATCATCATTTGTAATCCGTAAATTACTATAAAGTGATTCATTATACCGGATATTATGCTCGCAGTTTTTGCTGGCATTAGTTGAGTTTTTGCAACAATAAGAATAAATATCCTCCAAAACGAAACATAGCAAACCTCCGTAAATCCTTTTCAAATTTTAGGAGCGAATTCCTGCTTGGTATGTTCAATAGCCAGACCGATGAATTGCTGGCTTTCAGATCGGGGGGGTATATTTCAAAGCACGAAGTCCATTATTATCAGTATGCAGTTAGTCCGAATTATGATTTCGCCCAGATGGCCGGAATGTTGGAGGCTTTTACCATAGAGTTCTTAAAACAAAAAGGGGTTAAACTGATCCATACTATTTCAACAGGCTTTAATATTTCGGAACTCAACCGGATGATTACAAACCATGAATTTGTTATCACCTCCAATTATTTGCTATTGCGTAAGCTCATTCATAAATAATTGTTTCTTCCTGTAAACTGCTATGGCCCCAACTTGGACAAGCCAAAACCAAACAGGCTTCTAAATGAAGTAGTACTTCACTGGTTTTGGCTTGTCCAAGTTGTTAAGCAAAATTTCTAATTTATTTTATTAAATTTAAAACCTTTTTTTTTACACTTTTCTTTTTGTGTTATAATAAATTAGAAATTTTGCAAAAGTATCTTTCAACTCAAGTTTTGCCATTTTTTGGCAAAACTTGAGTTGAAA
>Ga0208900_1000446_pt1 | contig 25843 bp, 20 predicted proteins | sample AntAceMetag02UKK_FD_184763 | JGI IMG/M metagenome (GOLD analysis project Ga0208900, IMG submission 184763) | Saline lake microbial communities from Ace Lake, Antarctica - Antarctic Ace Lake Metagenome 02UKK (SPAdes) (version 2) | ecosystem: Environmental > Aquatic > Non-marine Saline and... | reverse complement strand
CTGGTAATCATGGTGGAAGTGATTATTGGGTAGTGAAAATAAATAGTATTGGAACTATTGAATGGGAACAAACCTACGGTGGGTCAAGTGATGATTGGTTATCCTCCACTATCCCCACTTCTGATGGGGGTTACTTTCTTGGTGGGTATACTCAATCAGACGATGGGGATATTCAATCTGGGAATCATGGTGATTATGATTATTGGGTAGTGAAAATAAATAGTACTGGAACTCTTGAATGGGAACAAACCTATGGTGGGGCTAGTTGGGAATTTATATATTCCACAAACCCCACTTCTGATGGTGGTTATCTTTTTGGTGGTGTTACTTGTTCAAACGATGGAGATATTCAATCTGGTAATCATGGTGGAAGTGATTATTGGGTAGTGAAAATAAATAGTATTGGAACTATTGAATGGGAACAAACCTACGGTGGGTCAAGTGATGATTGGTTATCCTCCACTATCCCCACTTCTGATGGAGGTTACTTTCTTGGTGGGTATACTTTTTCAAACGATGGAGATATTCAATCTGGGAATCATGGTTTTGGGGATTACTGGGTAGTGAAAATAAATAGTACTGGAACTATTGAGTGGGAACAAACATACGGAGGTTCTAATTATGATGAGTTACACTCCCTTATCTCCACCTCTGATGGGGGTTACCTTCTTGGTGGGTATACTGGTTCAAACGATGGAGATATTCAATCGGGGAATCATGGTAATGATGATTTTTGGGTAGTTAAAATAGGTGGAACTGTAGATGTAAATGAACTCTCTAATGAAAATATAAAAATATATCCAAATCCTGTAAAGGATAAGTTATATGTGAATTTAGAAAATGTACAATCTAATATTAATAAAATACTCCTTTTCAACTCAAATGGAAAGTTGGTATTTTCATCAGAAGGAACGGAATTAAAATCACAAATAATAGAAATCCCAACTCTTAATTATAACACAGGATTGTACAATCTAAACCTATACACAAATCAAGGAGTTATCCAAAGAAAGATTGTAATAGTACGATAATGTACATGTAGTCTTAAAGGGTTTCTTGTAACTGTGGAAAAGGGAAAAACACTTTTTTGGTAAATAGTCGGTTTTTATATGGATGGTGACTTTTTTACTGTTGGAGAATTATGATTAATAGTTACCAAACCAAAATAATACACTTTTGGAGGTGTCGTATTTTTAATCTAAAATAGGTTTATCATTTGTTAAAGAAAACCTCTCGATGTTTTTTATATCAGTTCATTTATTTTTTTAAAATACACTTCCTTTGGTATTAACCGTTCTTCATACAATGATTTGAGTTCTGATAATTTGTTTTTCAAACTATCATTATCAGTTTTAATAGATTCTGATTTGGATTGTTTTTTAGTTGATGGTTTGTGTTCTTCCAAACTAAATGAAAACATCTTTTTACCCGAACTATCCAGTTCATCATCAGTAGTGGAAAAATAACCCTGAAAAATCTTTGGGTCAGAGTGACCGGTCTGTGACATTATCACATGGTAAGGTATATTATTGTTGATACCTTCTCTTATGAATGTTCTTCTGATTATATGAGTTGTAAGAAACTTATGTAATGGTTGTCTTATATCCGTTCCGTCTTTAACTTTACCATCAGATGTATAAGTAGGATAATTTACCCATCGATTCAGTTCAACCTTATCACCAATAATCTTAAGGTGTTTATTCATTTTTTGGTTTGAGATAGAATTTCCCCTGGGTGTTCGTGGAAATATATAATCATATCGGGTTTTATTCTTAGAATATTTTTTCCAAATATTAAATGTAAGTTGGTTGATGGGAATCCTAACCTTTTTACCAATCCTTGATTTTTTCATTCTAAAAACAAAATACCCTTTTGATCTATCTTCTTTATCAAACTCATAATTATCAACCTTGAGTTCAACCAAATCAGAAAATCGACATCCTAAACCACAACCAAATATCAACATGTCTTTATAGACTTCTAAGTTGGTGTAAGTAACCGTTTTATTATTATTCAGATAATTTGTAAAGTACTCATTAGTGTATTTCTCATGTTCTGAATTGATATAATTGAATTTATCACAATGGTATAATTTTAATAACTCATCTCTTTTCAAATAAATAACATCCCTGTCAAAGTTGGTTTGTATCTGTATTGGGGATAGGGGTTTTTCAATAAAACCATTCTCATAACACCATTTAATAAAACTTCTTAACTGTTTCAGATGTTTTTGAATAGTTGTATTACTTCTTTTCTTTTCTTTAACTGAATAATTAAGGTATTCTGTTTGAACATCCTTATTGAAATCATCAACCCTGAAGAATGTTACTTTTTTGTGGTTTTTAATAAATTCAGATATCTGGTTTAAACTAACGATAACACTCTTACGGTAGTTCAATGTATTTCTGACATCAGACAGAACAACCTTGTCATATTCTATCCTTAAAAGAAAATAATCAAAATCTTTTTTAGTTGATATTTCTTTATCCGTTTGAAGATCTTTCAAATAGATACTCAATAACCTTACATCAGGTATCTGTTCATTCAACACAATTCGTTGAATATTCTTTTCAACATTCACAATAAGTTGTTTGAGTATCAGGTTTTTTACCTTGTAATCTGAATCAGACCGTCTTACTGGATTGTCTCCATTTCCATTCCAATCTTTTAGTTGTATAGATACACCTGTTGATAATTTCAACTTTCTACCTTTGAAATAATAGAACAAAACAACAGGAACCTCTTCATAATCACGATACCGTGATTTTGGTTTTTTATAGTTAAGTGATAAGTAAATACTCATACTACAAAGGTACAAAACTCTTGATACTTGGAACTTTAGTTGGAACTTTTTGTAAAAGAAAAACCCCAATGTATTGATTTACAGTACATTGAGGTTTTAATATGAGGTACCGAACGGACTGAAACCAAAACCCTATAATGTGTTTAATATCATGTGTTTATATGTTTTTGGCGCTTAGTATTGGTAAACAATTAGTAAACATTAGCATTTCAATAATGCAATTTTCCTATACATTCCATAAATGGAGATAGGTCAATATTTTTACCATTATTTGTTAATATATTCCATGTTTTCCAGTTTTTTTGTATTAATTTATCATTTATTAAACCAACCCTCATATTATCGTTAATTAACAAATAATTAGTTTTAAACAGAGGGAAATAGAAACCTTCCATTAAAGTAGTAATACTTGTAATTTTTCTTTTTGATTCATCACTATACATGCTAAAAGGAAGATCAGTATGAAGATAAATATCACTAAATGTTCTATTAATTTCAGGATAATTTTCAAACATAAATACTGGTCGATCAGAGTGCTTTAAAGGATATCTTACTTTATCTAATAAACCTTGCATACGGTTTAATTCACCAATGTACAAATCAAATATTATGCTCATCTTATCCGCAAATCTTTCATATCTATTGCATGATATCTCAGAAAAAGTGCCATTAAAATAATTGTTTGGTATTAAATACTTTTCATATTGATCATTAGCTTCATAAATAAATTCAACAATTCCTATCCCTAAAGAATCAGCAATTCTTTCAAGAGATTCCATTTTTGCTGAATTTGTTCTCATTATTCTGTGGATACCTTGATATGAAATTCCAGATCTCTCAGAAAGCTCAAGCAATGTAATCCCACTCATCTTACAATATTTCTTGATAACAGATAGATGTATCATGTGCTAAAAAATTAAAGTGTTGAAAACTTTTATGCAAATAAATATAAACTAAACCTTATAGATAAATTATAATATTTATATTTGCATTTATATTTAAAAGAATGAATTTGCAAAAATATCAACAAAAGTACATAAATTTACAACTATGGGAGAAATTATTTTAACAACAAAGACAGAATTACGTGGGATAATGCGCTCTGTTATTATAGAACGTGAAAACGAACTAAAAGCAAAAGAGCCTGGAAAAGTCTACTCTATTAACCATATAGCAAAAAAATTGGGGATGGCGCACGCAACAGTAAAGAAGCTGGTTCTCAATGGTGCTATAAAATCTACCAAGTCCGGCTTAATAACTGAAGATGCAATAAATAAATACCTAAATGGATAATGAAATTTGCCAAAAATAATGGTGGATATTAAACCCAGAAGACCTTGCTGGAACCAAGGTCTTCTATTTTTAAATAAATATTTTATACATGACAAAAGTAATAAAAAAATATCAGCACAACAGTTTCAAAAAAAATACTTTAAGCAACATGTTCTGTGGTAGGTTTTGCTATCCCGTTCCACTTAAGGACTTGTTGCAATTCACACTAGCTGGATATAAGCACATTTACCAAAAAAGGCAGAACACATCTAAACTAAGTTAATTATGAGTATCGATATCCACAATGACCTTGATGTGGCTAACCATATCATAGAAAATAATGAATTATAATGATGCCCTTGAATACAAAAAGTCTGTTAAACGTGAGTTCATTGTAGAAGGTGAGATAAAAATGAGACTGTTAGTAACCCCTAAAGATCCAAAGGATTTTAACAGATATAATGTTCGTTTTAGGGCAGGTGGTTTTAATGATGAAACAGCTATTAAATACTGTAGTAATAACAATTACATTGTTCGAGCATTATGGACAGATGGGATAAATGTTATTCATAAAACTGTTTGATTCTTCTCAATTCACCAATATGAACAACGATGAAAAAATAGCGTTCGATTACATTTCATCTTTGGGTTATTCTAGTATTGATTACGAACCTCATGTGAATGTTCCCCCAGACTTTTTAATTGATAATAAAATTGCCGTTGAAGTTAGAAGGCTTAATCAACAAAAATTAGTCAATGGTAAATATCATGGTCTTGAAGACATGCATTTCAAACTTGTTCAAAAGTTTACAAAAATTCTCAAAGAGTATGAAACAGATGAATATGATCATACTATAATAGTTTCTCTATCATATGGCCGACCACTAAAGTTAGATTCAAGACTTTTCAAACAAATTAAAGAAGAAATTCAAACACATATTCCTTTACTCAAGAAAGAGCTATCCATTCAGGTTCATGATAACCTTGAAATAAGGTTATGGAAATCAGAATTAAAACTAAACAAGTCAATCATCCTTGGAACAGCTTTAGATTATGATTCTGGAGGTTTTGTGGTTTCTGAGATATACAAAAACCTCAAGCTTATAGTAGTGGAGAAAGAAGAGAAAATCAATAAATATTATGATAATTATAAGGAATGGTGGCTAGTACTAGTAGATTATATTGGGTATGGTTTAGATGAAATAGATGTAAAACAACTTAATAGTCTTCCAAATCTTAATACAATATTTGATAAGGTTGTATTAGTATCTCCTTTAGATATTAAAAGGACTGTGGAGATTGAGATTGAACCATCTCTTCAATGACTATCCTAAGATACTGTTATATGGTTTATAGGTAGGGTTGAGATATTAGCTTGTAGTAGCATAGCATCATATACTTAAAGTCATACAACACCATATACTTAAAATGATACAAGAAATACTACTGTATATGTAACTTAAAATAGAGTTATTGAGTATATAACAAGTAATCTAACAAGTGCCAATAAATTAGGTTTATTGGAAGATGTTAGATATATTTGTGCCTCTATTAGATATTCTATGAATAAAGAAGGAGAAATAGCAATAAAACTTGAAGAAACTTTTAAAGGAAGAGAGGTTGTATCACGTGATGAACTTAATGAGTATTTTAGAACTAAAAACCCAAATATAACTCCTGAAGCTATAAGAAATAGGATATATCATCTAGTTAGGTATGGTATTCTATATGCTATTACTAACAACCTTTACACATTTAGTATTAAACAAAAATGGGATCCGGTACCCAATAATAATATGGTATCTATTTGGGAATATATATCAATAGAGTATGTGCAAAGTGAGTTTTGTTTTTGGACAACAAAATGGTACAATGAGTTTGCCAACCTTCAAGCCTTTAATGAAGTAATTGTTATTGAAGTTGATGAAATAGTTTCTGACTCGGTATATCATAACTTATCGGACAAATTTGACAATGTTTATTATCAGCCCAGTGAAAAGGAGGTGGATTATTATATTTCGACAAAGGAACTTTCATATATAGTCAGGCCAATAATTACTCGAGCTCCTGTAATAAAAAAGAGCACACCCTCTGCAATTCAACGTTCAATAAGACATCGTGCAGAAAGCCCTCCTATTTCAAGGTTGGAAAAATTATTGACAGATTTATATTATGATAAGACCCTATTATTACCATGGAAATATGAAGAAGTTAATATTTGGCAAACTGCTTTCAAAAAGTACAACATAAACATTAGTTCTATATACAATTATGCAAAAAGACGTGATAGTTCAGTTAAAATTATTGACTTTATCCTAAAAAATGTAAACAACCTACCCAATGATATTATTAGATACCTTCAAGAAAGATGAAATTCTAAAGTCCACAAGGAGTTTTGAAAAGGGGGACCCCTCAATAGTTGAGTTAGTTGTTCATGCATTTTATTTGTTGGAACAATTATCTGTAAACAAGCTTGACTTTGTTTTTAAAGGGGGTACAGCACTGATGTTGTATTTTGATCCTCCGACAAGATTCTCAACAGATATAGATATTATTACACTTGAGACTAGAGACAAAATTGAAAATATTTTAAACGAAATATGTAAACAGGATGTATTTCTTGGATGGGAATTGCAAGAGAAAAGAAGTTACCAACTGGGTATACCAAAGGCTCATTACAGCTTATACTTCAATTCAAGTCTTCAGGAGCTGAAGAGAGAGATATTGTTAGACATCCTTTTTGAGGAGAATCTATATCCAAAAACTGATTCTTTGCAAAACGACCTGAAATTCTTGATTCACAATGATGAAATAGTCAAAATAGATGTTCCTCCAGCAGATGCACTATTAGGTGATAAGCTTACTGCGTTTGCACCTGGCACTACCGGGATAAAGTTCAATAATAAAAAGGGTAGGGATATTATAAAACAAGTTTTTGATATAGGTAGGCTTTTCGACCGACTTGAGGATATTGAACTTGTTAAAGATACTTTCATAAATATTTCTGAAAAGGAAATTAAATATAGGGCATTGAATATTGGGGTCACAGAAATTGCTAGGGATGTTCTTAATACATGCTTTTTGTTTGGGAGAATCCAACGCAATATTAAAATCGACTCTGAAATTTATATTGTTAATGAAGTAAGGGGTGCGTTAATGGCATTTAGGCCATTTACTACTTCTCGAAGAGTTTATACCATCGACGATTTACTTCACGATGCTTCGGTCGCATCGTACCTAATAGCACTAATTGCAACTGATAGTATAAGCAACTTCAGTAAATTTGATGGAGATATAAAAAAATTAATTAAATATTATTTTAAGGAACCCGAATTAAACTATTTAAATAGGTTTGCTAAATTCCCCAATGGAACCTTATATTACTTAAAATCAGCTCATGAATTGATTAAATGATTATTTTTACTTCATAATCTGCTAACCATATGACCTACGAATACTCAGAAGACAAGCTTATTGAACAAACTGCCATAAAATTGTTTAAAGAATTAAAATGGGAAACTGCCAATGTTTACCATGATGAAACATTTGGAAAAGATGGAACAATTGGTCGTAACTCGGAAGCAGATGTAATACTGGCAGGTCATTTCTTTGATGCTATACGAAAGTATAATCCCGGTTTGCCTGAACAAGCTTATATTAACGCCTTTGAATTTATTAGTTCAGAAACATCGACAAAGTTATTGGCTGAGATTAATTATGAAAAGTATAATCTCCTTAGAGATGGTATTCCGGTAACCTTTAAAAATGAAAAAGGCAAGATAGTCCGGAATAAAAAGCTAAAGGTTTTTGACTTCGATAATTACGAGAACAATAATTTCATTGCAGTGCAGCAATTATGGGTGGAGGGTAAATCCAGAAGAAAGCGAAGGCCGGATGTTATAGGTTTTGTGAATGGTTTACCCTTATTATTTGTTGAACTTAAAGCTCATCATAGAAAACTCAAAACAGCTTATGATCATAACCTTAGCGATTATAAGGATGTGATTCCAAAGCTATTTCATTACAACGCATTTATTATCCTTAGTAATGGCTTGGATAGCAAAATAGGGTCATTAATCTCTGGCTACGATCATTTCCATGACTGGAAACGTATTCGAGAGGATGAAGAAGGTGTTGTAAGCATGGAGACAATATTAAGAGGGGTATGTTCAAAGAATATGTTTATGGACATGTTTGAAAACTTCGTATTGTATGACACATCACTAGGTAAGATAATAAAGTTAGTAGCCCTAAATCATCAGTTCCTTGGAGTTAATAAGGCTATAGACCATTTCATAAACTTAAAAGGTCAATATAGTCATGGTGAGATCGATATAGAGACTAAACAGAAACTGGGAATATTCTGGCATACACAAGGAAGTGGCAAGTCATACTCAATGGTATTCTTCTGTCAAAAGATACATCGTAAAGTAGAAGGGTCCTATACCTTTTTACTAGTTACAGATAGGTTAGAACTTGATAGTCAGATTTACGGAACCTTCGCTGGGGTTAGGGCTGTAACAAGCAAGGAGGCTAAGGCTAAAAGCGGTGAAGACCTAAAGGATAAGTTGAAGTCAGATAGTAGATATATATTTTCAATAATTCATAAGTTCAACTTTGATGAAGTCATAACTGAAAGAGATGATATTATCGTAATCTCAGATGAGGCTCATAGAACTCAAGGGGGAACTCTGGCAATGAATATGAGGAAAGCTATGCCAAAAGCTTCATATGTTGGTTTTACGGGTACTCCGCTCTTTAAGGATGATGAGATAACCAGAAGAATATTTGGTGATTATGTTTCAATATATGACTTTAAGCGATCTGTTGAAGATGGAGCAACTGTACCTCTTTACTATGAAAACAGAGGCGAAAAGCTAAAGCTTGATAATCCTAAAATTAATGAGGATATACGAAATGCAATTGAAGAAGCCGAGCTGGATAGCAACCAAGAAGACAAACTTAAAAATCTATTCTCAAGAGATTACCCAATACTAACATCAAAAAAACGGTTAAAGTCTATAGCAAAAGACGTTGTCTATCATTTCAATAACCGAGGTTATAAAGGCAAAGGGATGATGGTTACACTTGACAAGCTAACAGCTGTTAAGATGTATAATTATGTAAAGGAAGCGTGGGAAGATTTTATTAAAAACCGGGAAAATGAAATTAAGTTGATGTCCAACGAACAGGAACAACTAATAAGTACCAGAGAATTAAAATGGACAAAAGAAACTGAAATAGCGGTAGTAGTAAGCTCTGAGCAAAATGAGATAAAGAAATTTAGGGCTTGGGGTCTGGACATTGAACCTCACAGAGCAAAGATGAATGATCCAACACGGGATTTGGAAACTGAATTTAAAAAAGAAGATCATCCATTCCGGTTTGTAATAGTTTGTGCCATGTGGATAACCGGTTTTGATGTAAAAAGTTTATCTACTCTATATCTTGACAAACCTTTAAAGTCACACACACTCATGCAAACTATTGCCAGGGCAAATAGAGTGAACGAAGGAAAAAACAACGGGTTGATTGTTGATTACATAGAGACTTATAAAAACTTATTGGAGGCACTTGCCATATATGCCGTCGGAGGAGAAAAAGGTGAAGGTACTGGAGTTGATGTGCCCGTTAGGCCTCTAGAGGAGTTAGTAGAAGACCTGAAACAATCAATTGATACTACTATTAAGTTTCTATATGGGGAGGTTAATTTTAAACTTGAATCAATAATAAATACCGAAGGATTTGATAAGCTGGCAGCTATACAAAAGGGAGTAAATACTGTATATACAACAGATGAGACCAAGAACAAGTTTGGTGTTATGTCTAGAGATGTTTTTAAGAAGTATAAAGCCCTGATGCCGGACAAGGCAATATACCTGTTCAAAGATCGTAGAGATGCCATTGATGCCATATATAGCCGTATACAGCAAAATACAGAAGAGGCAGATATATCATATGTGATGAAGCAAGTTCAGGATGTTGTTGATGAATCAATAGAAAGCTTAAATATACTCCTTGAACCAACTGAGGATTATGGTAAGAAGGTCGATATAAGTTCGCTTGACTTTGAGCTAATTGAAAAAGAGTTCCTCAAGTTTGAGAATAAGAATACGATGGTTCAGTCTCTCAAGCAAAAGATTGAGAATAAGCTTAACCAGATGCTCATCAATAACCCTCTTAGGATTGATTTCTATGAGAAATACAAGGAGATCATTGATGAGTATAACAAGGGTAAAGAAGCTGTAACAATTGAAGAAACCTTTGAGCGACTACTTAACTTCGTGAGAAAGCTATCTGAGGAAGATGCCAGAGCAAGTAAAGAGGATTTAAGCGAACCACAGCTTGCAATATTTGATCTATTACGCCAGGGTAAGAAACTCTCTGAAAAAGAGAAAAACAAGATAAAAAATATTGCTTCTGATTTACTTGAAACCCTTGATAGTAATGAGCTAAAGGTTAATCACTGGATGGATAAACCACAGACCTCATCAGCTGTTAAAACTGCCATTAATAATTATCTTTTTAAAGAATTACCATACCCAACATACGAAGAAAAGGATATTGAAAGTAAATCGTTTTTGATATTTGATTATTTGAGGTTAAGTTATGGGGCGGTGGGGTGAAAAACTAGTAGAGTATGTCTGATCTTAAATTTTCTTAATGGAACAGGTGAGTAAGTTAATAAATAATAGGGGATTTTACTTTTGTAATATGAACCCAACACGAGTTAGATTCTTACTCTTAGTTTTAATCTCAGTAATATATTTTGATTCTTTTAGTCAAGAAAATGTTAACGATATAAATCAAACATGTTCCAAACAAGTAAAATATAGGTCCAAAACACTATCTCCAATATATTATGATATTGCTCTTGAGTATCAATACTCTAAATATGCTGAAATAGGATTTGGGTATATTTACTTCCCAGATGATCAAACATTTGTTGGAGGTTTCACTATTAGACTTGCTCCAAGTGTTTTTAATGAGAAGGATAGAAAAAGGGATCTTGGCTCATCGGACGAGGCTACAAGCAAAGATTTCACTATTCATGATACATTATTTATATCAACCAAAAAATCGAAAATTAAACGTCTAGATATAATGCTTAATATAAGCTACCCCTTTTTCGCTAATCGTTTACTTGCCTATGTTGGCCTGGGTTATGGGTATAAAAGGTATTACTACCAATATGATCAATATAAATATGGAAACTACCTTGAAACGGTATGGGTACTTAATACATCCGAAGGAGTAGTAGATGGTTTAGCTCTTGAAGCAGGAGCAATTGCAAGGTTAGGTAGGATAACATTCCGCGGCGGGATTACATCTGTATGGTTCCATTCCATAGATTTTGTATTTGGTTTAGGATATGCATTCAATTCCAGTAACTCAAATAAATCATCAAAGTTCAAACTTAAAAGATGAAGAAAAAGCACGTTTTAACTGGTTTCCTTTTTTTTCAACTATTTTTTGTAGTCAATGAATATGCTTTGTCTCAAAGATTATATTTCGGATTTAATTTAACCCCAGTCTTTTCTGTATTTCAAATGTCCAAGGTTAATCAAGATTTCATTTTCGCAAAAAACTCATATAATGTTTATTACAACAATCAAAAAGTTCAGGTCCGATATGCGGCCAGAAGCTGGGGAGCAGGAGTTACAGTAAGCTTTGCATATAGGCGTGCAAGAGTCTCCATAGAACCTAGGTACTTTAATCATGTATATAAACATTTAATAAGGAAAATACAACCAACGTATTCTGGATACGATATACAAGAAACAGAGATCACAGGAAATAATTTTGAGTTGCCTATTTTGCTATCATACAATTTCAGGTTTCCTGCAGAGATAGATAAACTCTCCTCTTCATTTATACCGTATTATTTTATCGAAACAGGTCTTGTACTTGTATACCCAAATTACTGGGATGGGGATAGAAACAAACATGATATTTACAATAATTATATCAATATATTATATGACAATATGCCCTATCAAAATTTTTGTGTTGGCCTTGGTATAAGGATGGATAACTTTAAGTTCTCTATTAGATACCAACACAGAATAAACGAACTCAACCAAGGTAGGACTGAAATGTCTTTAGTTAGTTTACATATCGTTAAATATTTTAACTCTATTGTTTGGAGGATGTAACTTATGCATGTTATCTTTAAGAAAAGAATTGAGTATATATTATTTTTTGTATTGCTTTTAAGTTTGCTGTTTGGCTGCAAGAAGAAAAAATTTGAGTTTAATATACCAGAAATATACAATACGGGTATACTGTTATCTCATAAGATAACTTCTTTTTCGGATACAGTTATAGCTTACAATATTGACCTTCTTACTCTACAAGCAAATGATGAAAAATCTATCAAGGGGATTCCACAGGACGAGGCTTACCAACTTGGAAGAATTATTGAATTAGATTCAATTAATGACTCTGAACTACGAACATCAGGGCACTGTGCCTATTGCACATATACTTATGAAGTATCAAAAGAAAATCTAAATCTAAATCAAACATATTGTTCCTTTTTACTTTTTGATGTTACAAGATCTCTCTCTCATAGTTTAATTTCTGCAAATAGCTACATTCATTCACTTGACAACAAAAGCTATGCTCAGATTGGGGCATACTCTAGGAATGGTAAATTAGAATCAGATACATTGACCATTTACAATAACTTCACTAATATTTGGTCTGAAGAAATAGCTGAAGAACTATTCAGTTTATCGGGGAAGTCTGGCGGGTCATCGTGCTTACTTGATGCTCTTTACCCTCTAATTGAACACATCGACACTAATGGACCTAGTGAAAATAAGAATATCGTTGTTTATACAATGGATGCTGATGATAATAAAAGCTCATACACTGCAGAAGAAATTATAAACTATGCGAATGAAAAAAATGTAAAACTTAACTTCATTGTCTATGATATAGATAAAAATATGCTCAAATACAATTTATATTCAGAGTTATCAAATAAAACAGATGGATTCTATCTATATTGTCAAGATAGCAGGAAGAGAAACGTCGCCTTCCTTTCACTTAGTAAAGTTTTAAAAGGAAACTATAATTATTTCAGAATTAGTGTAAATCAAATTAGTAGCGGACTTTTAAACAGATACAAAAATGGGGAAATGGAAATAATCTCTATTGATAGAGATAGTTACAATTATGACTTTAAAGACAATATCAACGCTCATATTTATACCAATCAATACTATGAATAAGAACTGGCATCTATCTATTACTTTATTATTTCTTACCATCAACTTAATTCGGGCCACTGAAGATATTAAACCATCAATTCAAACTGGTCATTTACATTCAATTATGGATATTTGCTTTAGCTATGAAGGTAATATGATAGCATCTTATGATAGCAAGAATAATCTAATACTGTGGAATATTTATTCAGAACTTCAGATACTAAAAAAGAAAATCCCTGAAACTATTTCATGCATAGAGTTTTCCAAAAAATCAGACTTATTACTTTTTGGAACAACAAATGGGATATTATATAAACTAGACTTATCCAATTTTAATATCAGCGAAGTCTATAAGTTCGAATCAAGTATAAATGGGATACATTCCATGTTACCTGATCATGTTATTATTGTGCACTCAGATTTATTATATAGAATTGATCTAGACAGCCTAAATAAAACTATTCTCCTAAATGAAGAAATTGTCAGTTTTTCCGCATATAATGACTCTGAACAAAAATTTATGTTGGTAGATAGGAATTTAGATGTTTGGGACTATTATTTAGATGGGAATATAAAAGAACCTATTGATATTAGAATTAACCGGAATGATATTTTATATTCCGCAATTGATAGTACTATAATAGGGATTGGCTCAAAGGGTAGAATTAATATCACCAAAAAGGAAGATGGAAACATTTCTACTTCTCTTTTACATGATTACCCTGAAGATAAGTTCATCGACATTGAATATTCATCAGTAGGAAATTCGATTTTTGCAGCATGTTCTGATTCAAAGATATATGTAAAAAAGGGTATTCATAAGAGAATTAAACCGATTACACAAAGACTTAACAATCATAAATCAAGTGTTAACGCACTAGCTGTAAGCAAAGACGGCAGACTCCTTGCATCTGCTGGAGATGACAAGACCATATTAATTTGGGACATTGATACATTGCAAGTAATTAAAAAGCTAAGATCAAGATCCTCTCCTATCACCTGCGCTTTGTTTAGTCCTGATGGTAATTCAATTGTTTTCGGCAACTCAATTGGGGAGGTGAAGTCTATTAAACTAGATTCTACATATTTTACAGTTAATAGATGGCAACTCGGCAATTATCAGATAAATGACATTGCTATTAATTCCTGTGATCAGAATGTTTATAGTGTTGACAATACAAACAAATTAAAAGTTTTTAATCTCAAAGATTTAAATAAGAAAACTGAATCAATTACCGTCAAGTCAAACCCTTTCCAGGTTGGTCAGTTGATAAATAATTTGCTTAATAGTTTTGCTGTTGTTCCTGATCCAAGATGTGTTTTCACTACCCTTGATATAGATTGCCCTAGTAACTACCTTGTTGTTAGAGGAAAAAAACAGATTCCACGATCATCTTTAGATTATTTTACTGGTGAAGAAGTATTTCGCAAGGATATAATAACAATCTACAAATTACCAAAATTTAAAAAAAGACGAAGGTTTTCCGAAAGAAACTTATCCTCTGAGAATGCCTACGATGTATTAGAATTAGTAGATAATTTGCAGATTTCATACAAGTATATAAACGGTAATAATAAAACACTTACTTTGCGTAATAATGTATCAATAAACAACTTCAGATTCGCTAATGGCAATATTTTGTTTACCAACGATCACAAGGTATGGTCTCATCATCCAATAGAGCAAAGAATTTCACACAATGGTTTCAATGGAAATTTTAAAAAGAACTTTACCTTATCGAATAACAATGAATATATCGCTTATTGTGAGGCAGATACAATCTACTTGAAAAAAGTTCAGGGAAGCTCAATAAAAAAGTTGGTTAGTCACAACGGAATGGTAAATTCATTATGCTTTAACCCAAACAATAATTGGTTATTAAGTTCGAGCGATGATGCATCACTCAAAATTTGGGATGTTAATGAAGGTAGTCTGATTATAACTATAGTACCAGTTGACAATGAGGATGCAATCTTTTTAACTAATGAAAACTTTTACTCATACACTACTTTCTCTGCAATTTCCGGTATTGGTTTTATTCAAAATCATGAAGTTTATAACCCAGAGCAGTTTGATTTCTTGTTCTATAAGCCTGATAGTATATTTTCTTGTTTTAATATGCTACCTAAAGCCAAAATCCAAGAAGTTGCATTAGACAGAAAACAATGGCTCCTTAGAAACAATATAAACGATAGAATCAGCAGTTATCAGATTAGCATCCCTATTATTGATATTCGCACTCAAGATAATATGTATGAAAGTAACACAGGTAAAACGAACATATTGATTAATGCAATTGATAGTCTTTATAATATAGAATCTATTGAAGCAAGAATAAATGGCACATTGATATACTCAAGTTCTGACTCAAATAAGGTTTTTAATAATAAAGTCATTAAAGAGAATATCAAGGTAAATCTTTCAAATGGAAGAAATATAATACGTTGTTCTGCAAGGAATAGCAAGGGATTTACCTCTTATAGAAAGCAAATAATAGTTAAAAATAATCAGAAACATATAAAACCTAACCTATATTTTGTTGGTGTAGGTTTAAATTATGAAGATAGAACTTCACCGATACATGATGTGGATACTATCATTTATTCCATTAATAAGTCAAAAAAAATAAGAAAACTATACGACCATGTATATACTTTTAAAATTGATAATTCGAATGATACTATAAGTATCATTTCGTTACTAAATGAATTAAAAATGATAATTAATAAAACAAGTATCAATGATGTGCTGGTTTTGTATTTATCGGGTGAGACTCCAGAGGGATATGATAACAAAATTGCATTTAGAAGGTTTAGAAACGGCAGCATTCAATTTTTTGAGCAGCAGCAAGTCGAAGACCTTCTAAGTAGTGCTGATGCAAGAAAAAGATTCATGGTAATTAATTCATGTCAAGTTGGTGAAAGTTATTACACTCCTATTTTCAATAACCACAACTTAGGTAATGGAACAACGGTTATTACTCCGACAAGTTCTAGAAGTAAAACAAATGTAGTCCATGGCAACATAAGCTACTTTAACTTAATCTTTCTTAAAAGTATAATAGACAGGAAAAACTATAAAGTCAGTCAATTGATTGAAATGATAAATCAAGAACACTTGTTGCGACGGCAAATTACTTTGATAGACAAAAACATACTTGTTCTTCAGACAAAACATTTTAACAATTATAATGACTTTGTTGTTTGGTAGTTATTAATAAGAAATTAAAAAGGGCAGGGTGTGTATTTCTTTTATTTCTCCATCATAAGTGAAAAAAAACTCGATTTCGATCAAATAAAATAAACTAGGTTCCAAAGAAGGCCAAAAATCATCCAATAGCAGATTGATTAGTAAATTAAAACTATTTTTATTTGTATCTAGTTCCAAAGAAGATTTAAACGATTTTGTTATTTTACCTTTGCCATTTAGAAAAAAACTTATTGCGGGAAGATTTTTTGGGTCAATGTAGGTTGTAATTCCGTTGTTTTTTCCAAGTGTGATATTTTTATAAAGAATGTTACAGTTGACTTTCGTTAACCGATAGGCTAATTCCTTATTTGGGACATCAAAGGAATAATGTAACATAGGCATTATTTGAAGAAACTTTCCATAACACCATGGCTGGGTAACCTTCCAATATTTTATAAATTCCTGGATACTATCAGATTCATTTTCATCATGAGTTTCATAGAATATTTTTTTAGCCGATAATAAGGATTTAATACAATCATTGAGCTTATTTTCCGAAAATTTAGTATAGTTAAAAGATAATAAGAGTAACGAGTCTGGTAATCGGGAGTAATCATTTGCAGACAAATAAATTTCTAAACTCTTTTTACTCGTGTATTGTTCTTTGTAGTATTCATTAATGGAAAAATTATCATTTGAACTTAGCTTAATGTCTTTGATTCCAAATGATAGTAATAGGAAGGTGGCAATAATTACATTGGTATACATGTTATTTAATTTTTATTTCATAATCATCTATAATATCATACCAAATTGGCCTAATAATAATAGGCTCTAATGGCACAATGTCATTTTCATTCTCAAAATAGTATAAATAAGTCCCGGTTCTTAGCCTAAGTCTTAGTCGTTCTCCTACTTTTACGGGTTCTTTAAGTAATGAACTTTCAATAGACATCCCATCATCAAGGCGAATATTTACACTTCTAATTTTTGAGTTATCTCCTAAACTAATACTAATATTACGATACATTATAAGCTCTCCAGATAGAAATAGGATTGCGATTATCAGTACATACATCGTGATAACTAATCGGCGCCTTTTAGACCAAAACTTATTGTAAATCGATTTTACATACCAAGGTGAATCACTTTCAGGGGCTTGCCCAGAATCTAATAAAAGGCTAAAAATCAAGATGATTCCAATAATTGAAGTTACAAAATAAAAAAAAAGATCTGCTATTATATCTTTGAATGTCCTATTATATATAAAAAGAATTAACAGAGCGAGACTTAATATACTTAAAATAGTAATTAAACGTTGAATAGTCTTCATTTTCATTTCATTAAAGATTCATATAAAAACAACCAATCACATCATTTCCATAATACACCAAGACCAAAGACTATACCATTAACTCTCTTATTAATGTAGGTATAGTCTATATTTATATACAATATATCTGCCAATGGAACCCCTATTCCAATATTAAAAGGATAATATGTTTTAATCTTACTAAATCCTCCTTCATCCCAAAAATAAAAATACTCACCCTTTGCTATATCGTCCCCCCAACCACTGTCAGTGTCATAATCTCTATCTGCTTTATATACCTTGTAACTGCTGTCAAAGTAAAATCCAAATCCTACGTTTAATAAAAAAGGTATTGGTTTATATATTGAATATCCAATTTTTAATGTATAATTTAGCATTATAGTATTATCAAAAGAACATATCTCTGGCGTAGCCAGGTTAAAGTCATAGTGGTAAGAAGTATAATATCCATCTTTATTCTTCACTACGCCAGGGATACTACTTCCAGAATAATATAACCCCATAGAAGCTATCCATCTTTGTGTAGATTTCAATCTAACTCCATATTCCAAACCAATTTGCATTGGAGTCATTCCATATTTAGCAATCAAGTAATGATCTAAAATCTTTCTATTCATTGATTCAACTGCATAGGATTCATATTTATCAAGATTATCTGAGTATCTAGTATATTCCATTTGAGCTATGCAAGTCTGCATGATTACAAAACCCAATGTGCAAATAAGTATACTTCTTTTTAACACCATGTTCTTCTCAAAATTAATTATCTAATCTAAAACAATTCCTATTTCAATTCCAATAGAAAAAAACCTTGTTGTAATCTCTGACAAAGGCTGCACAGGTTCACCATCAATATACATTCTAAATTCTCTATTAAAATTATTCGTTAAATCATGTCTCATATATACTGAGAATGGAAAAATTGTATCCCTTATCGCAAATGATTTAGTTACACCAATTAATAATCCAAACACAACTTTATTTATTGCCATATCAATATTGGTATTGTATGGTAAATCTATCAATGCTTCACCATTACTTTTATGGCCTGTAATAGAATAATATTTGGTTGATAGATTAAGAGAGGTTGTAAAGCCAACTATAAAATTATACCCAGAACTTCTGCTCAAAAGACTAATGTAAACTGGAAACTCTAAAATATCTAACTCAAGTCGATCTTCCAAATCCCGAATAGGCTCCCAGGATTTGAGTTTAAAATAGTAGGGATTATAATTCAGCCCCACATTAAGCCATTTTCTTTCAGACATCATCATCCTGAAATTTATACCAACGTAAAAAGGGGTTGTAATATATGTCTTAACATTTAGATTTGATAGTTTATAAGGAAATGCTTTAAATGCTAAAGATACTACTGGCTGAAACTGAATTTGGTAGCCTTTCTCATTTTGATCATTTGTGGTTAAAGAAGGCATCTTTTCACCTAACGTGTTATGAGAAAAAGTAATGTTAAGAATAACTATTATTAAGCATCTATAAATAATGACCTTTGACTTACAACAACATTCAAACAAATTAGTCATTATTAAAGATTGCATGTTTAAACAATATTACTGTTAGGCATAAATTTTATACCAGCCGTAAAGTTTTGTCAGTTAACCAATGTTGGTATAATTAGCAAGGTCTAATAAAATACTCCTAAATCATTTTGTGAATAGATTAGACTAAAATAACTGCGACCCAAATTTAAGAATTTTATTGGATTATCATTATCAGTAATAATTTATTTTTGAAACCATTCTAATTGTATTCCTATATAGAATCGCATGGAATTGAAAGCTTCCCCAAAAACAGCTCCGAATAAAAGTAGAAAAATAACTTAAATTTGAGGTGTCTTTTATTCCATTTAATGATTTCTGGAGTTTTTCGACCTTAAATGAACTCTCAATCCTTTTCTTTTGAATAGTAGTATTTTGATTTGCTTCCATAAATCATAAAATTTTCTGTAAAAGTAATATCTAGAATAAAAGAAAATATTTTATTAAAACCGTCCCCTAAACCGTCCCCCATCAAAAAACCCGATCCATATTTACTTGATATACACCGGGTTTAGAATTTTATTTGAGGTACCGAACGGATTCGAACCGCCGTAGGAGGTTTTGCAGACCACTGCCTAGCCACTCGGCCACGGTACCATTGTTGAAAAATGGAATGCAAAATTAAGTATTTTTTAAGAGAATTATGGCATTTATTAACATAATTGGTCAAAGAATATTTTTGGTCAAACAAACCTTTCCCTCTTTTGTAAGTTTATTAATGCCCATAATATTGAAATCACTGAACCCGTAACAAGCATTAGTCGATTTTGAAAAACGATATTTGTCCAGATGCTATAACTAATATCTGATGGGATATTAAAAGGATTTAAAAAAATATTCCACTTGCTGTATTCCAAAGGTTCTGCCATAATCCAAAAAAACAGGCCTATAATAACCATTATTACAGCCGCTCCACTTGCATTTTTTACAAGTGTAGTAAACAAAAACGACAAACAAGCTATAAACAAAAGTGGATACATTAATTGATAAACCATATAAAATATTGGGACCTGAACAACAGTAATAACTGAAACAAGAGTCATAAAAAGAAGAATAACAGCCAATAACAACAGGCTTATAATAAAACGTAATAAATAAATCTTATATCTATAATTTGGTATGCTGAAAATAATTTCCAGCATTCGCGAATCCTTATCGTTTTGTATGTTAAATATTACCGGATAAAAAAGTATTAATATTCCTGGGAAAATAAGCGTGCTGTAAATATCATCTTCTCCCGGAATACCATCTGAAAAAAGCATAATTGTGGTTACAAGTAAATAAAATGCAACTGCAGCAATCATGAAATAAATAAACTTATTAGCAAATATTATTTTCAGGTTATACCTTATCATGCTAGTTATGAGATGTATTTTATTCTTCATCTTAGTCTATTATATTTCTTTTTTAATTTCAATCTTTTTGTTATCCTGTTTTTTGTTATCCTGATCTGCCTGAGGCGGCGAAGGATCTCTATTTATAATTATTCATTATAGAGATTCTTCGCTGCGCTTAGAATAACAACCTTCTCTTAATTGTTTAAAGACCTCATTTCCACTATACCTTATAACTTCTAGCCCCATTCTTCTTCAACAAATACAAATATGCGTCTTCTAAATTAGCCTTTACTGATTGAGCACCTTCAACAGGTGGCTCATCCGACAAGCATCTAACTCTTATCATATCGTTTTCACGGATGTGGTAGATAATAGTCAACTTCTCTTCAATTTTTTCAAACTCACTTACTGCCAAATTCAATGTCCAAATTTTACCCTTAGCAATTTCTGCCATATCAATAGGTCTACCGAGGTAAACAACGCCTCCTGTTTTCATTACAGCAACTCTGTTACATGAACTTGCAACATCTTCTATAATATGGGTTGAGAAAATAACAATTCGATCTTTACTTAATTCAACTAATAAATTTCGGAACCGTATTCGTTCTCTGGGGTCTAATCCGGCAGTAGGTTCATCAACAACTAATATACGTGGCAGATGCAGTAATATTTGTGCGATTCCGATACGCTGTTTCATACCTCCCGAAAAAGAACCTATTTTTTCATTGCGGTTATCGTACATATGAACTGCCTTAAGAACATATTCAACTCTGTTGTTTCTTTTATTTTTATCATATATTTTTTTAAGGATTCCAATGTAGCTAAGAAAATCCCATGCTGTCATATTTTCGTACATGCCAAATTCCTGAGGCAGGTATCCAATAAGTCCCTGAAGTTCTTCACGTTTTTCTTTTAGGTCGATACCGTTAATGGTTATTTGTCCGTAACTTGGCTCTAAAATTCCACAAATTATACGCATAAGCGTTGATTTACCGGCACCATTTGGACCTAATAAACCAAACATTCCGTTTTCAATATCAAACCTTACTCCGGTTACTGCTTTAAATGGTTTCTTTTGTTTTCCAAGAACCGGGATTACCAACACAAATCTGTAAAATGCTTTTCTAACACCTTTAAACCAGCCGGTTACACGATTGACATCAATATTGTTTTTGTGTAAATTGGTAGCTGTAACTTTTATTGCTACAGCAAGATACCAAATAATGCCAGTGGGAATAACCAATCCGGGCAACTCATAAATATCCCAAAAACTAATTAATGCAACGGCAGGATATATCCAATAAAAAGCAGCAATTGCAAGTCGATTAGGTATTCTAACCCAACGGCTTTTTTTAGGTGATGAAAAAGGAGCTGCTAAAGGTGACCAAAAAGCAATTGTGAGGATATAAAAAATCATCTGTAATATGAAATACCAGAATCCACTTTCTATGTGGTAATAGATAAAATAATAGGCAAATGCAATTACAGGAATTTGCCAAATTAATTGCACAAAAATATTAGCAGATGATGATGAATCTTGTATTCCAAGACGTTTTCTAATATTTAATCCCGACTTCCATTCGCGCATAAAGCGATTATCCCAATCATATATTTTTACAATATTTCGTATTTCGATTCGTAATGGCTGATTATCAGAAATTAGCTTTTCGCTTGCTTTTCGGAGGCTTGTTTTTATAAAGTAGATAGCAGCAGGAACGGTTATAACCAACATTAAAAAATATATTAGCTGCCAAACTTTGCTATCAACATCTACATAAATAAAATAAGTACCAACGATCCAAATGGTTGTTTGCAATATTTTTATTACAACTGGTTGTTCCCTCATCCAATTAATAGCCGATTGAAGTCCTGAATACATTGTGGGTATAAAAACAAGTGTTAATAATGTACTTAAAGCAAGTCCGCCAATAACTGTAATTGCAAAAGGAACACCTATTTGAGTCACATATTCGGCTTTTCCAATAGCCAATGGTATCAGGGCTATTATTGTTGTAATAGCTGTAATAAGTATCGGTCGTACTCTTGCTAAACCAGCTGTCATTAAGGCTCTTGATTCGCGGTAACCACGTTTTTGGAGAACCCTGGTATAATCGATCATAATGATACCATTATTAACAACAATACCAAGTAATATTAAAAACCCTGTAAATACATTAGCGTTCATTATAGAGGTTCCGGTAAGGATCAACAATATTAATGATCCGATGGCTGCAAGTGGAATTGAAAACATCATTACTACCGGCATGGTGAACGATTCAAAAACCGAAGCAAGTATCATATAAATGAGCAGAACGGCCATTAAAAGTAAAAATCCAAATTCGCCAAGTTCATCATCTTCGTGAAGAACTTCTATTATCAAATCCGAACTCATTCCAATGTTTTCAATAAGGTCGTCTACTTCAGCTCGCGAAGCATCAAGAATGTCATTTTCATCATTAACTTCATCCAAAAATTCATATGCAATTACAATTCGCTTTTCCTGGTTTGTTCGTTTTATTGTTGAAAGTCCTGTGGTGAAGTTAAACTTGCTAATATTCTGCAATTCAAACGACGAACCACTTGTTCCTTTTACATTAAGGGTTTTAAGATCATGAATATTTCTGTCGTTAATGTCCTCATCAATGTCAGGCATTTTTATTTGAATATCATAATCCTGATTTCCTTGTTTAAACATTACACCACTTGAAAATTCGGGTTGAAATGAATTAAGTTCAGAAAGCACAGATGCTACAGGAATATCATACAACGACATTAATTGTTTATCAAAAATTAGTTGCACTTCTGGACGTTTATCTGGTTGCCTGATACTAATATTTTTTATAGACGAAAGTTGCCCCAAATAATACTCAACATCATGGGCTTTGTTTAACATTTGATTAAAATCCTGACCTTTGATTATAATTTTTTCTTGTTGTGTTCCTATTCCCAATATCCTTGCCATACCATCATCATCATCAAACCCACCACTTCCAAATCTTCCTCCTGTTGCAGGGGGATTCCAACTAAACTCAGCTTGCTTGAAGTCTTTAAGACTTTCAATAATATCATTTTTAATACCAGGAACATCCATATTTCTAATCTCCCGGTAATCATCTGATAATGTAACAGTAATCACAGCTTCTTCTTCATAAATCTGACTAAGAATATCCTTTTTCTCCTGAAGACTGTCAAGTTTATTCTCAACATCAGAAATTAACAAGTCTGTATTTTCAAGAGTAGTGCCACCCGGCATGGTAACATAAAGCTTAAGTTCTTTAATTTCCGGTTCTTCGGTAGAGAAAGTGCTTATACCAAGGCTAATTAATAAAGTTATAAAGAAAACACCCAAGGCTCCCGGAATTACTCTTCCCGGATTACGCATGCTCGATTTTAGAAAAACAAGATAAATTTGAATCATCCTGTTATGATGTGATATACGTTGGAAAATTGCTATGTTTGATGTTTTCTTCAGGCTAAGGAAAACATATGTTATCATTGGTATAAAAAGCAGTGCAACGGCAAGTGAAACCAATAATGTAGAAATTATGGAAACTCCAATATGTTTCCCCAATAATCCGATGAAAAAATTAGTTGAAAATACAAAAGGTAGAAATACAGTAACAGTAGTTAAAGTTGCAGCAATTATTGAACGGGCGACTTCTTTTGTGCCCTGAATTACAGCTGTGCCAACCTCGACATTTTTCGCGGCAAGCCGATAAATATTTTCAAGTACAACAACACTATTATCGAGCAGCATTCCAATTGCCAGCGCCATACCCAATAGCGTTAAGCTGTTTATTGTTACATCGTAGGCGTAAAAGAAATTAAACGCAGTAAATATTGATATCGGAATTGCCAGGGCAACGGCAATCACAAGCTTTAAGTTTCTTAGAAAAATCCAAAGGACAAAAATGGCAAGTAAACCACCTATAAGAGCCAGCTTAATAATGAGATTAATATTTTTCTCCATTATTTCGGCAGAATTATTTTGAATAACAAGTTCAATGTCTTTTCCGAAAAACTCTTCGTTAATAATGGCTATTTGTTTTTTAACTGTTTCCGCAAGTTCAATTTGGTTAACTTGTGAGTCGCGTGTTAATTGAATTGTTACTGACTCTTTACCATTTACACGACTATACGAATCCTGTTCTTTTAATCCAAAACGGATTGTGGCAATATCTTTAAGTTTGATGTTTCCCGACTCAATTACAACAACTTCATACAAATCGTTAAGGTTATCAAACTCCGAAACTACATTTACAGCATGTAATTGATTGTTTTCTGTGATTTTTCCAACATATGTTCTGGCAAGGCTGTTGTTGTTTATTGCCGTTCGGACATTGGCAGGGGTTATATTATAGCTATTGCAAACATCTTGTTTCAAAATAATATCAACTGATTTTTCTCGTCCTCCAAAAATTTCGGCATTTGAAATCCCGTTAATATTCTTAAACTTTTTTATTATTTCTCTTTCAACAACTTGCCGCACGCGATTAACACCACCATCACCGCGAGCTTGTATTGTCATAAACATATTATTTAGCTGCTCGAGATCAAATTTGAATACCTGCACGAAGAATTCCTCTGGCAAGTTATTTTTTATCTCATCAACTTTTTCGATTAGCTTTAAATATGCAAATTTTATGTTTGTTGATTTATCATACGAAATTCTAATTGTGCCTTGCTGTTGCCCTGCTGTAGATTCTATTTTATCAACACCCTTTAGGGTTCCAATTGCTCCTTCAAGAGGAATAATTGCCTGTTTTTCCATGTAATTAGGATCAACTTCAAGAGCACTTCCAACATTTACAAAAAGAAAGGGAATTTGAGCGTTGGGGTAAAGCTCAACAGAAAGCTGTTTATACGAAAACCACCCAAGCATGGTAAGCGCAATAAAGAGCATTGTTATCAATATTTTTCTTTTTATTAAAAAGTTCATTTTAAATTGGACATTAGATAATTAGTTATTGGACATTAGATAATTAGTTATTGGACATTAGATAATTAGTTAATGGTTATTGATATTTATTTGGTTGCTTTTTTTGTGGTTCTTTTGTCATGCTTCTTGCATCCTGATTCATAGTTCTTATATTTTATAATTCATTTTTTCTTTTGTATCCCACTTTTTTTCTTG
>Ga0208900_1000445_pt1 | contig 25871 bp, 23 predicted proteins | sample AntAceMetag02UKK_FD_184763 | JGI IMG/M metagenome (GOLD analysis project Ga0208900, IMG submission 184763) | Saline lake microbial communities from Ace Lake, Antarctica - Antarctic Ace Lake Metagenome 02UKK (SPAdes) (version 2) | ecosystem: Environmental > Aquatic > Non-marine Saline and... | reverse complement strand
TAAAAGTCAAATACTTACGACCATTCTATCAAATCCAAAGCAACTGAAAATATAATGGCAAAATTTAACAAAAGGTAGATAAGAAGACTAAATGGAAGGAATTTTCAGGATTTCGTCTTCAAAATTTTCGTTCTCTATTTTTGATTTATTCTTGATTTTTGTTTTGTAGGTGTTGATGGTATTTACCGAATAATCCAAAATGTGGGCAATTTTTTCGCTATCGGAAATGCCGAGGCGGATCAATGCAAAAATCCTTAAATCGGTATTCATCACATTTTTATCGCCGGCGAAAAATTTATCTTCTTCCTCAAACAAATTATTAAAGCCATCGATAAAACCCGGGAAAATATTCAGGAATACCGAGTCAAACAGCTCGTACATTTCCGCTCGTTGCGTGTTAATGTCCAATTTATTTAAGAAAACTTTCAGTTCGCTGAATTTTTTTAATTGAACCTTACTCTCCACCGTATTTTTAAGGTTTTCTATTTTGTCGATCAGTTCTGAATGGGTCTTAAAAAACTTGGCAATGTATTCTTCGCTTACCAAATTGGCCTCCCGCAGTTTACTGTTGGTGGTGTGCAATACCGCGTAGGATTTGTTTAATGCCATTTGTGCAATCCTGGTTTTGCGGTACTGCCTGAAAAGGAATATCAAAATCAACAAAATAAGCCCCGACAGCAGGGTAACAGAAAAGGCATATTTTTTTATACTCGATTTTTGCTCCTCCGAAAGTTGCAGTTTAGCGGCTTCGATGATGGGTTGAATCTGGCTGATTTGAAACTTGCGCTGCACAGCACCATAGCTTGTTGCGTCTTCGATGGCAAAGTTCAGGTATCGGCTCGATTTGGAAATATCGCCCTGGTTATAAAGCAGGTCGGCCAGTTTGGTTAAGGCAACATTTTCTTTGTTGGCCAGCTTAATATCCTGGATTGCAGCTTTTATCAGCCAGTTAATGGCTACATCAATCTGATTACTATTTTCTAAAACAAAAGCATAAGTAGCCGCATCGATGGCATACTGCCGCCCGGTTGGCATATTCATTTTGAACAGCGAATCGAAGGTGGTGGCCGCCTTTACCATATTTGCGGTGCGCACATATTTCAATCCCCTCAGCGAAAGGTATTTGGGTAAATTTGTCCGGGATTTCAAAATGGCAGTATCCAGGTATTTCAATCCCAGCCTTGAGTAGTAATCGCTAAAATATTCCCTTTGGTAATAATCGGCCATATCGAAATACAATCGGGCCGACAAATAATAATATTCCGGCTGAATACTGTCATCAAGGAAACGGGTATTTATGGATGCCAGGCTATCTTGCACTTCATTAAATATTCCGGCCGCCAACAGCGTTTCGCTGATTTTTATCTTTGCTCTCGCAATCAGATATTCGTCTTTTTCCTGGTAAGCAATGTTCGACATACTTCGCGCGTAAGCCATCGACGAATCGTAATTGAAGGTAAAATATGCATCATGAAGGTTTTCGAGGGTTTTAAATTTTTCGATGGAACTCTTATTCAGACGGCTTTTAAGTTTGGATATTTCCTGCTGTTTCCTGATCTCGTAATTTTGCTTGCTTGCAATTACCTCATCCAGCTGCGAAAATAAAGCACTATCGCTTGTAGCTGAAAAAGAAAAATATACAAGAACCATTAAAGTGTTCAAAAAGACTACTCTCAGTATATTTCCCATCATAAGTTTAAGGTTGAATGATTGTTTACTGTCAAAAAGTTTCGCTAATTTATAGTAAATAACTGAATACCGTACAAGTTACAAGGATAGCAAATGCAATAAAATATCACAAGCATTTCACATGGTAATTTAGGATTCCTGTTTATCTTTATTAAACCAGTTTTTGGGATTGAGGTAGGACTGGTATTTTTTAAAAAGTTCCTTGCCCACGAAAAAACCACCCGCATAAAATAAGACCTCCATAGCAACAAAGGCCACCGATGATCCAATGACCTTGGTTTTATTTTCCAGATTTAAAAATGGAATGGTCAGCATCACAGCAAAAGCTACTCCTGAAAGGAGTATTAGTATGATTCCAAGTTTAATTTGCTTGTTCTTTTTTAGATTGTTTCCCCCTTTTTCGGGTTTTGTCAATTTGGGTTCATCTGTCATACAAAAGCTCATCAATGTTTAAAAGCAACAAAACTAACAATTTAATTATGCCATTAACCAGGGTGTGTCCAATCACGAAAGCAAGGTGTTTTTGTAAATTTGTTGACCACGGAAGGTAAATTATTGTTTTCAATTAGGCGTTTATAACTTTCGAAATCATCAGGCGAACGAATTTCTATGATTTTCTTTTTTGAAATATCTAAACACACCCAGCCAATCTTTCTTGCTTAAAAAACAATATTTGATCGCATCAATACTCATCCTATGGTTTTGAAGAAAACGCCATGGAATATATCGATGAACATCCGGAATTTAAACAGTAATTTGAGAGAGCCGGAAAAAAGTGATTCGAAGTTGGCCAATAATCATCGTGCTCAATTGGGCTATATATACGAAAATACCGAGTGTGTTTATTTCACTCAAAACTGAGCCACCATTTCAATTGGAATAAACATCCGCTCTTCAGCCTCCCAGGTTATGGGAGGGAAGAGACGCACGGCCGTGTGTCTTTACTTCCCAATTCATATTACCCCCGAAGGGTTTTGCAGTGTGGAAGGTATTATCAAAATCTTTTTGAGGTTTATAATTTCCGGTTGCAGTGCCGGGCTTTGCCCGTGCCCAGGATTCACGAATCCCGGATTTGCAACATCCCTGCCTCGCATCTACAAAAGCCTGCGCTGGCGGCCCGCTTCGCCAGCGAGGCGAGCCTGCCTGGTCGGCAAGGCTGGCAAGGCAGGTTCGAAAAATCACGAAAATCAAAGATTTTTTATTTTTCGGGATACCCCGAAGGGTTTCCCAAGTTATGGGAGTGAAGAGACGCACGGCCGTGCGTCTTTACTTCCCAATTCATAAAACCCCCGAAGGGTTTCCCAAGTTATGGGAGTCAAACTGTCGGAAACTTATCGACTGATGATATTTGTCGCAGTACCCCGAAGGGTTTCCCAAGTTATGGGAGCGAATCAAAAAAGTTAATTCAAGATTCTATTAGAAAGTCGCAGTACCCCGAAGGGTTTCCCAAGTTATGGGAGTTTGGATGGAATATCATAACGGGGAACCCACAAGAAGTCGCAGTGCCGAGCTCTGCTCGTGCATCCACGAAAAATTACAAAAATCCCAGATTTTTTATTTTTCGGGATACCCCGAAGGGTTTCCCAAGTTATGGGAGTTTGATATGATGGCCTCCATGAAACGCCAAACTGGTGTGTCGCAGTACCCCGAAGGGTTTCCCAAGTTATGGGAGGCAACTACAATGCAAGTCTAAGTACTCAAAGTCGCAGTACCCCGAAGGGTTTCCCAAGTTATGGGAGTTTTTAAGGTTTGGTGGTAACAATAATAATGATGAAGTCGCAGTACCCCGAAGGGTTTCCCAAGTTATGGGAGCATATCGTTGATCCTTGCATTTCTAATCGGGATTGCGTCGCAGTACCCCGAAGGGTTTCCCAAGTTATGGGAATGTTGAAATGCCGTTTTTCGTAAGCTTCTCTCAGAAGTCGCAGTACCCCGAAGGGTTTCCCAAGTTATGGGAGAGAAAATTATGACGAAGATGCTAAAATCAAATTCCGTCGCAGTACCCCGAAGGGTTTCCCAAGTTATGGGAGAAGTGCTTTATGTAAGTGATTCTCTTCCAGAATGGTCGCAGTACCCCGAAGGGTTTCCCAAGTTATGGGAGTTAATCAAAATGAAGACAAAATCAGTAAATGTAAGTCGCAGTACCCCGAAGGGTTTCCCAAGTTATGGGAGAAAACATTGTACCTCGAAGATTCACTGTACAAAGTGTCGCAGTACCCCGAAGGGTTTCCCAAGTTATGGGAGTCTGGATTTTCCAGTGAGTTCAAGCACATATTTAGTCGCAGTGCCGAGCTCTGCTCGTGCATCCACGAAAAATTACAAAAATCTCAGATTTTTTATTTTTCGGGATACCCCGAAGGGTTTCCCAAGTTATGGGAGTTTTAATGGGGTTGCAATTTATGCGCCAATCGAAATGTCGCAGTACCCCGAAGGGTTTCCCAAGTTATGGGAGAATTTTTGTAAGTTCTTTGAACAAAGAAGCTAAGTAGTCGCAGTACCCCGAAGGGTTTCCCAAGTTATGGGAGAAGTTAATTGCATTCGCAATCTCCCTGGCTGCCGTCGCAGTACCCCGAAGGGTTTCCCAAGTTATGGGAGATTATTAATTTTATCTAAAATTTTAAAACATGAGTCGCAGTACCCCGAAGGGTTTCCCAAGTTATGGGAGCGAAGTTTTATACTTTGGGCACACCTTATCCACAAAGTCGCAGTACCCCGAAGGGTTTCCCAAGTTATGGGAGAAGGAACCTCAGTCGCAGGTTCAATTGGAACTGCGTCGCAGTACCCCGAAGGGTTTCCCAAGTTATGGGAGGTGTCTCCTTTCCATTCATATTTATGGAGGAACGTCGCAGTACCCCGAAGGGTTTCCCAAGTTATGGGAGAATCTTACGGGATTCAATATTGGTTGATGTTAAGAGTCGCAGTACCCCGAAGGGTTTCCCAAGTTATGGGAGAGCCTCATTTTTAATGACTTACTTGCCCATATCTTTACAATATTCAAAATAAACTTGTTTTAACTCCCAATTAATCTGCACTTTAGGTGTTTCGCCCAAAATGTTCGCAAATCTAAGTGTTTTTTGTCCGGTTTTGCTACAGTTTTTTAAGCAAAAACCATAATAACATTGGTTATCAATACGATAGCATCTAAAAAAAGTTCGCAAATGTTTTGGCTTATTGTAATTTACCGGGATTTGCGAAAAACCGCTTTTAAGGTTCTTAATTTTAATTTGCAATCACCACAAATTCAACAAGATGTAAAATTTGTGTTTTCTTATGATTGGGGTGTTTTCGCAAATGTTTCTAAACACATGCTTTTATTCACCATTTTCGAATGGTTTCGCGTGTTTTTTTAATAATATCAATATGTCAATGAACTTTTACCAAATTATTAAATTAGGTTCTACTACCATTTTCGTAGTACCCTTTTAATTATGTATTAATTTCTTGATATTTAGTCTTCAGCAGGCAGTCCTCAGTATGCAGGATTCTGGCGACTGAGGACTGCCTAATGCTAACCAAAAATAATATGTTTTAATTTTTCCCACTAAGTAAGTAGTCGTACTTTAAACGATATGTGTAGGGATAAATAGTTTCGACAGGTTTCCCTGGCGGTCTATTTTTTCGATGCAGGTTCCGCAGAGTTGATAATAAAGTATGCTGTCGCGTTTTTTGTCGATTAATGCAGTGGTTTCACTTTTAAGTTGTACGAGTTTAGCTGTACTCATCAAACACTCGAACACGCTATAGTTTACCCTTGTACCATATTGTTCGAGCAAGTCCGAAACTTTTTTCCGGCGTTTGTTACTACTAATATCATAAGCCACTACTACCAATTGTTTTTTTACCATTTTGCTACATAGGGTTTATAAGTTTTTACTTTTCCTACAATTAACTGAGAAAGTTTATCGGCCCGAAACCTTATAATTTCCGAAAGTCGGGTTTCGCGTCTTCGAAAATCTTCTACGTTATTTAGCCGTTCCAGCACTTTTTCGGTAATGCGTTTGCGGGTATTGTCGGATAGTTTACCGTCTTTAATTTCATATTCTTCGCCTTTGGTTATAAAAGCAATTACCGCCCTATCGACTGCCTGCTGCCTGAATTCTTCGATAAAGTCGAATACAAGGCCGGGTTTGTTGCGCTCGGAGGAATGTAGATAGCTGATGTATGGGTTGAGGCCGGCTTGTTGAATGGCCTGCCATATTCGGGAGTAGAGTATTCCGTAGCCATAATTCAACAGGCAGTTTACAATATCAACGGCTTCCTGATGAAGTCGTCCCGGGAACTCAACATGCTTATCGAGTAGTACTTTAATTAGGGTCCAATAAATGGCTGCTGTTTGCCCTTCGATGGCAAATACCGATTTTCGGAAAAGCGTGAGGTCATCGGTGGGGAGTTCTTTGATTTTTAGTTGCAGCTTTTTAAGTGAAGTAATTTTGTTTTTAAACTGTAAGGCAAAATCGGGGTCGGTATTTTTGCGGTATTTATGATAGTATTTAAGCAGGTTGATTTGGTTTTTCATTTTACCCGAAATACTGGCCTGAATAAACTTCTGGGCTATTCCGTTGTCGAGGCTTTCGAGCTGTGCGATACCGGTTTTTGCCCGGATAAATGCCGGGGAAATTAACTGTGCATAGGGCGAGCCATTGTATTTAAGAAAATGTATAGCAATATCATTTTCCGCACAATACTCAATAAGGTTCGACGACATGGCTACACCCCTTGAAAGTATGGAGATGTTGCGAAGGTTTCGGCGTGGCATCGAATGAATAACTCTGCCTTGTTTTTTGAGCACGATGCGATTTTGACTGATTCCGGCAAACACGCCCGGGCTACTCACAACCAGTTCCATCCCGGCCGATTCTAATTTTTGGTATTCACGGCGTTTGCGTGCGATAATTTTTTCAGCACTTTGTGGCTTCGGTTCATCAGCCGGGTTTTCATCCTCCGGGTATTCGTCAGCTTGCTCACTAATGGGAATTTCCATCCCGACAAATTTTTGTAAACCCTGATTAATGGCTGCATCGCATTGAGCAATCATGGCATTTGCAAGGGCTACACGTTCGTTGCCGAAGTGGTACGAAAAGTAATGAATAGTTGAAAGGATGTCGGCAAACTGTTTTTTGGAAGCTATTGTTTTGTTTTTGCGGTAATAGAATAATTTACCTGCAATAATTTGCACAAACTCCCTATCGAGATTTTCGAGGATTTGTTCCGGCAGTATTTTACCATAATATTTTCGTATGTTTTCGCATACCGTATAAAAGAGGGGAACAATGTTTCCGCTTTTATCAATTTTTAGATTATTGCTGAGTGTAAGCAATAAATCAAGCGTTTTTTGTTTGCTCAACAGGGTGTCGTTATTTTTAAACGACACACCCAAAAACTCAAAGCCCTCCGACACATGTATCACCTTTGGTTCGGCATTAAGTTTAAGCTTGAGCTTTTCGGTAAGATACCATTGTGCGGTGTTCGCAGCATTTATGGCATCGGACTTTTTGCGCGATAGTATTACAAAATCATCAGCATACCTTACAAACCCAACACGTTTTTTCAACATTAAGCCATCGAAAGGGTGCAGGTAAAAATTACTGAGCAAAGGCGAAAGAATAGCCCCCTGGGGTACTCCCGCAATTCTATCGTTCCAGGCTACATTTTTGTTTATCTCTCCCATTTTTAGCCAGCACTCAATAAGATTGATAATGGCCTGGCTTCTAACTTTTTTTTCAAGTTTTTGTAATAATAAATCGTGGGGAATGGTATCGAAAAAATTATCGATATCACAGACCGCCAGCCACTTTCGATTTTCTTTTACAATAAAAAAACTGCTTTGCTTAATAGCCATCAGCGTATTTTTATTGTGGCGGTAGGCATAGCTACAGGGATAGAAACCTTTTTCGATATTTGGCGCAATGACATTTTTTACAGCTACCTGCACAATATTTTGCTGAAACATGTTTACCGACACCTGGTCAACACCCCCTGACGAGCCTTTTGTTTTTACCGTTTGCCAGGCCTCCATCAGCATGTGATGATCTACAACTTTTTGATATAGCTTGTCATCCATAGGCCAGGCGGTATTGCCCCAGTCCAAGGGTTGCCATTTTGCCAATGTTTAGCAATTGTCCGATTTGTAATAGTGGCAAAACGCTGGTGAGGTCACCTTGTAAAGTTATTTTACCCATCATGCCCTTTAATTTTAGATGTTTTTCGTGTCGGTTCGAAAAGCGACCAAAGGCATAATTTTCGAGTTGATAGCTTGCCTGAATTTCGTGTGTAGGTATTTGGGCTGCCTCGATGAACTCTCCACCACAATAAAAATGATTGAGTAGCATAGCCCTTTCGTAAATTCGATTTAACAAGAGCTCTAATGGGGGTTTGTGGGTAAACCGCCCTTTTTCTTTGAGGTAAAGCGGAGTTACAAACCACACTTCGGCTTTGCTCACCTTTTGGGATAAACTAAAGAAGTCGTTGCTATTTAATGGCAGCGGTTTTTGGCCGGGGTACAAGGGATCAAAATTGCCGGCACCTGATGTGTCGTAAAGCATTTGGATGATTTCAAACTTCCCCCGCATCCTGCCCATGCCTACTTCACCGGCTTTGGCAAAGGCATCGATAAAATGAATCAGCTCATTTATGGCATTGCCAACAACTATAAAATCGAAAGCAAACTGATCGCCTGGCATAAAAACCACTTTATCGAACATGTCTTTTTGAATGATGAATGCCTGTGGAAGGTCGGCGTATTTTTTAGCATGTTCATGATCTGGAGGAAGCACAGGGTGAAAAATTTGCTGGTATTTGCATTCTGCCTGTGAGCTGCAATCCGCACATTCAATGTTTTTATTCGTGCAAAAGTTTTTGTACAGATTTTGCCCCAAAATACCGTGCAGAGCAGAGCCCCAAAAAGGGCCCTGCTCGAGTAAACTCAGTGTCCGGCAAATAAATCTCAGCCTGTAAATTTTAAAAGTTTCAAAATGTTGTATTTCCATTTGCGAATTTGCTTTTATTTTGGTAATGAATCAAGTGTTAATGCAGCCCACGAATAAAGTTCAAGAAGGGAATAAATACCCGAAGCCACTGCATATTTTCCCGGAAAATAGTCGTTACCTCTACCAACGAGGTTGTGGTTTCCATACTTACTGGAAAAGGAATACAGGTTACCGGCAGATTTTTTAAGTTCGTAGGGTAAATATTTTTTATCAAAAAGTACACCCATAATACTACGGGTGCGACTTTTCCCTAAATGGTCAAAACCTTCTGGATTCTTCCCCAGCAGGTTGGGAGCCAAAATATCGAACAATTTTTCGAGCAGTCTTCGGACGAGGGTGATGTTGGTAACAATGGATGATGGGTCTGATTTTTCGCTTTGCATAAGCAGGGTTTCCATCAGGTCGTCATCTTCATCGCTGAGGTAGTTTTCGATAAACTCGAAAATTTTCGCATGTTTTTCCCTTACAATGATTTCGGGAAGCAAGGCAATCATGTCATCCAGGTGTTTAAACAATGCATCATAGCCATTCTTTTTCGAAATCACTTTGGCGATGCCATCAAGGTCTTTTTCGAGGTCGAAAAGATTGTTGGCAAAAACCATGAAGGGAATGTAGCGGTTTTGCTCGTGTTCGATGCGGTTGATCTGATCCATGGCATGAAACACGAAGTTTGTTTTGATGGAATCAGTATTTTGTTCATCATCGAGGGCACAACGGCTGTCGAGGATTACGGCCCTGATTTTCTGGTTTTGTTCCAGGTGGGCAATACCTTCGTCGAGGGTGTGAAAGCAATCGACGATGAAGCGCTTGCGCCGGGCCTCATCCTGCAAAAGTTTGCACGATTTGGGTTCATCGTCGATGAGTAGGATTTGTATGGGTTTTTTGAGCATGGTATTTATTTTAGAATCCTGACCACAGTGGCACTTTGAATGACTTTCTTTTTTGTTAAGGAGAGCTTGATAATCAACTGTTGTTTCTCCGTCATTCCAGCCGGATATCTAAAAGAAACCTCCTGATCTTTATAATCGCCTACTGAAATGATTTTTACCACCACATTATTTCTGTTTTGTAAATCCGGTTTCAGATATTCAGCCATAACTTCATCCGGCTTTAGTTTGAGTTCCACCTTGGGAGGAATTTGTTTATCGATTTCTCCGGCCTCTGAATGTGCACCCGAGGGAGTCTCTACCGAGGCGGATGGGCTGCTTCTGTTTATCTTTCGTTCAAATTGTCCATAGCCTACATTGGTTTTTGCACCAATGCCGAGGTCGAGGAGGATTTGGCGGAAGAGTTCTTTCTTAAAAGCTTCACTTACACCATTTGATTTAACTATCTTAAATCTGAATTCAAATTCTACCTCCGGCATTACTTTCATAAACTGTAGGGGAATTGGATTTTTAAGAGAATCCTTATGTGGCGTAATATAATCCGAGCCTAATAACTTGGTTTTGGCAGAAACCGGGAAGGCGTCGAAAAAGATATCGCGTTGGTAGATGGATATATTTTCCGGGGCATCAAAAACCGTTTTAATAAATTCGGATTCTTTAAAAATGGGGTCACCCTTTTTATTCAGCTTTCCGGTATCCTTAAATAAAAAAACCCCTGTGTTCACATTCTTGGCTTCACTCTGCACTTCTGATTCTCGTTCACCGGAGGCCAGTTCTTCGATAATCCATTTTGCATAGCCGCCCTTATCCATGGTGCAGGCGTTGCGCAACACTCCTTTTACTGACGAACCTGGCAGGCAGGGCAGGCCGGAAGTGTAATCGAAAAAGAAGCCGAGTTTGAGTTCGCCTTCGATGGCACTTTCGTGCGCATAGCCCGAGCCTGAAAACAAACCGGGATAGATGGTTTTAAGTTTGAAGCTTTGTAAATCCAAATCTTCCACTGGAGCAATATTTTCATCCATACTGGAATCGAACAATATCTGGTTTCTATCCTTCAGTTTTTCCTCATTCTCCTTTTTTACCGTTGCTTTAAGTTTTTTTTCATCATCCGTAGTATCAGGATATTTCTTAAAATCCAAACCCTTAAAATAATGCTTATTAAAAAGCAGGCCTATGTTTTTGTATGTGTTCATGATTTCTCCAATTTATAGGTTCGTACTGCAAGCTTTAAAGCTATGGAAGCATCTATTATCTCCGATTTTAGTTTAGCCTCTTTTTCAGCATTCTCAATTACATATTCTAAAAGCCTTCCGGGTTTTACATTTTTCTCAGAGGCATCAACAACAAGCTTGTAGATAGCGATCAATATTTTTCCGCGGTCTTTAGCTGTTTTTTCATTGGAGAAAAAAGCGAGTGCGGGCTTTAAACCCGACTGGATAATGGCTGCTCCAAACGCGGAGAAATAGCCGTTGAATTCATTTTTCACCACACCATTGCTATTGGCAATTTCTACTTTACTGATGAATTTGATGGCATCAGGAATATATTTTTCTATTCTTTGTTTCATAATACAAAATGTTAAGGGTTAAACAATTTTAGAAATCTTGGTAAAACCATTACCTACTGTTGCGTTGGCTCCGATGTGAATAATTTCTTTTTCGAGTCCCTCATCAAAGTTAATTTTGTAATTATCGTTGTGTAATAATACAAAAGAGAACAGACTTTTGTGAGGAACTACTTGCTCGTACCAAAGGTTTTCCCCTACTTTATTCCGGGCAATCACCGGCAGGTTGTCATCGCTGCAAAGGTTTAAAAAGTCTTCATCGTTGAGGATGATTAAATTTTCCCAGTTGCCAAAAATGGTTTGTGATACTGGCTTTGTAATTCGGTTGAAATTTCTGAAATCCTCCACCATAAGACCCGAGGTCTCAGTTTCATTAAGAAAAATGACGGGTGTTCCTTTTGCAACAGTGGGCGTTCCTTCAGTTTCCTTCAATACATCATCAAAGGCAGAAATATCTAATTTGCCCCCAAAACTTTCTAATTCATTTTTTAAATTTTTGATGGCCATGGGTGCCGTAGCCAAAAACCAGGCTTTTTTGTTGCTGCGCACGGGGATGGCCAAAAGGTTTGCACTTAGGAAACGATAGGCAGCATTATTATCATTGCTTCCAAAAATATGGATTAGTTTATCATCCTTTTCACCCCACTTATTTACAAAAAACTCTCTGAGTGCCCCTTTCAGGCTGGAGCCATTAATTGTTGGAAGGGTGGTTACAGCATCACGCTGAATAAGGTTATCGATAATTCCGTAGTTGGCATCGCCGCTGCCAACGTGCATATTTGTTAATGCTTCTATTTTATAAAAACTTGCTTTCATGTTGTGTTGATTATTTAATGGTTAAAAAATGATTGTATCCGATACTGTAAAAATTTTGTTCTGATTTTAATTTTTGGCTGAAAGCCTCCATTTGGTCTTCATCTTTAAAAAAGAAAACCGAACCCCGTTCCAGCAGCTTGTATTTGCAGCTCCTTTTTAATTCTTGTTTTGCCAGTGGGTTAGAGCTATAATATTTGTTTCCTGTTTCTACAACCGACTGAATAAAGCGAAAGGATTTAGTATCAGAAATGGCAAACTGAAAATCATCTGTGGAGTATTTGGGTATATAGGCATCAGACAACAGAAATAACTTGGGTGTATTTTCACTTTCAAGTTTAAGAACATTTTCTGTTTTCTTGTTGTCTGATAAGGCTTTAATCCAATTGAAGGAGTCTTCTTCAGTATCACACAATTTATGGAAAGTAAATTGGAAAGGACTTTTTTCGGCACCCATACTGGTAATAATTTGCTTTTGCTTTAAAGCAGATTCTTCAATATCAGCAATCAATGCAAAGCAAAATTCATTTTTAAGTGAAAATGAAATTTGCTTGTAAAAAGCTTCTTCATCAGATTCACCATCCTTCTTTTTGGTAATCCCGATTTTTTCGTGTTTTAGAAACACTCCGTTTCCGGCTTCTTTTTTATCATAATCTAAAGGGAGAAAATCATTCTCGTTATTTATAAGGAAAGTATCCAAACCATCCTTTTCCTTGTAGTTTGGGAAGTAGGTAAACTCACCTTTTTCCTTATCGTTTTGAAGGTAAATAAATTCACTTTTTTCACTTTTTTCATTTGCTGTTGATTTTTGCAAATAGATAGTTTTTTTTTCATCCTTTCCTTCCGGATTATTCAAGATCAAATCTTTTGGATTTTGGAAGTAACTCTTTCCATCATTCTTTAAAATAAAAACCGGCGAAAGATTACCGATAGCTCCAAATTTTAATTGCTCCTTAGTTACCTGAAAACTGGTGTTGCCAATTAATTTGGATGCGGCAATAGAATCGGAGATAGGGATTTGCCCATTCATTTGCAAAATACAATAGCGCAAAGCTCCCAAGAGGGTAGTTTGCTGTGGGAAATACGCCGAGCGCTGGAAATAATCTGCTTCCGGGTCTTTTTTTCCTTTCCGTTTACGGTATTTGTTTTCCTGCCCAAAAAAGAAAGTATTTAAGGGCTTCATTTCTATTAAATATCTACTCATCGTTTTTGCTGTTTAAAAATTGAACCAATCGTAATTGTGCATAAACCTGATTTTTGGTTTTTTCAAAGTCATTTGATTTCGTGTATGCATCAGTAAGCAACTCACTAATCGTATCGAAGAAATCGCGGGTATCATCGTGAACTTTTTCGTTGTAGAAATTCTCAAAAAAGTTATTGAGCCTAACCTTATTGCCTATGATTTCTTGCAGGATGGTTTTATGATTTTCCATATTGTAGATCACCGAATGAAGAGCCAATTTGTTGTTTGCTTTGAGTAACTTTGAAAAAGCGTCATCTTTTTTTGTTTCCTCAAAATTAGGTTTTGATAGTACAGCTTCAAATTGCTGGCCGCTGTGTTTTTGCACCCTGAAAGCTATGGCGTTCTTGGGCATCTCTTTGGCTTTCTCAAACAATAAGTTGCGGGCAGCCTCTAGTGCTTCGTGCATCGGGTATTTGTAATAGCTGATGGAAACGCCATACGACATGGAGGGCTGTGGTTTTACTTTATCATATTTTTCCAAAACTTCCTTTTTGAAAACTTTGTCAATGTCTGCCAAAAGATTAAAAATGTGTTTGTCTCCTTTGTCTGCCGTTTGAGTTAACGCAGGTTTATTACTCATCACCACGGGCGCAAAAAACAATAGATCATCGCCACCAACATAAACCGGCGTTCCTCCGTATTTTGCAATTTCGGCGGCTGCCAATAATGAGAATTTTGACAAACTTTCGGAAAATTTCAAAATTCCGGTATGATCTTCATCTTTGGCCACCTGTTTTATGATTTCCCCGATATTGTCTCCATCGGCCTGTACAATGGCAATGTATTTATGGGCAGTTTTGAGTTTACCATACACTTTGCATTTTTCTAATTCCTGGATTCGTTTTTCTTTATCCTCAATCATTTCGATCCTCTTCTTTTCGTCTTTGCCTTGATCAACAATTCGATTCCAAATATCAGCATCTTCCTCGTCTTTTCCCTGATTATAATAGGAGGGTTCAAGTTCTAATCCTCTGGTAGCAATTTCGATAATGGAGGGAAAATTTTTATGTTTCCCAAAAATAGCTTGATACACCTTTGAGGCATCAATATTTTCGAGCATTTTTATCATTACCTCGTCATCATTTGCTGTATAATTTGCTTGTAACTCGCAATTAGCAAGGTAGTCGCTGGCCTGAAAAATAATGTTGTCATCGTCTTTTCCTGAGCGGGGTTCAAATTCAAATTCGATGATGTGTGTATAAACGTAATTTCTCAAGGCAGTTAAGTTGCTCTGAATATTAAAATCAAAGTTTATACTTTCCAGTGCATTTGTTGCAGCTACCTTTAAATCCTCATATTTACCATCGGTCGATTGTAGAATAATTCGGTCGGGAAAAATACCGGCCATATTTATTTTGTCAGCATTAATATCAGATTGAGCTATCAAAGCTTTTTTATTCGGATAAGGTAGGATAATTGAATTCTTATCAGATATATTTTCGATTATCTTTTCCATAAGGTAGGAAAAGAAATAGCTGGCGGCCCAAAGTTCTTTTGTTCGATGTGCCAGCATCAGGGTTTTAACGATGGGGCCGAGTGTTAGTGCGGTGTATTTCATATTATTTAGATGTTTTTATTTAAAAAATCTACGACATTGAATTCAGTAGGTACTTGCAATCTTTTTGATCGTTCTGCTGAGTCAAGACTCTCACCGAGATAAAAGTTAAACCATTCTCCTTTGATGAGATCAATTTTATTTTGATCAGCTACAAGGAAAATATTATTATTAAAAATTTTAAATTTTATAGGCGATTGAAACCTTTCGATGGCAATAGTATCGTGAGTTTCATGTCTAATATTAACCTTTACTCTTAATTGTTGATAGTCATATAAACCTGCCAAGCCCAATAAAGCTCTTACAAACATTGTATCATAACCTTCAGAATCAGGCTCATAGATTTTGTCTTGCGCAACTTCTTTGGATATGAGCTTTTTTTCCCAATCGATGTCTTCTTCATGATAGTAGTCCCTGATTCTTGATATGTCAGGAGCCTTATTTTTTAACTTTTTGTAGGTGTTATCAATACTTCTAAAAATATTTACAATGCTACTTGAACTTACTGTCAATTGTTTTGAAAAAGAATAGCTCTCTGATAAAACATCTGTAAAATCATCAAGGTTTGTATTTTGATCGGTAAAACATCCAAAGCCTTTGCTTTGTCTCCCACCAAAATTTTCCTTGATAAATAGCGGGGGCAAATGCTCTTCTATTGATTCAAGCAACCTTTTCTTTATTGCCATAATTTCTATTCTGATACTTTTGTGAATTACACCTAATGCAATTTTATCATATTCATGATTGTTCCTTTTGTCATTATTTGCAAAATATGGGGAAGATCCAACAACCGTTAGGTTGGGCAATTCTAATTCGAGCTTTATCTTTTCTTGTATCGATAAAACTTCCCTATTTGGAATTTTACTTTCAAAATAAAAGTATGTGGGATTCTTGTCCTTACTGAAAATCTTCATCTTATAATCCAAGGCCGGATGTTCGCCTTTTCCAACCAGCCATTTTTTCCATTCAGGATTTGCTTTGATTGCTTTAAATGCTTCTTCGCCTTGTTTCTCAGTAAGCCGCTCAATAAGAAACCTGTCCAGCTTGGGTTTTACTTCGGTGGCCCGCAGCGTGGCTCCCGCCTGGTCGTGCTGGAAATGGATGAGCGGGGTGTGCTGCTTTAAGGTAAATGTGAGTTTGTACATAATGATTATTTTTTGGATGAATTATTTTGATTGGAAATGATGTTCATGTGGGTCGAAATGATCTGGTTGATTTTATCAAATTCCTCCTTTTCGGGAAATCCGGTTTTCGGGTCATTGCAATCGCCCGACTGATGTAGATATTTGTAAAATTCTATGACCTTCTCGTAGTTTTCTCTTTCCAGTCGCTCTTTCTTTCCATGTTCGTATTGCTTTTTTTCACCCTCGGCCTTCTCTTTCCTGATTTCTTCTTCTTTGTAAATTTTATATTTTTCGTGTTCCTGTTTTTGGGCAGAGATAAAAAGGAGGGCTATTAACACCAGCACCGCGAGGTTGAACATTGAAAATATGAGAAAGAATACAGGTTTGGCCGCGAGGATATTCGCGGTATTGTGCGGCCAGATAAGTTGTACTATTATAATGATAAATGTAAATAATGCCATTTGGGCAATAATAAAGCCGGCTGCAATGGCTGCGTAGGTTTTTAATGTGTTATTCATAATTGTTGAATTATTGATGATGTGAATAAAATACAAACTGCAAGTAGTATCATTATGACAATTAATGCGCTTACAATACGTCTTTTTCCTTTTTTGGTGAAATGATAGATGCCATACATTATTGTGGCTGAGAGTATGATGATTGCTCCTATAATGCCAATTTTTGTATTAACAAAAGAATCATTGTATTTAAAAAAATTCATCCCGAAAAATCCTACAATAAATGAGGGTATCAGGAACAAGGAGCCAAGAATAGTAAGCAAGCTCAGGTTTCGGCTCTGCGATTTTTCGTCGAGTAGTGAGGCGTAGTTGTGCAATTCGCCAATTTCGTTGTCTAAGTCTTTCACCTGGTCCTTGATGCGCATGTTGTCGGTAAGCAAATCGTAGAGGTCGATGCCTTGCTCCTGGGCGGTGATTTCGCGAAAGAAAATCTGGTTTACAAAACGGATGTAGGCTTTGTAAAAGTCGCTGATTTGATCGGCCGGCTTCCTGCTATCCTTTTCATCTAAACTACTCAGACGGGTAACCTCTGCCGAAAACTTTAGGATAGAGGCGCGTTGTATTAATACCATTTCTACAAGCCTGACATACATGGTTCGGAAATGCGTTAGTAAAATATTTCGAGGAAAAAAACTATCATTTGAAATGGCCATAAACGAATATTTGGTCATCCCATAAAGTGTCCCCCATTTTTGCCAGCGGCTGTATGTGTTTTTTGCGAGCAAATCTTCTCTCATTATATCATTCTGGCAGGTGCTACTATCACCCCCATCCACATATAAAAATTGATGCCACTGGTCACCCACAGCGAAATCTTGAAATTTACTGCTATCTTTAATTTCATTGCTCAGTTTGTTATTAAAATACCAGCACATCGTAAACATGCGATCATCCACCACGGGTTCAATTTCGATGGCCGGGCTAAAATCATCAATCAACGATTTGATAAAACGGGCTTTCCCCCAGGGTTCCGTAGTTTTAAATTGGGTAAAGTCCTCGTGGTAGCGATAGGATTCGCCCATCAGTCCTGTGATAGCAATATAATCGGCAAGTTCGACAAATTTTGTAGCTTCAACATGACTTGTTTTGTCGAGAAAAGGTGGAAATATTCTGCGACCAAACTGGTTGATTCTCCTCACATTATCAAATTCAGGATAGTCGTGGTTTTCTAAGTAAAAAATTAAAACCCCTGTTCCTGTCGAAAACATATCCAGGCCAATAGATTTAAGGTGGAGTTTGTAAACACTCTTGCTGTTGGCAATTACCCCGATTTCGTAAATTAAATTTGTTTTGTAAGCCTCCTTTCGTTCGTAATGCTTTATGGTAGGAAACTTTTTTTTGGGATCATCATCATAAAGTGCATTGTGGACAAATTTGTAGAAAAAGTTTTTTTCGTTGTACAACTCGGTTTGGTAACCAGGGCTTTCGGGTTGTGGCTTGTTTTCCCATTGCGAGTTGGTTTGCGGCAGGATTTTGTTCAGCTTGTGGCGCTCATCAAAATCTTCGCCCTCCCTGCCCTTGGGTGTCCACTGGAAGGGAAACATAAAAACATGGTAACTGTATAGGCTCATAATTTTTGGATTTGGTGTATGATTTCATCTTTAAGATTATTAAATTCTTCATGCGAAAAAGCTCCTGCCGGGATTCCAAAAAAGCCATTGTTTCCGCCGCCTGAAAATGCTTTGTTTTCTTGGATAAAATTTTTGTAGTTTTTCGCAAGTACGTTTGCTCCTATGCCATAATACACCAAATGGTCGTGATAGTGGATCAAAAGTTTGGCATAAGGAAACAGCCTATCGGTGATTGCGGAAAATTTGCTTGTCAGGGATTCCACGATGGTAAGGCTTCCGGTTTTGCTCAGATTCTTTAAAATTGATTCTTCGGCCAGCTTTTCATCATTTTCAGTAACACCCTGTGCTTCGCGGTCGAGCTTGCGAATATTTTCGATTTCGGCCTGGGTAGCTCCAGCGTTTATCATTCCGGGGATGTAGGCACGGTCGTTGACGGCTACCAGACTTTGAAACCGGGTGAGTTCAACTCCGAGAAGTTTTGCTACCTGTTCTATCGAAGAGGGCAAATGCGATTTTTCGTTGTGATGATCTATTTGGGTGTAGTTTAACGGGGGCGTACAATCTTCGATGAGCTCAACAGTTACAAAATTGTGGGTGTCGTCAAAAACATCTTCATAAGCAGAGAGCTTAGCGCCCCATTGCAGGTTTCTGTTGACAAACTTAATTTTATTGGATTCCAGAATTTTTTGTATTTCAACCATTTCAAGGTCGAGTCCGCCAAGCAAAAAAATTGTTTTACCCATCGATTCCTGATTTGTCATTGTATCCCTTGGTATTTTATTAGTTGGTTTTTTTACAAAGAGCCTAATTAAATATGCACCCTTATTGCACAAAAATAATAAAACCTTTTAAAAATAATATCATGGCATTTTCTTTGTAATGAAAAGCAATTTTTAACCACGGTCATTCACGAAAACACTAAACGCTATGAAACCATTTACCTTCTTTTTTGCCCTCGTTCTCCTCCTCTCTTTTTCGGCATGTGATAAAAAGAAAACCGAACCCATCGAAAAAACCCCTTACGAAATGCAGTTTACCGAGAAATCGGTAGAGGTAATCCAGGGAAGCAACGCTTTTGGTGTTGAACTTTTTAAGGCTGTTGCGCTGGAAGATGAAAACACCAACCTTATGCTCTCACCATTATCTGCATCCACTGCCCTTACCCTGTTGCTCAATGGTTGCGATGGCGAAACCTATACACAAATCCGCGATATGCTGGGGTTTGAAGATATGACCAACGAGCAAATTAACGAAGCATATCAAAGTTTGGTTAGCCAGCTTTTGGCTGCCGATCCCGAAGTAAACCTTGCCCTTGCCAACGCGGTTTGGTACCGGAATAATTTTTCTGTTTATCCCACTTATCTCGATAACATGGAAACAAATTTTGATGCCCATATCCAGGGGCTTGATTTTTCGTCTTCCTCAGCCCTTCAAACCATGAACCAGTGGGCCAGCGACAATACCAATGGAAAAATTCCACAGGTGCTCAGCGAAGTATCTCCCGATGCGGTGATGTTTTTGATGAACGCGCTTTATTTTAAAGGAATATGGTCAGGACAATTTAAAGTAGAAGACACCTATAATGCCCCGTTCACCGTTGAAATAGGAAATGTTATCAGCACACCAACCATGCACGGAACAATTCCTTCCAAAGTTTATTATGGTGAAGGGTACGGTGCGCTGGAGATGTATTATGGCCGCAAAAATTTCTCCATGGTTATTCTTTTGCCCAACAATGGACTGACTGAATTTTTGGAAGTTATGACCCCTGAATTATGGGAAGAGGTATCCGGCAACCTCAGCCTTTCATCTGCTATGGGCGATGTATTTGTTTCGTTACCAAAGTTTTCGTTCGAATACGAAAAGCGCCTTAATGACCAATTGATGGCTTTGGGAATGACCGATGCTTTTAACGGAAGTGTGGCCGACTTGTCGAAAATTGCCGATGCTTCGCTGGTTGTCAGCTTCGTAAAACAAAACACTTTTGTAGAGGTTAACGAGGAGGGAACCGAAGCTGCAGCCGTAACTACCATTGGTATAGAAACGACTTCGGCTGGAGACCCTCTTGAGTTTAATGTAAACAAGCCATTTGTTTTTGCCATTCGCGAGCAAACCACCAATACCTTACTCTTTATGGGGAAAGTTGTGGGGCCTTAATTAGAGTTCATCGTTTTAGTCCGGTTTCCCGCAGATCCGCCAATAGTCGGACAAGTTTCGCAGATTCTCGCAGAAAAAAATCAGCACAATGTATTTCTAAATACAACACGTTTTCTTAGTATTTGCCATTGCAACTGGACAAATTTTTACTGATAATAAATCATTAAAAACATTGAGCCACATCACCTTTCCTGTGGCACATTCAGCGCTTGATATATTTTGCCGTTTACACAACGCATTGATTTAAAAAGATTTGATGCTTGGTATTTGATGTGGCTCTACTAATTTTAATATTCTTTGCACAAGCACAAAATATCTAAAACTCACATCTCCTTCCATGTATCGAAGCCGCTAAAGCTCAAACGGCTTGAAACTTTTTTAGCTTTGCACCGCAAATTCTAAAACGTATCTCTCATGTTTATATTAATGGTTATTGTGTTTGTTCTGGGCTATGCAGCCATTGCGCTCGAACATCCTTTAAAAGTAAATAAATCGGCCACGGCGTTGATGTTAGGTGTAATACTCTGGGTAATCCTCATGTTAGGGGGCGAATCCATTCTCATCGACACCTCACACTTTACCGAATACCTGAGCCGGGTGGTTGGCGGCGATTATTCAAGTTGGATTTCTCATTCAGCTTTGCTTCACCATCTTGGCGAAATTTCTGAAATTATATTCTTCCTGCTTGGCGCAATGACTATTGTTGAGCTTGTTGATTCGCATGAAGGCTTTGCCATCATCACCGACAAAATTAAAACCACCAAAAAAACCAAATTGCTGTGGATTTTAAGTATCCTGACTTTCTTCATGTCGGCTGCGCTCGATAACCTTACCACTTCGATTGTAATGACGGCCTTACTCAGGAAACTGGTTGCTGATAAAGCCGACCGTTGGTTTTTTGCAGGTATGATAGTGGTTGCTGCCAATGCCGGTGGCGCATGGTCGCCTATTGGTGATGTTACCACTATTATGCTTTGGATTGCCGGAGATGTTACCACTGTAAACATTATCGTTAAGGACTTTTTCCCAAGTTTAGTTTCAATGATTGTTCCCTTGTTTATTTTAAACTTTACAATGAAAGGCAATGTGAAAACACCCAAAGGCGATATGGCCGCAAAACTTAAAAGCGGGGCTGATCCAACAACGCCATTCGAACGCAATTTGGTTTTCTTCCTCGGCGTAGGTTCTTTGTTATTTGTACCGGTTTTTAAAACTACAATACATCTGCCTCCATATTTAGGAATGTTATGGGGCTTAGGACTGCTTTGGGTTGTTACCGAGTTAATACATAAATCAAAAAATGATAGCCACAGGACATACTTGTCGGTAGTTGGTGTATTGCGCAAAGTGGATGTTCCCAGCGTGCTGTTTTTCCTGGGAATACTTATCGCTGTTGCAGCGCTCCAAACTGCCGGACACCTTATTTTACTCGCTGACTTTTTACGCGAAAGCGTGGGTAACCTCTATGTAATCAATATCATTATTGGTGTACTTTCGTCGATTGTTGATAATGTGCCGCTGGTTGCAGCCGCAATGGGTATGTACAACTATCCGCCCGATCATTATTTCTGGGAGTTTCTGGCCTATTGTGCCGGAACAGGTGGAAGTATTTTGATAATTGGTTCAGCCGCCGGCGTTGCAGTTATGGGGATGGAAAAAATTGACTTTATATGGTATCTGAAAAAAATCAGTTTACTGGCTTTGGTAGGTTACCTTGCAGGTGCAGGTGTTTACATTCTGCAGGAAGAAAGCGGTATTCTTGAGTTTACAGATGAAGTTACCGATTTGCACCTCGACCTCGAAGATGAGAATCAAATTAAAACCTACTTTTTCTCCAACGAGTTTTTCAAAGAAGCCGAACTGCATGAAATAAATGCTGTTGTTACAGATGGTGAAGAAAGTGGCTCTTATATTCATTTTGTAAGGGTTATTCAGGAAAATAAGCTCCAGTATGGATACTCCGAAAAAAATGTAATGGGTGCTTCTGAATCCTGGGATGGTAAAATTGAAGAGGGAACATTTAAATTAATTCCCTACAACAACGATATGGTTAAAATTAATATCCTCGATCAGGTGTATTATCTTAATAGAATCGGACAGTTATTTGAAAAAGATAACGAGGCTTCGGCTAAGTTTTCGGCTACCTGGAACTTGAGAAAATTTGAAGAATAATAAAATCAACTTCAGATAGGAAAAATAATCCCGGTAATATTATTGCCGGGATTTTTTATTTTTGATAAACCAATTTCAAGATTTTAATGATGATAAAACCAGTTATTCAAATGGCAGGAGTGCAAAGTAAGGAAGAAGCACTGATGATTGCTTTATCCGGGGCTACGCACATTGGCTTTCCCTTCAGGTTGGATTTTCACAGCGAAGATACCACTGAAGATGAGGCGGCAAGTATAATCAGTAAATTACCGCTCACTGTAAAACCGGTGTTGATTACCTATTTGAACGATGCCCGGGAAATTTACGGCTTGATGAAAAAACTGGGATGCAGCATTGTTCAACTTCATGGCAAAGTTACCAAGGAAGAAATATTACATCTTAAAAGTATTGACCCGAAGGTTGAGGTTTGGAAAAGCCTTGTTATAAACCTACTCAGGCAGGATGATGCGTTCCTGACCCTGAAGACCCTTGATCAATTTGTGGATGCCTTTATTACCGATACTTTTGATCCTGATACCGGGGCATCGGGTGCAACCGGGAAAACACACAATTGGGAAGTAAGCAGGAATATTGTTTTAAAATCGACTAAGCCAGTTATTGTTGCCGGAGGTCTTACCCCGGATAATGTTTATGACTGTATAAAAACTACCAGCCCCGCCGGGGTTGATGTACATACGGGCGTTGAAGGGGCTGATGGAATAAAAAGACTGGATTTGATGGAAGCTTTCGTAAAGAATGTAAATAAAGCTTTTGGGGTGAACGTCTAAGCCTGAATAATGATCCCTCCAATACTATCGCCTTTGGCCCCGGTAACCGAGGCAAGGGTATTGATCTTGTTTTCTAATCTTAAAAAACCAAGCAAGGCAAAAACCAGGGCTTCTTTATAATGGACCAGCATTTTTTCGGGAATTACAATTTTGCTTTTAGCGTGTTCGCGAATTCTGCTTATTAGGTAAGTGTTTTCAGCGCCACCGCCTGTTGTTAATATTTTGCCTGCCGGAAAATCAGAAACAGCCTCCCCGATTTGAATGGCAACATGTTCGGTAAGTGTATGCAGAATATCCAGTGTTGGGATGCTATAATTAATCAGGGGTAAAAATGAAGTTTCAAACCACTCTCGGCCCAATGATTTAGGATGTTTTTTTGTATAATAATCCAAACCGTTGAGTACATTCAAAAGGTGTGGGTTTAAATTTCCTTTGGCGGCGAGCTCACCATTTTTGTCATATTCAAAACCCAGTTTATTTGCATAATGATTCAGCGCCATATTAACCGGGCAAATATCAAAGGCAATCCTGCTCTGCTTCTCATCATCCATCGAAATGTTTGAAAACCCGCCAAGGTTAAGGCAGAATTCATATTTGCCAAAGAGCAGCTTATCGCCAATAGGAACCAATGGCGCTCCCTGGCCTCCCAGGGCTAGATCGAGCGATCTGAAATCACAGATAACTTTTAGCCCTGTTGCGGCTGCAATACTTGCTCCACTTCCTATTTGTAATGTGATGCCCCGCTGCGGTTGGTGAAAAACCGTGTGGCCATGCGATGCAATAAAATGTGGTTTAAACTCATGCCTGTCGATGAAATGTTTTGTCAATTCCCCAAGGTAATTTCCGTATTCGATATTTAGATGGGTAAGTTCAAATCCGGTGAGGAGCGGGGCGGTAGTTAATCGTTCTTTCCAATTATTTGGGTAAGCAATGGTTTCGGCGGTGTGAATTTTATAATTTATTGCTCCGGTTTCAGATTTCCAAAACCCGCAAGCTGCAATATCCACACCATCCATTGATGTTCCCGACATTAGCCCTATAACAGTTGTGGATTTCAATTACAAAACCTCCAATAATTTTTCAAGTTTTACACCACGTGAGCCCTTTAAAAGTATGGTGTAATTCTTCAAATTAATTTTTTCTAATTCTTTTTTGGCCGACATTACATCTTCAAAACTTTGGCATATTGGGTAGGATGAAGAAAATGATTTGAAATTCTTACCTATAAGAACAATTTTTTCAAAATCGTAATTTACAGCCAGTTCAACAATGAATTCATGCTCCGTTTGGGCATAATCACCCAATTCGAGCATATCGCCCAAAATCATGGCTTTGCGGGCGTACGGCGATTCAGCAAAGTTTTCCAGCGCAAGCTTCATGCTGCTCGGGTTGGCATTGTAGGCATCAAGTATTATTTTATTGTTGGTAGTTTCAAGCCATTGCGACCTGTTGTTTTCAGGTTTGTAGGATGAAATCCCCTGTTTTATTAATTCTGGTTTCACACCAAAATATTTTCCAATACAGGCTGCTGCCATTATGTTGGCAAAATTGTAGCTGCCAATAAGATTGGATTCTGTCTGATAAACTTGGCCATTAATGTTTAAATCGACAGATAAAAACGGGAACTTGCCAGTAACTTCTCCACTAAGTGAATTATTTTTTGAAGTGCCATAAAGAATCCCGTCAAGTCCCGATGATTTTTCCATTAGCAATGGATCGTCTGCATTAACAAATAGTTTTCCCTTGTGGTGTTTAATATATTTGTAAAGTTCGGTTTTGGCTTTTATTACTCCTTCAAGGCCTCCAAACCCTTCAAGGTGTGCCTTCCCAATATTTGTGATGATACCAAAGTCGGGTTGCGATATTTCGCAGAGTTCGGCAATTTCGCCCTGGTGGTTTGCGCCCATCTCAATAATGGCTATTTCGGTATTGTTGGTGATGGAAAGAATGGATAGCGGAACACCGATGTGATTGTTGAGATTTCCGGAGGTGGCAAAAGTTTTAAACTTTTCGGATAAAACACTTCTTATAAGCTCCTTGCTTGTTGTTTTTCCATTCGATCCGGTAATACCAATAACGGGAATCTTCAGTTGTTGGCGATGAACAATGGCAAGTTGCTGTAAGGCTTGAAGCGCATCGTCAACTTTAATAATTCTTCCATTTACATTTTCAATACCGGGATCATCAACCACGGCTACTTTTGCTCCCTGTGCCAGTGCATCAATGGCAAAAAGGTTGCCGTTAAAATTTTCGCCTTTCAATGCAAAAAAAATGGAATCTTGGGGGATATGCCGTGAATCAGTAGAAATTATCGGGGAATCTTTAAAAATTTCGTACAGCTCCCGGATTTGAGGATTCATCTGTGTGATGTTTGTGAAATAACGAATTTAAAAAGCTGTGTCGGGTTTCAAGTCTTCAGTCTCCAGTCTCCAGTCCTCAGTCTCCAGTCCTCAGTCTCCAATCATTGTAACACTATCAACTGCCAATCCCGAAAAATAGATCCCGAACCTTCGGGATACAATTTTCGTGATTTTTCGTGGATGCACGGGCAAAGCCCGGCACTGTGGACTGCCAATGCCGACCTTCGGTCGAGCATCCTCGAAAAAAGATGAAATCAAAGATTTCTGTTTTTTCGGGACTGCCAACTGTTTATTACACCGAAAAGAGTTCCACAAAATGGTAGCAGAACCTATTATTTCATTGGCGTTCCCACGCGATCCATCGCGCACCTAAATCCAATATAATCGGTAGCTCTTTCCTGGTCAAGAAAACGCCTTATGCCCGGGCTGAGGTAATATGCGCCATCTTTCCACGAGCCTCCTTTG
>Ga0208900_1000444_pt1 | contig 25876 bp, 52 predicted proteins | sample AntAceMetag02UKK_FD_184763 | JGI IMG/M metagenome (GOLD analysis project Ga0208900, IMG submission 184763) | Saline lake microbial communities from Ace Lake, Antarctica - Antarctic Ace Lake Metagenome 02UKK (SPAdes) (version 2) | ecosystem: Environmental > Aquatic > Non-marine Saline and... | reverse complement strand
CTACTGCTAGAGTAGCACCTGCTGTTCCTGCCATTGTTACACCTGACCATTTTTCATCTCCTGAAAGAACTGCGTCTAATTTAATATCTGTTTCTCCTAACTGAATATCTCCTGACATTGTTCCACCTGCTAAAGGCAAAGCGTCTTTAGTATAAGAACTATCTTCGATTGCTTTAGGTGTTGCAAACTTTGCATCATCCGTCCCAGTATCAACTTCAGCACCAGTTGCTTTTACGGCTGTTGAATATAAAGTATCAAAATAAGTTTTTAGAGTTGCTTTGATATTCGCCCAAGTTAATTTCTTTGTTACACCTGAAACAGTGTCGACAATAGGGACAACATCCGCATCTATCGGAGGTGTATAATTGTCTAACTCTGTTATTTTTTGGTCAGCCATAATTTTTAATTTGTTATCTAATAATGATTATTTTACTTAACATTAAATTTCGCTAAATCTATATTATCCAGTGGCGAGATAATTCTTCTTCCGTCAGGCAAGATAAAATTAAACGCATATCTACTTTCAAATTTATAACCTAATATATAAACTTTAACAAAATGGTCTAAATAATAAGGTCGTATATTTCTATATTTATAAATCAATTTCATTCCTTTTTGAAACGGCATATCAATTCTTTTACTTTCGTCCCCGTCTTTATACAAAACGAACATTGATAATTTGCTTTGGTCTATTTCTCCCACTCTGTGAAAAATACCTTTATCGTCAAATTGTCTTAACTCTGATCCGTCTTCAAAGATAGCACCCCAACACCATTTTTCTTTTTCAATAATTTCAACTTCTCCTTTTTCGTTTGTATATTTATATTCCATAATTTTTATAGTTAATTTTTTAATAACAATAGCCCCCGAGCAATTACTGGGGGCTTTGTTAGACATTGAGTTGCCAGTAATTGCATTGAGTTGCTATTTATTTAATTTTCAATTTATTTCATTGCTTCTCTCTTTTCGTCAATTTCTTTTTCCAATTCCGGTGTCAAACTTCCTGTCCTTTTCAAAGCTCCTTTTTGAACTAACAAAAAATCTTTGCCTTGATGTTCGGGGTCTTTCGGAGTAAATCCTGTCACTTCGCAAGTATGGTCTAAATACTCTTGATGTGAACCGAACTCTTTAAGACATTTCCCGCAAATTTCTTTAGACATAATTTTTTTGGGTTAGCGATTAAGCTGTCTCGTCGTATTGGTAATTCATTGTTGATGTGCTACCTGCAACATCTCCAGCATCAGTTTGAATTTGATGAACCAAGTAATCTGAAGAACCAGCGGCGGTCAACTCTCCTGTCAACGAACCTCCAATACCTAAGTTTGCGTCTGTTGGCTCTGAAGTAGGCATTGCTTCTGTCGCTACACTTGAGTCTGTCGCAATCGGTGTCGCAAAATCGTCTGCACCTCCATAGGAAGTTTCTCTCGCATTTGTTACGTGAACTGCTGAACCTCCTAAAGCAGAAGTCCTCCATACTTTCAAGTTATCAACCTTTGAAGAACCACCCATTGCGGTAATGTCAAATTTTTGATACTTCTCGTAAGTGTTTTCGCCCGGAACGACTGGATAAGCAACTGGGTCTAGGTTCACTGCGTCTGTGCTTCCCATATTCGTATTAGTGATATTGTTAGTCACTGTTTCTCCCGCTGTGTTGCTTTCGTCAATTTCTACTGTGGCTGCAAAACCATTTTTTGCATATAATTTAATTTCCATAATAATATATTTAATTAAACTAACTAATAATAACTATTTTTTCCTTTCTTCTTCGGGTGTCTTTTCCTCTACTACCTTTTGAGTTTCGGGCAGTGCAGGTTCTAAAGTCTTAATCAAATTGTCAACTTCTAGATATTGACCTGTCAAAGTTTCGGCTTTTTTGGTCAATTCTTTTTGTGCTGTCAAAGTGACTTTTAGTTGTTCCTGCACTTTCTTAAACTCTGCCTCTAATTTGTCTTTCCTAAGTTTCAATTCCTCTAAACTTATGCTTTTATTTTCCATAATGTTTTTTAGTTAATAGTAATTTTCGCTTATGCTAATCTTATCACACTTACATACACTATTGAAAGGTCTGCTCCGTCTGAATTTATCAAGTGCAAAGGTTTTGTTTCAATAGTATGGTTTGCGTCTAGGATAGCGTCTGCTCTTGTTAGAGCATTATCACTAGCACCGTAAGCAACTGTTTCTGTAACATCTGAAGTCCCGTCTGTCAATTTCCAGTTTCCATTATTTCCTGCTTGAGTGTTAATTCCCCAAACGTCAATCACTCTGCATTTGAAAGGCACATTACCACTAAATACATTGATGTCTGCTGAACCAGCGTTTACAATCGGAATAATAATTGGAATACCGTATGTTCCATTTGTTCCTGCAATCGGATCTAATTCGTCCCCGTTAATGTTAGAAATAACATTTCCAGTTCCGTCTGCGTCAATAGTCTTGTTTGTCAAAGTCACTGTTCCACTATCAATGTATGCTTTTATAGATTGCTGTGTCGCAATTTTAGTTGCACTGTCTGAAGCCATATCGTTTTCATCTAGCACTGCTGTTCCTGAAACTCCAGTATCTAAAACAGGACTTGTTAAGGTCTTGTTTGTCAAAGTCTGAATGAAGTCAGCAAATACGAAACTATCGTTTGCGTTCACATCAGGAATTGTATAAGTGTTATCTTGAGTCGCTTGGTCTGTCGCTACTATAATTGCATTGTGAGTTGTCTGACCTAAAATCAATGAAGTCCCAATCGTTGGACTTGTCAAAGTTTTATTAACAAGTGTTTGTGCCAAAGTCAAGAATACAAAAGTATCACTGACATTTGCAAAATCAGGAATTGTCAAAGTCGCTACTCCCACAGTTTGTGAAGTAGTTGCTAAAGTTAAATCACTAGCACCTGCTTCTATCGTTGTGCTTTGAGCCAAAACTGAAGCTGTTCCTGCGGGCAAAGAAGTCGCCGCTAAAGCCGTCCAATTAGTCCCGTCAAAGTAAGCAATATCTCCTACAACTTCCCCTGAAATTGTCAAGTCTGTAACTGAAACTACTCCTGCGTTTGTAATTGAAATATCCCCAGTAATATCTACTGCGGTTGGAACGTTCGCAACACTACCTACTATCAATCTTGCGTCTGTTAGATTTTCTAATTTTGATAATACAATAGCGGCGGCTGAATTTATATCTGCATTTACTAAACTGTCTGCTGTAATATCAAGAGTGTCTGCTCCCACTGTAATTTTTCCGTCTGTATTTACTACATTCAAAGTCACTGCTCCTGAAGCACCTCCTCCAGTCATACCAGCACCGGCTGTTACGGCTGTAATATCTCCAGTTGAACCTCCTCCTACATTAAAGTCACAAACGGTTGCTGAACCCTCGTTGACATATAATGTTGCTCCTACACCTCCGTCAGTATCTAAAAACATACTTCCGATTGCGTAACCTGCTTCTCCGTCTGTTGGCACGGTAGCACCGTAACCAATTAACACATTCCCCTCACTGTCTTGCAAAATTTTTGTTATCTCTGTGCTATCAGGAGTTTTTAATTTCCCGTCAGCTTGTATAACATTTCTCACTCTAAACTGATCGTTATCTGACATAATGAATTCACTAAATTATGTTTATAAAAATAAACCGTTACGAAATTTGGTTTATTAACTTTTCAAGCAATTCGTCAAAATCTATTTTATCGGAGGCACTAATTTTCATACCTCTGCTAATTGCAATTTCTTCTATCTTCCTTTCAGGTATTTCTCCCTCAAACATTTCAACCAAATTTTCAGGTTGGTCTTTCAAGCGAGTAAGTGGCTTATCTACGACATACAATCCAGCAGGAACTAATTTATCAGACTTCTGCGGATCACTATCAATATAAGTTTTCATTTTAATCCAATAAAAGAACTTTCCTTTATTTTCTGAAGTTTGGGTTTCTGAAGCATTTGCTTTTTCTCCCTCTCCACTTTTTTCTAATTCTTTATTTCTCTTTCCAACTGCTTTTACTAAATCTGCGTGTATCACGTCTTCAGTAAATTCAACTCCAATTCTTTTTGCGTATAACCTTAAATCCTCATTGCTTTTACCTACGGGATTTTCTAAAGTAATTTTTGACATAATTGTTTTATAGTTAGTTTTAATAAATCGTGAGTATAAGGGTATCTCGTGACTGAAACGCCCTTATATCACGGTTTTAGGCGATTAAGAAGTTGTTAAACCGGTCAATACTGCGTGTGATTTTCCAACTTGTTCTACTGAAAGTCCGAACTTTCCTTGTAGAGTTTCCTTTCTTTCACGACTTCCTACGTTAGTTTCTTTTTCAAATCGTAGTTGGTCATTATCTTTCCAACCTTTTTGTAGATATCTTGAGTTAACCAAAGCAACTTTGCTGTTCGGCATATCAATATCAACTACAAAAGGAATTGAACCAAAACCATCTGCGATATATCCGTCTAATACGTGACCTCCCATTCTTTCTCCTCTATCAACTTGAATAGCGTCTGCTCCTGTGAATGCGTTTGCAAGTCTTTTGTTTGCTACATTCATAACAATAGCATTAACTGTTCCTCCGGCTTCTCTAACATCATCTAAAGCATTTTTCAAAGATACTTCTGTAAATGCTCCCGCAACGTTAGTTTGCAAAGCACCTGAAACTTGTGTCAAGAAATTTATCAAACCTCTTGTCATAGCTGGGTAAGTTGCTGTTCCTACTCTAGCTGTTCCAAAAATAGAAGAACGAGCTAAATCTCTCATTACTCTTTCCATAGCTTCTGACTTCAAAGCAACTTCTGTTCTCCCTGTCTTTCTCGCTTGGTCTGTGTCTGCTTTAGAAAGGTCAACTGTTTCCTGAACTAACTGACAGTAATTTGTGACCTTTGCTGTTTGTTCTGCCATTGCTGAACCTTGAACTTTCCCCTCCTCGTGAGCATTACCAATTACTTTCATTGTGATTGTTCCTGTGTGGGCTACGGCTGTGCTTTCTCCAGCACCTCTTTCGTAAACGTCAATAGTATTTCCTGAACGGTCAACTGACGCAACTACAACAATCTCGTCTTCACAAAGTAAAACATCTCCTATTGTAATTCTATCAATAGTAGCCGCTGTTACTTCAAGTGCTGTGATATCACTGTCTGAGTTCCATTCTGATCCGTCAACTGTAATAGCACCAGTGCTTACTTCAGGAGCGGTATAATTTCTTGACAATACTTCATACTCGTCTGTTTCAAAAGGTTTTGTTCGTGTAGTAAACAAATCCCAAACTTTCCCAAACTCTTTTGCCATTAAAGGGTTAATCCTTTCTGAAATGGCGATAACTTCAGGGTCTAAAATTGACTCTGTGTCATCTAAAGTTGTATGTAATCCTAAATCCATTTTATTATTTATTCAGTTGAAAATCTATTATTCTTTTACACTGCTCAAACACATATACGACTAAGTAAAAGAACAAATTCCAACCTACTTAATTAAACTTAATAATAATTTTTAACTCTTTCTTGTCAATCTCAATGCTTTCAATTTCTGTGACTTCTCAAACAAAATATCTAACTCTGCTGATGTTTTGTCTTTCTTCACTGTCAGTGCGTTTATTTCTTTAATCAATGTTCCCTCGTCTGTCAAAATAGGAGTGCCGTCGCTTTTGTCAATCTTCTTTGAAACATTTGTGACAGTAGCACCCAAAATCTTTGCGTTCGCAATTATATATTCAAGTTTTTGTCTGTCTGAAAAATCTGCTGGGACTAAACCTCTCTTTTCTTCAGGGATAGTTTCAGTAACACTTTTCAAAACTGAACCAATACTTGTTTTATACTTTTCCAATACACCTTTCTTTTGGTCTAACTCTTTTTTACCTTGATCAATTTCGTCCAACCTACTCTTTGCAAGTTGTTCCCACTTTCCGTCTTCCTCGTCTTTTTTGTCTTTATCCTTTTTAGCTTTTTCAATTCTCTTTTCTTCTGCCTCTTTTGCTTTTCGCTGATCGTCAAGAAGTTTTGCAACTTCAGGATTTGTCTTTGCTAATTCCTCAATAGATTTTTTACTAAGGTTTTTGTCGTCTTCCTCTTTTTTCTCTCTCGCTTTTTTTTCTTCTTCAGTTTCACTTGGAGCAGGTTCTACAAATTTAACCAATTCTCCTTTATCGTCTTTCAATGCTTCTTCAGGTTTTTCGGGGTTCGCTTCATACTTGACACCGTCAATTTCAACAGGGTCAATATTTCCGTTCGCTCCGAATAATACAACCTCTATGTTCTTAAATTTTTCCATAATAGTTTTTAGTTTAATTATAGGCATACACCTAAATCGTCACTTTTTTTGGTTTGCACCGTTAGGCAGTAACCGCCACTAATAATTTAATAAAATTATACAACATCTTACTACGACATTGCAACCGTTGATAACTAATTAACTTAAATCAGGTCTAGGATAAAGACTATGCTTACAGTTGGGGTGGAACGGTGGAGTGTTCGTTAAAAGCGGGTAGTCCTTACTTTTACCGCTTATACTGAACTTCTTACCCTCGTATGGAATACATATCGGGGTTGTCGTGCCGTGACTTGAAACTTCAACAATATCAACACCAAATTCCGCGGATCTATTTACGGTTGCTTCATTGTTTGCTCTCATTAAGTGCGTCCTTGCTAACATTTTTGAATAACTTGGAAGCGTCCACCTATTACCACCTCTATCAATTAAAACTGAAAAACCTTTTTGCCCTAAATTCTCCGAAACCTCCTTTGCAATTTCTCTAACACTTTTTCCAACCAATCTCCCCTCTGTGATAGTCGCCCTTGACTGTTGTTTCAATACGTCATTAAAAATATGTTCAGTGCTTTTAACCATTCCAGTCATTGACGAACCAAAGTCTAAATATGCGTCGCCGATCAAAGCGTTGACGGCCTCAAGTTGTGGAGCTAAATCTCCCGCACCTTTTAGAGTTGCAATCGTTACTTTTCCAGCAGGTGTTTTAATTTTATATTTATTTAATACCGTGTCTGCATTATTCATTCCCTCAACATAAACTTCTGCTATTCCATTAACAAGCCAAACTTTAACTTCTCCGTCTGCTTGGCTTACAGTTTTCGTAATTTCAGCAAGTGCTTGTTTCTTTTTAACATCAGTCAAATCTGTCGCAATAGTTTTATCAACAATTTTTTTAACGTCACTATCTAATCCATTTACAATTTTAAGAAGTGCAGGGATATCCGCCTTTGCGATAACTTTTTCAGTTTGTTTTTTTAAGTTCTTTCCCATTAGAAAATTATGAAAGCAAATCTAATAATAACAATCAAAAGAAAAATAGAAAAAACTAAAGTAAGTAACCCTAAAAAATAAACTCCTAAAATATATTTCCAGTTTACCTTTCTTAACATTTCCTCAAGTGCTTTTGCATTATTCCCAACCGTTGCTTCTAACGGTTCGCTCTTTCTAATTTTATTTGTTACTAGTGACATATTGCTTATTATTTAATTTATAATGTCGGAACGGTATCTCCAACTCCAGCAATTTTATCTTCTTCAGAAATCTTTTCTAATTCTTCGTCTGCAACTTCGTCATTCACATTATCTAATCTTTTAATAGAAGACTGCTTGGAAGTATTACCTGACTTAATTCTAACTTCTTCAGTTCGTGCTTGTTGGTATTCGTCCACTGGCAAAACATCTCCAAACTTCATTGTAATATCTTCAATCTCTATACTAGATAATTTCCCAGCAATTTTTAGAATATCTTTCAAACCTTTTTCAATCTTTGACCTTTTTGTATCTGTTTTTCGGATCGCTGAAAATAATTGTATTCTCAATGCTTCTACTCTTTCAGGCATTGAACTTTTTAATAATTCAAACATAGGAACGCTTGAAAAGAATGAAATCATTTTTAACTGCAATTCAATATGTCTTTCAGTTGACTCAATAAGTGGATTTGTATTTAATATATATTTTGCTTCTGCACTGTCTTTTCCGTCAACAACTAAAGTGTCCCATTGCTTCAAAGTCCCGTCTTCGTTTACAGTTTCGTCTGTCTTCGGTATCTGCATTTTAGCGTCTAGGTTTTTCAAAAGCTGTGTTGATATATGTGTTGCTCTTTCGTTTAATTCTGCTAACTGGGGCAAAATGTCGTTATAATCTGACTTGCCATATCCTGATGACATAGGTCTTCCATTATCAACTTGAATAATCGGAATAGTATCAATTTCTAAAGTTTGAGTTACTTCATAATTAACTCCAATCAATTCGTTTAATACTTTTATATTTACTTCTTCAACCAAAACTCCTTTGCTGTCTGCTTTCCAACCTTGACGAGTGATAACTACCTTGTCGCCCTCAAGTTGATAATTTTGTGTCAAAGCATAAAACTGATCTGTTACTCCTCTGTCGTCTTTCTTATAAGTTGAAATAATTACTGAACCGTCTGACTGTGGGAAGAACTGGTCTTGTGGAATTAAATCAATATAAGTTCTATCGTTTTCGTCTTTCCAAGTATGTAAAGCAAAATAACCAAATTCAGATTGGTCAACTCCCATATCGTAAACCATTTCTTTAAGGTCATTGAAATCAACAACTCCATTTATAAATTCTTGGTGGTTTTCTTCTTCTGTTGTAATTGTTAATTGTGAAACATTACCCTGAACAAAATCCCCGTAAAAATCAGAAATTCTCGCAGGTATTGCGTGGGCTAAATAAACTACGTCCTTTGCATTTTTATACTGGTTCTCAATTATTTCGTGCAAACCTAATACGCCTTTTTGCCTATTCTCGTATAGGTCAAGATATGTTGTCACTTCATATATTCTTACTTTTTCGCTATCACTTGGGAACTTTCCAACTTTAATTTCCATAATAGTTTTTAATTTAAGGCGTCTTCTTTTTGGACTTCTTTTTTTTAGATTTTTTCTCTGCTTCTTCTTGGCTCTTAATTGCTAACTCCATCATTTTATTATCTGCTACTTTCTGTTCTTTATCTTCCTGATCAACTCTAATTTTAAGAAGTGCCTCGGGCGGTTTTCTTAATACTCTACAAACCGCACAAATTGGAGTGCCTCTACTAGTAAAAAGTGTGCCATATACTTCGTCTTTTAAGTAAATCGGTTTACGACAGAAACCACACAATGCGTCGGGTTCAATAGTTTTATTTTTCATAGTTGATTTTGCTAATTGTTAAAAGCTGTCAAAATATCTTCAATCAATTTCTCTGTCGGCTTTCCTATCTCAAAAATCATAGGTTTTGTTTGAGTGCTAACTGGACTTCCTATTAAATTTGACATACTCATATCTTCAATAACTTGCTTGTGATATTCTTTCAATAATTTTCCAACGTTAGTTTTAACTTCGGGAATATAGCTTTCCGATAAAATCTTCTGTAAAATAATTTTTTGTTCTAGTTTAGAAATCATAGTTTTATTATATTATATTCTATCAACCCTGCCAACTACTACCGAGCTTGTCTTCTTGTGCATTAACTCTAGTATCAAATAAACAAGTGCGTCAACTAGGTCGTCGTGTGCTTCAACTCCAAATCCTAGTAACTGGTCAATCAATTCTTCACACCCATATTCTGCAAACATAACTGTCCCGTCCTTGATATATGGAGAGGCAGTTTCAAGTCTTGCTCTCTTGTCTGTAATCGGTCTAACACCTTTAACTGACAAACCTTTTCTTGATAATTCTTGTATCGCCGCTTTCTGATAGGCAACATCTTCAACCAGTAGTTTTGACCCAACTGGCATTGTCCCGTGTTGAGATTTTATAACTGTCTGTGTCGTATCAAAGTCCATTCTACGATTGATAGGGTGCGGTTTAATCAAAATCTTGTTAGAACCTAAATATACCACTTGTAGTCCCTGAAGAATAGCAGTATAGTCGGCAGTTTCTTTTTCAGAGATAGCAAGGTCAACTGAAGTTGCTCCATTTCGCACTGGGTATCTTAAACCTCCACTCTCGTCTGTTTCTGTTAATATGCTAACTGGATATTTATGAATATCGCTATCCTTAATAATTTGGTCTTCTTCTGAAATAACTTTTAAGAGATATTCTCTTGACCAAGCTGAAGCAGAACCGACATTTTTCTTTTTCTTTTCAATGGCTTCTTGGTTTGGATATTTACCTTTCCAAGTAATAACTCCGTCGTCGGTAATAAGTGGGAACTCCATAACTCTATATAAATTTCTTTTCTTTATCCTCGCCATTAACGCGTCATTGTGTAAAAAGTTTCCAATCAAAATCATTTTACATTTTAGTTCGTCTTGGGCTGGGACTACTTCTGAATTAAACCACCGTTCTGTTTTATCTCTATTCTCTTTTTTTCTAACCCAGTCTAAATCTTCAAGGTCGTCGGCGATAATTACTTGCGGTCTATACTGACGATATTTTATTCCCCTAATCTTTTGACCTCTTGATCGCCCCAGTAAATATATATTATCTGCAAACTCTAATTCTCCCTCCGCCCATTTAGATTTTCTTGGCTCAATAGCATTCGGGAAATCTGATTGAATTAAATCGTTGTCCTCAAATTCTTTTCTAATACTTAAAATGTTTATCTTCATTTGCGTAGTCGTTTCATTCATTAAAATAACGAAATTATATTTTCTAAATAAAACTAACCAAAGCGGATATGCCAAAGAACAAAATGTAGTTTTCGCTGAACCACGAAATCCAATTACCTCAACCGCTTCTTCTTCTTCACTCTCAAGAACATCTACTAACTCCTTATGAAAAGTCGCTGGTTCTAAATCAAAATAATGCCCTAAATAAATAAGACAGAATGCCTTAAAAGAATGCTCTGCCACAAGTAAGCGTTCGGCAGAATTATCAATATCAATCCCGAGTTCTTTCTCAAAAAAATCTTTGAATAATTTGTGATTTTCTTTATCATACTTTTTTGTTTCAGTTACTTCCATTTTTTTAATCTCTCCATTATTCCTGCTTTCCTTTCGTCACTTAATTTTTCAACTTTAACATCTCCCGTGAAAGTAGAGTGTGGAGCAAACTCGTCTTTCTTTCTAACCTGTAAAAACTTAAAAGCAAATTCAGGGTTCTTCTCTAATCCTTTTATAACTTGCTGTCTTGCCATAAGAACTGGCTTGTTTTTCAATAAGTCTATTCTATCGTTAAATTCAGGGTGTTTCTTTAGATATTTATAATACATATCCTTAGTAATGTCTGCATAAAATAATGCTTCTTTAACTGAACAACCTAAAGCAAACGCTTTCTCTAATTTTACTACAACTGACTTTTCACTTTGTCCGTCAAATAACTTTCTCCCTGCGTTACTTTTCTTTCTTCTCACTGGCTTCTTTTTAGTAACTTTCTTCTTGGTCAATTTTGGTTTAGGTTTTATGGTTTTTTTTGTTTTCATAATTTTACTTACTCTTATGATAACTCTTTTCAGATATCTTCGGAGTATCAATCTTCAGACAAAATCTTTTTCCTGTCTGTTGAAATCCGATCAACCTTACTATATGTCGGAGTGCTTCTGCGGTAACACCTCCCGAACCAATAACAAGTCCAATATCTGCTTCTGCGACCTTTACAAAAATTGTTATTATTTCTTCTCTAGTTCTATCGTCAAACTCCTCAACAATTCTACTCTCAACCCGTTCAGGTTTTCTTACCATTCCTTTAACAATGCTTTGCATTATGTTTTTTATTTCTTCATTCATAATTTTATTTACTTTTAATTTTTTTGTCTTTCGCTTTGTCTTTAACTCTAACCTTTTTTGCGTCTTCTTCCAACTCATTTAATCTCTCTCTTGTCAATTCTAACATACGCGCGAAAATTGCGGAGATATTATGTATATTATCTAACTTTGAAATCTCTAAAACTAATTTGTGAAAAGTCTTAAAATCTTTCTTGTCTGCTAAGAAAACTTTAGTCCCTTTCTCTAGCATAATGTCGTCAAAAACTTTTTCCAACATCTCTCTTTGTTTTGCCAAAAAAAGAATTGATATGTTTTCATAGTCTAAGTCCACTTTAATATCGTCAATACTTACATTGAAACCGTCCAACTCTAATTCTTGGTCTGTAATTCCTGAAGCTATCTTAAAGTTTATATCGTCAATCTCAAAATAAAGTTCTTTCTCAAAAAGCGACCGCAGAATTTTTCTGTGTTCACTTGGAGTTATCCCGTAAAAAATTTTATCTAATTGTTGCATAATGTTACGAAGTCAGGAATTGAACCTGAGCTTCCTTGCTGGGAGCAAGGTGTTCTTCTATTAAACTACTTCGTAATGTTTTGGCTGTGCTGGGTTTTAAGCACACTTACGGCGATAAAAAATGTCCAAGAAATTATGCAACTGAAGAATATAGAAATCAGTCGCCATTCTTACCATTCCGCACCAAATTATTTAATTGTCAAAACAACATTGATGTTACTGGAACTCTCTTTGGTTTTACCCAAAGTATATGCTCCACTTCCACTCCTCCTCTTTCTAAAGCAGGTTTTATATTCTGATGTCTATGACATTTTAGAGGGTCGCCCTCTGAACACATCACGCAAATATAACCTTTCTTAATTTTTTTATATAAGTGAATTAAATACTCAACGTCACTATCCCAATCAACATCTCCTTTTCTTAATCCTCCCAATTCATTTCCAGCCCATACATAAAAAATACCCGCACTCTCAATATCTTTTGAAAGGGTGGGTTTATTAAAATGTGGACACCATTTGGAATATGGAGCGGATCTAACATCAACAAGAATGCTTATCTCGTTCTCTTGTAATTTTGAGATAAGTTCTTCAACTGTTTTATTACTATGTCCTATTGTTTTTATTTTCATTTTTAGTTTTGGTTTATGGTTGTTAATTTGTCTTAATTATACTATTGTTTTTATTTTATATCAAGTTTTTATGTTGATAAATAAAAGGGGGTTTTTAATTCCCCCTTTTTTGTTCGGGTAGTTGCTCAAAACATATTTCTCCTTATGTCTTCAATGCTACGGTTAAGAGCGTCTTGCAATTTTTCAAGTGCTGACTTGATAGCAAAAGTTGGCTCGTTAATTAAATGTTTTTCAATAATCATTCTGTCAGCGATCAACCTATCTCTAATCTGTTTTGCAAAATTTTTCACTCCGTCTGTTGGGTTATCGCCAACACCAATTTTCTTTTGCTTAATATCAAAGTTCTTGATATGCTCGGCAACTTCCTTTTCCCATTTAAGTCTTTCTTCAAATCTAGTCATTTTTTTCCTCCTCCTCGTTTAGGTAAATTTTGACAAACTTGATTTCTCCGTTCCAAAAATAATCAACCAAATTCCTTATAATTTCGTCGGGTGTCATATTTCCGAAAAGACTGTGATACTTATTGTGGGCTACACTGTTAACAACTGCTAAATTCTCGTGTGAACTATTGCCTCCTCTGCTTCTTGGTATAATGTGATGTCTGCTCGGATAGTTTTTTCTCTTACTATTCTTTTTTTGAGTCATAACATACCCTCCTTGATATAATTAAAAAAGAACTACTAACTTAATTATAACAGACTGTTACGCAATAATATACTCAATGTATAGTTCGGGGTGGCTCAAGTCGTGAACTATTCTTATAATCCCATTTCTTGTGAAATTACTTGCTAAACTTTGCTTATAAGAAAATCCTTTTGCTGTTGGATATTCCAACCAACTTTTTGAGTCTTCTGTTTTTCCCTTTAAGTAAATCCCGTTAGTTTGTTTTGCGACTATTTTCCTTTTCTTTCCTATTGAGTTTTTCTTTTCAGAAGTTGCTCTGAACCAAGTATTTTTTACCATTACTAAAGTCACACCAACATCTAACCTTTTGAATTCTGCTAAAATCATAATTTTTAATTTTTTAATTATCTTCTAAACTCAAAAGGAGTTCCGACGTCTTCTCCTAATGTTGTGTTCTCGTGTATTTCTTTATATGTTTTACCAACTTCATATAAATCAATTGTATTTTTTATTTACCTGCTCTTTTGTTAGTTTAACCATTTTATTTTTTGTCTTCATATTTATTGATAAAAGTTTCAACTACGACCTTGCTTGAAAATACGTGATTTTCAGGTTTATCATTTTCGTTAAAATTTTCTTCTTCTTCTGAATAATCATAACTAACAAGGATATCAATATCATTTCTAACCTTGTGATAATCTTTTTCAAATTTTTCCAACCTTTCTAATTCTTCAACCATTTCACTTTGTCCCCAACACCAAAAATCTGTTTTTTCCATAATTTTATTTTTATTCTTTATAAATTTTAATTGTTTCGTGAGCAAAATCTCCGCTGTCTAAAACAATATCTTGATTACGATACTTCTTCTTAATAATCTCAACCGCCTGTTCTTCGTTCTCCGCTTCAACTTTTACTTCCTTTGACAAAAGTTCTTCTACTAAAAACTTGAACTCTTTTGTCTTTCTTGTTAATAATCTTTGTGCTTGGTCTGTCGCCATTCCCAAAGCGTTTTCTATTGTTGAGGTGCAACAACCACCGTCTAAACTATCTTCTCCATCTTCAATATCTTCTGCACAAGAATATATTTCATAGTTGAACTCGCCCTCGCTATTTTCGTAAATTTCTATTGCTATTGTTTTCATTTTTTTTTAACAAATTATTTTAATAATGCCGACCTTTATTTATTCATTACTTCCTTTAATAAATGACCCTCTCCAAAATGTAAATCTCTTTCAATACCTAACCCGCCCATTAGTTTCAATTCTTCTAATTCCCAAAGAGCAAAATCTCCGAACTCGTCACGGAAGTCGCCAAAAAGACTAACCCAACCTGTCGCAATTCTTGTCATAGGGTCATAGTTAGTAACATACCAAGTTTGCCTCCCGCACGGATTAAATAACTTAACCACTATTTCCATATCTTCAATCTTTTTTTTGTTCTCTTGACTACCTAATTTTTTGAACTTTGCCTCAATTTCTTTTGTTATAAGTTTCATATATTTTTTATTTTATTAAATCTCTTAATACTCCAGCTTCTTTGTGAAAGTTTACATTCCATTGCTTTTTGTTTTTCTTACATAATTCTTTTATTTTTTTAATTATTTATAAACTTTTTTATTTTTGTGCTACTTGTGTTATTCCCATTTCTTTTGCAACAGCCATAACATCTTCAAACTTTTCTGCTGATGTTATTGCAAAATCGTTTCCTTTAATAAATAGTGCATAACCTAACGATACTTTTTTTATAAACCCCTTTTTTGAATTTGACATATATTTTTATTTGTTAATTTATAATGTCTTATGTTATATAGTAATCATAGCATACTATATTTGAGTGTCAAGGGATTAAATAGTTAGCATATAAAAAAACCGTATTGTCAAAATACGGCTATAAACCTAGTTCTTTTGCGTCTTCCAATGTTCTGATAACAGAATAGATACCTCCTGCTTTTGTGACATCTTCCTCAAACTTTTTTTGGTCTTTGCTCTGATAAGAACCTGCTCTTTTGAATTCTAAAAAATAAGCGACGCTATCTTTTATTGCTATAACATCACTAACCCCTTTTCTGCTAAATTCAGACATCTTCCTAAATCGTTTTGTTCGCGGATCATAAATCGCTGTATTATTTTGTCGCCAAAAAACATATCTCTTAGCTTGGAGATACTGACACACTGTATTTTGTATCTCGTTCTCCGTTGCTTTAATTTTTATTTTTTTCATAACTTTATTGTTTATTTATTCTACCAACAGAATTTCCTTTTTTTCTATTTTCGTCTTTCCACATTGGTTGTAAGTTAGTGTAGTGGCAAACTTGTAATAAATTATCTCTATCTATTAAATCTACGATTGATAATGGTATTTGGTGGTCTATTTCCCACTTTCCGTAATTTTCCCAAGACATTCCATTTCTGAATTGATTTTCTATCCACTTTTTGAAGTATTCTATCGTGCAACCAAGATCCAAAACTGCTGAACCTGATTTGTAATTATATTTTAATGCAGACCTTAATCTTTTCCTCAAGTTATCAACTACTCTAAAATTTATATCTGTCTTTCTTCTGTTAAAAGTGTATTTAATTATTCTTTTGTTAATTCTTTTCTTATTTTGAAAATGATACTGTCTTGACCATTCTTTAATTACATTTTTATTTTCTAACCGATACCGTTTTATCTTTTCTTTATTCTGTAACCAAAATTGCTTTTTCCTTTTTACAATTTTCTTTTTATTTTGTAATTGATATTGTTTTACTTGTTTTTTAATTTTTTCTTTATTTTGCAAATAGTATTGTTTCATATATTCTTTTTGCTTTTCTTTGTTTCTCATAATATATAAACCAAAAACGGATAGCCACCTTGGAGAGAGCTACCCGTTTTTAATTCCAAGGTTAATTTCTAATACCTATATTATATATTATTTTATTTCAAAGAGCAATTTCAAATATTTTTCAGTTGCTTTTAATCTCATAATAAATTTTACAGTGAGGACAAAATCTTATCCCCACTAAAAACAAACTATTCTTCTAATTCGTCTTTTGGGAGTTCTTGTGTTCCGTCGTCTTCTTTCACTTCTTCTACATCATTTTCATTTTTGTCTTCTCCCTCATTTTCACTAACTTCTTCCTTTGTTTCTTCCGCTGTTTCGTTTTCGTTAATTTCTTTTTCTTCATTGTTATTTTCCATAATAATTTTTTTCTTAATTATTTATAATGCCGACCTTTTCCATTATAACATTACCCTCGTATAAATGACCATAAACTTTTATATACTCTTTATCGTTTTCGTTCAAACAATAATCAAGTTCAGTAGTTAAGGCATCATATACCTTATTAAGTAAATGAGTAACCGTTTCGTCTTTGAATAAATATGCTTCATTATCTAAATGGCAAACAAAATTATGTATCGGGCAACTGTTCAAAACACTTTCGTTATGCTTTCCTTTAATATAGTGCCGACAACTCGGGCTAATAATATGGTGGAGTGCGTCAATTCTATTTTTCCCGCAAATCATACAATCATACCAATAAAGCCAAACATACCTTGTCTTTTGCGAGAACCTATTTTTTAATCCGCTATTTTTCATTTCATATTATTTAGATACTCTTGAGTTTTGTTTTCTTCAAAATTTCTACTTTTCGGTATATACATATCATTTACTATCTCATTAAACCTACCTTTTGCTATTCTAAAATCACACTTAACGCAACGATATACAAAAGTGTTTGAACTTTTATTGTCTTCAATATAATTGTTACATTTCGGACACTTAAATCTTTTCAATCTATTCCAATTCATTTTTGACATAATTATTTTTCATCTTTGCTTATCCAATCAATCTCCATTGCGACCTTTTCCATTTCTTTAATTATTTCAGGCATTGCTTCAACAGTTTTCATAAATTTATTATACTGGTCAAACATATTCTGCTTGGCTAATTTTATCCCTTTAACAGCTTCAACCATTTCTTTGTGGTTTGTATCAGCTTTCTCGTTTATTATCTCCAGTGCTTTGTTTCTTGGATAATCTACCTCATAGGGTTGCAAGTCACAGGGCTTATTACATTTCTTGCACATATAACAAGAAGTCCCTCCACTCGTCACTCCTAAATCGTCGGCAGTTGAAACTTCAACTTCCGCTCCGCAACATTTTGATTTTAAGTTTTCTTCTATCATAATAATTTAATTTGTTAAAAGTTCTACCATTTCTTTATTTTCATATACATTTCCTAATATTTCCCAATGTTTTTTATACAATGTTCTAGGGACAAATCCTGCTAATCCTTTTTTCCATTCAACTATAACATTTAGTTTTTTAACTCTCGTTTTTAACTGAATAGAAAGTCCAACAATATCTCCTTCATAAATTTCTTTTCCATTCTTATCGAATAATCCAGTAAATTGCATTATTTCGTAGTAACTTTTTGTATCTAAATTATCAAAAGGTTTCATTAAATCTTCGTGGTAACCTTTGTTATCTAATTCATATAACATCTCTTTGTTATCTTTATCCCAAGCTCTAAATTTTATTTCTCTCATAATTTTATTCTAAATTACCTTTAACATTGTTCTCGTGCTTTATCCATAAATGATTTTTTTCTTCAATTCCTATATTCGCTATCAATCCAAAACCTCTCAACATTATATTTAATTCTTGCACGTCTAAATATAATCCAAAACTTTTACCTCCTTTTCTGCTATCTCTATACTCAAAATAACAAACTTCTTCTTTATATTTCGGACTTAAACTGTCGGGATATCCAAAAAGAAAATCATAACTTGGGAAGCGATACCAACCGTGAACTAAAACTTTTTCTTTCTGCTCTTTGTCTGTGTAATAGACTTGCGGTTTTGTAGTGTTTATTGATATGCTCCCGTTCTTAAACTTCTTGTATGGCTCAATTTGCTCCTTTAATTTATTGTTTATTTTCATTTTAGTTCAAGAAAGTTATTCTCAACGACTACTCTTACTGTTTCAGCCGTGAGTTTAATAATAACATCTCCTCCGTTTACTTCATTGTCACTAAGCATTCTTTTTAATTCTGCCTCGTCTTTAATAAAAACCCAAGATCTGCTTTCTGACTGCTCAAAAAGAACTGCTAATTTATAATTTCTCAATATGCTGTCTTTATCCATAGTTATTTATTCTTAATTAAATCTCTTAAACCATTCCTTATACACTTAAAACCTTTCCATTGTGCTGTTCCGTCTTCGTGGATACTTTCACAGTTTTCAGTTATTCCACAGATAATATCTACTATCATTTCTAAATAAGTATCCGAAAGGTGGTGGCTCATCGCTACATCTTTTTGCATTAGTTCAAATATTTTTTTTAGGTCTTGTGGTGTGTTTTTATTCATAGTTATTTATTCTTTAGTTTTTAAGACAACGAACCGAGAAACCGTTCACCTGACCGTACGGGTAGCGGGTGACAGTGGAGTTACTAGAGCTCAGGTAGCGTCCCCAAGCATTAGCCCCAGACACGGAAGACGACCAAAAGTACGTGTTCGTGCCTGAATTGAAGAAAGCTCCATTAGTATTGCGGTTGCCAGAAAAAACAAGATTAGGCATATCTTCTTTAGTTTTTAATAATTCTGTAAACTCACTATCTGTTGGCATTCTCTTGCCTGCTTTTTCAGTTTCTCTCATTGCTGATTTCCAAGTAAATAATTGTTCACCTCTGGCTTCATTTTCTAAAATCTCCCAAATATCTCCTTCTCTATTTTCAAGATATTCTACATCATAAACTGTTATCTTTTTCCAGCCATCTGAATTAACTTTGAAATTGTGGTCTTCTAATTCCAAGTTTGAAGTTTGGTTATACTTGTCTAATAATTTACTTATTTCTTTTAATATTTTTTCTTTGTTCATAGTTATTTATTCTTTAGTTTTTAATGATTTTAGGTTTAGGATATTAATTTTTCTTCTAACTCACTTATTGTTGTTTCTAAAAAATTTATATAAATATCTTTTTCTTGGATAACTTGTTCTAATGTATTCATATCTTGGTTTTGTTCTAAACAAAATTCACTCATATAATTTTTATCCATTGTTGTTATTTTTACCAATTCCACCACTCGCATTGTCGTAGTTTGAACCAGTTTTATATTGCTCCGCATTTTTCACACGAAGTGCTGACTGAATAAAACCGACCATTTTATCTGTTGCCAACATAACGTTTTCTAAATTGTTTTTCTCTACCTCTTTCGCTATAACCAAATTTTCTAAATCAGTTGTTTCAAGTTTTGCAATAGCCCGTGCCTCTGTTACTTTGTAACTGCTTTTCTTTATATGTGCCAAAACAAGATTTTGAAAAACCTCGTCTTTCTTCTGTGCGTAAACATCTCTCTCTCCCCTTGCTCTTGACGCCTTGTTACCAAGATAAGCATAAACTCCAGTCAACCTCCCTCCGTGTCTTACCAACCAACCTCCGTCCATTGTGTCAAGGTCTTTGTTAAAAAGAACGTCGCCAACCTTAAAAACAAAGTCAATCATTTTATCCTCCCTGAAATCTTCAACCGATTGAACCTGTGCAAGTGCTGTTTCGCATTTCAATTTGAACTCCTCTAAAATTGTTTTTGTTGATTTCTTTTTAGGCATAATTTTATTTTTGACCAGTTCCAGTTTTTAATTTCTCAATATCAATCACTCGTAGGCAAACCTTTTTCCAAATCCATTTAGGTATCAACTTTGGCTTTGGTCTTAACGCCTCGTTAAATACTTTGAGTTTATCTCTCAACTCGCTATTGAAACCTTTGTATGCTCTCCGTGCCTCTCTCCGTGCATTTTGTGATATTTTATGTTTTGAACCCATAGCTTTAGAAATTAACGAATAAATGCCCTTTGTTTGTTTCTCTCAATTTTTGCATAATCAGGAATACATCTCTGTTCGTCTTTGCTCCAAATATCCAAAGCATAATTACACCTTTTCCATTCAAACCATTCTTCTTCAATTATCGGCTCAAAGATTTTCACTTCTTCTTTTTCAATCATTTGTGCCTTTAGTTGAATTTGTAGTAATAGAGTTAATTCGTTAACTTGTTTTACTAAGAGAGCAATAACTTCCGTTAGTGCCTGTATATACTGGTCTTTTATTTGCGAGTTGCTAACTGCTCCCGCTTGGAGCGGGGCAATCAACATTGCAAATAGACAAATTGTAATTATAAATCTTTTCATAACTATACTCTTACGCTTACGTTAAAGTCTTCAAAAATTCTTACACCTTTGATTTCTCTAACTCCACTGCTTACTCTTTTACGAACGACTATATCGTAAATACCTTTTACTTTAGCTTTAGCCAAAACTTCTGCAATAATATCTTTTGGCAATTCTTCAAAATTTTCAATTTCAAATTCCCAAGTCTTTTTAGTCGTCGCTTGAGTTGAACCAACATTAACTGTTTGTTCTCGTCTTTCAACTGTTGGAACTGGGGCTACTTCTACTGGTTTATTATTCTCAATAGCTTTTGCGTCCTTTTTCTCTTTTGCTAATCTCAATTTTTCTTCTTTCGCTTTTGCTATTGCTTCCTGCTCTCTAGCAAAACCAACAATTTTCCCTTTAATAATTCCTTCAATTTCTTCAAGCGGATCTAATTGAGCGGTAAACAATCCATTCAAAAATTTAATGTGTTCTTTGAAAGGAGTCAAAATAACATCTTTGACAGACTTAACTTCTTTAATCTTTACCTTTACTTCTCCTAATAATCCTGTCGCTTTTATCACGTCTTCTTCGGTCTTCACAATAATATCGTTGGCTTGTTTCACTTGTGCCTTAACTTCTTTTGAAATTACGACTAACTCTTTTTCTACTGTTTCAACGCTCTTTTCTAAAATTTTCATAATTCTTTAATGTTTTATGGTTCTTAATAATTTTTTAATACTTTGTCAATATCAATTTTTTTATTGAATACTAGCCACCTAAAAAGTGTTGTAGTCATATTGATAACTTGCTGATGAGAACAACCAATATCTCCTCCAGCCGTTTCTGCTGATGTCTTACCTTTCAAAAATTCTTTCATTGCTTCTTTCTGCTTATCGTCTAAATCATATTTAGTTGATATTTTACTTCTCGTCATAATAATTATTCTTCCTTATCTGTTAAATCTTCTTCCTCCTTTTTAATTTTATTGCCAAAACTGACTCTTTCAGCAACAACTTCTGTTCTAAATCTTTTTTCTCCCTCAACTTCCCAGCTTCTAGTTTGAATTCTTCCTGTAATAAAAACCTGTGAACCTTTCTGCAAAAACTGTCCTGAACTCTCTGCTTGTTTACCAAAACAAACAATATCAATAAATTGAGTGTCCTGTTTCTTTTCTCCTGTGCTATCTTTGTAAAATCTGTTTGTCGCAATAGGAAATACACAAACAAAACCTCCATTCGCCACTTCTTTCATTTCGGGGTCTTTTGTTAAATTGCCTATCAAATTTGCTTGATTAAGATACATAACTTTAATTATAAATTGCATTTGCAAAATTCTCTGCATTGATGCCTCCGACCACGGCTACCATTCTTTTTTCAAATTCTTGTAATTGTTTCAATGTTCGCTTTGTGTTGAAAGTCACTATCAACTGCCTTGAATTTGCTCCAGTGTTTACCCAAAACAATATTGTCTTTTTTGATAACTCTCCATTCTTTTTCCAGTAACACCAATTTTGAAAAGTAATCTGATCGCTTTCGTCTGTTCTTACTTGCGTCCACGGAACTTGACCTGTCTTATTTTCAATGATTATTTTATCTGCCGGAACTTGTCCGTCCAAAGAAGCTCTAAAACTCCAACCCATAAATTTACATTTCAACGCATACTCACAATCTTTCTTTGGTAATAGTGGCATTGCTTTTAATGAGTTCTCCATAAGGTCATACAGTCGTTTCGGTGCAACTCCTTTACCATTATTCCAACTATCAAGAGATTTTCTCCAGTCAAATTTTCTATCTGCAAAACCTGCTGAAAATACTTTTCCTACAAACATAGGTTGGCTTGTTTTTCTTCTCACTCCTAAAACATACTCTACATAAAATTGTTGCGGTTCTTTTTCATAAGTCAAAACCTGTGAAGAAGAAAGCATTTTTTTATTCGGATATAATTCTTCAAAATTATAATCCATTCCTTTTTCTTTTTTTATTTTAGTCATTAGTTTGTAATTGGTTAACTCTTAAATCTGCTAACTGGTGGACTTGAACTTTGAAATCTTTATCTCCTGCAAATCTTTTATCAGCTTGAACTTTCTCGTCAAATTCAATTATTTGGTCTATATCATTCGTGTATCTAATTCCGTCAAGTATAATCTTTTGAATTTCTGCTTTAGTTGACGGCCTCACTGGTGCAGGTGTGACAGCAATTTGTTTACTTTCAACTGGTGCTAATCTTTGAATTGCGTTCGGATCTGCCTTTATCATTTTTTCAATCATTTTTGTCGCAACTGTTTCGGGTATTAACTTTCGCTTTGCGTTTCTTTCTGCTTTTGATAATGCTTTTTCTACTGCAAAAGTATTTTCATAATTTCCATTTCTTCCAGTCTTTTTGTATGGCTCAAATTTTATACCCCACGCACTCGTTCCGTCTATTAAATTGACTGCTAAAACTCTAACTTCAATTCCTAATACTCCGTCATAACTAACATCTCTTTCAACTTTCATATGTTCGGGCGGGAATGTAATTTTATAACCGCTTTTCTTGTTTCGGTTTAATCTTCTAACAACTTCGTTAACTCCTTTGACTGTTAACCCTGTAATCTTTTTACCCTTTTGAGTAAACTCATATATATAATGAGGCAAGACTTCTCCCATTAACTCGGCTTCAATCATACTGTCGTCTGCCAATTCGCTTGACATAACAATTTGTGAACTCGGGTCAATCGGACTTGTAATAACTATGTCGTTATTTTTTGGTTTACTTTTTCTAACAACTTTTTTAGCTACTGGCTTTTTAGTTATTTTTTTCTTAATCGCTTTTTTCTTTACAATTTTTTTGGTCATTTTGTTTTATAGTCCTTAATTTATAATGTCTTTTTTGTTACTTATATACTATCAGATTGTTTATTGAGTGTCAAGTGATTTTATTTCTTATTTTTAGGTAATTTATTTACTCTTATCATAAAAACTGTATCACTTTTCATTATATAAAATTTTCTTCTTTTCTCATTGGTAATAAGCCATTTTGCAAATTCTAATAATACTGTTCCTCTTTTTTCTTTTTTCATATATCTATATGTTATTTATACCAATTTTTTAACTCTTTTTTTGTTGGATTTTTAATAAAACCTTCTATACGAAAAACTTCATTATATCTTTCCGAACCATTCCCTGAAGCTGTTTTACATTTTATTTCTTTATTCATATATCTATTATGTTTTATTTAGTTTTTAATGATTTTACTCTATCACTTAAAAGATTGATTGTTTCATCTATTGTTTCTCCACGAACAATGATTAAATTGTTTTTAAAAATAGTATCTCTATAATACATTTCAAAAGGAGTTTTTTTTAACCAAGCCATACAGAAATAAAAAGTATATCTCCTACCATCTTTATAAATCCAAGAAGGTAGTTTTTCAAACAATGTAATATCATAATTCAATTTAAGTTCTTTTCCTATAAGACTATAAAAATTTTCTTTTCTTAATAAATCTAATTCTTTAACATCTGATTCGTATTTTAAATCTTCAATAGATTCTTTTTTATTTAACTCAAAAATCTTTATTCTTTTTTTTAATATTTCTATTCTATTTATATTTTCCATCTCTTTATAATTATTAGATTTATAAACTCCTTTATTTATTGTTGTTGATGTTGAGTTATTCATTGCTTTTGTTATTATTTTCTTCAAATTTTTTTATAGTTTTGCACACAGAAACAAAAGCATTTAACATATCACGTTTAAGATTTCTTTCCGTTTCGATAGTTACTGCTTTATTTAGTTCTTGTATTGGAGAATCTTTTGAATAATTATTGAGTTTATTATTTAATTGTACAATTTCTTCATCTAACTTTGTTATTAACTCAATAAAGGAATTATGTATAGTCACACAAACTCTCTTAACAACTTCTTTTTCTATTGTTTCTTTTTTCATATATCTATTATGTTTATTTAATTTTTAATTCACTCTCTAAAACTAAATCAGGGAAGTATTTTTTATCTTTTCCCTCTCCAGTAGTTTTACAATTATCATAATCCAAAACATATCTCTTACCCTCTAAAATACAACCACCATAAAATTTCGCTATTGATAACTGTGAGTTAGTCCAATTTTGATAGGGTATTCTTTTTGCAAATTTTGTTTTCTCCATAATTATTTTTTTAATTTATCCAATTTTAACCAGTTAATAATATCTGCGTCTGTAACTAACCTGTCTTCAGGTTTTTCGTTTAACCATTGCCTTAAAAAGCCGACCTTTCTTATAATATCTTCTCTTTTGAGAAATTTAACAAACCTCTTTTTTTTAACTTTAACTTCAACAACATTTTTCATTTCTAAATATTCTTGCTTTACAGTTTCTTTTTTAGAACCGTGACTATACAGTCCACAAAAAGGACAGATAGACCACTCAATCCAATAATAACCATTCTTAATTTGTGCCTTGCTAGGTTCTTGCTGTTCTCTCAACTCAATCAATTTTTGACAAGACTGTCTAGGACAATTTATATGCCCGACGATTATATAAGAACCTCCTCCCTGTTTTCCAATCTTTGAAACTTCTGTTCCTATATCTCTTAAATGTTCCTTAAATTTTGTTTTCATAATGTTCTAATTGCTTTTTTCTAGCAAATTCTTTTTTACCTTCTTCAAATTCCATTGCCTCAAGTTTTTCTTCAGCTTCTTTTAATAATAGAGCGTTGCAAATTGCATAATCAGAATATCCTGCTTGAAAGGTAACTGCTTTTATCTTAACTAAATATTGCTCAAATTTTCCTCTAGTTATACAACCTTTATCAACCCACCTCTCTTGCACAATTTTTTCTGCTTCTTTTTGGATATCAAATCCAACATCATTTTTCTTTCTTCTAAAATCTGAAATTATTTTAACAAGTTCCGGCGACCAAAACGGTTTTCTTTTTTCTTCTAAAATATCAGCTTTTATATTTTCAACTCTTTCCAAAAAATCTTCGTCGCCAGTTTCCATTCTATAATCAATCATCTGTGCTTTGAATAAAGACAATTCGTGTTCTGTAAATTTCCGCCTTGTTTTTTCTTGTGCAGTTTTTTCTAATTCTATGAACCTAATTTGACCATATTCTCCAGCCCAAACTCCTAAATCTAATCTACGAGTTTTCTCGTTCGTCGGATCTAACCAAATTCTTTTTACTTTGAGTGCTGTTTTTTGGTCAACTGTTATCGGGTCAACCCTACCTTTTATTATTATTTTTGCCATATCTTTAATTAAATTTATCTACTTTATTATTATTAACGCTACTTCCTTTTATATAGTCTTTTGCCGACTTGCCCTCAAATTGTTTATTTCCCCTTTTTAAGAATTCAAACAAATTCCATTTATGCGACCACCAATACTCTGACCCGTT
>Ga0208900_1000443_pt1 | contig 25883 bp, 29 predicted proteins | sample AntAceMetag02UKK_FD_184763 | JGI IMG/M metagenome (GOLD analysis project Ga0208900, IMG submission 184763) | Saline lake microbial communities from Ace Lake, Antarctica - Antarctic Ace Lake Metagenome 02UKK (SPAdes) (version 2) | ecosystem: Environmental > Aquatic > Non-marine Saline and... | reverse complement strand
TACTCTTAACGGCTACCAATTTGAATTTGGTCGTCTAATCAACCACAAACTCTATGCAAGCAGTTCGCAGCCCTGTCAGGTAGGAGCTTTTTCAAGCCCCTATCCCTTTAGGGTAGGGGTTGTTGACATATTTGATCTAACAATACCTTCGCCAATTTTAATCTTAATGAACTTAGCGCCCTATCGGGCAGATTTTTTATAACTGCCACGGGCAGACCGTATTCTGGCCTCGGCTTGCCCACAACGAAGCATGAAAGAATGTTAGGTGTTTCTACTCTTTCATATAAAACCTACATGGCTGTAAGCACCAGGCACAACTAAAAACGAAAGTCCTTTGATTCCAGTGCTTTGGTGGGACTTTCATATAAAAACATACATGGCTGTAACCACCAGCCACAACGAATCATGAAAAAGTAGTCGCTGTAAGCACCCAGCACCCAAAACCCAGCACCTGCTTTTTCATATAAACCTACATGGCTGTAAGACCAGCCACAACGAAAAATGAAAGTCTTTTAATTCCAGCATGTTGGTGAGACTTTCTTATAAAACCCTTTGATTTAATAATTGATAAAATGGAAATACCTATACTATCGAGTTATACTCCCTCAAATGGGAAGCTATGAAAAACAATTTCAGTCATTTCATAAACTGTATCATAGTCATAACGTGGTCTGCCAAACTTTGGTTCCCAATAACGCCCGTGAGCTAACCAATGTCTGTATTTAAAAGCGCCTTTTAAGTCACTTATTATTTGAGAAGCACCATTTGCATTAGCTTTCCAAGTGTCAAAAATGTCTTCTTCCAGCGATGCTCTTAAATTTTTCTGCCTGTATATAGCTCGAAAATCTCTCGAAAGAGGATCTTTCCTTTTCTTATAGTTGCGCTGAAGATAGTCAATTCTAAATGCTGCTTCTATTGCTGACAGTAAAGATAAAGATAAGGATGATGTATGATTTGATTCGTCAATTCTAATTCTCAATTCATTAATCAAATCTTTGGTTGTATAGCCATTAAACCTTTTCTCGTAATTTTTCCACTCATGTGTGAAATATAGCTTTAAGGATGACTCAGAATCTGAATGATGAATGGAGATGTCATCAAGCCCTAAATGATCATTTGATAATGAGATTCTCTTAACCACCCACAACCTCCATTATAGCTTCAAGGAATGTGTCCTGTTCAAAATTTATATATTGGATTCTTGGAGGTGGTGTTGAAATTTTCCAATCCCACTCAATTACCATAGGTTTATCTTTTTTTTCAGGTGATTTTTCACCCTCAATCCATATGTCGACCTTTATTTTGGGTCCTGATGAGTTTTTATTAACCAGTACAAATTTAATTTTTCCATTTGCACCTATTAAATCTACACGGCCTTTCGTACTACCAATAAGATTTGTCCCAATAGGTTCTAACTTGACTTTGTGACTACCCAATTCAATATTAAGAACCCGTGCTGAATAGCTGCCTATGTATTCTTCAAACATTTTTATTTCTGAGTAATTGTAGACAACCTTTCCGGCTGTCAAGTATTCTGCTAAGAATTTTTCAATTTTATTGTAAAACTGCGATAGATACTCCAGCCACTCATCGCGTTGTACATTCCAATTAATAGGCTTTTCAGCAGCTTTTAGCTCTGCCTGCTTATTAATAAAATTATCGAAATCTTTTTTACTCATATCATTACATATCCTTTATTTGTTGAATTTATTTTGCATAACGACGTAAATATTCGGCTTGGTACTGTAAATGTTTGGCCAGTGCCCCATATTCGCTTAGTTGGGACTGCGTAGCATACTATTGCTATGTGAGCAGGCCCAAATGAGTGAAGATGGGGTGCTGGCCGAATATTTACATAACGACAAGGTCTCACTGATAAATATACACATATGTTTTTCGGTATTCCACAGACATATTCCATTGATATTTAGGCACCCTTCATTCCTACTTTACGCTTTTCAGAGCAAGTTCCCATTTGGGGGATCGTCTTTCAAAAAAATATAAACTACTTTTGGGGGCATATTAAGGATGCCGATATTTATTGATTTTATTTTGAGGAATATATGCTCGGGTACTTACATCATCAAATCCAATCCCAGGTTTTGAATTTTTTCTAATTTGCTCGCTTTTGTTGATATCGTATTTAAATCTCATATCATTTCGCCATGCTTTGCACAACATTTCCATTCTGGAGTGAAAACATTCCTTTTGAGAAAGTAACTTGATAGTATATGGATTTTTATTTTATCAATTATTAAATCAATATGTTATGAAAAACCCGCCCGATAGGGCGCTAAGTTTATGATCAAGTGTTTCAGGTCGGTTTGACGAGATCAAGGGAGATCCCGGAGATCCTGGAGATCCATGAACCTCCCTGAACACTCCAAATTAGAAATTTTAAAACTTGATGATACTCCATTATATTATTTAGGTATTATTTATGCTAATAGCTACCACGGGCAGACCGTATTCTGGCCCCGGCTTACCCACAACGAAGCATGAAAATCTGTAAGATTTGACAGGACTTTCATATAAACCTCGTGAGTTGTAAGTCCTATGAGTTTGCCAAACCATTATTTTATAACTTATTGAAATAATTAGAACTGAAGTTTTTGTTCTCATTTTTTTACTAATAATAAATTCAATAGGTTATGAGAACTTACAACTCACGAGCTTATAACGGGCATGTCCTTCTGTACACAACGAATATTGGGTCGTAGACGCGGAGCCAAATGATATCATGCCGCCCTCCCCCCCGACGGGTAATGGTCCCGGCCGGAACCGTAGACGGCCCAATTGGCCGGTTCCTATTACCCATCGGGGGGGGGCTCTGCTGAGGTTGCCCGGAAGTTCTATTTTCTAATAAAAAATCAATGATTGAGTCATAACTGTTCAGCGGTTCATTTACATATGAAATTATAGACCAAGGAGTTCCTGTCATGGAAATAACCCTTTTACCCGCTTATCTGATTGCCATCACCTTGCTGTCCATCACACCGGGCGTGGATACCATGTTAATTATTCGCAACACCTGCCGGGGGGGCTGGCGGGATGGCTTTGTCAGCAGTCTTGGCATCTGTTTGGCCTTGTTTGTCCATGCTGGTATTTCAGCGGTGGGAATTTCGGTGATTTTATTGCACACCGCCTGGGCGTTTACGGCGCTTAAATTGGTGGGGGCCTGTTATCTTGTCTGGCTGGGAGTCAGTAGCTGGTGGGGAGCTCTTTCCAACAAGAAGTCAATTATCGATAAGGAAGAGCTGCCCAAGGTCAAGGAGTTCAAATCCATGCGTTCATTAAAAGAAGGCTTTCTCTCCAACATCCTTAACCCCAAGGCAGCTATTTTTTACATGGCTTTTCTGCCGCAATTCATCACCCCTTCGGGATCAGCGGTGATTCAATCCTTGATTCTTGCCGGACTGCATTTTATCATTGCAATGATCTGGCAGTGTTTTGTGGCACTAACGGTGAATCAGGCGGGTAAATGGTTGCAAAAACCCCAAATCAGCCGAGTTATGGACGGTGTGACAGGCTCAGTTATGATATTATTTGGTTTAAAGTTGGCCGTGGATCGTTAATATGGCCCATGAATCACACCGGTCAGTCAAAATTCGCATTGCTGCAAAGTCAGGGAATAGTTGTCTTTTGTCAGAGTAATATGATAGGTAGATACATTCCAGTCAACCCACGGAGTCACACTTAGGAAAGAGTCTGAAATAACATACCCATTAAAGAATTGGGGACACACAAACCTTCAACAGTTGCGTGTTCTGAAAAGAGTAGGTTATTTAAGACTGATTTTTTAAATTAAAATTTTAAAAAGGGGCAGAGATGAAAATTCTTGTTCTTGGCGGGTGCGGTGTTCAGGGTCGAACCGCCTTATGTGATCTGGCATCCGATCCGCAGGTCACACAGATTATCTGCGGAGATGTTCGGTTTGATGAGTTATCCAGGATCAGTCCGTTTACTGATATGGCGAAAATAACCACGGCGGTGTTGGATGCCCATAACCCATTGGATCTGCTGAACCTTTGTAAAAAGGTAGATGCGGTGATTGACCTTCTTCCCAGGGAATTTGCCACCCATGTAAATGAAGCGGCCCTGGCAGCAAAAGTGCCTTTGGTGAACACCAATTATATGTATTCCCCGGAGGCAATGGACAAACGGGCCAAAGCCGCAGGGGTGGCCATTATGCCAGAATGCGGTCTGGATCCGGGCATAGACCTTGTGATTTACGGCAGTGCTGCAAGCCGGTTTGACACCCTGACCACCATCAATTCCTATTGTGGGGGATTTCCGGAAAAAAAGGCGTGTACCAATCCATTAAATTACAAAATTTCCTGGATATGGCGTGGGGTCTTGAGTTCCACCATGCGGGAAAGTCGGATTATTAAAGAGGGGCAGTTGATTTCCATACCAGCGGCCCGGCAGCATGATGAAAAATTTGTGCATGAAGTTGACTTTCCGGGTTTGGGTCGTCTGGAAGCCATCCCCAACGGCGATGCGGTTGAGTTCACCAATCGTCTGGCACTGACAGATACAATGGTGAATACAGGGAGGTATTCTCTACGTTGGCCAGGCTGGAGCGCTTTTTGGCGTCCCTTAAAGGCCCTGGGATTTCTGGGAGAAAATGCAGTGGAGGGTCTTGGGGGAAAGATATCCCCATTGGATTTCATGGATCACTTTTTAGGGCCCCAGCTGGTGTATCAAAAAGATGAAAAAGATCTTGTTGCCATGGTCAATATTTTTGAAGGCATGAAAGACAACAAAAAAATGAGATTAACTTCCACGCTCTACATAGAGCGGGATCTTGAAACGGGGCTTATGGCCATGAGTAAAGGCGTTGCCTATACAGCCTGTATTGTTGCAAAAATGCTTGCCCGGGGGGAAATTACAGAAAAAGGGGTGCTGTCTCCCATGGCTCATATTCCTGTACAACCTTTTATGGATCGTCTTAAAAAAAGAGGGATTACCATCACCGAAACCTTTGAAGAACTATCTTTAATATAACTGCCACGGGCAGACCGTATTCTGGCCCCGGCCTACCCACAACGAAGCATGAAAGAATATTAGATCTGTCTACTCTTTCATATAAAACGACCATGGGCAAGCTTGGTATTTTACCGGGTTTTGCTCTTAATAGAGTGTGAAAGCCATTGTTTTGCTTACAAAGACTTTCATAAAAATCAGAACCATGAAGATTAAGGAGAAAAAGTATGCGTCAAAGAAAAATCACCTCACTACTTGTTGCCATTGCAGCGGTTTTGTGTTTCTCGACCATCGGTTTTGCCAGCACCTTGAGCGAAATTGTGAAGCGGGGGGAACTTCGTGTGGCGGTTCAGTCCGGTGCGGCTCCCTATGCATTTATTGACAAAAATGGGGAGCAGGCAGGCTCCATGATTGACTTCACAAAGGGAATGGCCGATGCCATGGGCGTTAAACTGGAGATCCTTGATTTTGACTGGGATGGACTGATTCCTGCTCTCTTATCTGGAAAGGCTGATATTCTGGCAGCAGACATGACCCCCACCCTGAAACGGGCCTTGAAAATTACTTTCACAGACCCTTGGATCTATGTTCAGCCCTGCATGTTCACCAAAACTGATGCTAACTTTAAAACCCTGGAAGATGTGAACAAACCAGAGGTCACTGTGGGTGTTTTATTGGGTTCCACCGGAGAAAACATTGCCAAAAAATATCTGCCCAATGCCAAGATTAAATCTTACAAAGGCGGCGGCAGAATGGTGGTTCAGGCACTGGTTGCCGGTCATGTGGATGTGGGGGTTAATGATGATCTCGCGGTTCTCACCGTGCTGCCTGATTTTCCCCCCAATTCCGTTCGTCTGCTGGACAAACGACTGGGCCAGGGCAAAGATCCCCTTGCCTTTGCCGTGCGCCAGGACTCTGTAAACCTGTGGCAGTGGATTAATCTCTATTTTGGAACCATCCGCTCCAATGGTACCTATGATGAAAATATTGCCTATTGGATGGAAGGTATTGAGTGGAAAAAAGATCACTGATAAATTTTGTCTAAGGAATGAGTTTTAAATAATTTGCCCATTTGTGCGCTTGGGGACAGATTTTTAAAGTTGTCCCCGCCTCCGCCTCCGCGAAACCTGTCCTCGCCTCCGAAATGAAAAAGTTATTTCGGACTCATTCCTAAATTAAATTAACACGGCAGCGATACTTACTTAATAACTATCGGTTCGATAGTCATCATAACACACTGTAATTTAAATAAAATTTTATTTAGATTTTTTGTTTTTTATATCAATAAATTCAATTTGTTATAAAAAATGATCGAACGGATGGTAATGATTCTGCCGTGTTAAAAAGAAGGGCTCATAAAAATCCAGGTGTGCCCGGATCATCTCTTTTTTGGGGCACACTTCTTACACAACGGATGGCACCATGCTGGCTGACTTTAATTTTAGAATCATATTTGAGTATTTACCCCTGTTTCTTCAGGGCCTTCAATCGACATTTCTTATTTCCATTGTATCCCTTATGCTTGCCCTTGCAACGGGAATTATTGCCTGTGCATGCCGGCTATCGCACCTTAAGCTCATTAAATTTCCTGCCATTGCCTACATAGAACTCATGAGATCCACACCGCTCCTGGTTCAGATCTATTTCCTCTATTTTGGGCTGCCCACCCTGGGCATCAGAATCCCTGAAATTCAGACGGGAATTCTGGCATTAATGCTCAATTCCGGGGCTTATATTGCCGAGATTATCCGGGCCGGGATCAGTTCCGTGGATACAGGTCAGCTCGAAGCCGGTGTGTCATCGGGTCTGAATTATTTCCAGAGAATGCGATTTATTGTACTTCCCCAGGCCCTGGGGGTGACGGTTCCTCCTTTGCTGGGTCAGGCCATTGTTCTGGTTAAAGACTCGGCTTTGCTTTCGTTAATTTCGGTGATGGAACTCACCCGCTGCGGTCAGACCATGACATCGGAACGGTTCATGCCATCTGAAGCCTTTTTCACCGTGGCCTTCTTCTATATGTGTATTTATTTCTGCCTCAAAGCCCTGGCAGACTGGTCCCAGAAAAAACTGATCTTCAGGGAGGCGTTTTGATATGATGGCATTTTATTTTAGCCGGCTGGTGGAGATATTTCCTTTTTTTCTCAAAGGGCTATGGATGACCACCCAGATTGCCTTTATCAGTCTTGTGAGCTGTACGCTGTTAGGCTTTTTTCTGGGAATTTTTCGCTCTGGCAGAAATGTTTTTTTAAAACGGATTATTGGCGTGTATGTCTCCTTTGTGCGGGGAACCCCCTTTGTGGTTCAAATTTTTATTATCTTTTTTATCCTGCCGGACTGGGGAATACAATTAAAGGCGTTTCCTGCGGCCCTTTTGGCCATGGCCATCATGGGATCTGCCTTTATCTGCGAAATTGTTTCCGGAGGGATTGAATCCATTTCCCGGGGTCAGTGGGAAGCGGCTGCCTCCTCCGGACTGACACTTTCCCAGCAATTACGTCTGGTCATTGTGCCCCAGGCCATGCGGGTTATTTTACCCCCTTTGGTGGGACAGTATGTTCTCTTGATTAAAGATACCTCTGTGGTATCGGTGATCGGGGTGATGGAGTTGACCCGGGTGGGATGGGTCACCGTGGTGAGAATTCCCGAAGGATTGATGGTGTTTTCACTGGTGGGCATTCTTTACTTTGTGATTTCATATCCCCTGATTTTGCTGTCCAATTATCTGGAACGGAGGATGGCACTTTAATTATAAACTCATGAGTCTTGGGTTCTCATTATTCCTATCTCACATGTAGGCTTGCAATTTGAAATGAACTGGCTACCCACCTAAATCGGGATATTTATAAAATCAGGGGCTTGCAAAGAACATGATTGCGGATACCTTAATACTGCAAATTGTCCTGTTTTAGACCTTAATCAAGCGCGTTTGCTATTTCTTCATTTGCTAAGATGCTGTAAATATTTGATATTAAAAAATAATGTCACTTTTTTATTGTCACTTGAAATGATATTTTTGCCAAAAGGGCATACAATATTAATATATAAAATCAGCACTTTATAAAAAAACATAGGTGAACGTACTTATTTTAGGTTTAGACAGGTAGCCTAAAATGAACATATGATGGGTGGCAAATTGAAAAATCTATGGCTGACGAGTGCTAAGAAAGGCATTTAATTTTAAAGAGGGCATATATATAAATGATCGAATTTAAAAATGTAGACAAGTGGTTTGGCAAGCTTCATGTATTAAATGATATCAACCTTGACATTGCAAAGGGAGAGGTGCTGGTGATCTGCGGCCCCAGTGGTTCAGGCAAATCCACACTGATTCGCTGTATCAACCGTCTTGAGAAGATCCAGAAAGGTGAGATAATTGTCAATGGGATACCCGTACATGATAAGGCCATAAACCTTACGAAATTAAGGGCTGATATTGGGTTTGTGTTCCAGCAATTTCACCTGTATCCCCATATGACAGTGTTGCAAAATATTATGCTGGCACCCATTAATGTGAAAAACATTGCCAAAGATGAGGCCCAAGAAATTGCCATGCAAAAGTTGGAACAGGTGGGGCTCATGGGCAAAGCAGATGCGCATCCAGCCCAGTTGTCCGGTGGTCAACAGCAGCGGGTTGCCATTGCAAGGGGGCTTGCCATGTCCCCTGAAATCATGCTTTTTGATGAACCCACCTCGGCCCTTGATCCCGAAATGATCGGTGAGGTGTTAGATGTCATGGTGAACCTGGTATCCGAAGGCATGACCATGTGTGTGGTGACCCATGAGATGGGGTTTGCCAGGAAAGTGGCCGACCGCGTACTGTTCATGGATGAAGGGAAAATCATTGAGACCGGCAAACCCGCTGATTTCTTTGACAACCCCCAAACAGAGCGGGCTGAGGATTTTATCAGCAGAATTTTAACCCATTGATTCTGCATCCTTCATATGACCATAGAAATACTTTACAGTCTTTTGGGAAAAAACTCCTGCAAATGGGGGATGCCCTAAAAAAGTGTAAAGTAGTTTTCAAGGATGCCATTGATTCATATATCCAATACCCATATGACGGTCATGACGCCCCGGGAATCCTGTTATCGGCAGTACAAATTTAGTTGGAGTACATATTTTTGAGTAAACCATCAGAACACAAAATAGATCAATTCAGAGATGACCCTGTTTATGCGTCATTATCTTCAAATAACAAAAACTTTATAAAAGACAAATCAGAAAAATTTGGTTTTTCTTTCCAGGAAATCAAACAGATCATTGATATATCAACGGATTTGGAAATGTGGCAGGAAGGTCTTCTTGCATCCATATGGAATGAAAAGGGAATTGAAAAACTCAAGGGAAAAAATCTCAGACAAAAGTTGCTCAGAAGGGTGATTGAAAAATGGGAGGGGTTGAAGAACGAAAGCAAGGATTATAGTAAATTTATTCCTGAAGAACTCCCCGCACCCAGACTTGAGTTTGTGAGCCAGGCAGATGACTCCACCATCCTTGGGAGTTGTCCTGTGGCAAGTGAACGAACCAGATGCTGTAATCTTCTCACATTGGATGCCGTGAAAAATTGCGGTTTTGATTGCAGTTATTGCTCAATCCAGTCCTTTTACACCGATGGAAAAATATATCTTCATCGAAACCTAAGATCCAAGCTGGACAATCTTAATCTTGACCCTGAAAAAATTTATCATATTGGAACCGGCCAGTCATCTGATTCGCTTTTGTGGGGAAACAGAGACGGTATGCTTGACGATCTTTTTGATTTTGCCGAAAAAAATAAAAATGTAATACTGGAACTTAAAACAAAATCCAATGCCATTGGTTACTTTCGCAATAAGGATGTGCCAGCCAATGTATTGGTAACCTGGTCTCTTAATACAGATAAAATCATAGAAGCCGAGGAACATCACACGGCTGGGCTCCAAAAAAGACTTGATGCGGCCCGGGCCATTTCTGACATGGGCATTCTTGTGGGATTTCATCTTCACCCCATTGTGGAGTACAGGGGATGGGAGGCGGATTATTGCAAACTGGTTGATCTTATAAAGGATACGTTTCGCCCGGAAGAAGTCGCACTGGTATCCCTTGGCACACTTACCTTTATCAAACCCGTTATAAAATTACTGCGCAAGAGAAAATTAAAAAGTAAAATTTTGCAGATGCCCCTTGTGGATGCCGGGGGGAAACTGTCCTATCCCCTTGAACTTAAAAGAAAAATGTTTTCCACGGTTTATAACAGGTTTTCAACGGAGTGGACAAAAGCGGTGTATTTTTACATGTGCATGGAAGACAAGTCTTTGTGGCAGGACGTGTTTGGCAGGGCCTATACTTCCAATGAAGAATTTGAAACCGACATGAAAGCCCATTATATGAGCAAAATCAAGGCCCTAAAGATCCAGCAGTAATACCCTGGAATTTCGCTTCATATTATAATTATTTTTGCGATGTTCCGGCAAATCTTCCGGGCGGCCCTGGATAAAGCCAAATTCAAAAAACCAATCTGCGGCCTGGGTGGTGAGCAGAAAAAGGGTGTTTAATTTCTTTGTATGGGCGTTCTGGATGAGATACTGCATGATACCCCGGCCCACCCCCTTGGATTTATAGGCCGGATTCACGGCAATGGCACCGATTTCTCCCCATCCATGGCCCAGTTCGTAAAGGGCACCGCACCCATATATGGCATGATCCACTTCATAGATATAGTAGTTGTCAATCTGATTCTTAATGTCCAGGTTCGTGCGCATGACCAGATTTCCTTTTTGGACATATCCGTCCATGAGGTGCATGATTTCGGCTACATCATCAAATTTGGCCTGGCGGATGTGGGCATAGCGGTTTCCATAGATCATGGTTCCCCCTCCCACGCTGGTAAAAACCTCCTGAAGGAGCCTCCCTTCTTTTCTTCCGTCTATGATGTGGACACGGTTGACCCCATTGGGCCTGGATATCACCGCTTTGGCATGGGCCAACAGTTCCTGATTTTCAAGGCTTACAATGGTTTTATTATTATTGAGGATAAAATCCACATGCCCCAGATCAATGTTGGAGAAAATCTTTCCATTGGGATGCACCTGGGCCCCGGGTGGAAGGGTCATTTTTTTTGTTGGCAACGCATCCTGGGAGCGGATGAAAAAAAGTTTTTCAATGTTCAGATCCAGGCATAGCTGCCGGGTGATCTGATTGGAGTTGAGATTGTAGCAGTCGCCATTGGCGTTAAGACCGATGTTGTACAATACCGGAATGAACTCCTGGGCCAGTAGTTTATGGATAATATCTGATTTTATTTTCTCCACCTGACCGGTCCATTGGAAATCAATGCCGTTACATACCCCCAATGAACGGGCCTTGGTCCAGTTGCCCATGATGCCGTTGGCACCGCCTGCGGCAAGGTGGGAGATAATGGTCTGAGCCACCTCCATGGCGGCAAGTTTAATGTGGGGCAGAACGGTATCCGGGGTAATGCGGATGCCTTTAACAAAGGAACTCTCTATGCCGGCAGCCTCAAGATTCCTGGCAATGGTGGCCCGGGTACCGGTGACAATGATAAGCTGGACACCGATGTCATGGAGTTGAATGATGTCCTTCATGAGCAAGGGAAACAGGGGATGGCCGATGAGGCTATCTTCAATTTTCAGGACAAAGGTTTTCCCCCTGTACCGGCTGATATAATCAAAGACCTCCCGGATGGTATTCACACTGGCCCTGTTTGCATAACGCTGGGGAAGTTCCGTCTTTACTTCTGTCATAGCTCGCTCGCCGTTATTTTTTTTTGGTTACCCGCTTAAAACGGGACAATTTTTAACCTTGCTGACTATACATATCAAGGCTATTCAGGCCATTGATTTGACACTTTGTCCCGGCTTAGGTGGGTAGCCTTTTTTTTATTCTCGATCATCTGGTTGTAATAATCGTATTTTGGATGAGACTTCGTGATATTCATCCTCAAGGGCCAAAAGATCCATCATAACCGGTGGTTTGGTGGAATGGGCTGGTAGTCTTTTTTTTGTTTCAGTGATGGCCTTTTCTAATTCTTGCAGACGTAAAGTCAAGTTTTCTATGTTTTCCATGGATTATCCTTAAAGTTAATCATTGGGGCGCAAAATTGCAATCTTGGCAGCTTTTAATAGCCATTTTTTTCAATATTTCGACCCTTGGCAACATTTTTGACAAACTGGGAATGAATCTCATCCACACCCCCCTGGAAAGTCGAAAATTGAATCAAACCCACATCTATTATAGGAGAACGGTCAGTGTCAAGGAATTAGAATTAATAGACCGAGCCCTATTGGACTTGATAATTAGGGACATAATTAGTAAACAAGCATTGTAATTAAAAATATCAAAACAAGGAGAAAATATCACATGGCCCCAAAGAAATCAGGGACAATCAAAGTTTCGGAAATGATCCGCAGTCAGCGGGAGCGTGAAAATACCTATCGGGAACGCGCTTTGAAGCTGTTTCCCTGGATCTGTGGTCACTGCTGTCGTGAGTTCAACGGCAAAAACCTCAAGGAACTCACCGTGCACCATAAAGATCATAACCATGATAATAATCCACCAGACGGCAGCAATTGGGAGTTGTTGTGCATTTATTGTCATGAGAATGAACACTCCCGGGATTTAGTTGCCGATGCCTATGACCCCACACCATCCAGCAGCCGTGATGCGGATTCGGATAATGATTTTTCTGATAATCCCTTTGCCGGACTGGGTGATTTATTGAAGGATCAAAATGGATGAGCCTGTAAAAAATCAGCTACGGACTTAGGGACTTATCCGAACATAGACTACCAGCATGCCCAGTTTAACGTGTTGATATTGCATTATAAAAATTTTTAATTTGGTAGTTTATTATCGTCGAAGTCCCTTATGCCTATTGGGCGATTTTTAGACGGGGGACAGATTTAAAAATCTGTCCCCAGCAGAGATTCATCCGCCAAAGCAAGTCAATTTACCTGCAATCAGTGAAAGATGTCTGATTGTTTAATCATTTTCAGGAGTACAAAAAAAGAATGCCCAATGCGTGTGATTTAAAAAAAGGCCATGTGGTGGAAATCAACGGTGACCCTTACGTGGTAAAACATATTACTGTGAAATCTCCAACGGCAAGGGGAGCTGTCACCCTTTATAAAATAAGATTCAATAATGTAAAAACCCGGCAGAAATATGAAGATACCTTTAAGGGAAATGATATGCTCCCCGAGGTAGATATTATGAAACGATCGGTGCAATACCTATATCCCGATGGAAATCTGCATGTGTTCATGGACAAGGAAGACTATAACCAGTATATGATCTCCAGCGAGGATATAGCCGATGAACTGGTGTGGATTTCCGATGAAATGGAAGGGCTTATAGCCACCATCATTGATGAAAACATGGTTTCCCTTGAGATTCCCTCTTCTCTTGTTTTTGAAGTGACAGAGACGGCACCGGGGATGAAGGGGGCCAGTGCAACGGCCCGAACCAAACCTGCCACCCTGTCCAATGGGGTTGAGATACAAGTCCCAGAATACCTTGAGCCCGGTGAAATGGTAAAGGTCAATACTGAAACCAGAAAATTCATGTCCAAGGCTTGATTCTATTAAGAATGGGGGTACTTGGAACCAAGACTCAAAATAAAAGACAGGAAATAAAATGAACGAAGAACGGCTGATGGAGATTGAGATGAAAATTGCATTTCAGGAAAAGACCATCAAGGATCTTAACGAGGTAATTTACGAGCAGCAGCAGGAGATTGAGCGTCTTGGGGCCATCTGTGAGCTTGTTTTAAGACGTACCCGGGAGTTTTCAGATTTTATTCCAGGCAGTGATGGTCCGGCGGATGAACAACCACCCCATTATTGATTCAATATAACACCCATGTCCTAACGGGCACAACGAATATTGGGTCGTAGACGCGGAGCCAAATGTTATCATGCCGCCCCCCCCGACGGGCAATGGGCCCGGCCCGGAAACGTTAGACGTCTCAATTGGCCGGTTCCTATTACCCATCGGGGGGGGCTCTGCTGAGGCAGCTTGGCAGTTTTATTTTCTAATAAAAAAAGCACCCCAAATCAGAAAAGATGGGGTGCTTTTTATGTATCAGGCAAAGATTTGTTTTGCTTTTTTCAGTGCAGGGGTCAGGCAGCCTTTTGCATCATGGCTTCCCGGAGTTTGGCAACTTCCGTACTTTTGAGATAGTCTTCAAAGTTCATGAACCGATCAATCACGCCACCGGGGGTGATCTCAATGATGCGGTTGGCCACTGTATTGACAAATTCATGATCATGGGAAGTGAAAAGAAGCACCTCTTTGAATTTTTCCAGGCTGTTATTTAATGCGGTGATGGATTCCAGATCCAGATGGTTGGTGGGTTCATCCAATATCAAAACGTTGGATTCGGCCAGCATCATCCGTGACAGCATGCACCGAACTTTTTCACCACCAGAGAGGACGCTGATTTTTTTTGTGGCCTCTTCACCGGAAAAGAGCATACGACCCAGGAATGTCCGGGCAAAGCTTTCTCCTTCCGTGGGAGGGGCAAATTGCAAGAGCCATTGGATAAGGCTGCAATCCCCATTAAAATAGGCGCTATGCTCTTTGGGAAAAAGGGAATGGCTGATGGTGATACCCCAGCGGAAGCTGCCACTGTCTGGCTCCAGATCTCCTGCCAGAATCTGGAATAAAGTGGTTTTGGCCACACTGTTATCCCCCATGAAGGCAATTTTGTCCCCACCGTTTACAATGAAACTCACATTGTTCAGCACCTTTTCGCCATCAATGGTCTTGGACAATCCCTCCACTTCCAGAATCACATTACCGCAGGATCGTTCCGGGGTAAAGCAGATAAAGGGATATTTTCGGGAGGACACCGGCATGTCTTCAATGGTGAGTTTTTCAAGCAGTTTTTTCCGGGAGGTGGCCTGTTTTGATTTGGAGGCATTGGAGCTGAACCGCTGGATAAATGCCTTGAGTTCATTGGCCCGGTTGGTTACCTTTTTGTTTTCTGCCTGTTTTTGTTTCAGGTTTAGCTGGCTTGCCTGGTACCAGAAATCATAATTGCCCACGTACACCGCAATTTGGCCAAAATCAATGTCAGCAATGTGGGTGCATACCTGGTTCATGAAATGACGATCATGGGATACCACAATCACCGTGTTCTGAAACCGGTAGAGAAAATCCTCCAGCCAGGCAATGGATTTGATGTCCAGGTTATTGGTGGGCTCATCCAGCAACAGCACATCGGGGTTGCCGAACAGGGCCTGGGCCAAGAGTACCCGGACTTTTTCCCCGCCTTCAAGCTCCTTCATTTTTTTCTGGTGCAGGGATTCGGGAATATCCAGATTGTTTAACAGCACCGCAGCCTCTGGTTCGGCATCATAGCCGTCCATTTCTGCAAATGTCACCTCAAGCTCCCCGGATTTGATGCCGTCTTCTTCGGAAAAATCCGGCTTGGCATACAGGGCATCCCTTTCGGCCATGATGGTGTAAAGCGCTTTGTGGCCCATAATGACGGTGTTTAACACCGTTTCTTCGTCAAAGGCAAAGTGATCCTGGCGCAGCATGGCAATGCGTTCCCTTGATCCCACGGACACAGTGCCCGAATCCGACTCAATGTCACCGGATAAAATCTTTAGAAAAGTGGATTTACCGGCCCCGTTGGCACCGATGAGTCCATAACAGTTGCCCGGGGCAAATTTTATATTAACGTCTTTGAACAGAACCCGTTTACCATAGGCCAGGGTGACGTTGGTGGTACAGATCATATGCGTTTATCCTTTGATGAACTCTTTGGTAAGTAAACCAAAGCAGTCATCTTCATTTTTCGTTGTGGGCAGTCTATAGAGTTATCTGGATTTGCCCATGGCAGTTACTCTTAAAATCAAAAACCACAGGGTTCACCCCTGTGGTTTTTGATTAAACATAATTATATAGCATACTTTTGGATAAAAACGAACTCTTTTTTTGACTACCTGTCTAAAGCGGGACAATTTGTAGTCTTGAGCTATCTGTAGTCTTGAGCTATCTGAGATAATGCTCCTTACAAAAATCGGGGTTGGTCATAAGATGGGCCACTATACGGGAATTGAATATATGTTATTGTCAATTATCTGTAATTACTAACTTTATTTTTAGATTAAAAAAATTGCTTCAAAGTGGCCCATGTTATGACCAACCCCCAAAAATCTATAATCGTTTAATACGATTTTTTATTTGGAATTCCATACTGCTCACAGTTTCTTGATGTTCAAACAGCGCAATAATAGCCTGATCCATGGTGTACCCGGTATCTAAATAGGAAAAATGCCCAGACATATCGGGATAACCGTCTCCACCGGTGGCAATAAAATTATTCAGGGCAACGGTGTAAACGTTTGCATCCACCACAGGTTGTCTGTCAACAGAGAGCTGAGTTATTTTTTCTTTTTCAAGGGTGGCCAAAATTCCCCAGGTCTGGGCAAAGCTGCCATGTCCGGGCGGAAGTGAAAGCACCTTTTCCAGATATGTTTTCAATTCTTTGCCCGTGAGGGTAATTTGGCTGATGGTATTGCCAAAGGGATTAATTCTGATTAAATCTCCGAAGGTCACCGGTCCTTTTGCTAAACTGTCCCTGATCCCCCCACTGTTTTGAATACCGATGTCACACCCGGCAATGGATGTCATGGCAAAGGCCACCAGATTGCCAAGGTTGGTTGCCTGTTCTCGAATCACATCCCGGTTACCTTCAAAATATCCGTCCACAGAGCCAATTTGTTGCTGTAATTGTTTTTGTACCTTTATAGCATAAGGGGCAAGAAGGGCGGTCATCTGTGCATTTGGGGGAATTTTTTCCTGGAGGGTTTCATCCGTTGTCTGCTCCACCGGGTTTTTGATAGGGTTTTTATTTTCCAGATTGACGGGAATCAATTGATATTTTTTTAAAATCACACCGGTTTCCCGGGAGTATTCCAAATCCGAGCGGGAGAGATATCTCCCCCAATTTCCCGCTTGGACAATGAGCGTATTGTTGATTTTACCAGGGGATGTCAATGCTTCGTGGGTGTGCCCTCCGGCAATAAAATCTATGCCCTCAACTTTTCGGGCAAGGGTGACATCCCCGGGGGCATCAATGCCATGATTCCCATCTTCGTAAAATCCCATATGGCTGACCACAATGATTATGTCACTTTGTTGCTTCAGCGTTGGCATGAGATTTTGAATAACGTTCACCGGTTCTTTAAAAATCAGTCCTTCCACATTTTCTCGGCTGGTACGCATGGGTGTATCTGTTGTGGACAATCCCACAATTGCCACTCGTAAAGTGCCCATCTCTTTGATGACATAAGGCGTAAATGCAGGCGTTTGATCTTTTTCCAAAAAAATATTGGCAGATAGAAAGGGGAAATTGGCCCATTGTATCTGTTGCTTGAGAACTTCAAGACCTTTATCAAATTCATGATTGCCCACAGCCATGGCGTTGTATCCCATGAGATTCATGGCTTTAATGTCAGGTTCAGCCTTTAAAAAATCCGATTCCGGTGTACCTGTGTTGATATCTCCACCGGAAAGCAGCAGCAAATATCCGCCATTATTTTGCACTTCCCGGCGTATTTTTTCCACCAGGGTCATCCGGGCAGCCATGCCATACTCTCCCTTACGATTGGCCATGAAATGGCCATGGTGATCGTTGGTGGTCAATATGGTGAGTTGTTCAGCGCTGAGCACCACAGAATGTGTGGATACTATAATTAGAAAAGTAATAATCAGCACTGATATGAATTTACGAATTGGCAAAACAATCTCCTTTACTCATGAGTCATAAGGGAGTTAATGAAAAATAATATACCCAATATAAATGAGATTCATACCGACTCTTCAGAGTGCTGTATGCAAGAGTGGGTAGTTTTATTATGATGAAGTCCCTAAGTTTGTTATCCGGTTTTTTTATAACATCCATGCCCTGATGGACACAACGAATATAGGGTCGTAGACGCGGAGCCAAATGGCTGTATGCCGCCCCCGGGGAGGGGTAATGGAAGCGACCCGGAACTGTTAGACAGCCCAATTGGTCTGTTCCATTACCCCTCCCCGGGGGCTCTGCTGAGGTAACCTTGGAGGCTACCTTTTCATATAAAACATACATGGCAGTAACCGCCTGCCACAACGAATCATGAAAAAGTAGTCGCTGTAAGCACCCAGCACCCAAAACCCAGCACCTGCTTTTTCATATAAAACATACATGGCAGATTGACCTGTCACAACGAATATTGAAAATGCTATCGTGCCATTGTAGTATTATTCATCCCATCCCTTGCAAAGACCCATTCCTGGGGTCTGGAAAGATCAGGGTGAAAGCAGTATCCATTATCTGTGAATTTCTTTAAATCCGCTGTTTGATTAATGTGATTTCGGATCATGAAATTCACCATTCGTCCCCGGGCGCGTTTGGCATGGATGCCGATCACCTTGAAATCAGCTCCTTTTTTCTCTTTAAATGAAATCGTCAAGAGCGGTATTTTCAATTCTTTGGGTCGAACGGCTTTAAAATATTCCTGGGATGCCAGATTTACCAGTACGGATTCTCCCCCGGAGGCATCCATTTCCCGGGAGAGCTGATCTGTAATGCGATTTTTCCAAAATTCATAGAGATTTTTTCCCCAGGCACCAGAGAGACGTGTCCCCATTTCCAGTCGATAGGGTTGGATCAGATCCAGGGGCCGCAACAGTCCATACAATCCAGATAGAATTCTCAGATGGGCCTGGGCAAAATTAAGATATTCATGGGTATATTGTTCCAGGTCAATGCCCTGGTAGACATCCCCTTTAAAGGCCAGCAGGGCCTGGCGTGAATTTTCCGGGGTAAAGGGCATGTGAAAAGTTTGGTATCGGTGGTGGTTAAGGGCTGATAATTTGGGACTGATTTTCATCAATGATTCCAGATCAGCCTGGGACAGGGTTTTCATGTGATCCACCAATTCCTGGGTTTGGGATGAGAAAACATGAATGGTGTGGTGTGGATGGGGGGTGCAATTAAAATCCAATGTTTTAGATGGTGAAATAATACAGATCATGGTCAAGCCCTCCTTTTTGGGAGTCAATGTAACGAAATCTTTGTGAAAAGACAAGTTGGATTGTTGAACAAGCCCGGTGGAATTGAAATTTTGAACAGCTCGTGAGTAGGTATCAATTATTTTAGGGAGTTCATGGAAAATAATATACCCAGTATGAATAAGTGTCATCCTACTACCAGAGGGGCGCACGTAACGGTGGGTGTTTTTTATTCTAATGAACTCCCTTATGCTCTTTTCCCTTAGAGTTTTAATGTTTGCTGATGTTGTTCGTAAAGTTTGTTGAAACGATTTACTTCTGATTGTTTCATGGTATACTCCTCCTGAAATGAAAGTGGTTGTGAAATGTTTCATGATGAACACTCGTGAAAAATATCAAGCAAATCAAGGGAAAAGATCCGGCAAAAGTCAGAATCGTAATGGAATTAGGAAAATAAAATGAAATGTTTGACCGATGATGAACTGTTGTACAGAAGAAAAACTCAAAGCACATAACCGTAGGTCTGTAGATGTAACGTCCTCTGCCACCCATGGGATAGGTCAGCCCTATCCTTTGGCGGCCGTTCATCAGATTGTCTATAATGCGGTTCTGCACAGAACATATAAAAAGACAAATGCCCCTATACGGGTTTATTGGTTTAATGATCGGATAGAGATCACAAGCCCAGGAGGCCCGTACGGAAATGTAACCGTAGAAAATTTTGGACAACCTGGTGTGACAGATTATCGAAATCCCAATATCGGAGATATTTTAAAGACCTTCGGGTATGTACAGACCTTTGGTAGAGGGATTGAAATTGCTCGCAGAAAACTTCAGGAAAACCAAAACCCTGAACTGGAATTTGATGTCAATCAGAGTACGGTTCAATGCATCATAAGGAGGAAATCATGAGTACGCCGATTTTAACGTTTTTTAACAACAAAGGCGGAGTCGGAAAAACCTCTCTGGTTTATCATTTGGCCTGGATGTATGCATCCTTAAGGAAACGGGTGGTTGTCGTCGATATAGATCCCCAGGCCAATCTAACTGCGGCCTTTTTGACCGAAGATCAGATCGAAAAATTGTGGTGTGAGCAGCAATCGGGTTGTACAATTTATCAATGCGTAAAACCGCTGACCGGAGTAGGGGATCTTCTTGAACCAAAGTTGCAGAACATTACCGCAGATCTGTATCTTATCCCCGGTGATGTGGATTTGTCAGGTTTTGAAGATGCTTTGTCAAATGAATGGCCTAACAGCATGGGAGATAACAATCTTTACCGACCCATGCGTATTCTCAGTTCATTCTGGCAGGTAATGCAAAAAGCCGCAGCAAAAGTTCAGGCTGACATCATCCTGGTGGATATCGGCCCTAATCTGGGGGCCATCAATCGTTCTGTCCTGCTGGCCACTGATTACGTTGCCATCCCCCTTGGTTCGGATTTGTTTTCATTGCAAGGCTTGAAAAATCTGGGTCCGACATTAAAACGCTGGAAACGCCTCTGGAATAAACGCCTGGATAACTGGGCAGATAACCCTGACCATCAAAATTATCCTGATTTTATTCTGCCCAAAGGGACAATGAAGCCTGTGGGGTACTTATGTCAACAGCACAGCGTCCGGCTTGATCGTCCGGTTAAAGCTTATGATAAATGGATTCAGCGGATTCCTCAAGTATACCGGGAATCTGTTATGAATGAAGAGTTAAAGGAAAAATTTAAACAAGAAAATGATCCGTATTGTCTGGCAACAATTAAGCACTACCGAAGCCTTGTTCCCATGGCACAAGAGCACCGTAAACCGATTTTCAGGTTAACTTCAGCCGATGGAGCCATTGGCAGTCATGCCAATGCCGTGACAGATGCCCGCAAGGATTTTAAATTGTTGGCCGAAAAAATCGCATCTGAAATTAACATTGCTCTATAAATCATGGATTCGTTGAAAGGATATTCACATGGGCAAGCAAAAGAGCCTGTTTAAAACAAAGGTAGTTCCGGGGAAACCGGGTACCGGTAATATGTTTGATGAAGAGTTCACATATGATGATGGGCCAGTTACTTGTCTTGGGATTGAATTTGAGAATGACGAAGCCCGTAGAAATCATTTTACAGAACTTCTCCGTCAGAAGTTAAAAGATCCGGAATTCAGGAAGATTGAGGGTTTTTCCATTGGTGAAGATGAGGATATTCTTACCTTAAATGATCCGCTATACTATACAGCTTGTCCGAATCCCTGGATTAAAGATTTTATAGATGAGTGGGAGGCTGTAATAGCAGATAAACCGGAAGACTATCATTACCAAAGAGAACCATTTGCGGCAGATGTTAGTGAAGGAAAGTATAAATCCTTCGCTCCCTGATGAAGATGGCACCAAACAATCAATATATCATGGCCACGCATTCTGAGGATGTTATGGATTCTGTGGACGAGGATAGACGTGTCCTGTTGACCAAATAATTAGGAGATTGCTGAATGGTAAGCAAAGATCTATTAAAAATAGAGGCTGAAGTTCAATCTTATGATTTTATTGAACTTAAAAATTTAATTAGGTCAAGGGTTGGTGGATATGCGGATTAATATTGGTACAATTAAAAGTAACTACTGCGGTTTTGACAATATTGCCAATATCGCAAAGCAGACTAATGAATTGTTTCTGGATTCTGTTGAATTGAATTTATCACTCTGTAATTTCTTTGAAGCAAATATGGCAGCTCCATTGTATTCTGTCGTTTCACGACTTCGTGACGATCTTAATGATGTCTCAATTGCAAATATGCTGGCAGGTGTAAATAAAATCCTCAGAAAAAATCAGTTTTTGACGGTATTTAACCAGTCTGAATTAACTGATACGAATCAGACAACATTACCGTTCAAAATTTTAAAATTAAATGCGGGTGATCAGTTCAGTGACTACCTTGATACCTATATGAGAGGAAAAGGTATTCCTGTAATGTCAGAAGGTTTAGCCAAACGGTTCCGCCAGAGTCTGTTTGAAATTTTTCTCAACGCATCAATCCATTCGGATTCAAAATCAGGGGTTTTTGTCTGCGGACAGTTTTATCCGCAAAAGCATAGAATGGATTTTACAATCGCCGATGCGGGGATCGGAATTCGTGAAAATGTTCGTAAATACACAGGTAAAAAAAAATTGAATTCCTGTAAAGCCATTGAATGGGCAATGACTGAGGGAAATACAACAAAAACCGGAAGGCAGCCTGGTGGGCTTGGGTTAAAACTGATCAAAGATTTTATTCATCTGAACAAAGGAAAGATACAAATCGTGTCCAGATACGGATACTTTGAGTTTTCAGCAAACGGTGAGTCAATACAGAAAATGAATAATGACTTTCCGGGAACCTGTATTAATATTGAAATAAACACCGAAGATAGGAGCAGTTATTGTCTAAAGTCTGAATTGACCAGTGAAGATATCTTCTAATTTTGAGGGACTACTTATGAACGATCAAATAACAATAAAAATCACAGATCTGATTGGCAATAAACTTTGCATTTCTGCCGAAGATGGGCAGAAAGTCTATGATAAAATTGAACAATTAATCCGAAGTGAAAAAAATATTACAATTTCTTTTAATAACGTGACCATGTTGATATCTCTTTTTCTCAATGTGGCAATTGGTCAGCTTTACGGTTCTTTTGGTGAAGATGCTATACGTAATCAATTAAAAGTTGAAGGGCTTTCATCAGATGACATGGAACTACTCAAGCATGTTGTCGATAATGCCAAAAAGTATTATTCAAATCAAAGATCTTACGATGACGCTTGGCTGGAGGAAGATGATCATGAAGAATAAAGCCTACGATCTTTCTTCCTATTCTTTCAAATTGGGTGAGCAAGTTCTTGTTGATACCAACATCTGGCTCTATCTGTTCCCTGCGCCCGGAAATCCATCACAACGATTCGCCAGTCAATATTCAACGGCTTTTTCTAACCTCGTTACTGCACAAGCTCAACCAGTTCTTGATCCAATGGTGTTAAGTGAATACTTGAATCGCTATATAAGAATTGAGTGGGGCGGGAATTATAAATCACAATATCCTAAATTTAAAGATTTTAGAAATTCTCAGGGATTTTCAGCAATAGCATCATCGGCAGAGGTGTTTGCCAAAAGAATTGTGGCTTTTTGTAAAATTCACTCTATTCCAGCCAATGAACTAAACTTGAATCAGGCTTTGGCCGATTTTTCGACCGGACAAGTGGATTTTAACGACGCAATTCTTATTGATATTTGTAAAAAGAAAAACCTGAAATTAATGACCAACGATGGCGACTTTCAAGCGGGCGGCATTGAAGTTTTGACTACAAATCCACGGCTTTTAAGAGCATGTCCATGAATTATCTGCTTTATGGGAAAGATCTATTGACTAAGTCAATGTCGGATTGCAAGCAACTTAGTCACAGATTTTTGACTATGTCCATGGGAATTGGTGGCTATGAATAACACATGGCAATACAGCACCTCCCATAACCGTACCTGCAAGATCATTAGAATGCCGATGTTGAGAAAACGATATCTCACTGTTTTTATCAGCAATGACGGTAAATTGTTTTTACCCACAGCAAGGCACATATGGGATTCAATGCAGGCAACGGATCCCCAATTTTATGGTATGACAGAACTTGATGAGTCTATAAAAATAGTTAATTCACTCCATCATGAAGCTGAAAAAGCGGGCCAGGTGTTATTCGAAGAGCTAAAAACAAATCATGACTTATCAGTTTTGCGGGAAGAAAACCGTGGGTTAATTGCATTCGCTGCAAGGAGAAAAACAATAGAAAAGGTCGGACTTCCTGAAGTTAGACAATATCCTCTGAACCGGTGTGAAGAAACACTTGAGCAAGAATACCATTTTTCAGTCATGGAATTTGGAGGAGATTGTCTTTAAAGAAGATTCATTTTACACTTTTCTTGATGAGCGCTGGCCTATATTTATAGACCAGATCTCTATAATGGGCGTCATCAAAGAAAGTAGATCAGACTTTGGATTAAAGTATCCTGATTTAACATATGGGGGACCTGAACTTTTACCGTTTGGCCATCAGGATATAAAGATTTATATAGACAACCTGTTTCTTGAAGGAAAGCTCACCCCTATTGAAAATAAAAAACTGGATGCGAATGCTGATTCATGGGTTAATGTTGGAATCAAGAGACCTGATATAGATCATACTTTCCGTATTTCAGGGTTGTTTAAACTCTTAAAGGATACTTTCCCGATCCATGTAGACTCATATTCAAAATGGATTAATTTCGCTTAGAGATTTAAGGTTTGCTGATGTTGTGCGTAAAGTTTGTTGAAACGATTTACTTCTGATTGTTTCATGGTATACTCCTCTTGAAATGAAGGTGATTGTGACCTCATCAATTGGTATCGGGAAACGTATAGAAGGGGCAGGACAGGCATGAAATGTGGAGAACTAATAACAGGCGACCTGTCACAAGTCACAAGGATAGGAGGTGAATAATGGCAGCACATAATGACAACTTCCCCCAGGGCAGCCGCTGGTTGCGGGCTGATTTTCATCTTCATACTAAGGCTGACAAGGAATTCTCCTTTACCGGTGAAGCCAATTATTACTGTTCGGATTACGTCCAGGACTTGAAGGATGCTGGTATTGATGTGGGTGTGATTACAAATCACAATAAATTTGACTTTCATGAGTTCAAGGCATTGAAAAAAACTGCCGGGAAAAAAGGAATTTTTCTTTTACCCGGTGTTGAATTATCAGTGAATGATGGTGCCAATGGCGTACACACCCTCGTTGTATTCAGTGGGCAATGGGTAGAGAACGGAAACGATTATATTTCACCATTTATAACAACCATGTTTCCCGGAAAGGCCGCATCTGAATATCAGAATGAGAATAGCAGAAGTGATAAGAATATACTCCAGGTGATAGAAGAACTTGAAAAAACAGCACGTGATTATTTTGTTGTTTTTGCCCATGTGGAACAAAAAAGTGGGCTTTGGAAGGAAATGTCTGGAGGTAAGCTTGGTGATATTTCAGGAAACAGGTATGACATTGTCCGAAAACGAACCCTTGGTTTTCAGAAAGTTCGTACCCGTGATGACAGATCTAAAGTTAAAAGTTTGCTGAAAGGTTGGTATCCTGCCGAAGTTGAAGGCTCAGATTGCAAAAAAACAGAGGATATTGGTAACGGCGAAAAATGTTTTGTCAAATTGGGTGCTTTTTCCTTTGATGCCGTAAAGTTTGCTTTAATTGATCACCAGAGCCGGATAAGAACAGACTTAAAAAAAATTCAGCATTCCCATATTAAAAATATTCGTTTTGAAGGGGGGACTTTATCAGGTAAAACGCTATCCTTTTCTCCTGAACTGAACACATTGATTGGTATCCGGGGAAGCGGTAAATCTTCTATCCTGGAGGTGATACGATATGTTCTGGATATTCCGTTTGGAGAGAAATCCGGTGATACCGCGTATAAACAGGCGTTAGTCGGGTTTACCATGGGAAACGGTGGCAAAGTTGAAATTGAGGCAGTTGACCGCTATGGCCAGGATTATACGATTCGTCGGGTATGGAAGGAAAACTATTCGGAGGTGTTAATTGATGGTATCTTGCAGCCTGGGGTTTCAATCAGGGAAACGATTGTTCATAAACCTATCTATTTTGGACAAAAAGACCTTTCAAGCACCGGTGAGGGTTTTGAAAAGGATTTGGTAGATAAACTATTGGGCTCAAAACTTGATCATATCCGTAGCAGTATTGATGCACAAAAAGCGAAGGTAGGCGAAGCTGTCGATAGATTATTGAAAGTTGAAGGGGTTAGGGATCAGATAAAAGAACAGGAAGAGGTGAAGCAGGATACTGAGCATCAACTAAAGTTTTATGCAGACCATGGTATT
>Ga0208900_1000441_pt1 | contig 26091 bp, 25 predicted proteins | sample AntAceMetag02UKK_FD_184763 | JGI IMG/M metagenome (GOLD analysis project Ga0208900, IMG submission 184763) | Saline lake microbial communities from Ace Lake, Antarctica - Antarctic Ace Lake Metagenome 02UKK (SPAdes) (version 2) | ecosystem: Environmental > Aquatic > Non-marine Saline and... | reverse complement strand
TTTATGCCGGGGAATACTTGATTTGATATTTCCTGCCCCCGCCTTTTCGCTGTTGCTGCCGAAGGCAGCAACAGCGAAAAGGCGGGGGTTATTTACCACTTCAATCCTGTCCCTGACTTGAAAGTCAGGGCTACGGACATCTCGATAGAATTACTTTATGGACACACTAATTAAACCAGAATATGAAACCTTATTGGAGAAAGATGAACTGGTCGCAAATTGCGACCGGTTAGTAACACTAAAACATCAAACAATTACTAATGGCAAATCAAGCACCACTTGCTGAATTATTAAGACCCGACACACTCGATGGATACATTGGCCAGGAACATCTACTTGGCGAAAATGCCATACTGCGCCGAAGCATCGAATCGGGGAATTTACCCTCGATGATTTTGTGGGGGCCGCCCGGGACAGGCAAAACCACCCTGGCTTTTATTATTTCCAAAACATTAAACCGACCTTTTTATACCCTGAGCGCAATTAACTCGGGTGTTAAAGATGTGCGGGCTGTAATCGAATCGGCAAAAAATGAAGAAAACGCCATTTTGTTTATCGACGAAATTCACCGCTTTAGCAAATCGCAGCAGGATTCCTTATTGGGAGCAGTAGAAACAGGCATTGTTACCCTCATCGGGGCAACCACCGAAAATCCTTCATTCGAGGTGATCTCTCCCCTACTCTCGCGCTGCCAGGTTTACATTTTGCAGCACTTGGACAAGAAACACCTGCAGCGCATGACCGAAAATGCCGTGAAGCATCTGGAAGATACACTGAACAAAAAAATTGAGCTTACCGAAGATGAAGCGCTGCTCAGGGTTTCGGGGGGAGATGCGCGTAAGCTGTTCAACGCCATCGAACTCGTGGTAAAATCGCAGCAGAAAAATTCTGAAATTAAAATCACCAATAAAATGGTTATCGATACCATTCAACAAAACATCGCCATTTACGATAAGGCCGGCGAACAGCACTACGATGTAATCTCGGCCTTTATTAAGTCGATGCGCGGAAGCGACCCCAACGCTACCGTTTACTGGCTTGCCCGGATGATCGAAGGTGGCGAAGACCCAAAGTTTATTGCCCGGCGAATGGTGATTCTTGCTTCCGAAGATATTGGAAATGCCAACCCCAATGCTTTGCTGCTTGCCAATACCTGCTTCGATGCCATCAACAAAATAGGTTGGCCTGAGGGGAGGATTATTTTGTCGCAAACAGCGGTTTACCTCGCCACATCGCCAAAAAGCAACTCCACCTACCTCGCCATTGACGATGCCATTGCTTTGGTAAAAAAAACCGGGGATTTGCCTGTCCCGCTGCACCTCAGGAACTCACCCACCAAATTGATGAAAGACATTGGCTACGGGAAAAATTACAAATATGCCCATGCCTACGAAAATAATTTTACAGATTTAGAATTTTTACCGGAAAAAATAAAAGGAACAAAGTTTTACGAACCCGGAAAAAACGCCCGCGAAGAGGATGCCCGGAAATGGTTGAAAAACCGGTGGAAGGGTAAATATGGGTATTAGCTCAACAGTGAAGCATGCAGTGAAGCATGCTTCACTGCTGTATGTGTAAAAAAAACTCAATGAACTGGGAAATTCAAATCAAAGGTTTTAAATCTTATCTGCAACTCGAAAAATCACTTTCTGGGAATTCGGTTGAAGCTTATGTGCGCGATATGGAAAAACTCCGGCAGTATGTCGAAATGAGTTTCGAGAAAGTTCCCCCGCCCGAAAAACTAAAAAGCAAAACCCTGAGGGAATTTATTGGCTGGATAAGCGAAATTGGGATGAGCGCCAAAAGCCAGGCGAGGATAGTTTCGGGCATAAGGGCTTTTTACAAGTATTTACTCATCGAAGACATTATTGATGCCGACCCCACACTTTTGCTGGAAGTGCCCCGAACAGAAAGGAAACTCCCCGACACCCTGGGCAATCTTGAAATTGTAAAAATGATTGATGCCATCGACCTGTCGAAGGCCACCGGAACTCGCAACCGAGCCATCATAGAAACGCTTTATGGTTGCGGTTTGCGGGTAAGCGAACTCACTAATTTGCAAATTTCAAACTTGCATTTCGACATCGGATTTGTAAAAATCACCGGCAAGGGGAACAAACAGCGATGGGTGCCCGCGGGTTCACAAGTCGTTAGCCAAATCAACAATTACCTTACAAACATCAGGGTTCATTTGGATATAAAAAAAGGAAATGAAGATTTTGTTTTCCTAAACCAGAACGGTAAAAAGCTGACGAGGGTGATGATTTTTTATATTGTAAAACAGTTGGCCGAAAAAGCGGGAATAAATAAAACCATTAGTCCACATACTTTGCGGCACTCGTTTGCAACACATCTGGTTGAAGGCGGTGCCGATTTAAGGGCAGTGCAGGATATGCTGGGGCACGAATCCATTACAACCACCGAAATATACACCCACCTCGACCGCAGGTATTTACAGGAAACCATCGAAAGATATCACCCGCTTGGAAAACACAACCAGTAGCTGATTTTTAAAAATAAATCTATGAATAATGCATCTTAGTAGTAAAAGAAAAAAAATATGCAATTCAATCCAGCTTGATTTCGATCAACCTTGTATCTTCCGATTTATCGAAAAATAAAAGTGAACTATCATTGGCTCGTATTATTTCCTGTGGCTTAAATCCTGAAATTTTATTGGTTTTTCCAAAAAGCTCTTTCGAGAATTCCTTTGAAACTATATCATAAGCTCCCAACATCATTTCATGCTTCCCCTTCATAGTTTTTAAATCGCCTGCCTCATGTTGGTTTCTGTTTTTCGGATGATCGTTATACACAACAAAAAACTTATTTCCCGATAAAAAACCACAAAACCCAAGAGCTTCCGGTCCTGCACCCAAAGCTTGCTTTTTAGGAATCACCATTGAATTATAAAATTGATTATTTGCATCAAATTGAAACAACAATATTTCGTTGGCATAATAATAGGGTCTGTCGTAAATCATACCCTCCATGTCCCTGATCAGCATAATACTTTTCCAGTTATATTCAAAAAGTAAAATAATGTTGTTGTGTGCGGTGATGTGTATGGCCGAGGAAATTAAATTTTTGAAATCTGACTTTAAGGCTTTCTGGCTGGCATAAATTAAATCTTTTTCTACGGAAGAAAAATAATGAATTTTCTGCTTCAACATATTGCCCTTTTGGCTGTCGAAGAGGTAGTAAAAAATACCTTCCGGCTCTTCACTATAACTATCTTTCACAAAATAACCCGACAAGCCAACAACATTTTTTTCAGCCTTGAACAATCCTGATTTTTTTACGATCGCACCCTCAAACTTAAACTCAAAAGCGTTAAAATCGTCCTTATTAATATCATAAACCACCAGTTGATGAATTAAATCTTCTGGTTTGTAGGGATTAAAAATTTCCACCCTGATATAAAACAGTCCATTTTCACCTGCTATTATTTCGATTATATTATAACTCACCACATCATCGGGATAATCCAAAAGTCTGTTGCCCTTCAAGTCCAGTTTTTCATCGTAAATATTGAAATCAACTTTCTCTGAAATATCCAGACTTGATGGGGCTTTTACCGAAAAAACAAATTGCCTGCCCGAATCTGGCTGCATTTCATCCAGTTGAAAAAAATCAAATTCAATATCCGTTTTTGATATATGTTCGACCGTTGCAGGGTTTAATACTTTTTCCACTTTCCCTGAATTGTCAATTTGCAAAAGATAAGAACTTATAGCATGATTTTGCGAACTATAACGGCTGCAAAGCAGAACGAAACCGGCAGTAGTTTTATAAAATGATAGAGGCTTTAAATTTTTTAGTTTCTGAAGTGAGGAATCGACCACAAAAATTTCACCTGTCAATTTTAAACCATGGTCAAATAACAGAATACTACATTTAGCATCATCATCAAACCCAAAAAAACCATCATCGGAAACTCGCAGGCCATAATAAAAATCATTATCCTTGGTCATAATACTCGACATTGCACCGTCAGCCAATTCAAAGCTTTCGCCGAAATGTAATTCAGGATTATTTTGTGCTAAAGCTGCTCGCGAAGCAAACATCACAATAAACCAATAGAAAATAAATGTTGTCAGCCCTTTCAAAATAATTTTGAGTTAATGAAAAACAACCCTTTAATAAGGAGTTAAAGATAATCGAAACTTCGTGAACAAGCCCAAAAATAACTTCCTTGAATTCAATAATCAGAAAATCCAACTTTAAACGGTATTTTTCTACTACCAGAAAACGGGTGGGATGTTATTGATAACAGGAACTCATTTGATATTTATTTAAACTATATACAAATTAGCGATAGCAAAGATTTCAAGCCACATTTTTCATTAAATTTGAAGGCTTAATCCATAACAATTATAAAAAAACCTTATGGTGCAATATCGTTCAAAATTATTTTATGAATGAGTAACAAAAAGGCATAAGCACCCTGAGATATAATAATCTCGGATAAAATAATAAACTATGACAGAAATACCCCAGGCAGAACGACTCCTGAAGATGCTACTAAATTTATCGAGCGGCCTCCGCTACTCGGCCAACGAAATAGCCGAAAGATACGGCATCTCCAAACGAACTTTTTTTCGTGACCGCGATAACTTGATAAACATTGGTTTTCCGGTAGAGCAGTCCAACGGAAGGTATTGGATTGATAAAATTGAATCGCCTTTTAAAGAATTACACCAGCTCCCCTACTTTACCGAGGAAGAAGCCTGGATTATGCGCCAGGCCATCCACTCGATCGATGAGAACAATCAGTTAAAAATCAATTTAGTGGATAAACTCTACTCCTTGTACAAATTTGGTAAGGTGGCCCAGGTAATTGTACGCAAAGAGCAATCGGAAAACATACACTCCCTGGTGGAAGCCATGCGCGAAGGGCGGCAGGTGGTTTTGCACGATTATCATTCGTCAAATAGCAACACCATCCAAAACCGGTTGGTGGAGCCCTTCGATTTTACGGCCAACTATATCGCCGTGTGGGCCTACGATTGCGATAGCCAAACCAACAAAACCTTCAAAACAGCACGCATCAAAAAAGTAAGCATCAGCAACCAAGCTTTTCAGTTTGCGGCCTTGCACCAAAGCCTGCCCCTCGATGTATTTCGCATTAGCGGTGCTGAGCAGGTACTGGTAAAACTAAAACTCAACCTGCGTGCATTCAGCCTCATCAAAGAAGAGTACCCGCTGGCTGAAAAATACCTGTCGATGCTCGACAGCTATCATTGGATTTTCGAGGGACCGGTATCGAGTTTTGAAGGCATTGGACGGTTTATTCTTGGCCTGCCCAATGAAGTTGAGATTTTATCGCCCGAAGCACTCAAAGTATTTATCAAAGAAAAATTGATGAAATCGATAAATAAAATAAATGAATGACATTAGATGACATCCGGCGATAGTTTCTTTGTGTGCTAAAAAATTAATTCACAATGAAAAGAACCGAGTTTTTAAAACACGTACTTTTTGGGGTCGCCGGTTTTTCAATTCCTGGATTATCTTTTGCCGCTAATCCAGGACGGAAAAATAAAAGCAATGCACCCGCTCCAAAAAGGTTTGTTAGGGTGATCAATTTTTACATCGCGGGCTATCAATACCATCAGGGGCATAAAATCGAATATATGTTGAAGCCCGGCGGAATGCTTGAGATGAAACGCGAACCACAAAACCACCACGACCACCAGGCCATCGCGCTGTATTTTGAAGATAAGAAAATTGGATATGTCCCGTCTGTGGACAACGAAATACTGGCAAATATGCTCGACAACAACATGGTACTCCAGGCCAGAATAGTAAAGGTAAACCCTTCTTATCCAACCTGGGAACGTGTGGAGGTAGAGGTGCTTTGCAGTGCCGTCAACAATAATGTATTACTTTCGACAGAAGAATTAGTTTACAAAAATACAATACCAAATGCGAATTAAAATCACATTCAAGCTGCCCGGTATGCGCCAGGTGCTCCCGCTCAATTACCAGTACCCATTAAGCGCGTGGATTTACAAAGTACTCGAAAAAGGGGACAGCCAATTTTCGGCCTTCCTGCACGAGGCTGGTTACCAACTCGAAAATCAAAAAACTTTCAAGCTCTTCACCTTTTCCAATTTGCTGTTTCCGCCTAAAGGATTCAGGATTTTAAAAGGCACCGACCGGATGGAAATTATCAGCCATGAACTATCGCTGATCATCACCTTTATGCTGCCCGATGCTTTGCAGAATTTTGTAGCCGGCTTGTTCAGCGACCAGCACGCCGAAATTGGCGATAAAGTTTCGCGGGTAAAAATGCAGGTGGCAAACATAGAAATGCTACCCGAACCAACGCCGAAAAGCACCATGCGCATCCGTGCCCTTTCGCCGGTAGTAGTTGCCCGCCAAACGGAGGCCGACAAGCAGGAGCAATACCTCAAACCCGGCGATGAAGATTATGGGCGTTTATTCTTTAAAAACCTCTGCGACAAGCACCACGCCTGGCAAGGCCAAGCCGGGCAGCAACCCACGGACTTCGACAGCACTGCGCTGAAATTCCATTGCCTCACCCAAAACCCCAAATCGCGCCTGCAAACCATCAAGGCCTTCACCCGCGATGAGGTAAAGGTGCGCGGCTACCTTTTCGATTTCGAGATTACCGCCCCGCCCGAACTTATCAGCACCGGCCTGGGCAGCGGCTTCGGTGCCATGAACGCGCTGGGCTTTGGATGCGGGGAAATAGTATAAACATGGGACTACTGCGAATTTAGTTGAAAGAAAAATATGAATATGGATTTTAAATCAAAATACACCAATGCCCCGGAGGCAACGAAGCTCAAATTCCTGGATGCTATTATTCAATCCAACGACAAACTACAACAGGAGTTTATGAATTTTGCTGGCAGTGAAAGCAACCCTGTGGCTCAAGAATCGTATCCTGATTTTTTGGAACTTGTAAAAACTACCCGGCAGGAATTTCTTGAAAATTTTGAGCATGTGGATCTGGAAAATCCCGACTGGGATAATTACAATCCTCCTCATTCGGGCTATATCGCAGAATGGGAACAATACCAGCAGGCCAGCGAACAGGAATTCGAAGAAATATTCGACCGCTTTCGTGCTGAGGCCATCGACAATATAATACAACAAAAACTGGACGAGCTTACGGCCATGCTCATGGGCTTGTACGAAGCCACTCAGGATGCAGACATTCCGGACGAATATGATTCATTTGGCGATGTTAACGAGCATCTTCTCGATGAGTTTCAAAACGTAATGAACGACATCATCGAAAAACTCAAGTTATCGGCCATTTCCGAAAACACCATTCTTGGGGCTACCCAAATATTTTTCAACTATTGCGATGCAGCATATCCCGGAAATATATTTTTCGCACAACTTTTCCAGGAATACCTGATGGCTCTTGCCACGAAAACATCGCAAGCCGACCAACTGCTTAGCCTGCTCGACCAATCGGGCGCGGAGTGCAAAACCCTGCCCAAACTGGTACTTTTGCTCAACAAAAATGCGGGCAACAAAACCGAATGGCTGCAATCGGCCAGGCAGTTTTACCCCGAAAGCAAGGGGGTTGCAAGGCAGCTTTTGGAATATTATTTTGAAAACGACAAAGGCGAATTTCTGCGCATCGCCACCGAATTATTTGAAAACGACAAGCGGCACTGGGCGCAGCAACTCAAAGATTTTGTTTCGGCAGAACTCGATAAACCCCTATTTATAAAAGTGTTTTACCAGCTAACGGTAGATGAAAAGGAAATAGATCATTTCCTTAAAATTCAAAAACTCCTCTACCCTGAAACTATTCAAAAACTGCTGGATGATATTGATCGTGACAAAGCGTTTAAGGTGCAGGTACTGGCAGCGGAAGAACGCTACGAAGAAATAAAAACCATCGTTGAGTTCAACCCCGGCGACTGGCACTATGTTGAGCTGATAAGCCCCATTTTGGAAATTTACCCCGAGTTTTGTTTTAAGCATATAAAACAGAAGGCCGAACTTACCCTTAAAAACGAGCGGGACCGCCACACTTACCAGCGCATAGTAGAATGGTTAAAACTGGCCGACCGCATCCCCGGCTTCAAAGCCGAAAACCGACTTTTTGCCAAAGAGCTTTACAACTATAAACCCAACTTGCCGGCGTTGAAGGATGAGATGCGGAAGGGGGGATTGGCGTGATGATTTTTCTGGAAATTATCTCTGGCTAAACAGGTAATTTATTGAGATTTCTATTGGAAAGAAATAATCGGATTTTAAGGAAAATGACGTGGAATAATTATTTAATATGTTAATGTCCCATCACCAGTGTTTCATTCCTTGAATCAATAAACACAGAAGATAAAATAGAATCTGAAAATAAATAAATTAGAAAATGAAAACAATAGTAGTAACACCGAAAACTGAAAATGACTTTGAATTCCTAACCGCGCTACTCCATAAACTAAAATATGAAACTAAGGTTTTGTATGATGAACAAAAGGAAGATATGGGTTTGTTAAAGGCAATGCTCAATAAAAAAAAAGGTGAATATGTTTCTGAAGACAAAATAATGAAAGCACTTGGGCAGAGATGAAAGCATTATGGTTCATTCATTAAGGATAAAAATATACCAGCTAACGTTGGATGAAAAGAAAACAGGTCATTTTCTCAAAATCCAAAAACTCCTTAAAAGTGAGCGCGGCCGCCACAGCTACCAGCGCATCGTAGAATGGCTAAAGCTGGCCGACCGCATCCCCGGCTTCAAAGCCGAAAACCGACTTTTCGCCCGGGAGCTTTACCAGCACAAACCCAATCTGCCTGCGTTAAAGGATGAGTTGAGGAAGGGGGGATTGGTGTGAGGGGGAAGGAAATAGGTGAAAGATTTTTTTTAACTTTACACCATTAAAAAATTGATAAATTTCGAATAGAAAAATGAAATTACTTTAACTAAAAATTAAGCATGAGGATACATATCAAAACCACACCGTCAAAACAAACCTTAGATTTTAATCACCTGCATTTGCTTACCGGCACGATACATAAATGGTTTGGCGAAAACAATTTCCACGATGACATTTCATTGTACTCTTTCTCGCATTTAATGGGTGCGAAAGCCGAAAATGGGGGGCTGAATTTTGCTCATGGAGCAAATTTCTTTATCAGTTGCTGGGATAATGACTTAGCCAAACTCTTGGTAAAAGGAATTCAGGATGATCCTGAAATGTTTTTTGGATTGAAAGCCAAAGAACTCTTACTTCAGGAAAACCCTGATTTATCCGGAAAAACATATTTTCAGGTAGGAAGCCCGGTTTTTATCCAGCGAAACCGTGATAACGGCAAGAAGAGATTCTATTATTTTAATGATGATGAAGCACCTCGATTAATGCAAGAAACCTTGCTCACGAAAATGACAAAGGCCGGGCTGCCGCCAGATGAAACATTAAAAATACGTTTCGACCAAGACTACCACCGGAAAAACACAAAAAAAATCAACTACAAACATGGCAATGAAATCATCGAAATCCGCGCCAACTGGTGTCCGCTAATAATCGAAGGCAAGCCCGAAACAAAGCAGTTTGCCTGGAATGTAGGAATTGGAAATTCAACAGGAATAGGCTTTGGAGCTATTAAATAAAAAGATATGGAAAATATATTTGTAGTAAAATACACAGGCCCTTTTGGGTTTATTAAACCCTGGACGGCTGTAAGAGATGAAGAGGTTTATAGTCAGCAGTTTTTAACTCCATCAATAATAGGTGGCATTGAGCGAAAAATATTTCCTGAATTGCTTGAAAGGGAATGGGGAATATACAAGATTAAGGGACACCGACTGACGTACACACAAATTTCGCAACAGCAGGAACAAACGCAAGCTCGCGGCTGGAATGAAAAAGGTAGGGGAGTCAATAAGGAATATTCAAGGCCTTACGCAATTTTGAAGCGCGGAGTATTGGTTAATCCAACTTTGTTTTTGGCTTTTGAAACACCAGAGGATGCAAAAGTAGCTTCTGAGCAACATGTGTGTTTGGCTCGAAACGAAGATATTTTATATCCGGATCCTGATATTATCGAGCTTACTCAAGAAGAGTTTGATGAAAACGAAGAACTATTCAGTGGTTTTGAATTGATTTTTGAAGAAGGTGATAATTCATTTTTGGTCGGCTACAATCGCATGAATAGCAACGAACCTATGTATGGCAGGCTAAAAGTTGTTGGGACACCAGTGAAAATTAATTACTAAAAAAAATAGCTATGTCGCAATCATTATCAAAGCTTTACATCCATATCGTTTTTCACATAAAAAATGATTCTGTTGCAATTCGATCTTCCGAAGAGCAAAGATTGTACGCCTATATGGGCAGTGTTTTGAAAACAAACCATTCGATTCCAATAGCGATAAATGGTACACATGATCATGTTCACATCTTATGTGTTATGTCAAAGAATATTGCATTGGCTAAATTGCTTGAAGAGATCAAAAGACATAGCAGCAGATGGATTAAAACACTTGATGGGTATTACCAACAATTTGCATGGCAGGGTGGATATGGTGGTTTTTCGGTTAGCCCATCATTGCATGATAAAACTAAGCGATACATTGAGAACCAGAAAGAACATCACAAAAAAATGACATTTCAGGAAGAGTATCTGATGTTTTTAAAAGAATATGGAATTGATTACGATGAAAATTATTTGTGGAATGATTGAGTTGCCCTTTCAGGGCGATGTTCATCGGTTTGCAGTAAACCCAGGGTGATACCCTGGGTTGAAATAATCCGGGCTTTCAGCCCGAGAAAAATCGAATAACACGCTACAAGAGATGCAGGCCATGCAACCTGACTTTCGGTTTTCAGCCTGATAAAAATCGAATAACATGATGAACATTTTCCAACAAATTAAGTGGCCTGAAAGGCCAAATCAATTCAGCCTAATGGCAACACCATCGAGATAAATATGAAACTGGGTTTTTGTAGAAAACAATGAAAATAGAGCTCTAAATAGTGCGGCCTGAAAGGCCAAATCAATTCAGCCCAATGGCAAGGCCTTGGGATCAAAACAAACAGATAATATTTGCGGGCTGAAAGCCCAGATAAATAAGAAAAAATGAATCTACCGTGCGAACATATCAAAGCCAAAGGGAAGCCAGATTTTACACCTTTGTATTCTCATTTGCAGCATGTAGCTTTGGCTGCTGAAAAAGTTGCCGATGCTCTGGGATTTGATAAAAGCATTGCCAGGCAGGGAGCAATTTTGCATGACATCGGAAAAGCAAGCCCAATTTTTCAAATGCGTTTGAAGCCTGATTATCGCCGAAAAGAAAGTGATAAAACATTCAGGCACGAATTGGCTTCCTTGTTTTTCCTCTCAATCTTCGATGAAAATATCCATCTGCAATTAATCGAAATGATAGTATCCCATCACAAATCTGTTGAAAAGGATCCTCGCCTCAAAGGCATCCTGGATTTGGAAGATAACGTTGACGATGTTTTTGCAATCCACAGTATCGATTGGGAAACCTGGTCGAAAGATGCTTTTAAAATTTTGGAAACATTTGGAATTGAAACGCATGATATTTCTCTGAAGGAGGCGGAGAAGAATTACTACAAAGCGGTTGATTATGCTGACAAGAATATAACAACACAAGGCTATTCTGAATGGAAAGGTTTGTTAATGGCTGCCGATCACTTTGCTTCTGCCATGCTTAACGAAACCGAAATCCAGTTGAAGAAACTTTTCAAGACTCCAAATCTAAGTTTCTTCGAACGGAAGCATGAGTTATATCCGCTTTCTACAATGGATGCAAGTTCTGATAAAAAGCACACGCTCGTTGTGGCAAGTACCAGTGCAGGGAAAACCGACTTTTTATTCAGACGTTGTAAAAGGAGAGTTTTCTACACTTTACCCTTTCAGGCATCTATCAATGCAATGTACCAGCGCGTTGCCCATGATTTAAAACCAAGCAATCCCGATTTGGACATTCGTGTATTGCATTCCGCTTCGCGTGTTCTCATTAAAAACGGGCAAACTGAAGAAAAAGCTCTTCAGGGATTAGTAGGTTCATCCATCAAAATATTAACGCCACATCAAATTGCAGCCATAATATTTGGAACCCGTGCTTTTGAAGCCACCATTCTCGACCTAAAAGGTAACGATGTGATACTTGATGAAATTCATACCTACACTGAAATATCGCGTGCCATTGTAATTAAGATGGTGGAAGTTTTACAACGTTTAGATTGCCGTTTACATATCGGGACTGCTACGATGCCCACAGATTTGTACAATAAAATTTTGGATATTCTCGGCAAAGAAAATGTTTATGAGGTGAGTTTGGCACCATCTGAAATGGACAAATTCGATAGGCATACAGTGCACAAACTGAATAGCTGGGATGATGCTGACGAAATTGTTTGCAATGCAGTTGATGATGATAAAAAGGCATTGGTGGTTTGCAATCGTGTAAAATCCGCACAGGAGCATTACGAGCATTTCAAGAATGAGTTCCCTAATATTCCGATATTGTTGCTTCATAGCCGATTCAAAAGAGGCGACCGAAATCAGAAGGAGAAAAAGTTACTTGGATTGGATGAAAAAGGATTTAGCATCGGCGAATTCAACACAAGCGAAAAAGCCTGTATTGTTGTGGCAACACAAGTAGTTGAAGTTAGTCTGGATATAAGTTTCGACATTATGATTACAGAAACTGCTCCTCTGGATTCTTTGATTCAACGATTTGGACGTGTTAACCGAAAACGGACTTTTGACACCATTGGAAAGTTCAAACCGGTTTATTTAATCCCGCCTCCCGATGGTAAAAAAGAAGCACTTCCTTATGATCAAGACATATTAAAAGCAAGTTTTGATGAATTACGCGATAATGAAATACTGCATGAAAGAGATTTACAGGAAAAAATAGATGCCGTATTTCCGGAAGTGGATGTGATGGATATTGAAACACATTCCATTTTTAAAAAGGACGGAAGCATGGTCATTGATTTTCTTACGCACCGTCCAAAATCCTATTTGCTCGAACTACTCGAAATTGACAGCGTAAGTTGCATTAGCGATGAAGACATCGAAAAATATGAAAACGCATCCTTTGAAGAGCGAATGCTTATGGAAATCCCGGCGAGATATTGGTCAGTTCATAAATTTCCACAATGCCAATATGGGAACAAACCATTTATTGTCCCCCAACATGCTTATGATTATGAAAGCGGGTTTGACATTGATAAAGCCAAACAGAAATTTAATCCAATAGATAACTTTTTATAAAAACTATAGCCTATGATAACAGTAAACATCGGGCGGACATTTTTGAAAGCCTACAATCGGAAATATGAAAAGGAGCTTACCGCCAAAGAGTTTTTTGAACAGGAGTATTTTGAGTTGTTTTTTAATCATCCAAAATACCTGCAATGGCCAACCAACTCTCCTTTTGTACAAATGAAGAAAGGTCAAAAACCTGAACTTTTAAATTTGGGAGAACGCAAAGAGAAATTAGAAAACCTACATTCAAAAATCGCTGCAGGAGACAAAGATGCAAGCATAGCCATAGGGTTTCCGGCATCAGAAATAAAAGAATTTGCAACAACTTCGGGTTTGATATCAGATTTGGAACTGAGTTTTGACCATGAAGATATTTATCTGTCATGGATAGGAAGTGGCTTAAGTGTTGGCATAGCCGGTGGCTTATCCATTTTATTCGACCAACACGATGTTTTGCTTCAAACATACGAAGGTTGGAAAGTTTACCGCCAATTTCTAAATGACCCTGTTTTGGTAAAGCTGGCTGGTAACAAAATTACAAGTTGGAACGGCCAATGGTTAAGTTATGTTTTTAGCAAGGATTTTCGCGAAAATTTTGATTTTGCCTCGCTTGAGAATCTGGGTTTTTTCAAAATGGACAAAACAGATATGGTAATTGAAACGGTGAAATGGAGCAGGTTGTTCTTTAATTTATCACGCCATTTCTCTGACCGAACACACACAGGCTATATTTTTAGTCTCGGACAAACAAACAAAACCTTGGGTTTTTATCCCTTCAAGTTTCAGCAAGCAAGAAGGATTATTGAGTTCTACAAAAAGCTCTTTGGTGAAAATGCAGCCATGAAAGATGCTGGTTATTACGAAAACATGTATGGTATCCATATTAAAAGAGCCTGCGAATTGGGTGCTATTGGTATTCAAGCATTGGAGCCTGAAGGCCTGCGCAAATATTTTGATAGGGACAAAATGCCCAATCTGAACAAATCAAAGGTTGCTCGAAAAAATGGACAAACAGATGAAGAATTTGATTCTGTTCTTCAAGAAGCCGAAAAGAAAGATTACGAAAATAAAATTATTCCATTCAGAATTTATAAAACTTGGTTATTAGCTATGATTACAAAAAACAAAGAAGAATCGTTAGAATATACCAATGAAGTAGCTAAGGCACTTCACGTGTATAGAGCAGGTACAACAAAAACAGACCGAAAGAATTTTATCGCTTCGGAACTTTTGGGAGCCAAGTCAAAAAAAGCATTTATCGGTGCATTAGCAATAGTTATAAAAGATGTTGATGAAGATTCGTTAGAATCCTTCAAAAAACTAAGAGATAGAGTACACATGATGTCGGCAGAAGACTTTGGCTATTTTGTAGTATTACTAAAATTTGATTACGCGTACGAAGAAAGAAATTCATAAACCTAATAAACGTATTATTATGAGTACAATTTATATCAGAACATTAAAAAGAGCAGAACATACTGTATTTTGTGTAGCCGATGGGCAGAAATATTATTATGATCCACAATTCAATAGGAGAGTACCATACTCAAGTGGACAACAAGTGAAACGTTCAATGATTGATTCACTTACCAAAGTTTTAAATGAAGTTCCTTCCCCCACAACTTTTGTCTTTTCAAAAAATACGAAAGGAGAATTAAAAGAAGATGAAGTATATGCAACTTGCAACCCATCTTATGCAGATCAACTATTTGGAGGTTGGATGAAGGCTGAAAAAGGTGGAAAAGGCAGAACCATTAAAAGAAGAAGCCCACTTTCCATTTCTTCAATGAGAGGACTACATCCTTTACTTGCAGGAATTGATAGCGAAAACGTTTCATTCGATAGAAGTGACAGGCCTAACAACGAGGTTATTGTACGCGATGAAAAAAGTAACATTTTAGATGAAGAACAAATTGCTGCTTTACTCGAAGGAAAGGACAGAAGTTTAAGTCGTAAATGGATTCCAAATAACTCAAGGGCTATTGGTCTTTTCGTACAAGACATCGCCATCGACCTTCGTCGCCTATTTTGTGTACTATTGAATAAACTTGAACCTGAAATAACAGACGAAACAGAAGCAAAACTTCGTGATGCAGGATGGGCAGAAACAACTACTGTTTTTGGAACTTGTTTGCTTGCTCCCCTGGAAATGAGAGAGAAACTAATTCCCGCTCTTGCTAATGCAATTATCAATTGGAGCATCACCTCAAATCAGTCCCGCACTTTTAGTCTAATGGAAACACTGGCTGTTTCAATTAGCGGTAATGCTAATAGAATTGCAGGTAGTATTCGTGCCAAACTAAAAGAGGAAGAGGAAAATAGGGCAGAGCCCATTATTGAGGAAGATATGGCTGGTGTTGATTCCTTCGTAACACTTTCCGCTGGCGGCTATATCAGGACTAAAAAGGAAAGTGTAGATGCCCTCGATAAAGCCGAAGAAAAATTAATTGAATTAATGAAAGCTTTTGATTATGAAAATCAACTTCAAAAAGTTGATTAGTTCAAATTAAATCCTGACAGCCTTTAAAAAACTGTCAGGATTTACAATTAGTTATTCGATTCTCCTTGACAAGTACTGCAAAAAATGTAAGCTGTTTTGTCAAAGATGTGATTTTCATCGATGTGTAATCACAATCTTGTTTATATTTATGGAATTCAAATTTTTAGGCATATTTAAATCATGACCTTTTGCAGGGGTAAATTGGAGTATTTGTCATATTTGCTTGCGCAAAAGGTAACAACAAAAATACAAACCATAAAAACTTTTGCATTAGCATAAGAAAGTATTGATAAAAAACCTAAAAATGTAATTGTTTTAAATTTGAAAATATTTTAATTGAATAATTGATGTATCATCCTAAATGTTGGCCTTGCAATGGCTTGTTGTTATAATGTTTCGTGGTAATGTAAAGGTGATAATCAATACTTTTATTACCACAAAACATTATTTGTTAATTTTGCGTTTTGATTGCTTGCCTTCAAATAAATATCAGAAATAATGTTCACAAGATGGATAACAATCTTATGGTTCTCGTAAAGACGATTAAAAAGCATTTGGATGAAAATCAAATTGATATTTTCAGGGTCGATGAACTGAAAAGCACCTTTCCTGAATCTGATGGTTGGCAGTTTAAAAATGCAGTAAAAAAAATTATTGACCTTGAATATACTGAAATAGAGAGGGGTAAATACTGCCGGAATACCTTTAGAAACGAATATGTAATCGGGAATTTCTTAACATCTGATGCAGTTGTTGCCTATTGGTCGGCATTAAATGTACATGGTTTAACGGAGCAGTTTCCTAACAAAGTTTTCCTTCAAACAACTAAAAAGAAACAAAACAAAGAAATCTTTGGAGTAAATTACCATTTTGTGAAAGTGCGCCCGAATAAAATGGCCGGGATAATAAAAACTGGCATGGGTACAAATCAGTTCAGGATTACGGATGTTGAAAAAACCATTGTTGATTGTTTCGACTTGCCGAATTATTCTGGTGGCTATATGGAACTAATCCGGGCTTTCAATAGAGCAAAATTAAATTCTGCCAAAATGATCACCTATGCTGAATTGGTTAACAATAGGGCTGCTATTAAACGAATGGGCTACCTGGCTGAAATATTAAACAAAACAGGCTTTAAGCAATTTGTTGCCTATGCAAAAAAGCAAAAGAGTAAAAATTATGACCTGTTTGATATTTATGGCGATAGGGTGGGGAAATTTAATGTAGAATGGCGCTTGATCCTCAACATTGATGAAAACGATTTAGTGGATATTGCAAATAGCATTTATTAATTATGATAAAACAAGCTGAAATCCAAAAGTACTCGGAGCTATACCAAATCACTAAAAACCAAATTGACAAAGATTGGGTTTTGAGTTATCTGCTCTATGCTATTTTTTCGATACCAGAACTGCAAGAAAAAATGATTTTTAAAGGTGGTACCTGCCTGAAAAAATGTTACTTCCCTGATTATCGTTTTTCAGAGGACTTAGACTTTACCTTGCTTGACAATAAATTCGTATTCACTCCACAAATTGTAAATAAAATCACGGCCACCGCATCAGAGCTTTCCTTTCACGAAGATTTTAACAGGGGTATTTTATTCAAATTGAAACAAATTGTGGCAACAAAATCAAATGACGAGGAGCAAGGATTCAAAGTTTACATTCATTATTGGGGGGCAGACCACAGGAAAAATGATTTCCCTTCGGATAAACAAGCAAGTTGGCATCATACTATAAAACTTGACATCAATCATACGGAAGAAATAATTTTCCCTATTCAGAATAAATGCATAATGCATAATTTTTCAGATCGTGAAAAATTTGATACTGCAAAAGTTAGATGTTATTCAATTGAAGAGGTTTTGTCGGAAAAACTACGCTCGCTGATACAGCGAAAATACATAAGCCCAAGAGATTGTTATGATATTTGGTTTTTAAAAAACAATTGTCCGAATTTGAATTGGCAAGAAATAAAAGAAGCCTTTCTTGAAAAGGCGGATGCTAAAAATATTAGATTCGGAAATGCAGAACAATTATTGGATTCCCGGAAAGAAAAAATCCTAAAACAACATTGGGACACACAACTTGTAAATCAATTTCCATCTGGGAAATTACCGGAATACCTTAAGGTTTTTACTGAATTAAAGCAATTTTTTGCAAATCTGTTCAAAAATTAAAACCTGGAAAAAGCAGAAAAGGACATCATTTTATAAAATTAGCATAACGAATAAAAAAATTCCACCATGCAAAAATACCTCACCCAACTCATCGCCGACATGCGGCAGGCCGCCAAAAACCTGCCCACAAAACCTTATTACGACATCCCGCCCGAAGCCGAAGGTATTGAATATGTGGTTGAATGGGAAAATGCCGAAAGCAAGCCTATGCAGGAATGGTTCGGGATTGGAAGGGAAAATTTCCCACCACCCGAAAAACTCACCACCAAACAACTAATGCTGGTGGTGGACGAAATGCTGAGGCTCTGGGACGCGTATAATTTTTGGCCCGACCTGCCCGAAGGCTTGCCTGTGGATATTGCCTACAAGGTGCTTGTGGATTTTTTGGACAAACCGGTAGCGTGGGTAAGCGAAGGTGGTTCGCTTATCAACCTCTGCGATGCTGACCCTGAACATTGTCCGTTTCCCGAAGAATTTTGCCAATGTAAAGATTTCGAGGATGAGATGGCTGATTTTGATTTTCGCCACGATAATGCAGGTGAAATTGCAATGCTGGACAAGGAGATAAAAGCCATTGAAGCAAAAACTTTGGATGAATTTTCACCACGAAAAAAGATGGAGCGTTATGTTGAGCAGCTCCTCAGCGACATGGAAGCTGCCGCCAAAACGTTTACACAACCGGAAATAATCCCCGCAACCCCTGAGATGAGGGGGGTAGAAGATACCCGGCAGTTGATCGAAAATCCTTTTGTAACACCAGAGGAGCTTACTGGGATTGAGTTTGCGCAATTTCCAGAGCATACCGACATGGATGGACTACAAACCCGCAAGGTGCTCAGGGCCATGCTTCGCTTGTTGGAATCTTGCTACCTGACAGTGTATTTACCGAAAGAAGCTCCGCATGAATTTAAATATGAAGCACTCCGCGAAAGTTGGGATGTTTCACAGGTAAAACATTTGCCACTGTCGGGCGATGAAATCGAGCTTTGTACTGGCGACCCCATGACCTGCCCCTTTGGCGAATTTTGTGATTGTGGTGATGAGCTGCCCGATGATGAGCCTGACAACCCACCGTTGAGCCCGTTTTCGGATGATGATGAATTGCCATTTTAAGCGGATTTAGAGATTCACCCAAAAATAAAGACAAGCAAAAATATTTTCTCACACAAATAATTAAATAACAATGACACAGGAAATCAGTACCAAAAACACCAAGAACCAAATCATGGCAGCTTACGAAGAATTGCTGGAAAAGGTTCAGGAACAAAAAAGCGAAGAACCCAAAAAGCTCCAGGAGGAGGCGCGTAAAAAAGAAGTGATTACCACTGCATCGCGTAACTCAAGCGAAGGCATCATCAATGGCATCGGCTCGCTTAAGCTTGGCGTGGCCAAAGAACTGGACAAGCTTAGCGAGCAACTTACTGCCGAATATAAAAAACTGGAGGACATCCAAAAAGCCATCACCCTGGAAAAGCAAAACCTCGAAGACTTGTACCAGCTCACCGCCAACGCCGATTCGCTGGCCGCCATGCTGATGGCGCAAAAGGAGGTGAAAGCACGCTTTGAAAGCGAAATGGCCGAAAAGAAAGCCGCATTGGAAGATGAATTAAAAAACAAAAAACTGAGCTTCGACGAAAAGCTGAGCGACGAAAAAGAAGCCCTCGAAACTACCATGAAACTGCAAAAAGAGCAGTGGAAAATTGAAAGCCAGAAATGGAACGAAGGGCAAAAGGAATTGAAAGAAAGCACCGACAAACAGCGCAAACGCGAAGAAGAAGAATACCTGTACAACCTGAAACTTACCCGCAAAAAGGAAACCGACATCTACGAAGAGAAAAAAGCAAAACTCGAAAAAGACCTTGCCGAAAAGAAAGCCGCTTTCGAAAAAGAGATGGCCGAACGTGAAGCCAACGTACTGGCCAACGAAACCGAACTTAAAGATTTGCGCACCAGGGCCGCCAACTTCCCAAAAGAACTCGATGCTGCCGTAACTAACACCAATAAAACCGTTAGCGAAATGCTGAAACGCGAGTTTAAGTTTGAAACAGAACTTAGCGCCAAACAAAACGAGGGCGAGCTAAAACTTAAAGATCAGACTATCGTAACACTACAATCAAAGATAAAAGATATAGAAACCTCGCTTAAAGAACTATCGGCTAAGGCCAGCACCGCCGAAGCCACCAGCAAAGACATCGCCATGAAAGCCATCGACAGCGCCCGCAAAGTACACATAATCGAAAAAAACAGGGACAAGCAGGATAATGACTGAAACGGCTGAAACATTTGAAACGGCTGAAACATTTGAAACGGCTGAAACATTTGAAACATCTGAAACAGGAGAAACATCTGAAACATTTGAAACGGCTGAAACAGGAGAAACATCTGAAACATTTGAAACATTTGAAACAGGAGAAACTTCTGAAACATCTGAAACAGTTGAAACATCTGAAACATCTGAAACATCTGAAACATCTGAAACATTTGAAACATCTGAAACAGGAGAAACATCTGAAACATTTGAAACATCTGAAACAGGAGAAACATCTGAAACTTTTGAAACTTTTGAAACAGGAGAAACTTCTGAAACATTTGAAACATTTGAAACATTTGAAACAGGAGAAACATCTGAAACATTTGAAACATTTGAAACATTTGAAACATCTGAAACAGGAGAAACTTCTGAAACATTTGAAACATTTGAAACATTTGAAACATTTGAAACATCTGAAACAGGAGAAACATCTGAAACTTTTGAAACTTTTGAAACAGGAGAAACTTCTGAAACATTTGAAACATTTGAAACTTCTGAAACAGGAGAAACGGCTGAAACGGCTGAAACATCTGAAACATTTGAAACATCACATTTCAAATTAACACCAGCCTCCGTTTTCCCTATTTTTGCTTTTTGTGTAACTTTTAAAAAATAATAGATGGATAGAAAAGATAAAAGTAAAAAGGTGCAGATGAATAGTCCGGAGGGCTTCATCAGGCTTAAGGCGCGTTCGCTACCTGTTGACGGGTGTTGGATCAATGAGGATTGGGAAGATACGGGATCGGTCTATACGATTGTTGCCCGAAGGCATCCGAACGGCAATATTACAGCAGGCATTTATTTTGTGGATTTGCTCTGCCTTGGCATAAAAAAAGTGCAAATTCTCTTTGATATTACTGCCGACAATTTTGAAGGTGTTATGAAGTTGGGGGGCGATACGCTTAACGTAGAGAAAGTCGAGTACGCGCTGGTGCATAATATTATTTATGACGGTTTAGACTATGCCAAAAAATTTGGTTTTGAACCTTGCAGTGAGTTCGAGATAGCCAGGCATATTCTTGAAGAGGATACTGCCAAACACCGAAAATACGACATAGAATGTGGTGTGGAGGGGAAGCCCATGTTTATACAAACCGAACTCGAGAGCGATGCTCAAGCCACACAGATTATGGCACAGCTCGAAAAAACAGTAGGGCCGGGCAACTTCTATCACAAGGATAATATGCCGGCGCTGAATGAGCTGGAAGAGTTAATTGCCGGCATGTTTGGTTCGGAGGGAGAGCCAGAAGATAGCATAGAGGTGGATAAGGAAGAAATTGAAAACTCCCTTACCTTTCAGTTTAAAATACAGATAAAAAATATCAGTAAGCCTCCGGTGTGGCGGCGGGTAACGGTACCTTCGTACTTCACTTTTGAACAGCTTCATTATATCATACGTGTCGTTTTTGGTTGGTCAGGTGCCCATTTATATAGTTTCTCACCCCGTGGCTACGGCTCTTCGCCCGAAATTACGTCCAGAAATGACTGGGATGTTTTTTCAAATACGAAATCCGCTGGTAGTCTTGACGCAGGCGAAACGCAGCTATCAGAATTTTTTGATGGGGAAGGACAGCGCATGATTTACATCTACGATTTTGGCGATGACTGGACGCATGTGATTACTCTGGAAAAGATCGTTCCGGAGATTACCCTTGTGGCTACCTGCCTTGCTGGCAAAGGAGCTTGTCCGCCCGAAGACTGTGGGGGTGCCTGGGGATACGAGGGGTTAAAAGGGATTTTGGCGGACAAGAACCATCCTGAATATGCCGAAATGGCTGAATGGCTTGGATTGAGGGACGATGAGCAGTGGGATGCCAATGATTTTGACCTGGAAGAGACACAATTTTTTTTGGCCAACATTTTACCTGACAATTGGGAATAGGTTTTTTTTTGACACAAGCTATTTTGAATATGTAAATCGACCAACTCACTCATGCGCATCACCGGAACACACTTCAACTATTTTTTGATTTGCCACCGAAAGCTGTGGTTGTTTGCCAATGGAATTAATATGGAGGCCAACTCGGATTTGGTTTACGAGGGCAAGTTGCTGCACGAAACTTCGTATCCGCGCCGCAGCGAAAAATACCAGGAGATAGCGATAGATGTGAATAAAAATCGACTTTTACGATCCCAAAAACAAGGTTGTTCACGAAATCAAGAAATCGGAAAAACACGAGGAAGCTCACCTGTGGCAGGTAAAATATTATCTGTACGTGTTGGAACAAAACGGGGTGCTGGGTGCCAGCGGTTTGCTCGAATACCCGCGCTTGCACAAAACTACCGAGGTTTTTCTAACCATCCCCGACAAGGAAACTATTGTGGAGATGCTGGCACAAATAAAATCGATTATCGAAAATTTGGATTGCCCGGCACGCGTACCCAAATCGAAATGCAAAAATTGCAGCTATTTCGACTTTTGCTGGAGCGGAGAAATGACAGAAACATCTGAAACATGAGAAACATTTGAAACATCTGAAACGTCTGAAACATCTCAGACATCTGAAACTTTTGAAACATGAGAAACATCTGAAACAGGTGAAACATCTGAAACTTTTGAAACTTTTGAAACTTTTGAAACAGGAGAAACATCTGAAACATTTGAAACATTTGAAACATCTGAAACTTTTGAAACAGGAGAAACATTTGAAACATTGCCATTTCACGCATTCTGCCGTTTCAGTCTTTCAGTCTTTCAGCCGTTTCAGTCTTTCAGCCGTTTCAGCCGTTTCAGTCTTTCAGCCGTTTCAGCCGTTTCAGTCTTTCAGCCGTTTCAGATGTTTCAGTCTTTCAGCCGTTTCAGCCATTTCAGATGTTTCAGTTTTTCAGCCGTTTCAGTCGTTTCAGTCTTTCAGCCGTTTCAGTCGTTTCAGTCTTTCAGCCGTTTCAGATGTTTCAGCCGTTTCAGTCTTTTCAGATGTTTCAGTCTTTCAGCCGTTTCAGTCGTTTCAGTCGTTTCAGCCGTTTCAGTCTTTCAGTCTTTCAGCCGTTTCAGTCTTTCAGCCGTTTCAGCCGTTTCAGTCTTTCAGCCGTTTCAGATGTTTCAGTCTTTCAGCCGTTTCAGCCGTTTCAGATGTTTCAGTCTTTCAGTCGTTTCAGTCTTTCAGCCGTTTCAGATGTTTCAGTCTTTCAGCCGTTTCAAGCCTTCATTCAAATAACATTTCAAACAATTAATATTTTAGATTATGGAAAACATGGAAAGTATCGACAAAATTCAATTCAGAGAAGATCTTAAATCCCGCACCAGGCAGTTTGTACTCAATATTATCACACTTATCGGGCAATTGCCCAAAAGAAAAGAAGCCTGGATAATTGGGGACCAATTAATGCGATCATCATCTTCGGTGGGAGCAAATTACAGGGCAGCTTGCCGTGGCCGATCTAAAAATGAGTTTTATGCCAAGATGTGTATCGTGGTTGAAGAAGCCGACGAAACCGAGTGGTGGCTCGACATCTTGATTGCATCAGGAATTATAGATACAGATTTTTCAAGAATGCTACATGCCGAAAGTTTGGAGATATTAAAAATAATGGCCACAATTCGTAAAAATATAAAATAACGTCTGAAACATGAGAAACTTCTGAAACATGAGAAACTTCTGAAACATCTGAAACGTCTGAAACATCTCAGACATCTGAAACTTTTGAAACATGAGAAACATCTGAAACTTTTGAAACAGGAGAAACTTCTGAAACATCTGAAACGTCTGAAACATCTCAGACATCTGAAACTTTTGAAACAGGAGAAACATCTGAAACATTTGAAACTTCTGAAACTTTTGAAACAGGAGAAACATTTGAAACATTGCCATTTCACGCATTCTGCCGTTTCAGCCGTTTCAGTCGTTTCAGCCGTTTCAGCCGTTTCATTCATTCAGTCTTTTCAGATGTTTCAGTCGTTTCAGCCGTTTCAGTCGTTTCAGCCGTTTCAGCCGTTTCAGTCTTTCAGCCGTTTCAGTCTTTCAACCGTTTCAGATGTTTCAGTCTTTCAGCCGTTTCAAATGTTTCAGTCTTTCAGCCGTTTCAGATGTTTCAGTCTTTCAACCGTTTCAGATGTTTCAGTCTTTTCAGTCTTTTCAGATGTTTCAGTCTTTCAGCCGTTTCTAATGTTTCAGTCTTTCAGCAGTTTCAAATGTTTCAGTCTTTCAGCCGTTTCACTCATTAAAACACCCCATCCATGTACATAATATTAGTTTACGATATAGGCGAAAAAAGGGTAGGCAAGATGCTTAAGCTCTGCCGGCGGTATTTAAACTGGATACAAAATTCGGTATTCGAAGGCGAGATAACGGAAGTTAGGCTATTGGAGTTAAAACACGAAGCCATGCAATTGATGGACGAAGAGACGGACAGCGTAATAATATTTAAGGCACGCCAGGAGCGATGGTTAGAAAAAGAGATTGTCGGGAAAGAGCTACAAAATTTGGACAATTTTCTTTGAATCAAGTTGTCGAAGGCCTTGTATTTGGGTTGGCCTGGGGCAACAACCAAGAGGTAAAAAAAAACATTGTTCTTTGACATCCTGGAAATAAGCTTTTTACGGGATATTGTCGATCTACTGGCAAAAATTCGTTTTAGTCGATCGACAATATTTCAAATAAAAAACACGATATTTGCCACGGTTAACTACTTGAAAGTTAATCTATTTTTTTTGGTCGTTGCACGGCTTTTAATCGCACCATTTTGGAATTGAAACAGCACATATATCCCGTTGTCAACCGCAACTACATCACCTTTTAATCGCACCATTTTGGAATTGAAACACAGTATCCGGGGATTTGATTTGTTTTCAAGTTCTCTTTTAATCGCACCATTTTGGAATTGAAACAATTTAAGTTATCCGATTACCATCGGGGCATCAACCTTTTAATCGCACCATTTTGGAATTGAAACAGGTGTCGCTCAAAAGCTCCCCGGATGCGTTGATTAGCCTTTTAATCGCACCATTTTGGAATTGAAACAGGCAAATATATCCTTTGCCTACTACTTCTGTAACCACTTTTAATCGCACCATTTTGGAATTGAAACAAACTGCGGAGCTAATCGCTGTCGCTTGTGCAGTACTTTTAATCGCACCATTTTGGAATTGAAACCAAGGCACCGACATACAAAAGCTCGTGCGCAGCAGCCCTTTTAATCGCACCATTTTGGAATTGAAACCCATGTCCTTTACAAGGCCAATGGCTTGCAATTCGGCTTTTAATCGCACCATTTTGGAATTGAAACTGCTCACATAAAATTCCAGTCCGGAGCGGATCCTCGACTTTTAATCGCACCATTTTGGAATTGAAACTAAGCAGGGGCAGTGGTTTGTTAATGCACAAGGCTTCTTTTAATCGCACCATTTTGGAATTGAAACGACACTGGTCCGCACCCTTCAAAAATGCAGGTTATCTTTTAATCGCACCATTTTGGAATTGAAACCTTTTAAAACAAATTTACAGCGCTTCCGATATCGGCAACTTTTAATCGCACCATTTTGGAATTGAAACGGATGAGCATTGTGTTAATCTTCCCCTCGTATCCGTCCTTTTAATCGCACCATTTTGGAATTGAAACGCAAGTAAAACACTCTTCTTTTTTATGGGGCAATTCACTTTTAATCGCACCATTTTGGAATTGAAACATTTTAAAACTGGACTTACTTACATTAACATTTCCGCCTTTTAATCGCACCATTTTGGAATTGAAACACGCAATCAATCTTCTGTCGATAACACGGAATATTTCTTTTAATCGCACCATTTTGGAATTGAAACTTGCGTGCGTTGATGGCGCGGTGGCTATTTGCAAAACTTTTAATCGCACCATTTTGGAATTGAAACACCAGCCCGGGACGGGTAGCCGCTTTTTGCG
>Ga0208900_1000439_pt1 | contig 26146 bp, 19 predicted proteins | sample AntAceMetag02UKK_FD_184763 | JGI IMG/M metagenome (GOLD analysis project Ga0208900, IMG submission 184763) | Saline lake microbial communities from Ace Lake, Antarctica - Antarctic Ace Lake Metagenome 02UKK (SPAdes) (version 2) | ecosystem: Environmental > Aquatic > Non-marine Saline and... | reverse complement strand
CCTCTCTTTTTAAACACGAGAGAATCAAAACCACCGACGCCAAAGCCAAAGAACTCCGAAAACTTGCCGATAAGATGATCACATTGGCCAAACGGGGGGATCTTCATGCCAGACGTCAGGCCTTTTCCGTTATCAGAGAAAAGGATGTGGTACATCAGCTATTCAATGATGCTGCAGACAAGTTTAGCAGCCGTCAGGGCGGGTATACCCGGATTATTAAACTGGGGCCCAGAACCGGTGATGCCGCTCCCATGGCCATGATTGAATTGATCCTTGATTGAATTGATCATAAATAATTAAACAATTACTCTGCCAGATCATGGGATCATGAATAAAAACAGTGAAATATTAAACTGATTGATGCTCTGATACTTTGCAGGGGGTATTGTTAAGCTTCATAAAAAAACCGATTATCGGGGAAACCCGGTAATCGGTTTTTTTATAAGCGCCATGGGCGGATCTTATTCTGACCCCGGCCTGCCGGACACAACGAATATTGGGTCGTAGACGCGGAGCCAAATGGTATTATGCCGCCCCCCCCCGACGGGTAATGGGCCCGGCCCGGAACCGTTAGACGGCCCAATTGGCCGGTTCCTATTACCCATCGGGGGGGGGCTCTGCTGAGGTTGCCCGGAAGTTTTATTTTCTAATCACTGCCACGGGCAGTCCATATTCTGGCCTCGGCCTGCCCGTGGCAGTTTATATGAAAATGAAGTGTCCAAGTAGCCTCAGCAGAGCCCCCGGGGAGGGGTAATGGAACAGACCCATTGGGCTGTCTAACAGTTCCGGGTCGCTTCCATTACCCCTCCCCGGGGGCGGCATACAGCTATTTGGCTCCGCGTCTACGACCCTATATTCGTTGTGTCCGCTAGGGCATGGGTGTTTATATGAAAGTCTCAGCAACGTGCTAAAATTAAAGGACTTTCGTTTTTCGTTGTGGCTGGCCTTACAGCCATGTATGAGCCTGTTGATTAAGTCACTTTTTGCAAAATGAGCATACAACATCTTGATGTTGGATGATTTATTATTCAGCATATTGTATCTATAATCCAGAGGTTTGTACTAAATCAACAGGGTCATGTATGTTATATGAGTAAAGTTATTTCCTTATATCTTATCCCCCGATGGTGAACATCTGGGAGTTGATTTTTTCAGGTACCGTTCCCCCCAGTGAATGCTGCAGGGGTTTGTTGGCAATAGTTTCCAGGATCAGGGATTTTATATCTTCACGGGTGCCGCCATTTCTCACAACCGAAAGGATATCCGTTTCGTAGTTGTGCAAAAGGCAGGGACGAAGCATTCCTGTTGAGGTCAGCCTCAGTCGATTGCATTGATGGCAAAAGTGGGAACTCACCGGAGAGATAAACCCGATTTCACCCAGGGCATGTTTGGCGGTGAAACGCCGGGCCGGTCCGTCATGTTTATCTTTTTCCATGGGGCTGAGCTGCCCCAGGGCCGCTTCCACCCGGGCGGATATTTCTGGGATCAGCATTTGCTGATCCATGGTGACCCCTGAATTGCCCATGGGCATATATTCAATGAAGCGCACATGGAAAGGATGGGAAAGCACCAGGCGTGCCATTTTTTCAATGTCGTCTTCATTGATTCCCCTCAAGGGCACCATGTTCAGTTTGATGGGGGAGATTCCCCGATCATGGGCTGCCATAATACCCCGCCACACCTTTGCATGGTAATCTTTGCCGGTGATTTGTCTGAAAATATCCGGATTCAGGGTATCCAGACTGATGTTGAGACGCCGGACACCCGATGCGATGAGGGCATCCATGTGTTTTTCCAACAGAACTCCGTTGGTGGTGATGGCAATATCTTCAATGCCCGTGACATCGGACAGTTTTCGGATAAAATCAAACAGCCCTTTTCTCACCAAGGGTTCTCCGCCGGTGATGCGTATTTTGGTAATACCCAGTTCTGCCGCCGCTTCCACAATGGTGAGAAGTTCTTCATACCTTGCCACATCTTCATGGGTGACAAAGGGAAGGTCTTGTCTGGGAACACAATATCGACAGGCCAGATTACATCGATCCGTCACCGATATTCTCAGATAGTTGATGGTTCGATTATCCCTTGGGGCATCCCCGGGTGAGCGGGGAAGGGAGGACAGATAGGTCATGATCAGGACTCCTTTCTGGTGTAATACGCCACAATGACATCCACCAGTCCATCAATGGTATAGGTGTCAGCCACTATTTGAGGGGTAAGTCCCATAGAAATGGCTGTATCCTCGGTGATGGGGCCAATGCAGGCATGGATAACCTCTGAGAGCAATGGAACCCGGTCTTGTTCCGGGATCAGGGCCATGAAGTTTTTCACTGTGGAGGAACTGGTGAAGGTCACCATGTCAATGTCTCCATCCTTGAGCTGTTCCATGAGTTCATCCTTGGCATTGGATACCTGTTGGGTTTCATAGGCGGTGACTTCATGGACATCAGCACCCATGTTCCTCAATTCTTCGGGAAGAATAGTCCGGGCTTCCATGGCCCGGGGGAGCAGAATCTTTTTCCCGTCGATCCCCCGGTCTTTAAATGCTTCCACAACGGATTCAGCCCGGTAGGTTTCCGGGAGCACATCAGATATAATACCGAATTTTTCAAGTTCATCCCGGGTAACAGGGCCGATGCAGGCAAACTGATGATTTCCCAGGGCCCGCACATCCAGACCCTGGGCAAACAGGGTTTTAAAAAAGTATTTTACCCCATTGACGCTGGTGAAGATAATCCATTCATACCGATCAAGGGACTTAACCGCATCCACAAGGGGGGTATTGTCTTTGGGTGCCACCACCTTGATGGTGGGAATTTCCACACAATGTGCCCCCAGTTGACGAAGCTTGTCCACCAGTCCACTGGCCTGGATCCTGGCCCGTGTCACCACAATTTTTTTACCGAAAAGCGGTCTGTTTTCAAACCACTTCATATTTTCCCGCAGGGAGACCACCTCGCCCACCACAATGACGGCAGGGGGTTTTAATTGGGCCTCTTTTACCTTTTCAACGATATTTTCAAGGGTGCCGGTAACGGTCTCCTGCTGGGTGGTGGTACCCCATCTCACCAGGGCCACAGGGGTTTGGGGAGATTTCCCGTTTGCCGTCAGTTGTGTGACGATGTTTGGAAGGTTTTTAACCCCCATGAGAAAAACAAGGGTGCTGCCGCTTTTGGCAAAACAATCCCATTGAATGCTGGAGGTCTCTTTCAGGGGATCTTCATGGCCTGTGATCAGAGAAACAGACGAGGTGTAGTCCCTGTGGGTCAGGGGAATACCTGCATAGGCAGGTGCGGCAATGGCCGAGGTGACACCCGGCACCACCTCAAAGTCAATACTGCGTTTAATAAGGAATTCTGCCTCTTCTCCCCCCCGGCCAAAGATAAAGGGATCTCCCCCCTTAAGTCGTGCCACCACATGGCCCTCTTCACCCTTCTGGGCCAACAGTTCATTGATCTTGTCCTGGGTAAGGGTATGATTTCCCCCCTTTTTACCCACATAGATGATTTCTGCATCCTGTCTGGCATAGGCAAGAAGGGCCGGTGCTGCCAGATAGTCATATACGACCACATCCGCTGCCTTAATACATTGAGCTGCCTTCACCGTAATCAGCCCGGGATCACCGGGACCAGCACCAATGAGGTATATTTTTCCGTTTGTCTTGTCCATGTGATTTATAAATTCTCCAATATTTGAGCGGCACCTCGATCTAACAGTGTAGTGGCAAGCGATGTGCCGATCGCCTCTGCCGAGGCTCCAGAACCCTTTGACACCTCTTTAACCATTTGGATACCATCCTCCGATGCCACAAGCCCTGTGAGGGTGAGCTCCCCAGCTTCAAGGGTACCAAAACAGGCCACGGGGATGTGACAGCTCCCCTCCAGTTTTTGCAAGAATGCCCGTTCTGCCATCACAGTAATTCGGGTTTCCGGGTTGTCCAGTACGGCAAGGAAGGGTGCAATGTCAGTATCATTGTCCCTTGTTTCAATGCAAAGCGCTCCCTGTCCCACGGCTGGCAGCATGGTATCCGGTTCCAGGTACTGGGTGATTCGGTCTTTCATTCCCAAACGAATAATGCCAGCAGCCGCAAGGACAATGGCATCAAACTCACCCTTGTCAAGCTTGCCAAGGCGGGTTCCCAGATTGCCACGGATGGAGGCAATGTTAAGGTCTGGTCTTACATGTTTGATTTGGGAGGCACGTCTAAGGCTGCTGGTACCGATGGTGGCACCTGCTGGAAGCTCCATAAGGGATAGATTATTTCTTGAGACCAATACATCCCGGGGATCTTCTCTCACCGGTATGGCCCCAATGCACAAGCCCTGGGGCAGATCTCCTGGCATATCCTTCATGCTGTGGACGGCAATGTCAATGTCTTTGTCAAGAAGCGCTCGTTCAATTTCTTTTACAAAAAGCCCTTTGCCACCCACCATGGCCAGGGGACGATCCACAATTTTATCCCCGGTGGTTTTGATTTTGATGATCTGAACCTGGACAGTGGGGAATTTGGCTTCTATCTGTCCCTTTACCCAGTTGGCCTGCCACAGGGCCAGTTGGCTGCCCCGGGTTCCTATTTTAATTGTATTTTTCATAAAATTATCCGCTACAGGAAGCGCAGCTAGTGGCGGTGCAGCCGCTGCAGGATGATGTGGATGAAGAGGGAGAGGAAGTCGCATTGTCATTGCTTCCCCCGGCACCTTTGGTGACAAAACCACAGCAGGAGAGAAGTCGGGCCAGATCCTGGCTGCTACAGGCAGGACATGAGGGGACATCTGACCCCAAAACCAGCGTTTCAAAGGTGTTTTCGCACTGATTACATTTGTATTCATATATAGGCATTTTAATTTCCTGGATTTCAGGTTGGGGCTTGATCATAACATGGGTCTTTCTTAACGCATTTATGATAAGTTTCACCCCTGATTTATAAAAATAGGCAAGAAAATCCCTGAGTTTTTAGCTAAGGGAGGGGGGATTGACGTTGCCATAAAACCCTTAAGTTCACATCACAAGCTATCTAATATATAGCAAAATTGAAAAAATGCAAGATCGTTGAGGATCGTTTTTTTGGCATCCTTCAAAAGTAATTTATACTTTTTTAAAGGCATTCCTCATTTACAGAGGCTTTTTCCCAAAAGCCTGTAAAGTAGTTTTGGGGTGTTTTTTTTATTAGAAAATAAAACTTCCGGGCAACCTCAGCAGAGCCCCCCCCGATGGGTAATAGGAACCGGCCAATTGTGCCGTCTACGGTTCCGGCCGGGCCCATTGCCCGTCGGGGGGGGCGGCATAACACCATTTTCAATATTAGTTGTGTCCATAAGGGCATGGGTGTTTATATGAAAATCCTGTCAAACTTGACGGATTTTCATGCTTCGTTGTGGGCAGGCCGAGGCCAGAATAAGGTCTACCTGTGGCAGTTTTATATGAAAATGAAGTGTCCAAGTAGCCTCAGCAGAGCCCCCGGGGAGGGGTAATGGAACAGACCAATTGGGCTGTCTAACAGTTCCGGGTCGCTTCCATTACCCCTCCCCGGGGGCGGCATACAGCCATTTTTTATATTCGTTGTGTCCGTTAGGGCATGGGTGTTTATATGAAACAATAGAGAGTGGGTTATTGGGACAAGGCAAATCAACGGGGTAGACGGGTGGGAAAGGCGTTTCATGGGCATTGGGAATGGTTGAAAAGCAATTGTTCGGTCAGGTCGCACAGAATGTGGGCCAGCAGAATATGAGCCTCCTGTATCCGGGCAGTGACCGTTGAGGGGACACAAAAGGGAATGTCCGCAAGCTCTTTTAATTCTCCCCGGGCGCCTGAAAAACCAATGACGCTCAGCCCCTGGGCTTTTGCCGTTTTAACCGCCCGGATCACATTGGGAGAACTCCCGCTGGTGGTGATCCCCAGGGCCATGTCATGGGGCTGGCCCAGGGCCAGGATCTGTTTGTGAAAAATATCTTCAAAACTGTAATCGTTGCCAATGCTGGTGAGTACCGAGGTGTCTGTGGTCAGGGCCAGGGCTGGCAGGGGAGGGCGTTCCATCTGGAAGCGGTTGATGAATTCTGCGGCAATGTGCTGGGCATCTGCGGCACTTCCACCATTGCCGAATAAAAGCAGCTTTCCCCCGTTTTTGAAGGTGTTGGCCATGAGTCTGGCACATTGTTCCACCGCACCCACATGCCGGTTGATAAAATCGGTTTTCACCTGAACGCTCTCTTCAAGGGTGTCAAGGATGATCTTTCTCATGCAACTCCTTTTTTAAAACTAAAATATTTGTCCACGTGGTTGAATTCAATGGCCACCTTTTCGTAGCATTTTTTTTTCAGATGAATTTTTTCCAGCCGATGTCGAAACAGGGATATTTCAGGATCAAGGGCTATGCTCTGTTGGGCCAGGGCCAGAGCAATATCCATGTTGATGTTTTGAATTTCATAGACCCGTGCCAGGCCGGACATGCTCCAGGGATCCTGGGGGGTACATTTGATGGCCTTTGTGTAGGCGCTCACAGCCTGGGGATAATTTTTTTGTTGGAGACAGATATCTCCCATGAGCCCCTGGGGCAATCCTGCCTCTGGGAATATGTTTCCGGCTCTTTCCAGGTGATCCAGGGCCTTGTAAAAATTGTTTGCCTTGGTAAAAAGAATCCCTGCGGTGAGTTCAATTTCAAAAATGGTATTATCCAGCTTACTTGCCCGGGTGAGATACTCTCCCCCTTTGTCCAGATCATCCATCAGATTGCACACCAGCCCTGCATTATAAAGTGCCATGACATCCTCGGGCATGATTTCAAGGGCTTTTTCGAATTGGTCAAGGGCTGGGTTAAATCTGTTGAGGACACTGTTGCAGACCCCAAGACTGTTGAGCAGATTAAAGTCTTGGGGATCCAGTAACAACCCCAGGTGGTATTCTCGCAGAGCTTCCTCCAGCAGTCCCAGCCGATACCGGCGGTCACCGGAGATATTAAAGGTGATGGCATTGGACAAAATCAGGGCTCCGGGTTTATGAAATCCGGCATGATCCAGGGCCTTTACCCCATGATGAAATATATCCTGACGACTAAAATCCATCCATGGAAAATGGGATACCCCCATGGATATGGTTACATCAAGGGTGGTTTCAATCTGTTTTTTAATGGCCGAAGCCATCTGTGCCACCGGGGGGGGAGGGCATGGCCGGGGGAGGGCCATGGTCAGCACACTTGAGGTCAACCAGGCCATGATGCCACCCTTATCCGTGATGATCCGGGATATCTTTTGGGTGTAATCTGGCTGATCTTGGAAATGGGTCTCCCCCGTCCGGGGGTCGGTTAATGCCATGACAACACAGAGAAACCCCTCATCCAATTTCTGGCATTGATTCAGTTTTAGGGAAAAGGCCTCTGTCCTGTAGTTGCCCTGGATAAGCATGTCAGATAGATATTCCCGGGGAGGCGTGAGCCCCTTTTGCCAGGGACCGTTCTGGGAGCGTAGGATGGACAACTCCCTGGATGCCAGGAACTGCTCTGCAATATGGAGTCTATTTTGGGTTGTCATGGCTCTTCACTACATAAAATGGCTTTAAGGGCTGTGGCAATGACATCCTCCTCTCCTTTCTGGAGGGTTCGGGGATCCATGACAAAGCGTTCAGTGTCAATTCTGCCAATGATGGCCGGTGTGTGGTTGCGCATGGCCTTTTCTATGCGGGCTGCGGACATCCCCGGAGCGGTTATTGTGACACAGCGGCTGGGCAGGCGAATCTCAGGAAAGGCCCCCCCCCCGGTGCGGGAGGAGAGATCTGCCGCCACCACCCGGGCCGTTGATCCCAATGTGTTCTGTAAAAGGGTGATCATGCGGTTCGCCCGGCTTGCAATGGTGTCAAAGGGAAGGGTCAGCATTCTGAGTATGGGGATCTGGGCCAAGGCTTTTTTCTCGTCCCGGTAAAGGGTCAAGGTGGCCTCCAAAGCGGCCAGAGTCAGTTTGTCAATGCGCAGGGCCCGGGTCAGGGGATTGGACTTGATTTTTTCAAGGGTTTTACGATGTCCCACGATGATACCCGCCTGGGGGCCTCCCAGCAGTTTGTCCCCACTGAAGGTGACAATGTCTGCCCCTGAGGCCACGGCCTGGGCCACGGTGGGCTCTTTGGCAAGACCAAATGGAGACAGATCAATGAAAGAGCCACTGCCAAGGTCTTCCATGACGGGGATGTGATTTCTTTGTCCAATATCCACCAGATCCTTTAAGGGGACAGATGTGGTAAACCCCTGGATGCGGTAATTACTGGTATGCACCTTCATCAAAAGCCCGGTGCCTCCATGGATGGCATTTTCATAGTCCCTGGCATGGGTTCTGTTGGTGGTGCCCACCTCTTTGAGGATGCACCCGCTTTTGGTCATCACATCGGGGATTCTGAAGGAGCCCCCGATTTCCACCAATTCTCCCCGGGAGACAATTACCTCTGTGCCCCTTGCCAGGGTATCGAGACTGAGCAGAACTGCCCCGGCATTATTATTCACGGCTATGGCAGCTTGGGCCCCGGTGAGGTCACAGATGAGCTGTTCCACGGCATCATAACGAAGACCTCTTTTCCCCTTTTCAATGTTGAATTCCAGGTTGGAATACCCCCCGGCAATGGTGGTGATGTTTTCAAGAACGCTGGGGGCAAGCAGGGAGCGCCCCAGGTTGGTGTGGAGTACCACCCCCGTGGCATTGATCACCGGGCGCAATCGGGGGGCAATGATGCTGGCTGACAGGTTTGCAACCTTTGTCAGAATCTGATCTGGGTTGCAGTGGTCGATGTTATTGGAAACAATGGCATCCCTGGTTTGTTTGAGAACATTCCGAGTGGCGGTTTTAATGACGGATACGGGTACTTCCTGGAACCGTTCATCTTTCATGGCAAGTACCATGAGGTGATCCACCCCGGGAAGCTGTTTTAAAATATGATGTTTGTCTTTACTTACCATGATGCTCCGGTGTTGAAGGAATGAAATGTTGTTTCAATATTTTATATCTCAAATGCATCGTTTAAAAGCCGCAATCAGATGCATTAGCCCCTTTGCCATTTTTTCACTGATATGGTAGGAACTGGTCTTTATTGGTCAATTGGAAATCGGCCTTGGTCATCGTTTCGGCCATTTTGCTGGTTTATATAACGGGAATGTCCTGCCGGACACAACGAATATAGGGTCGTAGACGCGGAGCCAAATGGCTGTATGCCGCCCCCGGGGAGGGGTAATGGAAGCGACCCGGAACTGTTAGACAGCCCAATTGGTCTGCTCCATTACCCCTCCCCGGGGGCTCTGCTGAGGCTACTTGGACACTTCATTTTCATATAAAATTTTGGCATCCTTCATTTCCACTTTAAACTTGTTGAAACAACCCGCTGATGTTGTTGGAACATTCTCCTAAGAGTATAAAGTACTTTGGAGATGATATGAAGGATGCCAGATTTTTACGTTTTTTATCAGACATAACTAACATTAATTTTAAGTTTGTTTCAACCTTAAATTCAAGCAATTTTTCTGGAGGCACCATGAAAAATGGTACAGCGTATATTGTTTTCCCCCTTGATGTCCCCTCCCTTTCAGAGGCCAGATCCTATGTTAAAAAATTGGATGGGTCGGTGGGCATGTTCAAGGTGGGCTTGGAACTTTTTATTAAAGAAGGCCCTGCCGTGATTCAGATGATCCGGGAAACAAGCCATGCCGGCATTTTTCTGGATCTGAAACTCCATGACATTTCAGAAACCGTGGGGCGGGCCATGGAACAGGTGGCTCTGATGGGGGTGGATCTTGTGACGGTACACTGTGCCTCCACCCGGAAAATGCTTGAAAGGGCCGTGGCAGGAAGTCGGGGAAAAACCGGCGTGTTAGGGGTTACGCTGCTCACCGACAATGACAGTAAGGCCGTTGAATCGGCGGGTTATGAACAACAGTATGTTGAAGATCTTAACCGTCTGGTGTTAAAGCGGGCAGGAATGGCCCATGGGGCAGGGTGCCGGGGAGTTGTCTGCTCGGGCCATGAAGTGGCTGCTGTTAAAGCGCTTTTGGGAAAAGATTTTCTGGCCGTCACCCCGGGTATCCGTCCTGGGTGGTCCCTTCTTGATAATGATGATCAGGCCAGGGTCACCACCCCTGCCAAGGCTGTGCTGGCCGGGGCAGACCTTATTGTTGTGGGACGTCCCATCCGGACGGCAGCAGACCCCCGGGAGGCAGCCCTTTGTATTGGTGCCGAGATAGATGAGGCCCTGGGGCAGTCATAAAATTCGGCTGGGGCCAGACGTATTCCTGGAGCCTGGGTATGGGGGGTGGTCATACCAGGCTCCATAGGTTTCCAGCAATTCTAATTTTAACTTAAAATACAGGTAGGGAATGAACCATCCTGAAACTTAAAATTAGAATTGCCGATGTGTTTGACCTGGGAGACTATTCGTCAACCACCTGATCAAGGCCAAAGGCCGTGTGAAGAACCCGTACAGCCAGTTCTGCATATTTTTCTTCAATGACACAGGAAATTCTGATTTCCGAGGTGCTGATGAGTCGGATGTTGATGTTTTCCTTGGCAAGGGCTTTAAACATGGTGGCGGCAACCCCGGAGTTGCTCTTCATGCCAAGCCCGATGACAGAGACCTTGGCAATGTGAGCGGCGGTGAGCACCTCCTTGGCATTTACCTCTTTGGCGGCCTTTTCTGACAGCTCCACGGCTTTTTTAAAATCATCCTTGGTGACGGTGAAGGTCAGATCTGTTTCTCCATCAGACCGGGTGTTCTGGATGATCATATCCACCATTATCTCGGCCTCGGCCAGAAGTCCAAAGACCCGGGCGGAAATTCCCGGTTGATCCGGTACTTTTCTCAGGGTGATCCTGGCCTCATTTTTATCACAGGTGATGCCAGACACCACCACACTTTCCATGTCTGCACTTTCATTGACCACCATGGTTCCCTCCTCTTGATTGAATGACGACCTGACATGCACGGGTACATTGTACTTCATGGCAAATTCCACGGAACGGATCTGCAGCACCTTGGCACCGAGTACGGCCATTTCAAGCATCTCTTCATATGATATTCTGTTTATTTTTTTTGCTTTGCTACAGATTCTGGGATCTGTTGTGTAGACTCCGTCCACATCTGTGTATATTTCACACACATCTGCTTTGATGGCCGAGGCAATGGCAACGGCCGATGTGTCAGAACCGCCACGGCCCAGTGTGGTGATATCTCCTACCGTGTCCCGTCCCTGGAATCCGGCAACCACAACAATGTATCTCTGCTTCAGCAGCTCCTGTATGCGCCCTCCGTCAATATCCAGGATGCGGGCCTTACCTGAAGTCATATCCGTTAAAATACCCGCCTGGAAACCCAAAAGGGATTTGGCCTTGTGTCCCAGGTGGTTGAGCATCATGGCAAGTAACGCCGCTGTGGTTTGTTCCCCGGTGGACAAAAGAACGTCCAGTTCCCTTGCCGACGGTGTTTCTGCAGCCTCATGGGCCAGGGCAATAAGCTTGTCTGTGACCCCGGCCATGGCGGAAAGCACCACCACCACCTGGTCTCCCTGGTTGTGGGTGTTAATCACCCTGTCGGCAACATTTTTAATCCTTTCAATATCGGCAACCGAAGTCCCTCCGAATTTTTGTACCTTCAATGCCATAACAGCTCCTGATATGTTTGATTCTTCAACTTTATGACCTGAGCAGTGTGAAACGGGGCCAGACTTGTTTTAAAGTTGAGTTTGATTGTGACGGATTTTCATACTTAGTTATGGGCGGACCAAGGTCAGAATATGGTCCGCCCGTGGCGGTTATAATGAGAAATTTTTTAACAGATTTGTTCCGTCAAGTCCAGATGGTTTGATAATTATTTTGCGGTTAAAGGCCTTGTCCGTGGTGATGGTGATATCCAGATCAAATGCCACAAGGTGTGGGCCCAGAATGTCCGGCCACTCCACAACCATGGCCCCCTGGGAGGAGATGATGTCGTCAAATCCCAGATATTCCAGTTCATCAATGTCTCCCAGTCGGTAAAGGTCCATGTGAAACAGAGGAACCCGGCCGGGGTATTCATTGATAAGGGTGTAAGTGGGACTGGTGACATAATAGGTGTCTGGTACCCCAAGGCCCTTTGCCAGTCCCTGGACAAAGGTGGTTTTGCCTGCACCCAGATCCCCGTGCAAGGCGATTACCATGCGTGAGGAGATCAGGGTGCCAAGCTTTTCTCCCACGGCCTGGGTCTGGGTGTGGGAGGGACAATACAGTTCAAGGGTCATGATATTTCAGGTGTCCTGGCCATTGGCTTGGGTTAATTGTAAAAAAATGCCGGGCAGGGCCGTGATCAGGTCCGAGGCCTTAAATCCCCACGGTCCCTTTGTTTGTGCCAGAAAATCTCCGCAGGCCCCATGGAGAAAGGCTCCGGCCTGGGCAGCATCTGCGGGCTTCATTCCCTGGGCCGTCAACCCCGCTATAATGCCGGTGAGGACATCCCCCATTCCCCCGGAGGCCATGCCGGGATTACCTGTGGGGCAAAAAAAGGTGGTGCCATCGGGCAGAGCAGTGAGGGTTCCAGCCCCTTTAAGTACAAGAATCACCTTGTATGTTGCGGCAAATTGTCTGGCAATCCCCAGTCTATCTGCCTGGATTTCCCGGGTTGACAATCCGGTGAGCCGGGCCATTTCCCCAGGATGGGGGGTGAGTATGGTGGGGGCCTTTCGTTGTTTTAAAAGGGATGGGTCATGGGCAATACAGTTAAGGCCGTCGGCATCCAGAATCAGGGGAAGGTTGCTCTCTTTAACCAGAGCCGTCACAAGTTTTTGGGTCTCTTTATGGGTTCCCAGTCCCGGTCCCAGGGCCAGGGCGGATTTGTCATGACTCAGCTCCATGAGGGGATCAAGGGCCGCCAGGGTGAGATGTGCTTTTTCTCCATTGTCCAGGGGGGCTGTCATGGCCTCAAGGGTGGCGGTTTCCACAATGTCGTTGATGGCATGGGGAATCCCCAGGGTGACAAGGCCGGTGCCAGCGGCCACTGCGGCGTTGGCAGCCAGGATGGCAGCCCCGGATTTTCCCCGGGAGCCTGCAATGATCAGCACATGCCCACAGCTACCCTTGTGGTCCTGGGTGTTCCGAGGGGGGAAAAGGGCTTCAATACATAGGGCCTCGGTGATCTGAAGCCGGGGGGGCAGTTGGGTGGCAATGTAGTCGGGAATGCCGATGTCCATGACCCCAAGATGGCCGGTGAACTCTCTGCCTTCCCCCAGAAAAAGACCTGCCTTGGCAAATCCAAAGGTGGCCGTGGCCTGTGCCTTGATGCAGGTTCCCAGGGGCATGCCTGTGTCTGCATCCAGCCCCGATGGAATGTCCAGACTGAGGATGGGACAGTTCGTTGCATTAACGGCGGTGATCACCTCTTTGAAAAATCCCCTCACCGGCGTATTAAGACCGGTACCCAGCATACCATCCACAAAAAGGTCATGCACACAGATACGGGATCTGAACGTTTCAAAGGTGTCATTGTCCGGGATGAAAAACAGGTGATCCCCCCCTTTCTTTTGGCACAGGGTCTCCAGAAGGATGAGGTTGGACAGGGCATCTCCTTTTATTTTATCCCTGGAAGTCAGGACAAAGGTGGTGACTTTTTTACCCGTCTGTAAAAGATATCTTGCCATGACCAGGCCATCTCCACCGTTGTTGCCCCGCCCCACAAGTATACCGATTTTTTTTGAATCCGGAAAATGGTCAAAGAGCATATCAAGGGCTTTTCGCCCTGCATTTTCCATGAGGAGCTGACCGGGAAGGCCGAATTCTTCAATGGTTTTCCGGTCCATCTCCCGCATTTCCCGGGCTGTGACAAGATACATGGCTATCTCCGTTTTGTTTGTCATTGGATGATTAACTCATAAAACTGAGTCATCTTTTTATAGGGAAATGCAGCACCGGAGTGCCGATAACAGAGCCCCCGACGGCATGATGCCATTTCCATTTTTCATTATGCCAAGAATTGTCCAGGATGATATCACCGGGAAGTTAGCAAAGGCAAGCATTGGGAGTCGTTCATCGGCAGATACCACATTTTTCACAGTCAATCATGGGGCAGTCCGGGGTGATTTTTTCCCTTTTTGCCCGTTGCAGTTCCCTGGCCAGAAAGCTTTTTTTAATACCGCTGTCCAGGATATCCCAGGGAAGGGGGGCCTCCGTGTCTATCTCTCTGTAAAGATAGGTTGCCAGGTCTTTTTTTGATACGGCCCTGGACCAGCCTTCATTTGCGGCAGTTTCAATCAATGTGGCCACCCGCTGATCCCCCCGGGCCAGCACCCCGTTAATTCTTGCCATGCGCTGGGATTCACAGTTGATCTTCATATTGGGAATTTTTTTTAGTGAATTTTTCAGGTGATTCGTTCGTTTTTTCAACACTGCTGCCGGCGCCATGGGAAGCCACTGAAAAGGGGTGGCAGGTTTAGGAACAAAGGGATTGACACTCAGGGTGATGGTGCCGATTTTTTTGTTTTTTTTACTTTCTTCAAGAAAAACGTCTCTGATTTCCAGGGTGAGGGATATGATTCCCTCCACATCCGCATCGGTTTCAAAGGGAAGACCCAGCATGAAATAGAGCTTCAGATTAATGATTCCCCCATGTACAAGGGTTTTTACTGCAGAAAGTATCTCTGACCGGGTAACTTTTTTGTTGATAATGTTTCGCATGCGCTGGGTACCCGCTTCCGGTGCAATGGTGGCGGTTTTAACACCAGAGGCGGCAAGGGTGTCAACCAACTCATGGGTGAGGGCATCCAGCCTGAGGGAACTAAATGAGATATTCAACGATTTTTCAATGCCCCAGGTGCAGATATCATTGATCTGGGGATGGTCGGAAACCGCAGCACTCACAAGTCCGATGCGGTCGGTCAGTTCACTTGCCTGGTCCATGGCCCGGGTGATCACCTCTTTGGGATAAATCCTGGGAGGTCTATAAATAAACCCGGCACTGCAAAACCGACATCCGTGGTGGCACCCCCTGCCGGTTTCAATGAGGCAGGTATTTTTAAAGGCCGTGTCCGAAGAGATGATGCCGGTGACGGTCTGGTGGTCTTCCAGATGGGCAATGTGCTGCACCTGGATGGTGTCCGGGGCCTTTGGGTGGTTTTTTTCATGGCCTGCAAAGAGACGCCCTTCATCGTAGAGCGGTGTATACAGAGACGGGATGTAAAGACCGGGAATTTTTAATGCCAGTTCCTGGGTCAGGTTTTGCTTTAAAGGGAAGTCCTGGATCAGGTTTGAAAACCGATGAAGTGTATTTTCAATTTCTCCCAATAAAAAACAGTCCATGAACGGTGCCAGGGGTTCCGGGTTGAGAAAGCAGGCCACCCCGCCTGCCATCACAAGGGGGTGGTTTTCGTTGCGCTGATTTTGCCAGGGGGGAATTCCCGCCGTTTGCAAAAGGGTGACAAGGTTGGCATAATCGTTCTCAAAGGAGATGGAAAAGGCAATGATGTCAAATCTCCCCAGTTCCCGGCCTGTTTCACAGCTTCGGGCCGGTGCCGGACGGCTGGATTTTGCTGGCATGAATACCCGTTCACATACCATGCCGTCAAGGGCATTGAACAGTTGAAACACCTTTTGAAACCCCAGACTTGACATCCCGGCCTGGTAGGTGTTGGGATATACAAGGGCGGTTTTAATACCCCCCTTTGCTCCCCTGAATATTTGTCCTTTTTCAATGGGGCTTCGGGAGAGAGCCTCTTTTTTACGACGGATAGCCATCAATCCCGTGTTCTGCGCAGGAAGGTGGGAATATCCAGGTTATCCTTGTCAATTTTAATATCCGGATAGTCATCTGATATATTTGTGTTTTCATGGTGATTTCTGCCATCCTCATTGGATACTTTCTGCTGGGTTACAATCACAGTGCCCACATCATCCCGCCACTCTTTTTTTTCATCATCATGGGTGACGGAGCGCACTGATCCCCGGACAACGGCGGTGGAAGTGGTGGTGGGTTTGGTCGTCTGATCCGTTGCACTGCGCAGGTAATTTATTTTTTCAACAGGAGGGGCTTCCTCCTGGCCGATGCCGGTGGCAATGACAGTGATTCTGAGCTCATCTCCCAGGCTGTCATCAATGGTCTGGCCCCAGATGATCTCGTCTTCGCCCCCCACCTCATCATGGATACGTTCCGTTGCAATGGTCATCTCTTCCATGGTGATATCACTGCTGGAGGTGATGTTTAACAGAACCCCCCTGGCACCGGATATGGAGACATCCTCCAGGAGGGGATGGGAAATGGCGCGTTCCGCCGCTTCCATGGCCCTGTTTTCTCCGGAAGCGATGCCGATGCCCATCAATGCCATCCCTGACTGGGACATGATGGTCTCCACGTCGGTAAAGTCAAGATTGACAAGTCCCGGTATCATGATAAGATCACTGATCCCCTTCACCGAATGGTTAAGGACTTCATCCGCCTTGATAAACATGTCCACCATGCGTTCTCCCTTGGCGGCAAGTGAGCGGAGCCGATCATTGGGGATGGTGATGAGGGTGTCGGTAATTACCCTTAACTCTTCAAGGCCAGCCTCGGCTTTTTTCAATCTGGCTTTACCTTCAAATCCAAATGGTTTTGACACCACAGCTACGGTCAATATACCAAGGTCTTTGCAGATTTCGGCCACCACAGGAGCTGCCCCCGTGCCGGTGCCACCCCCTAATCCGGCGGTGATAAAGACCATATCACTGCCATTGAGGACTTCCCTGATTTCATCCATATTTTCCAGGGCTGCATTTTTCCCTTTCTGGGGGTTGGAACCGGCTCCCCGTCCTTTGGTCAATTCCACTCCCAGTTGGATTTTATACTCAGCCTTGGAGATGTTCAATGCCTGTACATCTGTGTTGGCAACAATAAACTGTACCCCTGAAAGGTTGGACTCAATCATGTTATTGATTGCATTTCCACCGGCCCCGCCGATTCCTATGACCTTAATGTTTGTATCGTCTTTTTTGTCCACATAAGAAAAACTCATAAGCCCCCTTGTTCGCTTTATTCTTTGTGTATAACACCTGAATCCAGACAGGACCTCGGTGTAGAACCATTGATATTTTTGAACGTTGAACCAATTTTTGGCAGCATTTGTTCTAAATATTGTCCCAATCTTGTTCAATAAGTTAACAATATGTTTTTTTAAAATTACAGACATCTGGATTGGGTTTTTACATAACAGATAGTGTTTGATCTGAATTTAGTCGTAAGTATCTGAAATGATTGTGTAGTATGATATTTGCTTATTGTCCAATTTTTCTATTGCGGTCGTAATCCTTTTATATTCACACATTTAGTAAAAAAAAATTGGACATAGTTACGAGATATAACACATATTCAAAAACAAACAATACATATGCAAGAACCTGACCGGACATTACTGGATTTTTGTGGTTTATTTTAATTTTGGCCATCCTGGTCGGTTTATGCTGACGATGTCAGGGTATTATCGACCCAAGCCCATGGGAAGCCCCCCCACAATCATACCAAAATACCGCACGTCTGATCCCACCCGTGAATTGACCCATACAAGAAGCAAGCCCCATTCAGTTTAAAGAATATCCCTGAACCATTGTATTATCCTTGCCATGAATTTTGATAGGCCTGTTTTTTTAAGTTTACCCATCTCCCTGTTGTGGCTGCTTTGGCTGCCGTAAATGACCAGCCCCACCCCTGTGGCAAAGATGGGGCTGTTCACCACTTCTTTGAGTCCACCGATGTTTGAAGGGGTTCCCACGCGCACCGGCACATTGAATACCGATTCAATGATCTCTTCAATGCCGTTGAGAAGGGCCGTTCCTCCGGTGAGTACAATGCCCGACGGAAAGGCGTTTTCAAGGCCGTTGCTGTGGATTTCATTTTTGAGAATTGTGGCCATTTCATCCATGCGGGGTTCGATGATATCCACCAGAATATCCCTGGAAAGTTTTTTGGGTTCCCGTCCCCCCATGCCCGAGACATCAATGTTTTCTCCTTTTTTGATTTTCTCCCGCAAACAGGTTCCATGGTTCAGTTTTATATGATCTGCCTCATTGGAGGGCGTTCGCAGGCCAATGGATATGTCATTGGTCAAGGTCTGTCCTCCCAGGGGCAGTTCAAAGGTGTATTTGATATTATTTCCCTTGAATATGGCAAGGTTGGTGGTGCCTCCCCCCATGTCCACCAGGGTGCACCCCAGCTCTTTTTCTTCCGGGGAGAGTACCGCTTCCCCCGAGGCCATGGATTCCAGCACAATATCACTGACTTCAAGGCCAGCCTTGTTGCAGCATTTTACAATGTTTCCCACCGACGAGACAGCTCCGGTGACAATGTGAATTTTTGCCTCCAGGCGGACCCCGGTCATTCCCCGGGGGTTTTGAATGGCCTCCTGCTCATCCACAATAAATTCCTGGGGAATGATGTGGATGGTTTTCCTGCCCGGTTTTGCGGCAATGGCACTGGCAGCCTCAATCACCCGGGCTTCATCACCCGGGGTGATCTCTTCGCCTTTTATGGCGGTGATGCCATGGCTGTTAAATCCTTTGATGTGGCCCCCGGCAATACCCACATACACCGAGCTGATTTCACATTCGGCCATGATGGACGCTTCATCCACGGCATGGCGGATGGATTCCACCGTGGATTCAATATTCACAACAGCGCCTTTACGCATGCCACTGGAGGGGCTTTTACCCATGCCGATGATGTTGATGTCCTGGCCCACCACTTCTCCCACAACAGCACATACTTTGGTGGTACCAATGTCCAGCCCTACGATGATTCTCTCTTTTTCCTGCAATTTAAGCTCCTTGTTGTGTATCTGCACCGGGAGTGTGGCTGCCAGGGGTGACAATGACCCGTTCCGGGTTGAACAGATCCATGGCAGCAATGTCTTTTTCCATGGCCTGTTCCTGGAGATAGTGAAATATTTTTCCGGCAGTTTCAAATTTAGACTTAAATTGTGAAAAACCCAGCTTCAGGGTGATGGGTGTTTTAACGGATTGCCCGGAGTGATCCTTGGAAAGAAAATGGGTGTCAACGGTGATGCCTGTGGCAATGTCAGCGGTTATGGATGTAATGGGAAAGCCGGGATCACTCGTCAGCAATCCCACAACCTTTTGACAAAGGGTTCCATGGAACCCCCATTGATCTTCTTTTTTTTCAAGGACAAATCCCTTGATAAGGGGTAATTTCATCTTAAAAGCAATCGTTTCAAGGGGATAGGGAGCAAAGGGAACCCCCTGGGTGTTGATGAGCAGTGAAGGCTTGTTTTTTATGTCCACCCGGGCCAGGGGCACCTCCTCCTGGATGAAAATTTCAAGAGTATGGGGTGGTTTCCGTTTGATTTTGGCTGCCTTTATCCAGGGGTGGACCACTAATTTTTTTTTAATTTTAAATGTATTGATGTTTAAAAGAGTGTCTCCGGGTTTCAGGTCTGCCTGGGTCAGCGCTTGGCTTTTTGTTAATTGAGTTAATCCATGGATGGAAATTTCGTTGATGGAAAAATAGGCGCTCTGGGTCACATAATCATGGGTAAAAATAAAAAACAGACCGGTGAGCATGATCAATACAATGATGAAGATAAATTTAAGCGCCAGATCAAGGGTTTCCATGAAATCAAAACCAGGAAAAATTGACGTGGTGGAAGGGCTGTTTTTCTTTGTTTTTTTATTCTCCTTCAATTTTCACCTCATTTTCCAGGCGGATGCCAAAACGGTTGTGTACCTCTTTCTCAATGACATGTTTCAGATCCATAATCTCTTGGGCTGTGGCCTGTCCTGCATTCAGAATGAAATTGGCATGTTTTGATGAAACCATGGCATTGCCGATTTTGAATCCTTTTAATCCGGCCCTGTCAATGAGCTCCCCTGCGGATTTTCCCTGGGGGGGATTTTTAAAAAAACAGCCAGCACCGGCACCCTTGGTGGGTTGATTGTTTTTTCTTTTTTCCAGCAGGGCTTGCCATTGGGCCTTGATCTTTTTTTTATCCTGATGTGACATAATCAAGGTGGCACCCACAAGAACAGGTTGCTGTCTTTTTGGGAATGCCGGGCCCAAAGTCAGACACCTGTGGGTGAAGTGTAAAGCGGATTTGGGCAGGGTGATGATGCCTTTCTGGCTGTCCAGAATGTCAATGGACTCCACCACATCGGACACGGTTCCCCCACTGGTTCCCGCGTTCATCATCACGGCCCCCCCCACGGTTCCGGGAATGCCTGCGGCAAACCCGATGCCTCCAATACCCTGGGCCATGGTTTCCCGATACAGGCTGGCAAGGATGGTCCCAGAAGAGACTTGAACCCGGTATTTTCCTTGTTGTAACGGGGTTATTGTTGTGGGGCATTTCAGGTGGGCCATGGAGATGACAATGCCTCGGATTCCCTTGTCCTTTACCAACAAATTGGTGCCACTGCCCATGATGGTCAGGGGCAGTTCATGGGCCTTTGCCATCCCCAATATTTTTTCAAGGGTGCCAATGGACCTGGGCCTGGCAAACAGATCTGCCGGTCCCCCCACCTTAAAGGAGGTGTGCTTTTTCATGGATTCATTTTGTTTGATGCACAGTTCTTCCAATGTACCAGCGGTCAGGGCCATGGATTTTCCATGAGTCATGGGGGATGCTCCGGGGATGATTCTGAAGGGGACAGATTTGAAATCTGTCCCCTCGCAGGGGATGGATTCCCGGGACAGCCCGGTTAGAGGGGAGGGAATCATTTTTATTTCTCCCTAAGTTTTTTGATAAAGGTTTCCCCCAGACGATACACATCTCCTGCCCCAAGGGTGAGAACCAGATCATTGGGTGCCACGGTGTCCACGAGCATGGCAAGACACGGGTCAACGCCGTCCACGTAATGGACTTCTTTATGGCCGTGGGCCTTAATGCCCTGGCACAGGGTCTGGGAGCTGACCCCTTTTATGGGTGTTTCACTGGCCGCATAGATGGGCAGGACGATTAAAATATCGGACTGGTAAAAGGCCCGGGTGAATGCATCAAACAGGGCCTGGGTCCTGGAATAGCGGTGGGGTTGAAAAATAACCACCACCCGTCTGCCCGGCCGGCTTTCCCGGATGGCTTTCAGGGTGGCTTTGACCTCCGTGGGATGGTGGCCATAATCGTCCATCACCAGAATACCCTTTGTATCTCCCTTGATTTCCAGACGTCGCTTGACCCCGTCAATGTCTTCCAATGCCGCTTTTATGGTGGAAAATTCGATGTTCAGCTCCAAAGCAATGGCAATGGCAGCCAGGGCATTGGAAATATTGTGTCTGCCGGAAAGATTCAGCCGGATGCGGCCAAGGGCTGTGCCCTGGTGTACCACGCTAAATAAGGACTTTCTGCCCTCAAATTCAATGTCCTGGGCTCTGAGGTCGGCCTGGGCTGTCAGCCCGAAGGTGGTGTATCTCACCCGGATGTCCGGCAGTATATCCTGGATGTGCTCGTTGTCCAGGCAGACAACGGCCAGCCCGTAAAAGGGCACTGAATTGATGAATTGTTTAAACTTTGATTTGATATCTTCAATGCCGGTGTAATAGTCCAGATGTTCAAGGTCAATGTTGGTGACAGCCGCAATGGCCGGGGTGTATTTAAGGAATGACCCATCACTCTCATCTGCCTCGGCAACGATGTACTCCCCTTTGCCCTGCAGGGCATTGGTGTTGAGATGTTTTAACAGCCCCCCAATGACCACCGTGGGGTCCAAACCTGCCTGGTCCAGAATATGGGCCACCATGGAGGTGGTGGAGGTTTTGCCATGGGCCCCGGAGATGGCAATGGCATATTTGATGCGCATGAGTTCTGCCAGCATTTCGGCCCGGTGAATGATGGGGATTCCCTGTTCCCGGGCCGCTGTTACTTCGGGGTTATCCTGAGAAATGGCCGTGGAGGTGACAATAACACTGGCCCCCTGGATTTGATCCTGGTGGTGCCCGGTGTGGATGGTGGCCCCCAGTTCCTGTAAACGGCGGGTAATGTCAGAGGTGTTCAGGTCGGACCCGGACACCCGGTACCCATGCCCCAGGAGAAGCTCTGCAATGCCGCTCATGCCGATGCCGCCAATGCCCACAAAATGAATATGATAATTTTTCTGGTACATGAATCTTACCTGTTCTTTAAAATAAGGTGGATAATTTCCCGGGCCACGGTGTCCCGGGCAAGGGGCATGCCAAAGTTTTTTGTTTTTCCGGCCATTTTTTTCAGTTCTTCCGGATTTTTTCTCAGTTGTTCAATGCACTCCCCAAGCACTTTCCCGTTGAGTTCATGGTCCAGAATCATCATTGCAGCGCCCTGTTGTTCCAAGGCCATGGCATTGTAACGCTGGTGATCATCTGCGGCATGGGGGTAGGGCACCAGAACGGCTGGCTTGCCAAGGGCGGTGATTTCCGAAATGGTACTGGCCCCGGCCCTGCAGATGATGAGATCCGCCCTTTTCTGCAGTTCTGGCATATCATGGAAAAACGCCTGGGTCGTTGCGTTGAGATGCATTTTTGTGTACCGATTGGCCACCCAATCCCGGTCATTCATGCCGGTTTGGTGAATAACGGTGTATGCGGATGGATCGTCGAGCAATTCCATGGCCACCACAACCGCTTTATTAATACTGGTGGCCCCCTGGCTTCCTCCGGTGATAAGGAGGTTAAAGGCGTTTTGGGAAAAGGGGTACACCTCCATTTCATGGGGGTGGGTGGCTTTCAGGGAGTTTGCCTTTCGGATGGGGTTGCCCGTGTGGATGGTATCAGCCCCCAGGGGGAATCCCTTTGTCTCTTTAAAAGAGATGAAAATTTTATGAACAATTCGTGACAATATGCGGTTGGTGATACCGGGGATGGCATTTTGTTCCTGGATGGCCGTTATTTTTCCCAGAAACCTGGCAGCCATGAGTACCGGCCCCGATGAAAACCCTCCCACCCCCAATACCAGGTCCGGTTTAAAGGAGGCAATGATCCGGGCCGCCTGGACGATAGAAAAAGGAATCCGGGCCAGGGCAGAGAGTTTTTCCCAGAGCCCTTTTCCTTTAATCCCCCTGGAGGAGATGGCCACATGGTTAAAACCATAGGTGGCAAGTGTCTGTTTCTCAAAGGGGGTGTTGGTGCCCACAAAGAGAATTTGAACCGTGCTTAGGGGCCCTTTGGTGCTTAGGGGACAGATTTCAAATCTGTCCCCAAGGGCCTGAAGGGCCTGGGCCGTGGCAATACCCGGAAAAAGATGGCCCCCGGTTTTACCACCGGCAATGATGATTTTAAGAGGTCTGGACAATGGCTTTCCTTTTAAGTGGAACGGGTGATACGGCACCTTGTTTTTGTGTTGCTTGCTGTTTTTCCTGCTGCTTCCCGGTGCCGGTTCTGCCAATATTCATAAGGATACCCATGGCGGCCATGCTCACCACAAGGGAGGTGCCACCATAGCTGATAAAGGGCAGGGTCAGGCCCTTGGTGGGGAGTACGCCCAATGTGACTCCGGTGTTGATCACCACCTGGAGCCCCAGGTGAATGGTAATACCCACTGCCAGAAAACTGCCAAAAAGGGTGTCTGCCGATTGGGCAATGGCGGCCCCCCTCCTTAAAATCAGGGTGTAGAGTATGAGGGTGGTCAACACCCCCACAAGGCCCAATTCTTCTCCGATGACGGAAAAAATAAAGTCGGTGTGGGGCTTGGGCAGATAGTTGGCTGTTTGGAAGCCCAGGCCCAGACCCTTGCCAAAAACCCCCCCGGACCCAAATGCCTTGAGGGAATGGGTCAGTTGATAACCGGCGTTTAGAGGGTCCTGCCAGGGGTCCATAAAGAACCGTACCCGGTCCCATCGATAGGGCTCATTGTACACAAGAAAATAAAAAAGAGGGGCACCAAGGGGGATAATGCTTAAAAGTTTCAGTAGGGGCACACCGGCAATGAACATCATGGTCCATGTGATAAAACCGATGATAATAATGGATCCCAGATCTTTTTGAAATATCAAAAGAACCGTTAACACTGCCAGGACCAGGGCATGGGGGGCAAAACCGATGCAAAATGAGCGGATCTGTTCTTGTTTTGTGGAAAGGGAGTAGGCCAGATATAGCACCAGACTCAGTTTGAGCAGTTCCGAAGGCTGAAAGGTGATCCCCTTTATGGTGATCCAGCGATAGGCCCCACCGGCATCTGCACCCAGGGATGTCAACACCCCCCCCATTAGCACCAGGGCCAGCAACAGAAGGGGGTAGGCAAGTTTTCGTAAGTATTGATAGGGAAACCAGGCCCCCAGGTACATGGTCACAAGCCCCAGGGCAAAAAATATGGCCTGACGTTGGGCATAGTACACCGATGTGCCGTGTTTCACCACACCGAGGTCGGCGCTGGCACTATAAACCATGGCAATGCCAAGGCCTGTAATGATCACAACGGGGATCAAAATGGCAGGTTCCCGGGAAAACGGTGCAGTGATGTGGTCTTTTTTTGTCATGGCATTCTCAGTTGTTTGATCTGATGTTTAAAATCTTCTCCCCGGTGTCCATAGCTTGAATACATATCAAAACTTGCACAAGCAGGAGAGAGCATCACCGTATCCCCTTTTTGGGCCAGGGTACGGGCCAGGGCCACGGCGGATGCCATGGTAGTTACCATGGTGATGTCACATGAGCCCTCCAGGGCTTTTTTAATATTGTTTGAGGCTTCCCCCATGAGAATCAGGTGTTTCACCCGGGATGTGATGGGGGCTTGCAAGGGAGAAAAATCGGTATTCTTTTCTTTGCCCCCCATGATGAGGATGAGGTTGTTAAAGCAGGACACTGCTTTGATAACGGCATCGGGGTTGGTGGCCTTGGAGTCGTTGTAATAGGGGATACCATCCACATTTTCTGAAAACTCCATGCGGTGTGCCAACCCGGGGAATTGATACACTGTCCGTTCAATGTCCGCCATGGGGGTTCCCATGTTCAGGGCAGCCAAAGCGGATGCGGCAATGTTTTCCAGGTTGTGTTTTCCTTTTAGAAGACAGTTTGAAATGGTCAGTTCCCCGGTGATTTTTTTTCCCCGGCAGTAAAAGCAGATGGTCTCTTCCTGGATGTGGGCACCGTTGTCCGGGGGCATTTCATGGGCCAGGCGGATAAAAAAGAGTTTTGCCTTAAGGGCTTCAATCTCTTTTCTAAAAGGGGACAGGCTGCTTCCCAGGATGGCCACGTCATTTTTATCCTGGTGGGCAAAAATACTCCATTTGGCCGCCGCATAGGCCGCCGGGCTATTGTAGCGATCCATGTGATCCGGAGTGATGTTTAAAAGAATGGCCACATGGGGTTTAAATGCCTTGGCTGTGTCCAGCTGAAAACTGCTCACCTCGGCCACCACCACCTTTGCCTGTTGTTCCCCTTCAAAGTAGTGGGCCAGGGGGACCCCGATATTGCCACCGGTGAACACAGGGGCATGGCTGCATTTAAGCAAAAGATCAATCAGGGTGGTCACCGTGGTTTTGCCGTTGGTGCCTGTCACGGCCACCATGGGCACTTTAATGTGCTCTGCTGCCACATCCAGTTCGCCCCTTATGGGAATTCCTTTCTGGGTCGCCCTTTTAAGGTGGGGCATGTCAAGGGGAATTCCCGGGCTTGCAATGATCATCTGTGCCCGTTCAAAGGTGACGTCATTGTGACATCCAATCTCTGTAATGATGCCAAGCCTTTCAAGTTCCCGACCCTTTTCCATGAGGCTGGCATCGCTGTCCGTGACCACCACGTTGTTTCCCATTCTTTTTAAAAAACGGGCCATGGCAAGGCCTGATTTTCCCAGACCGACGATCAGGATATATGGAGAATTAATACGTGTCATGAACAGTTCCTATCGTATTTTGTAAATATGGCTCATCACGGATTTGTGTGAAAATTCATAGTTTTCAATGCGTAAACATTGAGAATTGTACACCAAAATCTATCCAAATCACACTAATCCGCGAAGACCCGTAAATATTCGGGTTGGTATAATGTTACCGTATTTTGAGACTGCTTAATGAAACAAGAGCCAGGGTGATGGAAATGATCCAGAATCGCACAATGACCTTGGATTCCGGCCACCCCTTTAACTCAAAATGGTGATGCAGGGGGGCCATGCGAAACACCCGTTTGCCTTTGCTCATCTTGAAATAGCCCACCTGTATGATCACCGACAGGGCCTCAATGACAAACAAGCCCCCCACCAGCAGGAGGAGGATTTCCTGTTTGG
>Ga0208900_1000438_pt1 | contig 26155 bp, 24 predicted proteins | sample AntAceMetag02UKK_FD_184763 | JGI IMG/M metagenome (GOLD analysis project Ga0208900, IMG submission 184763) | Saline lake microbial communities from Ace Lake, Antarctica - Antarctic Ace Lake Metagenome 02UKK (SPAdes) (version 2) | ecosystem: Environmental > Aquatic > Non-marine Saline and... | reverse complement strand
ACGCAAACGGTTTTCATCCACCAACGACCCCCGCTGCTCGACATGCCGGCCAAGCACACTTTTTAAAGCTGCGTGCATCAAGTGGGTTACGCTGTGGTTATTCATGGTGAGCATACGCTTTTCAGCATCCACTTTGGCAACGAATGGAGCAGAAACATCTTCCGGAATCTTTTCGATAATATGGATAATCAAATCATTTTCCTTTTGTGTATCGCTGATAGCAATTTGTTCCTCATCGCTCTCTAAAACGCCTTTGTCGCCAACCTGCCCGCCACTTTCGGCATAAAATGGGGTTTTATTGAGTACCACCTGGTAATAGGTTTCTTTTTTAGTTTTCACCTTTCTGAATTTCATGATCTCAACATCAGCTTCCAAAAAATCGTAGCCAAGAAAAACAGTCTGGTCTCCTCCCGGGCGAACCTCCACCCAATCATCGGTATCTTTTTCGGCAGCCTGACGCGAGCGGTTTTTTTGTTCTTCAAGTCCTTTTTTAAAGCCATCCATGTCCACCTTTAAATGTTGTTCGCGGGCCATCAGTTCGGTAAGATCAATCGGAAAACCATACGTATCGAATAGCTCAAAGGCAAAATTTCCATCAATGATGCTTTCATCTTTATGGGTATCGGTATAGTTTTCGAATCGCTTAATTCCCTGTGCCAGTGTACGCAAAAAGGAGTTTTCTTCCTCAACGATTACTTTCTCAATAATGTCTTGTTGTGATTTTAATTCGGGGAAAAATGCGCCCATCTCACCAACCAAAACCGGCACTAATTTATTAATGAATGGTTCTTTAAAATCGAGGAAGGTAAAACCATAGCGCACTGCCCGGCGAAGGATTCTTCGAATTACGTACCCGGCTTTATTATTTGAGGGGATTTGTCCATCGGCGATAGCAAAAGAAATAGCACGCACGTGGTCGGCAATTACACGCATGGCAATATCTGCTTTTGAAGCCTCACCATAATTAATACCTGCCATTTTCGCAATTTGTTGAATAAGGGGCTGGAACACGTCCGTATCATAATTGGATTTTTTTCCTTGCAGCGCCATGGTCAATCGCTCGAAACCCATTCCTGTATCCACATGCTTTGCAGGCAGCGACACCAGGGAGGAATCAACTTTCCGGTTGAATTCAATAAAAACAAGGTTCCAGATTTCAATCACCTGGGGGTGATCTTTGTTTACCAAATCTTTTCCTGAAATCTTTGCTTTTTCGTCATCACTTCTCAGGTCGATATGAATTTCGGAACAGGGGCCGCAGGGGCCGGTGTCGCCCATCTCCCAAAAATTATCCTTTTTTGAACCATACAAAATCTGCGTTTCGGGCACAAAGGATTTCCAAAACCCCAGGGCTTCATCATCGGGTGAAAGGCCATCGCCTTCATCACCACCAAACACCGTTACGTAAAGATTTTCAGCATCCAGGCCGTAAACCTTCGTGAGTAACTCCCAGGCCCATTCGATGGCCTCTTTTTTAAAATAATCGCCAAAGGACCAGTTGCCCAACATCTCGAACATTGTATGATGGTAGGTGTCGTGGCCAACTTCATCCAGGTCGTTATGTTTTCCCGAAACCCGCAGGCATTTTTGCGTATCGGCCACACGGGCATATTTTACGGGAGAGTTTCCCAGAAAAACATCCTTAAACTGATTCATACCGGCATTTGTAAACATGAGGGTTGGATCATTTTTTACCACCATGGGAGCCGATGGAATAATTTTATGTTTTTTACTTTTAAAGAATTCCAAAAAAGTACGTCTTACTTCAGCAGATGTCATATTTTTAAGTTTATTATTATCAATCCTAATTTATTACATAAGGTTTTACTACAATTTTCGTGGATGTAAATAATTGCTATCACCGTAAACAGATTTCTCTGCCGCAAATGCGGCATCGAAAAGACAAGGATAGGACTCAACCACCCCAACAAACCCGCTAAAGCCCTGTCATTTCGAAGGAGTTTGCGACTGAGAAATCTATTTTACTACTCATGATTAATATTTTACTTTCCACTAAATTCGCAGTAGTACCTTAATTAACATATCCCGAAAACCCCTTCCCTTAAATCTGGTGATGATTAAACAATTGAATTAAAACTACTTATCCAACAGCATGGAAGCACAAAAGGCGGTTTTCAAAAAGCTTGCAAAAATAGTTTTTTTGGTTAAATTTGCCGCCAAATTATTGAGCCAGGAGACAGTTTATGGCAAAAGAAAAATTTATTTTTAATCCAAGCACACTCAAGTACGAAAAGCATAAAAGACCTTTTCGGAAAATACTTGGACGTGCTTTTATCTGGCTTTCGGGGGCAATTGTGTTTGCAGCCATCGTAACATTTATTAGCTACAGTTTTTTTGATTCCCCAAAAGAAAGAATTCTGAAACGTGAGCTAGCGCAAATGCAACTTCAATATGATATTTTAAACGACAAACTTGACCATATTACAGCGGTTATGGACGACATTCAGGATAGGGATGATAACATATACCGTGTAATTTTCGAGGCCGAGCCCATCCCGTCAACTGTTAGAAAAGCAGGTTATGGAGGCGCTGACAGGTATGCATTGCTCGAAGGCTATAAAAATTCGGAAGTGCTTATCAAGACTACCGAAAAACTCGATAAAATTACCAGCCAGCTCGTTGTTCAATCCAGGTCGTTTGACGATGTATTTGATATGGCAAAAAACAAAGCCGAATTTCTTTCATCCCTGCCAGCCATTCAACCCATAAATAATAAAAACCTTAAAAGGCTGTCGTCGTACTTTGGTTACCGGATGGATCCATTTTACAAGGTGATGAAATTTCATGAAGGCGTTGATTTTAGCGCACCCGTTGGCACCGATATTTATGCTACCGGGGATGGAAAGGTTCTTAAAGTTATTAAATCGAAGCGTGGGTATGGTAATAATGTTTTGATTGATAACGGGTTTGGCTACCAGACTTTTTATGCACATTGCGATAAAATTATGGTAAAAAATGGTCAAAAGGTAAAGCGTGGACAAGTGATTGCCACCGTGGGGAATACCGGAAAATCAACGGCACCCCATCTTCATTACGAGGTTAGAAAAAACAAAAAAGCCATCGACCCCATCAACTTTTTCTTCAACGATATTACTCCGGAGGAGTACGACTTAATTCTTGAGCTGTCGGAACGTCCATCGCAGACCTTGGATTAATGGTTGATCGTTAATCGTTAATGGTTAATTGTTAATGGTTAATGGTTATTGGTTAATTGTTATTTGTTAATCGTTAATGGTTATTGGTTAATGGTTATTGGTTAATGGTTATTGGTTAATTGCTAATTGTTATTTGTTAATCGTTAATGGTTAATCGTTTAGAACCAAAAAAATTAATAATTCGATAACCTGATAACTCAATAACTCCACAGCTCAGTAACTCAATAAACTTTAGCGCACTCTATGGACTTTCAACTTAAACTTTTCAACTTTAAACCATCTAAACTACTAACTACTAACTCTAAACTCTAAACTCTAAACTCATAACTCTTAACTCATAACTCTAAACTCATAACTCTTAACTCATAACTCTAAACTCTAAACTCTTAACTCTAAACTCTTAACTCTTAACTCTTAACTCATAACTCTAAATTCTAAACTCCAAACTCTAAACTTTTCAACTTATAAACCTTCTAAACTTTAAACTTTTCAACTCTTAAGCCATTTTACTATTAACTATTTACTATTAACTATTTACTGTTAACTTTTTACTATTAACTATTTACTGTTAACTTTTTACTATTAACTTTTAACTTTTAACTTTTAACTCTTAACTCCCAACTCCAAACATGCTCCCGCCCGAAAAACTATATTACACCATTGGCGAAGTTGCAAAAATGCTGGATGTGTCAACATCGTTGGTCAGGTTTTGGGAAAAAGAATTCGACATTATCCAGCCAAAGAAAAATAAAAAAGGCAATCGGCTGTTCAAACCCGATGATGTGAAAAACCTCCACACGATTTACCATTTAGTAAAGGAGCGTGGTTTTACACTGCAGGGTGCCAAAACCAAACTTTCGCAAAATAAAGAAGACACCATCGACAGGGCAGAGATTGTACGTTCGCTTAAGAAATTTAAATCATTCCTGGAGGATATTAAGACTGAGCTTTAAATACCGCGCTTATTTGCCATTATATTTTCGTTATTGAAAATCATCGTAAAATCATTTTAACATGAACAAATATTTGATCTTCATTATTTCATTATCATTTTACCTCAATACAGCATTCACTCAGGAAGTACTTCCTGCATTAAACCGGCAAATTGTGGATTATGTAGCGACTACAATTGGCACGAAAGTAAACAGGGGTGAATGTTGGGATTTGGCCTACGAAGCCCTGGAGCGCAACGATGCGGAATGGAATAAGAAATATGAGTATGGTAAACGTTACAACCCCAAAAACGAAGATGTGCTTCCGGGCGATTTAATTCAATTCGAAAATGTAACCCTACAATACACAAAAGGCAGCGTGAACTACACCGAAACAATGGGACACCACACCGCAGTTGTTTACAGAGTGTTAGACCAGGAGCAGAAAATCTTTGAACTTGCCCACCAAAACACCGAATTTTCAGGACGAAAAGTTGGCTTGAGTGAATTAAACCTATCGCATGTTACCAAAGGAAAACTAATGTTTTACAGGCCTGTAGCCATCGAAAAATAATTGAGAGCGCAAAGTTTGGTAAAGTAAAAAAGGAGCTATTGGCTTGTTCTTTTAGCTTATGAATAAAAAATTTCACTTCTACCGGAATCCGCCAGGAAATTCGATATGTTGCCGGGATAACAGAAATTCCATTTAAACCTGCTTTAAAAATACTGATTTATCAAATCAATCAAATCATGTTTCTTTAATGGTTTGGGCAGGTATTCGTCGCATCCGGCTTCGATAGCTTTTTCGCGATCGCCATGCAGGGCAAAAGCAGTTTGGGCAATTATTTTTACTGTTGTATTAAATGCCCTTATTTCACGGGTTGCTTCGTAGCCATCCATAAGTGGCATTTTTATATCCATTAAAACTAAATCGATATCAGGATTTTGACGACATATTTCCACCACATCCTTTCCATTGGCGGCGTGAAGAATCTCCCGCCCGATACCTTTTAGCAATTTAGTGAGGTACAAATCGGAATATTCGGTATCCTCAGCAATGAGAATTTTAAGTTTTTGATGGGAAGTATAAGCACTTTTCGGTTGTTCATTTATTTGATTTTTCATATCATTATTTTGTTTTTTAGCAATTGGTAAATCAAAATAAAATATTGAACCTCTGCCCGGCTCGGATTCAACCCAAATATTCCCACCAAGTAATTTTACGTAGGCTTCGGATATCGACAAACCCAGCCCGGCACCTTCGTATTCTTTTGCAACCGAAATATCAGCCTGGATAAATCGCTCAAAAATCTTACCCTGCTTCCCGGCAAGAATACCAATACCTGTATCCTCAAAATAAAAAAGGAGAAAGGGGGTATCAGGCACTGAGTTTGGGGCCGTAGGAGCATTTGAAAATATTGATTTTATTTCATCATCAACAGTATCAACATATCGATATCCAAAATTAATACTACCATGTATTGTGTATTTGATGGCGTTCTTAATAAGGTTGGTTAAAATGGCATATAGTTTTTCCCGGTCGGTAATTAAAAAAGGATTGGTAAATTTGGGATCGATGTGATAGCTGAATTCAAGTACTTTTTTATCGGTTTCGGGTTTAAAAAAGTTATAACAGGTAATAATCTGGTCGTTTAAATTGGTTTCACCGGTGTAAACTTCCATTTGGCCGGATTCGATTTTTGAAATATCCACAAGATCATTGATGATGTTCAGCATACGTTCGCCACTTTTTTCGATGATCCCCACATATTTTTTTTGCTCATTGGAGGTAAGTCCGGGTTCTTTGAGCAAATCGGCAAAACCAAGAATTCCATTCATAGGAGTACGAATTTCGTGGCTCATATTTGCAAGAAACAGCGATTTCAACTTATCCGATTCTTCGGCAGCTTCTTTAGCTTTTTCCAATTCGATGTTCATTCTGAACAATTCATCGTTGCTAATTTCCAATTCTTCATTCAAGGCATGATACTCTTCATTTCCCTTTTCCAATTCCTCGTTCAGTACCTGAAGCTCTTCATTGTTGCTTTGAATTTCGCGTTCAGCATTTTTTAAATCGGTAATATCGCGGCAATAAGCCATAAACTCATTTTCTGATAATCTAACAGCCTCAAGATACGAATCGATAATTTCTCCGCTTTTCTTTTTGAGTTGGATAACTGTATATTTAGTTTCCCCGCTTGCTTTAAGTTCAGAAAATAATTGCATACCAAATTCCAGATCATTGTTTGCAAGAATTTGAGGAATTGACATCTTAAGCAGTTCATCCTTACCATACCCCAACATTTGTGAAGCAGCAGGATTTACAAAAGTGGATTCGCCTTTTTGATTGCCTATTAAAATCGCTGTAGGGGAAGATTCGATGTATGTGCGAAAACGCCTTTCACTTTGCCTGAGCGCACCCTCGGCTAACTTTCGGTGGTGGACATCCGAAATAAAGCAAAGAATAGCCGGCCCATTATTCCAGGTAATTTTAGTTGCATTGAGGTGAACCCACCTTATATTTTTTTGAATATCAACTATTCTGAAATCATAAGACGGGATATTTTCCCCCATCATCCTCCTCGTATTATTCTCAACAATCAATTCCTGATCATCCCTAAAAACGAAATCAAGGAATTTTAATTCGCGTATTTGTTCATAAGTATATCCTGAAATTTTTTGGATTGTTGGATTTGCATAAACGAATTTACCATTTTGAACCACAAAAATCCCTTCCTGCGAATTCTCAATTACAAGGCGGTATTTACGCTCACTCTGCTCCAGTGCATGCTGTATTCTTACATTTTCGGAAATATCCCTAAGCGCTACAATTCTAATTTTCTCGCCCTTATAAACTATATCCCTACCCTCTATTTCGGCCCAAAATCTGGATCCGTCCTTTCGTAACAGCTCAATATTGTAGGGTGGAGCATATTCTTTTAAAACATTTTGCTCAACAATTTTTCGACCTTCTTCTGTTGCTATAATTATATAAAGACTCTCGCCAATAATTTCATCTCTTGAATATCCGGTAGCTTTTTGCAAGGATTTGTTTACATCCACAGCTATTCCCTGCTTATGGATAATGATACCCTCGAATGTAACATCAGACAAAAACCGGAATCGCTCTTCACTTTCTAAAAGGTTGAGTTCTGTTTTTTTTCTTTTCGAAATGTCAATTACTGAAACAATACCGGCAGATTTGCCATTGTACGTGGTTGTAGCTCCCGAAAGAAATACCCATTTTTCTTTTCCTGATTTAGTAACAATTTTAAATTCATATTTTTGTTCAGCAGGCAAATTCTTTTGACGTGCCTCACCTCGTTTTTTTATAAGATCAATATAATCAGGATGTACAAAACTCCAAAAATCTAAGCTAAACAATTCCTGTCGGCTATATTCAGTAATGTTTGAGGCTTCATCATTGGCATAAACCCATTTATTATCCTGGAAAATCATAATTGCTGTTGGCGATGAATTTGCAAGACTCATAAATTTTTCTTCGCTCTCGTCCAGGGCAAGCTTGGTAAGCTTTTGTTCGGTAATGTCATGAATAAGCCCAGAAACAAACAAAGGCATCCCATTTTTGTCTCTCTTCAATTCAGCTTTCGACAGGATAACCTTTTTTTGTTTTGTACCATAAGGGATAATTTCAAATTCAAGCATGTATTCCTTATTTTTTTCGATAAGATCGATCAATGCCTGGTGAACCCTTTCCCGATCAGGAATACAACTTTCCACTTGCTCGCTTGAAAATTCATTTGAATCCAGTGGTAAATTATATATCCGTTTAGCCCCATCAGAACCCCAAAATTTTCCTGTTTTAAGGTTGTATTCCCAATTCCCTACCTTACCCATTCGTTGAGCCAATTTGTAACGATCCAGGTTTGTAAGATTTTCCAACTCATAAGATTTCCGACCCTCAATGCTCCGGGTAAGCCCTATTATTTCGACAAGCTTACCATGCGTATCTCGAATGGGTGCAGTAATAACTTCAGTCCAAACTTTTTGGCCATCCTTACTTACCTGCTGCAATTCAAGAGGTGGATATTTTTCGACATGCAAACCACTTTTTTCATTTGTGCTAATAAGACCCAAAAATTCCTTTGCCCGCTTGCTCGAATCAGGTGTATGTGTCTGGTCAATATCCATATTTTTCATTTCTTCGGCAGTATAACCATTAAGGTTTATCACCGAGGGACTAATGTAATTATAGAAACCATCAGGTTCCATTGTCCAAAAAACATCAGAGGAATTTTTAATTATTAAATTGCATTTTTTTTCGCATAAAGTTAAGGCCTCTAAAGCATGGAATAATTTATTGTTTAAAACTTTGTATTCATCGTTTACCCAGGCAAACTTTTCGCTTGTTAACTTAAATTCTTCATTTTGGGTAAATGGTTTTTGCTCCAATTCGCGTAGCTTATCCATCTGGAATTTCTGGCGCAGAAAAGTTTTGATCTGTGCCAAAAACAGTTTATCGGAAATGGGTGCGCCCAGGTAGCCATCGGCACCATTCAACGGCCCTTCGATAATATTTTCACCTGATGTTTGTTGACCGGAAATAAGAACTACAAAAATGCCTGATGTTTTGCTATTCCCCTTTAGCCGCTCTATTACTTCAAGCCCGTTTATTTCGGGCATCGCCATGTTGAGTAAAACTAAATCAGGTTTTTTTTGATTGGCCAACTCAAGCCCTTCCCTGCCATTGCCAGCAGTGATAACCTGGTAAGCGGAGTTTTGTAAGAGTTCCTGTTGGGATTGACGGATTTTAAAATTGTTATCAATAATGAGAATTTTCGGAATTTTCTGATTTTTCATATTTTTGATTGTATGATTGCACGTATAAGCCGATTTTACTAAGCTATTTCAAATTAGTTAATTTTAAATGTGTTCTTGTAGTAAAGAACTTCCAAAAATATAAAATTTAGCTACGCTATACATTAATATTATTTTTGAAGCGGAAAATATTTACCATGATGAACAAAAGGGACAACAATAATTTTTCAGTCAGGAAACGATTAATCGGTTTTAAATATGCTTTTAATGGCATTGTTTACCTGATAAAATCGCAGCACAACGCATGGATTCATTTAAGCGCCGCTGCAATTGTAATTGCTGTTGGTTTCTATTATTCGATATCAATATCGGAATGGATACTCCTGGCGCTGACCATTGGCATGGTTTTTACTGCCGAAGCTTTTAATACTGCCATCGAAACAATTATGGATAAAGTTTCGCCTGAATACGATAAAACCACCGGAAGAATAAAGGATATTGCTGCCGGGGCTGTTTTGATTGCAGCCCTTGCTGCCCTCATAGTTGGGGGGTTAATTTTCGCCCCAAAAGTTATGGAACAATTTAATTAACAAAAAATAAAATAAAAATGATAATTATTGCCGAAAGCGGATCAACAAAAACAGAGTGGATTTTTATCGACAACAAACAAGTAAAATTAAACTTGCAAAAAGAAGGATTTAACCCGAAATACTTCGCGGCCTCTGTACTCGAAAATATGGTGGGTGGTTTTATTAATACGATAAAGCCTGAAGAAGTAGAGCAAATTTACTTTTATGGTTCCGGCTGCTCTTCGGAGGAATCGAAAAAGGTGGTAAGCACTGTATTAAACAAATTTTTTAGTGATGCACACATCGAGGTTCATCACGATTTATTTGGCGCTGCAAGGGCACTTTTTGGAAACAAAACCGGAATTGTTTCAATATTGGGTACAGGCTCGAGCAGTTGCTTAATTCAAAAAGGTGTCATCACGCATGAAGTGCCTTCGCTGGGATATTTGCTTGCCGATGAAGGCAGCGGACGGCATTTGGGCAGCCTGATTTTAAATGCCTACTTCAAAAATGATTTACCCGAATCTTTGTCGCGAAAATTTGAATCGGACTTCGGCATCAACAAAAACACCTTCATCACACAGTTGTATGCCCACGAAAAACCAAATGCTTATATTGCATCCTTTACGCCTTTTGTAATAGAACATCGACAAAATAAAGCCGTTGACAACTTGATTAAAAAAGCCTTTCGCATTTTTTTCAACGAAATCATTTTAAAATATCCTGATTATAAAAAATATGATTTGGGATTTTTAGGATCTGTAGCTTTTCTTCTTAAAGAACATCTTATTTCTGTTGCCGGCGAATTTGGCCTGAAGGTGGGGAAGGTTATTAAAAACCCTGTTGATGAGCTGATTGCCTTTCACTCGGAGTGAGTTTAGAGTTTAGAGTTAAAAGTTAAAAGTTAAAAGTTAAAAGTTAAAAGTTAAAAGTTAAAAGTTAAAAGTTAAAAGTTAAAAGTTAAAAGTTAAGAGTTAAGAGTTAAAAGTTAAAAGTTAAAAGTTAAAAGTTAAAAGTTAAAAGTTAAAAGTTAAAAGTTAAAAGTTAAAAGTTTAGAGTTTAGAGTTTAGAGTTAAAAGTTAAAAGTTAAAAGTTAAAAGTTAAAAGTTAAAAGTTTAGAGTTAAAAGTTTAGAGTTTAGAGTTTAGAGTTAAAAGTTAAAAGTTAAAAGTTTAGAGTTAAAAGTTAAAAGTTAAAAGTTAAAAGTTAAAAGTTAAAAGTTAAAAGTTAAAAGTTTAGAGTTTAGAGTTTAGAGTTAATGGTTCTATGAAATAGTTTTTGCATTGATATAATCAACAATCTCGTCAAAGCTCTCCGGTAAAAACCACCTGATTTCTTTATCGCGCTTAAACCAGGTTAACTGCCTTTTGGCGTATCGCCTCGTATTTGTTTTAATATTTTCGATGGCTTGCCTTAGTGAAACATCTCCATCAAGAAATTGAAAAACCTCCTTGTAACCCACCGTATTCAAGGCATTCAAATCCCTGAATGGCAACAAACCTTTCACCTCTTCAACAAGGCCATTTTCAATCATAGCATCAGTCCTCAGGCTAATATTGCTAAAAAGCTCTTCCCTGGGGCAGTTTATTCCAATTTTAATAATTCCAAAGCTACGTGGCCGTGGACTTTTTACCCTGAATGAAGTAAATGTTTTCCCGGTTTGCACACAAACTTCAATAGCGCGTTTCATTCGGTTTGGATTATCCTTATCAACTTTCTCAAAATATTCGGGGTCGAGTAGTGCCAGCTTCTCCCTTAAAAATTCAATTCCTTTTTGCTGGAACTGAATATCAATTTCTTCGCGGATGGAGGGATTAAAATCCGGCATATCATCAATTCCTTTACAGAGGGCATCAATATACATCCCCGAACCTCCTGCCACCACAATAAAATCCTTATCATTAAAAAGCTTATCGGCTAATTTGAGCGCATCATTTTCGTAGCGTGAAACATTATAATTATCATGTATGGAGAGATTCCCGGCAAAAAAGTGCTTTGCCAAGCTCCTTTCGGCCTCCGTGGGTGCGGCAGTTCCAATTTTAAGTTCTTTATAAAACTGGCGCGAATCGGCCGAGAAAATATGCGTGTTGAAATGCCTTGCCAAATTAATTGCAAGCCTGGTTTTACCTATCGCCGTGGGGCCAACAAGTACTATTAAGTTTTTTTTATTATTGTTTTTTGTATCGGATGGATTAATAATCATCACTATCTATATCATTATCATCATCGTCATCGTCATCATCATTGTTCAATATCGAATTGAATTCCTTCAGCAATTCCTCTTTTAGTTTATCGGCATCCTTTTCAACGTTTAGTTTCTCGCTCAACGAAAGTTTGCCACTGCTGTACGACATGAATGGATATACTTTTACTCCATTCACGGCATCGATATCGATGAGCTCGAGCATGAAAGTATGCGAATGCAAAAAGTTATACTCCCAAATCAACTGCTGGCCTATTTCATCGAGGAAAGTGTCGAGTTTTGTATTATCCATGAGATAGGTTAGCGGAACTTTTTCATTCGGCCCGGCAGCCTTGTGCTTTCCCATCATATCGATAAGTGTAATTTCATGATGTTTTTGCCAATCATCATCGGTTGTATGAAATGAAGCCAATTCCCGGCTATCGAGTTTCAGGCTTTTCACCAGGAAATCGTGAAGCGTTTTAAATGTCTGGTTCGACTTTATATCCACTTCCCTGATAAAATCATCCTGATCTTCAAACATTACCCTAAATCTGAAAATATGCATAATTTTTTAGTATAATATTGTTATAGGTTTTACAAAGTTAATATCAAAAGTTAGTGATTGTTAAAAAAAGGAGTGCAATAAAACTAATTAATGCCTGGCTTTGAGTCCCATCTCATTACCCGTTTTCATCATAAAAGCATAAGCCTCATTGTAATCGTTGGCAATATCCCCATCGAGTATGGCTTCGCGAATGGCAGTTTTTATATCGCCCACAAGCCTGCTGGGTTTAAGGTCGAAAGTCTCCATTATCAGTTCTCCCGAAATGGGTGGCTGCCAGTTCCTGAGTTTGTCTTTTTCTTCAATTTCAACAAGTTTCTGCTTTACAACCTCAAAATTCTTCTTGTATCGTTTAATCTTTTCGGGAATTTTTGATGACATATCCGCCTGGCACAATTGCATCAAATCATCAATCTCTTCACCAGCATCGAACAACATGCGCCGTATGGCAGAATCGGAAACAATTTCTTCGGTTAGCGCTATGGGCCTTAAATGCAAAGCCACCAGTTTCTGGACATATTTAAGGGTATCGCCCATTGGCAATTTCAAGCGTTTAAAAATGCCGGGCAACATGCGGGCACCCACGTAGTCGTGGGCATGAAAAGTCCAACCTATTCCTTCCACCCATTTTTTGGTTCTGGGTTTTCCAATATCATGAAGTACTGCTGCCCAACGCAACCAGAGCTTATCAGATTTAGCGGCCACATTATCAATCACTATCAGGGTATGAAAAAAATTATCTTTATGCCCTTTCCCTTCCTTAAATTCAGCGCCTTGCAAGGCCACCATTTCCGGAAAAAACTCCTGGAGTAAGCCGGTATAAAAAAGCAGTTTAAAACCAACAGATGGTTTTGGCGACATAATGATTTTGTTCAGTTCATCAGTAATGCGCTCTTGCGAAATAATTTCGATTCTTTTTGCATTTCGGCTAATGGCTGAATAGCTGTTTTCTTCAATTTTAAAATTGAGCCTCGATGCAAATCGTATGGCACGCATCATCCGCAATGGATCGTCAGAATAAGTAATATCGGGATCAAGGGGTGTTCTTAGCAATTTATTTTCAATATCTTTTTCACCTCCAAAAGGATCAAGCAGTTTTCCGTAGCTATCGCGGTTAAGGCTTATGCTCATCGCATTTATTGTAAAATCGCGCCTGTTCTGGTCATCTTCAAGCGTGCCGTCTTCAACCATGGGCTTTCGCGAGTCGCGACGATATGATTCGCGCCGCGCGCCAACAAACTCTATTTCCCAATCTTTATAACGCATCATGGCAGTGCCAAAATTTTTATAAACTTTTACTTTGGCATTTCCTGCTTTTTTACCCACGGCCATTGCAAGCTCAATGCCCTGTCCTACCACAACCACATCGATGTCTTTTGAAGGATGACCAAGCAACAAATCGCGCACATAGCCTCCAACAACATAAGCCTCAACATTCATTTCAAAGGCTGTTGCCGAAATTAGCTCAAAAACCGGATGTGTAAGAAAAGCTTTCAATGGTATAATTGTTTATCGAGACCAGCCTAAAAAGCTATAATACCCCTTCCCGAAAGCTTTCGGGATTCCCCGAAAGGGACTTTTTAGACTACACTCATTATTATTAAAAAAAGTGGGCAAAAATAAACAAAAACAGCTTGCTTTAACATAAGCAAGTCCGGCAATGATGCCGGACTTGCTTATTAAAAGTTATAAAAACCCCGAATAAAATTATATCTATTCGTGTTAAAGGAAAAATCAAGTACCAAAATTAATTCCTATTCCCCGTGCAGTTTTCATCAGGGCGGTGTCGTTATCAACAATGTTTGGTTGCAGGAGCGCTTCTTCGAGCGACACGGAAGTAATATTTGGATGACGGTATGAAACCATCCGGCCATATTCGCCTTTCAAAACCATTTCGAAAGCTTTAACCCCAAACTGGGCGGCTAAAACGCGGTCGTAAGCTATGGGCACACCTCCACGCTGAAGATGCCCCAGCACCGTGGTTCGGATGCTATGTTCGCAACCGGCTTCCTTCAACTGGTTCATCAGCACGTTTGCCACACCACCTAAGCGACGGTTTTCGTATCCTATTTCCTTTTGGCTCAGGGTTGCATAATCGGCACCAACGGCTCTTGCACCTTCAGATATCACGATATTTACAAAACCACGATCACGCTCAAATCTTTTATTAACGCTTTCGAGCACTTTGCTTACATCGTAAGGAAATTCGGGTAGAAGGCAAATTTCGGCCCCACCGGCAACCGCGGCATTTAGCGCAATCCATCCGGCATACCTGCCCATCACTTCCAAAATTAGTACACGATTGTGGCTTGCGGCAGTAGTAACAAGTTTATCAACTGCCTCGGTTGCTATTTGCACGGCAGTTTGAAATCCAAAGGTTGAATCGGTGGCCGTTAGGTCGTTATCGATGGTTTTTGGAACGCCAATTATATTTAAACCCATATCGTGCAATCGCTTGGAAATACTCTGCGATCCATCGCCTCCAATATTAATTACTGCTTCAATGCCGAGGTATTGCATTTTCCGTATCATTTCTTCGCTACGATCAACAGTACTCCACGATCCATCCTTATTTTTTATTGGCCATGCAAAGGGGCCACCCTTATTTGTGGTTTGAATTATTGTACCGCCCTGGTAATGGATTCCCGAAACTTTTTCATCATCGAGAATTACTATTTCTGTAGGCTCGTTTAGGATGCCATTAAATGCTTCGATACTTCCAACGATTTCCCAGTTTTTTTCGGTACCGGCTCTTTTAACAATAGCCCTGATTACTGCATTCAGGCCGGGGCAATCGCCGCCACCTGTAACAATTAAACATCTCTTCATCTTGTATTTTATTATTGATGTTATACGACCGGCAAAAGTAAATAAATTAAAGAAGCTCACATTAAATCAGCCTTAAGTTTGCAAAACAATCGTGATATCCGGGTGAATTAGCGATCAATTTGTTTTCAACCCAGGTGTTAAGCCTTTAATGATTTAACAAAAACTTATTATTAGAGGCTCCATTTTATTTAGCTTTTTAGGTTTGATAATAGAATTCTCTGGGAGTGTCGCATTCACAGCCAGGGCCTTTGTCATTTTGAGTATCAAGCCCCCAAAAAAGCGGCCTCAAAGTGTGATGACAAAGGAGTAGATTTCTCCCGGCAACACATCGCTTCGCTTTGTGTTTTGGTCGAAATGACCCCGTACACGAGCTGATTAGGGTAGGTGAATCGGGCGCTTCGCGCCCGATTCACCTACCCCTTTTCCCACTCCGATGGGGTCATTTCGACCAACGGGAGAAACCTGCCTGCCGACAAGGCTGGTCTCCTGAGATATAGACATTTGCAAAAACTTGTCATTGGTAAGGAGCTTGCAGCCTGCCCCAACCCTTCGGGGGAGTTGTGCGGCAAGAAATCTACGACTAAATGACGGCATCAAATTTTATCCACTAAAGTAGTAGAATAAGCTGATATTTTTTATGGCAAGCCCTCGTAGAGAGCGATCAAATTTTGTATGTTTGCGCCCTCAAAAAATGATTGTTTTCACTAAAGCAAAAAGCAAAATGAATAACATTATCGGAATCAGACACGAAGACAAATATTTACTGGAACGACGGGTAGCTATTCCACCTGCCATTGCGAAAGATTTGATAGAAAAAGGACTTCAAATTTATGTTGAAAGTTCTGAAAAACGAATTTTTAAAGACGATGAATTTACAAAAGCGGGAGCCACAGTTACTGATAGCCTTGCAAATTGCCCTGTAATATTTGGCGTAAAAGAGATGCCCATCAACTTTTTTGAAGAAAAAAAAACCTATATTTTCTTTTCGCATGTTATCAAGGGACAGTCCTATAATATGCCCATGCTCCGCAAAATGATGGAAAAAAGATGCAACCTTATCGAGTACGAAAAGATTGCCGATGACAGTGGAAAGAGGCTCATTTTCTTTGGGAGGTTTGCAGGTCTTGCCGGTATGATCAATTCACTTTGGTCGATGGGGCAACGCATGAGTGTTCTCGGTTTGGAAACCCCGTTTACAAGCATACAACAATCATATCGATATAATTCGCTGGCCGATGCCGAAAGCGCCGTTAAAGAAGTTGGTGAAATAATAAGAACAAAAGGGCTGCCCAACGAACTGGCACCTTTCACCATTGGAATTACCGGGTACGGAAACGTGAGCAAAGGCGCACAGCATATTGCCGACCTGCTGCCAACCATCGAAATTACTCCCGAAGACTTATTGGATTTAAAAAAGTCGGGCAAGTACTCTAATAAAAAAGTTTATAAAATAATTTTTAAAGAAGAAGACCTCTCCGAACCGATTGATACAAGCCGGAAATTTAACCTGAGCGACTATTACAATCATCCTGAAAAATACAAAAATCAATTTGAAAAATATCCCGAACACCTCACCATATTAATGAATTGCATGTATTGGGACGATAACTACCCAAGAATTCTTACTAAAGATTTCGTAGAAGAAATTTATAAAAACGACAGCAGTAAACTCAAAGTTGTTGGCGACGTAACCTGCGACCCCGATGGCTCGATTGAATTTACACACAAAGGCACCGTGATACAAGATCCGGTATTTGTGTACGATCCCGTAAATCGTAAACCCACCATGGGTTTTGAGGGGGATGGAATTACTGTAATGGCTGTTGACATTTTACCGAGCGAACTCCCACGTGAATCATCCGAAGGTTTTGGGGATGCACTGCACCGTTTTATCCCCGCCATTGCTTCGGCAGATTATGGTCAGGATTTCGAATCATTAAAGCTTCCTGCCGAAATTAAACGAGCCCTCATCCTTCACCAGGGAAAGCTTACTCCCGATTATCAATATATCGAAGAATATCTGAAATAATTAGTTACTAACGCCATCTTCGCATCACAAAGCTGAATGGCACACAAATTTTCGAATTACAAAATCAAAACTAAAAAGTAAAATGAAAAAAATATTGGTAATTGGTGCTGGCTTATCGGCTTCAACGCTGATTAAATACTTGCTCGACAACTCCATTGAACACGATTGGAAAATTACGCTTGCAGATAAAAACATTAAAACTGCATTAAAAAAAACAGGCAATCACCCCAATGGACATGCCATTGCCTTTGATGTTTTTGATAAAGAGCAATGCTGGAACGAAATAAGTAAGGCAGACTTGGTTGTTTCGATGCTACCGGCCAGCATGCATGTGCTTGTAGCAAGTGATTGTGTGAAACAGGGAAAACCAATGGTAACAGCTTCGTATATCTCAAAAGAAATCAAGGCACTGGATGAAGAAGCTAAAAAAGCAGGTGTGCTTTTGCTCAACGAAATTGGCGTTGACCCGGGCATCGACCACATGTCGGCAATGCGCATTATCGACAGGCTGAAACATGAGGGCGTGGAGCTGGAATCGTTCCGGTCGTTTTGCGGGGGCCTGGTTGCCCCGAAATTCGACAACAACCCCTGGAATTATAAATTTACCTGGGCACCCCGAAATGTTGTGCTTGCCGGACAAGGAACTGCACAGTTCATCATCAACGGAAAGTACAAACACATTCCTTACCATAAACTGTTTAGCCGTGTGCAAAGGGTTAATGTACTCGATTATGGAGAATTTGAATCCTACATGAATCGCGACTCTCTAAAGTACCGTTCGATTTATGGTCTGGATAAAATTTCCACTATGGTAAGAGGTACACTGCGCCGCCCGGGATTTTCGAAGTCATGGAACGGATTTGTACAATTAGGTATGACTGAAGACGGATACACCCTTGAAAATTCTGAAAACATGTCTTATGCCGAGTTTACTGAAACCTTCCTGCGTTTCCATCCCGAACTTTCGCTGGAACAAAATGTGGCGCAGTACCTTGAACTGGACGATGATTCGATGCCGATGTACAGACTGCGATGGCTGGGATTATTTGATACCAGGACAAAAATTGGCCTAAAAAACGCTACACCCGCGCAAATCCTCCAGGATTTATTGGAAAAAAAATGGACCTTTGGCAAGGACGATCGCGATATGATCGTGATGCAACACCAATTCGAGTTTATGAACAAAAACGATAAACGGAAAATCGTTTCATCGATGGTTGTTGAAGGTGATGACCATACCCATACCGCCATGTCGAAAACCGTTGGACTTCCGCTGGCCATTGCTGTTAAGCTCATCCTCAACGGGAATATAAATCTTTCGGGCGTTCATCTCCCAACCAAAAAAGAAATCTACAACCCGGTGCTTGATGAACTGGAAGAGCATGGCATTAAATTTTTTGAAGAAGAAATGGAAGCCGACGACTTTCATCGCTTCCAATAATTACAAACTCAATGATAATATTTTAAATGCCGCCCCGGAAATCCGGGGCGGCTTTTTTGTTTTATCGGGAGTCAGGAAAAAGGTGAGTGGCTTTTGTCAAGATTGAGTTCTTCGATTGATTTGGGGGAAAAGGTAGAAACTATTTTAGCTTGTATTTAAAATTTTTATTGTGAAAAATTGCAACTTAAAAAATACGTTTTTCAACAAAAGCAAAAAACTATGAAAAATATTAAAGATACCATTCAATCGCTATTAATAAAAAAAGATAGTACAGGTAAGATGCTCAAAATAAACTGGAAAGGCATCAAAAAATTTATAATTACTATAATTGGAGCAGTATTAGCTGGAGTTATCCTTCACCTATTAATAGATAAATCTTTAAACAACAAAACTGATCATGAATCGATCCGTAGCATTCTTATCTTTGTGAGTAGTGATAACATTTACCCCTTCCAGGCAGATGGAATAAAATCCTCAATGAAACTTAATGATCTAATTCAGCCACTAATGACATATCCCTTAATTAATAACAATCATTCTCCTGATGAAGTTCCTAACTTTGATGTATTTGACTGGTGTCCTTCTAAAATTGATGAAACAATGAAAATTGAGGATGTACCATTCCCCGGTATTGTTTTCGTAATTCCAAAATATAAAGGAAATACTAATACCATTGCTGGTGAAATTAAGCTCCGTGCACTTAGTGAAGAAGGAAAGAAAATGAAACTAAATGACATGATAGAAAAGCAGATCGAAATAGATAGAGATTGGTCCAGGAATAAATAGCTATTTAAAAAATCCAATTCACCTTAAAAAACTTTGTTTTGGTTTAAAAAATGGGTAGTACAATATTATTTCCCACTGCCTGCTACCAATGACACGTTTGTGTAAAGCACTGAAATACTAACTATTAGACAGACCTCTCAGTCGCGAGCTCCTTCGAGGTGACAATGCTTCCGTTTGGGTAGTGGGGGGAGGGGAATGGGGCGCTTCGCGCCCCATTCCCCTCCCCCCAAGTCAACCCATGAGCTGGGTCATTTCGACCAAAAAACTTAGCGAAGCAAGTTTTGCCGGGAGAAATCTATTTTACTACTCATGATTAATATTTTACTTTCCACTAAATTCGCAGTAGTACCCTATTTTTTTATCTTTGTACAAATAATTATGAACGAATCACAATACGAATTGATTATTTACTGGGACAATCAGGATAAAATATTTGTCGTTGATGTTCCGGAATTGCCTGGATGTATGGCACACGGCGAATCGAAAAAGGCAGCAATTGATAATGTTGAAAATGCAATAAAATTCTGGATAAAAACGGCTAAAGAAGATGGCATTGATATTCCAGTGCCAAAGGGACGGTTGATGTTTGCTTAGTTGCTTTTTATTTTTTTATCTTTGTAAAAATAACGAAAACAATATGTTTCATCAATTTAACATAAGCTACCCGGAAAACCTGCCTGATGCTTTACAACAAAGCACTGAGCAATTTGAGGCTGACGCAAAAATGGCAATGGCAGTAAAACTTTTTGAAATGAAAAAGCTTTCATCAGGAATGGCTGCGCAATTGGCAGGTGTAGATAGGGTTTACTTCTTGTTAAATTTACATCGGTACGGTGTAAATATGATTGATTTGGATAATCAAGAACTTGAGTCGGATTTAGAAAATGCCTAATAAACGCACCTAAAGCACGTTAATTTGAGAGATCAATAAAAACATTTTTTAAGTAAATAAATCATGAGAAAATTAGCTTCAATACAAAAAATTTGGGCCTTAGAACCCATCGAAGGCGCGGATGCCATCGAGAAAGCACACGTGTTGGGTTGGCAGCTCGTGGTAAAAAAAGACGAGTTTAAAGTTGGCGATTTGTGCGTGTATTGCGAAATAGACAGCCTTATGCCCGACAAACCCGAATACGAATTTTTGAAACTACGAAAAATGAGGATAAAAACGCTCAGGCTGCGTGGACAGGTTTCGCAGGGAATTTGTTTTCCCCTATCTGTACTACCCGAAGGAACACCCATTACTTTAGGACTGGATGTTACAGAATTGCTTGGCGTTACAAAGTATGAAGAAGCCATTCCGGCTTTTCTCGAAGGTATTATGAAAGGGCGCTTTCCATCATTTATTCCAAAAACCGACGAAACACGGGTTCAAACACTCCAGGAACTGCTCGACCAAAACAAGGGCACATTGTGCTACATTACCGAAAAACTCGACGGCAGCAGCGCTACATATTATTTTAAAAATGGAGAATTTGGCGTGTGTACGCGCAATATGGAAATACTGGAAGACGAAAAAAACACGATGTGGAAATTCGCCCGTGAAACGGATCTCGAAAATAAGTTGCGTCAGCTAAATAAAAACATTGCACTGCAAGGTGAAATTGTGGGAGAAAACATCCAAAAAAATACGCTAAAACTGAGGGGGCAAACAGTTTTCTTTTTCAATGCTTTCGATATTGATGCCTATAAATACTTAGATTTTAAGGAATTTGTTTCGCTCATAAATTCTTTGGGATTAAAAACCGTACCCATGGTTGAGGAAGAATATGTGTTAGAAAACGACATTGATAAGCTCGTTGAAATGTCGATCGGGAAATCCCTGATAAACCCCCAGGGCTGGCGCGAAGGCATTGTTTTCCGTTCGCACAAAGAACAGTTCATCAACGGTGAGCGCTTTTCATTTAAAGCCGTCAATCCAAAATTCTTACTGAAATATGACGGGTAGCCCTCCAAAATATTCCTGATAAAAAAAAGCCGCCCCGCAAATCCGGGGCGGCTTTTTTGTTAATATCAAAACTCTTTACTTAAACTAATGAAAGTGCCATGAATAACACATCTTAGTGAAACTTAGTGATCTCGGTGCCTTAGTGTTTGATTTAAGAAAAAGAACCACGGAGACACATAGGAACACTCAGAAAAAAGATAACACTCTTAATAAAATTCACCTAAGCAAAAAAACAATGGAACATCAAGAGATAAATGAAAAGTTAAAAGATAAGGACAGCCTCATCCGAAAAAGATACCAGGGTGCAATAGATTATTATTGGAAAACAAGCAAATCGAACAAACGCTGGTACAAAATCACACGATCGCTCACGGTTATTATTGGTGCTATAGTAACCTTAATTGCCGCCCTCACTTCATCAGAAGTCTTTGCCGAAACTCCGGTTATCAGGACTATTTTCACCCTGGGTACCCCAATTTTGGCTGCCGTGCTTACCATTGTGGCGGGCTTCTCGCAAAGTTTCCAGTGGGGCAGTGCCTGGCACAATATGGTTATAACAGCACAGAACCTACAAAAGGAATTTGACAAATACCAGGTTACTCCCCTCGAAGAAATCAATTTTGCAGAGGAAGCAGAAATGCTAAATCAATTTGTAATTATCGAAAGCGAAGGTTTCTTTAGCAGGATGCTTGGAAGCGCCACCAAGGAAAATAAAAACTAAACACTATGGAAAAAACCATTTATCAATTAAATATTAGTAACATCTGGGATCCAACCAACAACAAAGACTTTTGGGAAGCTAATATTGAGGTGCCGGATGACTGCTCATTATTTGAACTCCACCAATTTATTCAGCAGATTTTAGATTTTGACAACGACCACTTGTATAAATTCTTTGCCGGCAGAAATGAACTAAACAACAAAATTGAATTTTCAGAAAAGCCTGGTTACCCCAGCGATGGAGGAGATTACATGGTCGTTCTTTTGAAAAATATATACCCGCTTAAAGGATTAAAACTCTATTATCTTTTTGATTTCGGTGATAATTGGGTCTTTGAGATACGCAGAAGCAGGAAAAAAATTAAGCTTTTACAAAACACAAAATATCCGCGCATTGTCTCTGATAATGGCATAAAATTAATGCAATATTATTTTTATGATGATGAGGATGAATAAAACCTGCAACATCTTCCAAGGTAAATGGAATTCGTGGACATCTACACTGGTTTATTAAAATTGACCAAAACTTCATTGGGTAATTTATATTGGAATTTACGGCAAAATAGATTATCGGCTCATGAATGAGTCCAGTCTAAAAAGGAAAAAAAACGAAGAAATGCCACCCACGTAGTGATACCTATGGTACAAAGCACCAAGTCAATAAATTACACAAAAAATTGTATATCAATGAATAATATTTAGTGAGATTTTTTGTTTTCGTGCCTTAGTGGCGGAAAAAAATTTTTATACTGAGTTCATGAATTTAAAAGAAACCATAAAAGTTACAAATTGGGGTAATGTATCCAAGGCCTTCCTGCAAAATTATCCCGACCAGGATAAGTTGATTGACGGCTATGAAATGGTGTATCAAAAACTTAAGGCCAAATCGCCGACAACCTCAAAAATGGAATTGATTTGCGGCAAAGGGGAAGCTATCCTAAAAGGAGATGAGCCCTTCCACGAGGTATATGGAGTTGACGGGACAAAGAGGGAAGATGGGGAGTTGGAGAAATTTTCATTGGCCCTCACTTCCTGGTCAAAATGGCTTGGGTCTTCAATATCCGAAAGTACACTCAGCAATTATTCAAAAGAGGAAATTATTTCCCACTGCTTGTTCGATATGACATTTCATGGTTTTTCTGAAGCGGAGATAAAAAAAGCACGAAAGAAACTGGACAAAAGCATCAAAGACCACGAGAGCCGTATAAGGTATGTTATTGTTTCGGTGTTATCTTCGGAGTTAAAATGGAAGCTTTTTTTTAATATTTCTGATGAAACCTGGTGTAGCGAATTAGACACGGCAACTATTTTTAAACGTAAAAAACATGCCCTGGCCATTTTAAATACTTTAAACAAACGAAAAGTAAAATCGAACATATTGGCAAAAATCACAACCAAAGATAAGAAGCGCAAGGTTTTGAAATATTATAAATGATGAAAGAGAAACAGGAGATCACAGTATTTATCAGTACACGCGATTCGATCTGTGCCGAATGTGGCGACAACCTGGGCACTAAAGCCTGGATAAGCCTTAACCGGGAAAAGGGCGCGCTTTGCCTGTCATGCGCCGACCTGGATCACTTGCTATTTTTACAATCGGGTGATGCTGCCCTGACCCGACGATCGAAAAAATATTCTGCATTATCGGCACTTGTATTAAAATGGAGCCGTGCCCGAAAACGTTACGAAAGGCAGGGGCTGTTGGTCGAAGAAAAAGCCCTGGAACTGGCGGAGCAGGAATGTTTGGCCGACAGCGAATACAGGAAACGTCGCAATGAGCGGGCAGCAATCCGCCGGGCAGAAACTGACAAGGAGTATGTTGGTGATTTTGCTTCAAAAATCCGTGAATATTATCCCTCTTGCCCAAAGCACCGGGCCAAAGAAATAGCCGAACACGCCTGCCTCAAATATAGCGGGAGGGTTGGCCGGTCATCATCGGCAAAAGAATTTTCGCCAAAAGCAATCCAACTTGCCGTGATGGCGCACATCAGGCACACCGAAACTGATTACGACACACTGTTATCAAAAGGAAGCGAAAGGCTGGATGCTCGTTCCATGATTCAGGGTAAAGTTATCGAAACCCTGTCGAAGTGGGAGGAGTGATTAATTTGCCTGATGACTGCGATGCAGAAAATTCGATAAAATTCCGGACTGCGGTAAAATCAATGTACGCCGGAGCATGCTCCGGCGTACATTAGGCCAACGCTTTTTTTATCTTTGCCGACAAAATATATTTACATGCCGAAAAAGTTTAAAAAGATCACGGGAGATGTTGTTTATTCAACCAATCCCGATTATTCATACAACTTTGATAATGATGAGAAAGTAGAATCGCTGCCACCACAACAACAAAATTTAAAAGTATGGCTCGACCGAAAAATGAGGAAAGGCAAAGTTGCTACGCTCATTAAGGGCTTTGTTGGAAATGATGACGATTTGAAAGATCTTGCCAAAATGCTGAAAACAAAATGCGGCGTTGGTGGATCAGCAAAGGATAGCGAAATTATAATCCAGGGTGATGTACGCGAAAAAGTTTTGGACATTCTGGCAAAGGATGGGTATAAAGCTAAAAAAGCCGGAGGGTGAATAATAAGAAGTGAGAGAACGAAGAGACTTTAGAGAACGAAGAGATTGTGCTACTTGTAATCGTCCGTAGGACATTCCAACGTTAAAAAAAGGGTGAGCAGTTGAGCTGTGAGAAATGAGAGGACTGAAGACCGTAAACTGATAAATCAAAAAATATATTCAAATAAAAAACCAACGGAATAATGGAAAAAGATGATTTCTTAAAAGAACCGGTTTATTCACAATTTGTGCTTGAGTTTTTGGCCGTGGCACAAAAGTTTTGTCTCTTTATCGAAGAAATCGACAAATACGACAAGAAGCAGATTTTCGACTACCTGCACAAAGCATTGCCCCTCTTGTATGTGCGTGGGTCGGTATTGCCCGAGGTAAAACCCGAAAACTTTGATGTAAACGAAAAGTACTTCACCGAAGAACAATGGCAAACCACCTTTAACGAGATCAGGGAAAAACTGCAGAAAGATGATGAATTTTGGTTTCTGGAAAACGATAACCCTCTAAATGAGCCTATAAAAGGAAGCTTTGCCGATAAACTTACGGATGTTTATCAGGATATGAAAGACTTCGTGATTTTATACCAAAAACCATTAAGGGATGCCAAACGAATCGCGGTGTGGGAAATCATAGAGCTTTTTAAGGCGCATTGGGGCTTTCGGGTGGTTAACCTGTTAAAGGTAATCCACTACGATCTTTACAGCGAGAGAAGTACACGCGGCGCAATGGATATTGGCGACTTGTAAATACAGACCTCCTGACCCATGAGCTTAAAATCAAGTACTTATAACAATGTTATCGTAAATCTATCTGTCGCAAAATCCATCCTGAATAACTTTGTGTTTCTTGGTGTCTTTGAGTCTTAGTGGCTACATATCAACAATTTGCCACTAAGACACGAAGGCTCTAAGTATCACAAAGTCTATCAATTGCGACAGAACAATTACGTTAAGTCAGGATATCTGAAATAGTGCTTTTCATTTTAGTAATTTATCCCGATGCTTTCGCTGATCGATTACATCATTGAATAAATCAAACATACAATTCCTATCTTTTGCTCTCCATTCTAAATTAGCCAATATCCAAACACCATCATATCAGTAATTTGGACAATTTGAACATGCTCCATTCTAAATTTCATTTTATAAGGTAAAAACCCTGCATTTATGTGTTGACAGATTGTAAATTCCATATTTTTGCAATTTTAATTTATTCTAAATTAGAATTGCAGATTAATGCAAACCAACAATGAACCTAAGCGAACTTAAAGCAGGTGAAAAAGCATACATTTCGAAAGTGAAAGGCCGTGGGGCTTTCCGCAAACGAATTACAGAAATGGGTTTTATTAAAGGCAAGGAAGTGGAAGTGATAAAAAATGCTCCCCTTCGCGACCCCATAGAATACCGCCTGATGAACTATGAAGTTTCGCTGCGCCGAAGTGAGGCTAAGTTGGTTTCGGTACTTAGCAAAAACGAACTAAGCCAATCAAAGACCAATGGACAATATAATGGAGTAATTGATGATGAGACCCTAAAACATAATGCCGAAGAAAAAGGCAAAACAATTGATATTGCTTTTGTTGGAAATCCTAACTCCGGGAAAACTACCATTTTTAACCACGCA
>Ga0208900_1000433_pt1 | contig 26252 bp, 18 predicted proteins | sample AntAceMetag02UKK_FD_184763 | JGI IMG/M metagenome (GOLD analysis project Ga0208900, IMG submission 184763) | Saline lake microbial communities from Ace Lake, Antarctica - Antarctic Ace Lake Metagenome 02UKK (SPAdes) (version 2) | ecosystem: Environmental > Aquatic > Non-marine Saline and... | reverse complement strand
TACAAAGATTTGTTCCGTCGCCTGGAGGGTGCTATTAATGATTACACCGGTGGGGCTCTGGACGGGTATGATAAAGAAGATGTTAAGGGCCTGATGACAGACAGGCTGGAAAAAGCAAAAGAAAAACTTGAAGCATCACGGGAAACCATTAAAGCCTTGTGTGAACCGGTGCTGCAACCCAAAGGGCTTCCAGATTACCTGCATTATTTTTGTGGAGATACCACGGATAAAGATGCGCTGCGGCAAAATGAGCCTAAACGAGTGGCCTTGTATAAAGCGTCCTCCTCCCTTCTTCGAGCCTATGCCAATCTGGCCAATGAGATGAAAGATGCAGGATACACAGAAGCTGAGAGTCTGGAGATAAAAGAAGAGGTAGCCTACTACTACAAGGTCAGCCAGGAAGTGAGGCTTGCAAGTTCCGATTATGTGGACATGAAACTTTATGAACCGGCCATGCGGCATTTATTGGATACCTACATTCACGCAAATGACAGTGAACCCCTGGCGGACTTTGACGAGCTGGGACTTGTGGACCTGATTGTAAACAAGGGTTTGGATGCGCTTGATAAATTACCCGAGACCATAAAAAAAGACCCGGTAGCCATGGCAGAAACCATTGAAAACAATATACGGAAAGTCATTATTGATGAGAATCCGGTAAATCCTGCCTATTATGAGCGGATGTCCGAATTGTTGGAATCCTTGATCAAAGAGCGCAAAAAAAAGGCCATCGATTATAAGAAATATTTGGAAAAGGTGAAAACACTTGCCGAGCAGGTGGTTAACGCCAATACTTCCGGCAAGGAAAATTATCCCGCTGCTCTGGATACCCGGGCAAAGCAGGCATTGTATGATAACTTAGGGCATGATGAAGCCTTGGTTCTTCGAATTGATGACGCCATTCTCAACATTAAGAAAGAAGGTTGGATAGGAAACCGGTTTAAAGAACGGGAAGTCGCGGGTGCCATTCGTGAAGTAGGAAAACCATTTACAGCCTTTAGCCTTGAAGAGGTGGTGGAGTTGGTAAAGAATCAAGATGAATACAAGTAATATCACCATTAGTGGACTTTCTGTTCAGGTTGTTCGGAAGGAAATAAAGAATTTGCATTTGGCTGTGTATCCGCCAGATGGAAGGGTCCGGGTGGCTGCACCTTCACACATGAGCGATGACAATATTCGGCTTGCCGTTATTTCAAAGTTGAGCTGGATTAGAAAACAGCAGGTGGCTTTCAAGGCACAGCCACGACAGTCCCAGCGGGAATATGTCACCGGAGAGAGTCTTTATCTGTTTGGCAAACGATATCGGCTTGATGTGGTTGAGAGATATGGACCTCATGAAGTTGGCATAAAAAACAATACACGCTTGCAACTGAGCATCTCACCAGGCACTACCCTTAAAAACAGAGAAAAGGTTTTGAATGAGTGGTACCGCGCAAAACTTAAAAAGCGCATACCGGAAATGATTACCCGATTGGAGCCAAGTATTGGTGTTCGGGTGGCCCATTGGGGTGTCAAAAAGATGAAAACAAAATGGGGAAGCTGTACCATCGAGCAAAGACGTATATGGCTAAACCTGGGTTTGGCAAAAAAACCGGTGGAATGCCTTGAGTATATCCTGGTGCATGAGATGGTTCATCTGCTGGAGCGGCATCACAATGATAATTTTAAAAGGTACATGAACAGATACTTGCCGCAATGGCAGATATATCGGGAGTTGCTGAACAAAGCTCCTTTGGGACATGAGGATTGGGGGTATTAGTCAGTCCTGATGCCCAGGCCATGAAGTTCAGGTTTTACCCATGTAATTTTAAAATTTGATTTTGTTAAATTTATTGCTGGCGTGTAGAGGGGCTGATTCGTTATTTTTTGAACTTTTCACCAGATGTTTACAACTAATGCTGACAGCTTTAATCTACTGGGGAGATAGAATGAGGAGACTTCCATCAAACTGGTACCTTTATACATTATAAAGTCTCAAATTAGCTTTCCAGACGTCTGGAAACGTCATGATCAAAAATGACAAGGTAGGGTTTCTGTCCACATTGATTGATGAAAAAAACCTACCTTTGGACATTTTTAGGCCAGGAGTGATAATCTCCAATAAAATTTGATTTTAAAGTCTTGAGATTAAAACTTAACTCATCGTGTTTTGAGGCGAGGCTTACAATTGTAAATTGTTGATCTCATCAATTAATTAGGCCACCACCCTGCAATGAGTGATGACCCGTTGAGTACTTCAACTATTTACTCTTGAGAGGATTCCGCTCTTTTTAATAGCAGGGTATAGAAAATAGACCAAACCTTTTAAGAGTAATAGTTTTACTTGTTTCAATCATCAATATAATCGTCGTTATTTGGATTATGACCATCTGACCAATCATCCATATCTGTATCATTGTTCGGGTTGTTGATGTCTGACCATAAATCCAATTCTTCTTGTGACATGTTTGAAGCCATTTTAATCTCCTCTATTATAATATTTTTACCAAAAAACAAACTCTTGGTCACTTCCATCTAATTCTTGTTTTAATCTGCATTCCATTTAACAACAATTTCATTGATTTTTTTAGGTTGATCTGAACCAACAATTTTCATAAGTTTTTCTCCTAATTGATTAGCGTTGATGTATTAATAGAAAATTATTGATTTGGTGTCACTGTAACTCCCAGTCCCCCCCCTCCATTGTGGAGGAAATGGGTTGAAAATGAAGAATTTTAATGGGGGAAAACGATTTGATACTGTCTTTTTTCAAAAGGTAAAAAATTGGCATCTTTCCCCACTCTTGAAAATGTTCTCATAGAAATCACAAAAAGCCTTGGTGTTGATGATTTGCAAACAAAGACCAAAGAAAAATTTGCTAAACGAAAAATGCGACTTGAAAATCATCAGAAGATTCTTAAAGAGTTATTTTCGACAATATGTATAGATCTTGGTTTGAAAAATGGAGAAAAAGAAGACCTTTTCCAAAATAGTTTAGAACTGTATGCTTTCCACACGGAATTCGAACGTTCGATTTGTACATTTGGGGCAAACCAAAAACATGTTCTATGGATGAGCCTCGGTTATATGCTTATGCCTTGGCTTGGGCGAAAAGTTGCATTCTGGCAAATGGCAGATTGTCTCGATGGCAATATGCCGGGAGGAAAGTTTTGGTATTTACCCACTGTTCAGGAAAAGGAGGGCAAAAAAAATATAATATTCCCGTGCGCACAAGTGGTCGATTGGTTTCAAGAGCTACTTGGTATGCCAATAGCAAAAGCAAGAAAAAACAATGAAGAAGAAAATGACATTTCCGATGTGATTGAGCGTACTCTCTATAATTGGAAAGCTGGAAAACTCCCAAGAGTTAATCAAATTGATATTTGTTTCGAGACTAAAAGCCAATGGACTTTTAAGGGTTGTTTTGAACCGAAATTTCCAATTAATTCTCCAGAAATTTTTGATGAAGTCTACAAATTTATAGAATTAAAAAAATTAACGACTGTTGAGAAATTGAGGAGTGAAATTCCAATCACATCAAATGATAGAATAGAAGCATTCTTGAACAGAAAGGCTTCAGATCAAGAGATGTATCTAATTACTTCGTTACTTGCAAAAAGGTATGCTCGCCCAACTATTCAAATAATTCGTAATAGATTCCATATTGCAAGAGGGATTCAGGGTGGTTATAGAAAGTTAGTCAAATATCTTTGTCCCGTTGTAAGTGAAAGTTCTCCAGATCCCTCACAAAATAAAGTTCTTCAGTTGCTCGAAATTTATAAATATACTTATAATTTAACAATTGCAGCCCATAATCATAACCAAATTTTTGAAGAGGAGGATAAATGGTTTGAGAAAAATTTAACACCTTGGGATATAAATGAATTATTCCTCTCGATTCTACCCTCAATGAATAGGGCGGAATTTAATTCCGCACAAAACCTTGCATACAAATTATCCAAACGCTTAAGTGAGTTAAAAGAAGGTTCTCCCTTAGAAGATCTATTCCCCTGGAATTACGAGAGTTTTAAATTTATTTCAACAAGGAACCTACAGAGGTTGAAGGATGAGGCCGCCGTTTTAGATGAGGTTTTAAAAACACAGAAACGCTTTACGTCAGGCTCTTCATGGAGAATATTGCAGACAATCCAATACTATGAGACCGCTAATGCTATAGCAAATGATAACCGCATCCCAGACCATAAACGCAAGTTAGCTGTCGACCGGATGGCGGAACTCTCACATAATCCCATCCAGGACGCTGGAATTATCTTGATTAAACTTTCTTTTCTTCTCAATGGTGAGAGAAAAAAACGTCCTAAAGATTGCTTTGAACAGGTGACAAAGCTTTTGTTAGAATTAGAGTCGAATATAGATTCGAACGTATTCAAAGCACCGTTGCTACAATATAAAGCAAAACATTATTTATCCCAAAATGAATTTACTAAAGCCGAATCATTCTTCGAAGAAGCTTTAATGAACTGTTTTGACAACAACTATGGTACCTTAAGGGGGGAGATTGCAAGGGACCTGATGGCATTATCATGTGCTATGGGCCCATTAATACCAAACAATCACGAAAAATATTATAGAAATGCTTTATTCTTTGGGATAATCACAGATGGAATCGGTATGGAAGATATTGCGCCTGAGATGGCCCAATATTTTTGGGATGATTTATATAAACCATATCCAACCATTCAAAAAATCCACCAGCCAAATGAAAAACAAATGAAACCCTTTGTGAAATCTTTTTTTGATTTCACTTATAGAGGGGACTGGGATGGGTTAGATCTCTGGCTTAAAAAAAGCGATGGAAAGCTTAAGAAAAATAAGCTACGTGATGTTCGTGGAGATACAGCCATCAACCTTCTGGTAAAGTTTTATTATACTTACAAAGAGAGGGCTCCTATAATAAAAAGAGATTGTCCTGACTATTTGCATTCCGAGTTTACTAAAATGTCTTCATACATGGATAATTTCTACCATGCAATAGGGATGATGGCCCAGAAATGGAATAAACTATTAAACTTGTCAGATTTTAAATTACAAACGCCTCTTATGTTTGCGGCCAATAATGGCGATTTTAAAATGATAAAACTTCTTTTAGAGGCTAACGCCGATCCAAACTTGCAAGATTTTAAAGGACGTACTGCCCTTTTTGCTTCTATTTCAGCCCGGTCATCAGAATGCACTAAGTACCTTCTTGGTGCCGGAACCAAAACCACTTTGACCACTGTTGATGAGAATACAGTTTTGCACACCGCTGTGCGTTCAGGGCATCCTGAAATTGTTCACCTCATTAAAAATTCTAACCCGAAACTTTTAAAAGCGAAGAATTCAAATGGACATACCCCAATAGATTTGTGTTTTTTATTCCAGAAAGATTTGAAGCGTTCTTCCCAAATCATGGCAACTGAGGGGCGGTTAACTGGAACAAGTTCAGATTTCGAAAAAATTGAAAATATCTTGTCCTAATTAGCATCATTTCGGAGTCTGGCCTGTACAAACTTATCCACCAGTCCAGCAACCCGGAAGCAAAGGATTTCAGCAAGTGGATAACAGCAACTATTATTCACCAGATCCGCAAAGGCCCGGAAAAAGAACACCTATTCACCCCATACGTTCACACCCCGGATAGTTTTGACCTGGAATGTTATACCCTGGCAGACGGTACCACAGAATACCGTTCCCCCCTGTCACACAACCAGGTCAAAGTGGAGACAAAAACCCTTTCATTCATGATGAAAAGTTCCATTAAAAAATTTAAAGTCATGCTGGATATTCTGTCAGAAGAAGATTATCAGAAATTCGGACATGCCTTTATGTCCATGATCCGGGACACCTCCGCCACCATGGAAGAAGCCATACACTATATTGAACAGAACATTGGTGAAATCCAAGTGTCTGTCATTGGCCACAACCAATTCCCTTACAAAGCTGGTGCCGTCATCAATGCCAAGCTTGAGGGGGGGAACCATGCAGGTTGAAACCGAGAACACCGCCACTGATTCTTACCAAGAATATTATCTGAACAAATATGGAGCTTCCTTTGAAGAGGTTGAAAAAAATATGTGGCATATCCTGGAGGTTCGGCAGGATTTCAATAAAGGGGGTAACCATGGCCATTTTCCAGGAATGCCCGACATGTAAGAAAAAGCAATCCAACAGGCATAAGGAGTGTAAGGCATGTGGTGAAAATCTGGACCGGGCCAAACGGTCAGGCCGGGTTAAGTTCCACATTCGCCATAATTTGCCCGACGGAAGACGGGTCCAGAAGGTGGTGGGTTACTCCTTGAGTGATGCCAGGGCAGCGGACGGCAAGCGGAAGGCACAGAAAAAAGAGAACCGAATTTTTGACATGTTGCCGGAGTCTAAAATAACATTTCAGGAGTTGACCGACTGGTATCTTGAATTGCCTTCTGTTAACAGGTTGAAAACCTTTGAACGCGTGGCCATCGGTATTGAGCGATTCAATGAAAGTTTTGGAAAAAGAATGGTGATGGACATTCGACAGTCGGACCTTGAGGCTTACCAGGGACGACGGCTGGATAAAGGGATCACTCCGCGAACAATCGATATGGAGTTGTCACTTGTTAAAACCATGGTAACCAAGGCCAGTGACAACGACAAGGTGACCGAGGCCGTGGTAAAGCCTTTCCGGGTAACCAAGAAGTTGTTGAAAAAGGGCAGTAACGCCAGGACACGAACAGTCACGGTGGCAGAGTACCTTAATATATTGGAACACGCAGCCAACCATGTAAAAGCAGCTGTTATAATCGGATACAACACCGGCATGAGAGCGGGTGAGATATTTAATCTTCAGTGGGAGCATATTAACCGGGAACGGGGTTTTATTATTTTGCCACCTGATATGGTGAAGGAAGGCCGGGAGAAGCATGTTCCCATTAACCATCATGTGGTGGAAGCCTTGGGGGAAGTTCCGCAGATATTGCTCAATGATTATGTCATAACGTACCGGGGAGAAAGTATTAATAACCATGGAGGTTTTCAAAGGGGATTTAAGGCGGCATGTTGTCGGGCCAAAGTTCCATACGGCAGGAAGGTTGACCAGGGGATGACCTTCCATGATCTCCGGAGGACAGTCAAAACGAACATGCTCAAGGCAGGGGTGGATAAGGTATACCGAGATACCATCCTTGGCCATTCCATTCAAGGTATGGATCGGTATTATATTGTACCGACGGACAAGGATCTTTCAAAGGCAATGGAAAAATATACTAAATGGGTTGATTTGGAATTGAAAAAAGGTGACCAAATGGGTGACTAAAACAAAAAAGGCTTTCAGTGAAATCCTGAAAGCCTTGTATTTACTGGTGCCCCCGGCAAGAATCGAACTTGCGCACATGGATTAGGAATCCAATGCTCTATCCACTGAGCTACGGGGGCTTTTGTTGTTTATTCCACCAGGAGTTTTTGTCCCGGGTAGATCCTGCTTTTTGATGTGAGATGGTTCAGTGAAAGCAGACGCTGGAGTGTCATATTATATTTTTGTGCAATTGTAAAGGGATTATCTCCGGATTTCACCCGGTAGGACACTGTTTTCTTGCTTTTGCTTGCTTTTGCAGATGAGGCCCCGGGAATGGTGAGCTTCTGGCCGATGTGTAACCGCGTAGAACTAAGCTTGTTGGTCGCCTGGATACGTTTGGTGGTGGTGCCGTATTTGTTGGCAATGATCCAGAGATTATCCCCGGATCTCACGGTGTATTTTATGGGAGAACGACGGGTTTTTTTCTTTTTGGCGCTGGAAGCGGTGCGCCGTTGAACTTTGCTTGATGGAATTTTCAGCACCTTGCCTATTCTCAGTACAGAGCGGGTGGACACGCCATTACAAGTGGTTATGGTTTTCACGGTGGTGCCGTAGGACTGGGCAATGGCGGAGAGGGTCTGCCCTTTTTTGATGCGATGGTACACATATTTTTTTGCAGGGGAAGACGTTCTGGATGGCTTCATGGATTTAAAGCGGGCAAGGAACTTATCGGACCCGGATGCCGGAATTCGAAGATCATAGGGATCGGCAGGTAAAAGCGCGTACCTTAATTCCGGATTCAGTGCCTTAAGGGTGCCAAGGGGAAGCTTCATGGCAGTGGCAATGTTTTTAAGATAGACCTGTTTTTTCACCGTAAAAACTTTATAGGGGATGGGAGAATTGATTTCCCCAGGGTCAATGTTATATTTTTCAAGGTCCTTTAAAATATGGAGGGTGGCCAGAAAGCGGGGAACATACCGTGCGGTTTCCCGGGGCAGTTTTTCATAGAGATCCCAAAAATTATCAAGGTAATTTGTTTTTTGTTTTCTGATGGTTCTTAAAACCCTTCCTTCTCCACAGTTGTACGCGGCAAGAACCGTGGCCCAGTCTCCAAAAATATTATGGAGCTCAGAAAGATAGGCAATGGCGGCCTGGGTGGCTTTCTCTGGATCAAGGCGTTCATCAACGAAATAGTTCCGTTCCAGCCCGAATTTATAGCCCGTGGAGGGGATAAATTGCCACAACCCCAATGCCCGGGCATGGGAAAGGGCTGTGACGACAAATCCGCTTTCGATGAGGGGAAGCCAGGAAAGCTCTTCGGGGAGACCTGCTTTTTTAAGTTCCGCCACAATGTAGGGACGATAGCGGCCAGCTCTTCTCATGGATCGGATAAAAAATTGTTTTTCTGGCCCGGTGAAGCGGGCAATTTCTTTTTTTACATAGGTGTTGAGGGTCAGGGGGATGGCGTTGTGCTCTCCGGTCACCACAATGTGGCGGGACGCATGGATTTCAAGGATGCGTTTGGCAATCATGTACCGAAGGTCTTCCTTTTGCTGATTCAGATTTGCCTGATCCTTGAGATCCAGGTCCAGAATGGTGGCATAGGCAATATCGAGTTCATTGAGTGCGCTTTCAAGCTCGCCTGCTTCCCAGAAATTCTGGGCAGACTCACATAGCTCCAGGGCATGGTCAATGCCGTCCTGGGCCATCCGGCAGGACACGTCTTCTGGATTGGGGGGAAGGGAGGCCGTCTCTGTTGTTGTGTCAGTCTCTTCAGAGGGGGCTGTTTCCTGGGGCTCCTCGGCATTGGAAGTACCCGTCAAGAAACGTTCGTGGACGGTTGATGGTTTTAAACCGGAAAGGGACGATGCGGGCGGATGGTCGGGGGGGGTAGTGGAAGCGGTGTTCATTGTATGGGTACAACCGGTGAGATAAAGGATGCTGATCAGTGTGGCAACTTTCAGGCTCGTGCGAATATTATTTTTATCCATGATGTTATCATCGTCTCTATATATTAGTTTTGGGTTGAAGTGACGGTGAACCGCTTTTTTGTCAAGGGTTGATATGGGTGGGTACTGGCTTAAATTATCAACATTCCCGGGGCCTGATTACAGGGTGTGCCCCCGGTGGGTTGCATGAATCATGGATCTTGGGCGATAAGATCAATGATAAGACAGGCCAAGTCCCCTGGGGCCATCAAGTGATCGGGATGGTCAAAGATGCAGGCTCCAAAGCATACTCACAAGAATTATTGTTATCGGAATAATAGAGAGGTGTCAAGTAAATACGAATCCAATGGATGGACAGCCAGTGGGTTCTTCTTGTGATTAAAAAATGGGTTAGATGTGAAAAATGGCGTTAAACAGTGAAAAAAGTATTTTTTTGATGTAATTAAAAGAAATATCCTATTATTTTGCTTCTATTGCTTTTAGTTGATTGTCATGGCTTTTTGTGAGGATTGCCAGATGGGGGGTGCTTTGTTATTATCCCTGGGTCTTTCGCAAGACAGAACAAATGCGGAATGATGCCGATATAGCTCAGTTGGTAGAGCATCTCACTTGTAATGAGAATGTCCTCCGTTCGATTCGGGGTATCGGCTCCAAAAATTGTAATGGTGGGGTTCCCGAGTGGTCAAAGGGATCAGACTGTAAATCTGACGGCTCAGCCTTCGGAGGTTCAAATCCTCCCCCCACCACCACAAACGTGTTCGTGTAGGAGATCTCAAGGTTTAGGGGTCGCATACTGCATAGAATGTATGCTTCAAGGAGTCGCCGTTTTTTAAATGGTTGTTTCTTATAAAAGCGGGAGTAGCTCAGTTGGTAGAGCTTCAGCCTTCCAAGCTGAATGTCGCGAGTTCGAATCTCGTCTCCCGCTCCACACCTTATTTTGATTTCTTCATTATAAAATAGTTGCATCATAGTTATTCAGTGGAATTTGCCCATGTAGCTCAGTAGGTAGAGCGCTTCCTTGGTAAGGAAGAGGTTCAACGGTTCGAATCCGTTCATGGGCTCCACCCCACCAGGGAGGATCTGTTTAAAATGGCAAAAGAAAAATTTGAGCGGACCAAACCGCATGTCAATATCGGAACCATTGGTCACATTGATCATGGTAAAACCACTCTTACCGCTGCGATTACCAAGCATGCTGCACTTGCGGGTCATGGTACATATGTCCCCTTTGACGAGATTGATAAAGCCCCTGAAGAGCGTGAACGAGGAATTACAATTGCAACAGCACATGTGGAATATGAGACAGCCAATCGTCATTATGCCCATGTAGATTGTCCGGGTCATGCGGATTATATTAAAAATATGATCACCGGTGCGGCCCAGATGGACGGTGCTGTTCTGGTGGTGAGTGCCGATGATGGTCCCATGCCCCAGACCCGGGAGCATATTCTTCTTGCTCGTCAGGTGGGTGTTCCCAGTATAGTCGTGTTTTTGAATAAATGCGACATGGTGGATGACGAAGAGCTCATAGAGTTAGTGGAAATGGAGCTCCAGGAGTTGTTGGATAAATATGACTTCCCTGGAGATGATACTCCCATCGTGAGAGGGTCTGCACTGAAAGCCCTGGAGTGTGATGATGCCGATGGTGAGGATGCCAAGTGCATTGCTGATCTTTTGGGTGTGCTGGATTCCTACGTGGAAGAGCCTGTGCGTGATACGGATAAAGACTTTCTTATGCCCATTGAGGATGTGTTCAGTATATCTGGTCGTGGTACTGTTGTGACTGGTCGTATTGAACGTGGTGTGGTTAAAACGGGCGAAGAGGTTGAGTTGGTTGGGATTCGAGAGACCACCAAGACAATTTGCACCGGTGTTGAGATGTTTAGAAAGCTCCTTGATGAAGGACGGGCTGGTGACAATGTCGGGTTGCTTCTGAGGGGAACTAAGCGGGAAGCCGTTGAAAGAGGTCAGGTTGTTGCAAAGCCCGGCTCCATTAAGCCCTATACCAAGTTTAAGGCGGAGATTTATTGTCTGAGCAAGGAAGAGGGGGGGCGTCATACCCCATTCTTTAGCGGATATCGCCCCCAGTTTTTCTTTAGAACCACCGATGTTACGGGTATTCTGAGCTTGGCTGAAGGTGTTGAGATGATCATGCCTGGTGATAATGCAAGCATTTCTGCGGAATTGATTGCCCCCATTGCCATGGAGAAAGAACTTCGCTTTGCCATCAGGGAAGGTGGTCGTACCGTTGGCGCAGGTGTTATTGGCGAAATTATCGAATAGAATCTAAGGGAGTTTCTTGTGGCAAGAGTAAATATTACGCTTTCATGTACAGAGTGCAAGCGAAAGAACTACACAACGACGAAAAACAAACGAACTACACCGGACAAACTTGAATTTGCGAAGTATTGTCGATTCTGCAAAAAGCATGTCCTGCACAAAGAAACCAAGTAGGCTGCTGCGTGCTGATGTAATAGAATCGAGTTGATTATTCAGTTTTGTCTGTTAATGCAGGTCAGTAGCTCTAATTGGTAGAGCGCCGGACTCCAAATCCGGATGTTGGGGGTTCGACTCCCTCCTGACCTGCCATTTTTGTTTGTGGATTATGGTTTAATTGTTTTAATTTTAAGATAGAAAATACAGCTCGTTGTGAGTTCAACGCTGTTGTATTTGATCAGGAGCGCTATGGCACGGTTGCAGAAAAAGAAAGTATCATCGGAAAAGGCTCGAAAACGTGAGACATCTCCAGGAGTGCCAGCCAGCGAAAATAACAGTCCGGCAGCGCCTCCTGTCAAAGCGGTTCAGAAACGTGGGGATAGCCGTCCGGCAGCAGTTGCAGTTCCTTCAGATCCCAATTTCATTCAAAAGGGGATGGAATTTTTAAGGGAAGTCCGTGTGGAATTGAAGAAGGTGACGTGGCCCTCGCGTAAGCAAACAGCTGGTTCCACCCTTGTGGTTATTATCCTGGTATTTATTCTTGGTGCGTTCCTCGGGTTAGTGGATATCAGTTTGTCCAAGCTTGTTCAGGTTGTTCTGGCATAAGAAGGGAGTTGAAATTGTCTCTCAAATGGTATGTAGTTCATGTGTATTCAGGCTATGAACAAAAGGTAAAACTGGCGCTGGAAGATCAGATTAAGAACGCAAGGTGTTCAGGAAAATTTGGTGAAGTTCTGGTCCCCACAGAACATGTGGTTGAGCTTGTCAACGGCAAGAAGAAAGAGTCTTCTCGGAAATTTTATCCAGGATATATTCTGGTGAACATGGAACTCAATGATGAAACCTGGCATATCGTTACATCCACAGCCAAGGTGACCGGGTTTCTGGGGGGCAAAAACAGACCTGCGCCCATCAGTGAAAAAGAAGCTGCCGATATTATCCAGCGCATGGAACTTGGAAAATCTAAACCCCAGCCTAAATATTTTTTCGAAATTGGAGATGATATCAGGGTGACCGACGGTCCTTTTATTAATTTTAATGGAACGGTGGAAGATGTCAGTCCTGAAAAAGGCAAGGTGAAGGTGCTGGTCAGTATTTTTGGCAGGGCAACACCTGTGGAGCTGGATTTTGTCCAGGTGACAAAAGTATAAAACTTAGAAACATTAAAGTGTGTGTCAGGAGTAAAGAAGATGGCAAAAAAAGTAATGGCGCAGATTAAACTTCAGGTTGTGGCAGGAAAAGCCAACCCCTCTCCGCCAATTGGTCCAGCTCTGGGTCAGCATGGTGTGAATATAATGGATTTTTGCAAGGCCTTTAATGCCCGGACAGCCAACGATGCAGGCTCGATTATCCCGGTGGTTATTACCGTTTTTCAGGATAGAACATTTTCCTTTATAACCAAAACCCCGCCGGCTTCCATGCTGCTTCGAAAAGCTGCCAATATTGCCAAGGGCTCTGGTGAACCTAATCGTAACAAAGTGGGAAAGGTCTCCCGGGATCAGCTTGTGGAGATTGCAAATATAAAAATGGAAGATTTGAATGCCAATGATGTTGACGCTGCTGTTAATATTATTACCGGAACCGCCAGAAGCATGGGGATAGAGGTTGTTTAACTGTTATTCAAGGAGTGAGTGATATAAGATGCCTAAGCATGGTAAAAAATATACGGAAGTAACGAAAAAGATCGACAGGCAAGCACGATATGATTTTGATAAAGCTATAGAGATCTCACTCTCTTCATCCTTTGCAAAATTTGACGAAACTGTTGATGTTGCAGTGAAGCTGGGTGTGGATCCAAGACATGCCGATCAGATGGTTCGAGGAACAGTGATTCTTCCCAACGGTCTGGGTAAAGAGGTTAAGGTTCTGGTGTTTGCCAAGGGTGAAAAAGAAAAAGAGGCCCTGGATGCAGGCGCTGATTTCATTGGCAACGAAGAGATTGTGGAGAAAATTAAAGGGGGATGGTTTGGTTTTGACCGTGCCATTGCCACGCCGGATATGATGGGAACCGTGGGCAAGCTTGGCCGTGTATTGGGGCCAAGAGGATTGATGCCCAATGCCAAAACCGGGACAGTTACCTTTGAGGTGGCCCGTGCCATTGAGGAACTTAAATCAGGTAAAATTGATTTCAGAGTGGAAAAAGCCGGTATTATCCACGCTCCTGTGGGAAAAGCCTCCTTTGGTGTTGAAAAACTGGTTGAAAATGTCAAGGCTTTTATCCTAAAAATTGTTGCACTGAAGCCTGCTGCCAGCAAGGGAACCTATGTCCAGAATATCACCGTTTCAACCACCATGGGTCCTGGTGTCAAAATAGATCCAGTTTTAATTAAGTCAACAACTCCCTGAGCTAAAGACTCAGGGGTTTTCTTGCCTATTTTTTATAAAAAATAAAATACTGTTTGCCTGTCCAAGACAGTAGGTGCATAAAGCCTTGCTTTGTGTCTAATCGGCGATGCCGGCCTGCCGAGACAGTGTTATGTTTTGGCACAGTTGGCACCTCTGAAAAAATTAACGTTTGGGAAGGAGGTGTTTGAATATTGAACTTATCTGAAAAAAAAGAATTGGTTGCGGGCTTGAATGCCAGATTGGCAGAGACCCAGATTATGCTGCTTGTAGATTACAAGGGGTTGGATGTTGAGGCCATGACCGCATTGCGGGTTGAACTTCGAAAAGAAGGCGCCAGCATGGAGGTCGTGAAAAATACATTGCTCTCCATGGCGGCCAAGGGAACTGACGTATCGGTAATTAATGATGCTTTCAAAGGTCCCAATGCCATAATCACCAGCAAGGATGATGCGGTTGCGCCTGCAAAGGTTTTGGTTAAATTTGCCAAGGACAATAAGAAGCTTGAGATTAAGGCCGCTGCCATGAACGGCAAAGTGCTGTCCATGGATGAAATCAAAGCCCTGGCCACCATGCCGTCAAGAGAAGTCATGCTTGCCACGGTCCTGTCCGCCATGAATGCGGTCCCCACTTCCATGGTTCGTGTCCTCAGTGGCGTTCCTACAGCATTTTTGCATGTTGTAAATGCCATCAAAGAGCAGAAAGAAGCTGCTTAAGATTTTATTTGATTTTTGAAAATATATATATGTTAAAATACGCCTTGCGCGTTTTAAGGAGATAAACAATGGGTGATGTTACCAAAGAAGATGTTGTAGAATTCATAGCAAACATGAGCGTTCTTGAGCTTTCTGAGCTGGTGAAAGAACTTGAGGAAAAATTTGGTGTTTCTGCTGCCGCCCCCATGGCCATGGCCATGGCTGCTCCGGTGGCTGGAGAGGCTGCTGCCGAAGAGCAGACTGAGTTTGATGTTGTTCTTGAAGCTGCTGGTGACAAGAAGATTGCTGTTATTAAAGAAGTTCGATCCATCACCGGTCTGGGTCTGAAAGAGGCCAAAGCCCTGGTTGACGGTGCTCCCAAGGCAGTCAAAGAGGGTATTGCCAAAGAAGAAGCTGAAAAAGTTAAAGAACAACTTGAAAGTGCTGGTGCACAGGTAAGCGTTAAGTAAAATGCCTGTTATGTAAGTATCTGAAAAAAAATGTAATTTGCACTCACACGATGCGGAGGCAAGGTCTTATGGACTCTGTCTCCGCTTTCACGGTTATAATAAACCATTATTTGGAGATACCATGACCGGGAGCCTTCTGGCACACAAGCGCATCAGAAAAGAGTTTGGAAGTAAGAGCAGGGTCGTTGATATTCCGGATCTCATCGGAATGCAGCGCACCTCCTTTGAACGTTTTCTACAAAGAGATGTCCTTCCTGAAAATAGAGAGGACACAGGAATACATTCGGTATTTAAATCCGTTTTTCCTATTAAGGATTTTACCGGAACCTCTTCCCTTGAGTATGTGTCCTATTCCTTTGGTGAGATAAAACACTCCATCCAGGAGTGTATCAGCAGGGGTATGACCTACGAAATTCCCGTGAATATCCGGGTTAGACTTGCTGTATATGATGTTGACAAAGAGGCGGGTGTCACCACCATACGGGACATCAAAGAGCAGGAAATATATTTTGGAACCATCCCGTTGATGACCCGACGTGGAACCTTTATTATCAACGGAACAGAGCGCGCTGTTGTCAGTCAGCTTCACAGATCTTCCGGTGTTTTTTTTGATCATGACAAAGGGAAAAATCATTCATCGGGTAAAATCGTTTATACGGCACGGATTATTCCTGTCCGGGGTTCCTGGATCGATATGGAGATTGACCCCAAGGACATTGTCAATATCCGCATTGACCGTCGCCGGAAATTTCCGGTGACCATTCTTTTTAAAGCCTTTGGATATACCAACGAAGATATCTTAAGCTTTTTTTATGAAAAAGAAAAAATTATCCTCAAGGAGGGTCTTTTTTTCAAGGAGTTTATTCCCCAGCATCTGAAACGTCAGCGGGCAAGCTATGATGTGCTTGTGCCGGGGACGGATGAGATAGCGGTGAAAAAGGGACGACTCTTTACCCAGCGCAGTTTGAAACAACTCCAGGCTGCCGGGCTTGAGTATATTCCCATTGCCCAGGAAGAACTCTATGGCAAGGGCTTTGCCGAGGCCATTGTGGACCCCATGACCGACGAGCAGATTGTCCGGGCAGGGGATCTCATTGACCAGGAGGTTCTTGATACAATAACCGAATTGGGCCGGGACACCTTTCGTATTCTTTATGTGGATTCCTATAGTTCTGATTCCATGCGAAAAACCCTTTCCGTTGATAAGGTTACCTCCCGATCCGAGGCATTGATAGAGATTTACCGCCGCCTCAGACCGGGGAACCCCGCCACCCCTGAAGTGGCCCAGGATTTCATTGATCATCTGTTTTTCAAGTCTGCCTACTATGATCTGTCTGATGTGGGGCGCTTGAAGATGAACCATCGCTTGGGAGTGAACACCGGGATTCAAGTGAAGACCCTCAGAAAGGAAGATATCCTGCTCACCGCTTACACCTTGGCGGAACTCAAGGATACCCAGGGTGCCGTGGATGACATTGACCATCTGGGTAATCGTCGGGTGCGGGCCGTGGGAGAATTGCTTGAGAACCAGTATCGCATTGGGCTGGTGCGCATGGAACGGGCCATTAAAGAACGCATGAGCATGCAGGAAGTGGATGCCATGATGCCCCATGATCTGGTGAATCCAAAGCCTGTGTCCGCTGTTGTGCGGGAATTTTTTGGCACCAGTCAGCTGTCCCAGTTCATGGATCAGACCAACCCCCTTTCTGAAACCACCCATAAACGCCGTCTCAGCGCCCTGGGACCGGGGGGCTTGACCCGGGAACGGGCAGGCTTTGAGGTCAGGGATGTGCACCCCTCCCATTATGGTCGGATTTGCCCCATTGAAACCCCGGAAGGACCCAACATTGGTCTGATTGTTTCCCTTTGTACCTATGCCCGGGTGAATAAGTTCGGGTTTGTGGAAACCCCTTACCGCATTGCCGGTGATGGAAAGGCAACCCGGGAGATCAGGCACCTGTCCGCCTTTGAAGAAAAGCAGCATCCCATTGCCCAGGCCAATGCCATCATTGACGATGATGGCCGGTTTTTAACGGACCAGGTCAACTGCCGGGTGGAGGGTAACTTTGAAATGGTGGACAAGGATGAAATCCAGTTCATGGATGTGTCTCCCAATCAGTTGGTGTCGGTTTCTGCCTCTCTTATTCCTTTTCTTGAGAATGATGATGCCAACCGGGCACTCATGGGCTCCAACATGCAGCGCCAGGCAGTCCCTTTGATCCAGAGTGAGGCCCCCCTGGTGGGGACCGGTATTGAGGGCGTTGTTGCCAGGGATTCCGGTGTTTCCATTGTTGCCGATGAGGCCGGGGAAGTCGTGGATGTGGATGCCAAGCGCATTGTCATTAAAAATATGGATGGCGACGATAAGAACGCCTCCAGCCTGGTTTCCACCTACACCTGCTCCAAATTTGTTCGGTCCAATCAGAACACCTGTTTTAATCATCGTCCCATTGTGCAAAAGGGGGAGAAGGTTAAGAAAAATCAGGTCCTTGCCGATGGCCCCTCCACCAACCTTGGTGAACTGGCATTGGGGAAAAATGTGATTGTGGCGTTTATGCCCTGGGGCGGTTACAACTATGAGGATTCCATCCTGGTTAGCGAGCGACTGGTGAAAGACGCCGTTTACACCTCTGTCCACGTTGACGAGTATGAGGTGGTGGCAAGGGATACCAAGCTTGGCAAAGAAGAGATTACCCGGGATATTCCCAATGTGGGTGAGGATGCCTTAAAGGATCTGGATGAGAGTGGGATTATTCGCCTGGGGGCAGAGGTCAGACCCGGTGATATCCTGGTGGGAAAGGTGACCCCCAAAGGGGAGACCCAGCTTTCACCAGAGGAAAAATTGCTTCGGGCTATTTTCGGTGAAAAGGCCGGAGATGTGAAAGATACCTCCCTTCGGGTACCGCCGGGTGTGGAAGGCATTGTCATTGATGCCAAGGTTTTTTCCCGCAGGGGCATGCCCAAGGATGATCGTACCCGGAACATTGAAGATCATGAAATTGAAAGCCTGGAAAAAAACAGGGATGATGAAATCAACATCATCACGGAATATGTCTGGGAACGGCTTGAAGCCATTCTGGCCGGTCACACCACATCCACCCATTTAAAACGGGGTAAAAAGGTGTTCATGCCTTCGGGTACGCCGGTGGACTCCGGTACATTGAACGGTCTATCTGTTTCAGATCTCATGGCCCTGGCCGTTGATGATCCCCATGTCACAGAAATGGCCCAGAGTATTCTGGAGCGTGCTGAAAAGCAGATCCAGGATTCCAGAGATCATTTTAACCGTCAGGTGAATCGATTTGAAAAAGGGGATGATCTACCTCCGGGTGTGTTAAAGCTCATTAAAATCAATGTGGCCAAGAAGCGGGTGCTTTCCGTGGGTGATAAAATGGCGGGCCGCCATGGAAACAAGGGGGTTGTGTCACGGATTCTTCCCATTGAAGATCTGCCCTATTTTGAAGACGGTCGCACCGTGGACATGGTGCTCAACCCCCTTGGGGTGCCGTCCCGAATGAACGTGGGACAGATCCTTGAGATTCATCTTGGATGTGCTGCCAGGGGCTTGGGGCGGCAGATCGAAGATCTCATGGAGGAGAAAAAACACGATGAACTCAAGGACAGGTTGAAACGGATCTTTACCACACCGCCGCTGAAAAAGAAGGTCACCGGGGTGGAGGATATTAAAGATTTTGATTTTAAGGCCCATTATACCCTGGGTGAGCCCATGCCGCCACTGGTACATGAAGATGAGAAGGCCTTCATCAAGATCATTGATGAGATGGATGACAGTGCCCTGGTGCAGTTTTCCAATTATTACAAAAACGGTGTGCACATGGCCACGCCGGTTTTTGACGGTGCCTCGGAAGAGGAGATCAAATCACTTATCTCCTTTGCCGGTCTTGATTCATCGGGGCAATCCACTCTTTATGACGGAAGAACGGGTGAGGCCTTTGATAAGCCTATCACCGTGGGCATTATGTATATGCTTAAACTCCATCATCTGGTGGATGACAAGCTCCATGCCCGTTCCATTGGTCCCTATTCCCTGGTCACCCAGCAACCCTTGGGTGGTAAAGCCCAATTTGGTGGACAGCGACTGGGAGAGATGGAAGTTTGGGCCATGGAAGCCTATGGGGCCGCCCATGCCCTCCAGGAATTTATCACCGTAAAATCCGATGACATGACCGGTCGAACCCGCATGTACGAGAAAATTGTAAAGGGTCAGAATGTGCTTGAACCTGGAATGCCCGAATCGTTCAGGGTGTTGACCAAGGAACTTCAGAGTCTGGGACTGGATATAAATCTTATAGAAGGAAAGAAATAAGGAGAAGATATTGGAAACCATATACGATTTCTTTGCCAAGCCAAAAGATCCCAAGATTTATAAAGGTGTCCAGATAGGCCTTGCTTCTTCTGACCAGGTCAGAGAGTGGTCCCATGGTGAAATAAAAAAACCCGAAACCATTAATTACAGAACATTCAAGCCGGAACGGGATGGTCTGTTCTGTGCCAAGGTGTTCGGCCCCACCAAGGATTATGAGTGCAACTGCGGTAAGTACAAACGCATGAAACACCGGGGGGTGGTGTGCGAGAAGTGCGGCGTGGAGGTGATCCAGTCCAAGGTGCGCCGGGAGCGCATGGCCCACATTGAGCTGGCCTGTCCCGTGTCCCATATCTGGTTTTTAAAGAGCTTGCCCAGCAAGATTGGTAATGTGCTGGACCTGACCCTGAAAAACCTTGAAAAAGTGCTTTATTTTGATTCTTATATTGTGGTCGATCCCGGGGAGGCGGAACTTTCCAAGTATCAACTGCTTTCGGATGAAAAATACCATGAGGCCATGGAGGTGTTCGGGCCCGGAGAATTTGAGGTGGGGATCGGTGCTGAAGCCATTTTAAAACTGCTTGAAGAGATTGACCTCAAGGCGGTGTATGATGAGCTCAGGGCGGAGATTGCCACCACCAAATCCGTTGCCAAACGTCAGAAGATGTCCAAACGGCTCAAGGTGGTGGATGCATTTCTTAATTCAGGACTCAGCCCCACCCGTATGATCATGACGGCCGTCCCCGTATTGCCGCCTGATTTAAGACCCCTTGTTCCCCTGGAAGGGGGGCGGTTTGCTACCTCGGATCTCAATGATCTGTATCGACGGGTGATCAACCGGAACAACCGTCTGAAACGACTGATGGATCTGAATGCGCCGGATATTATTGTGCGCAATGAAAAACGCATGCTCCAGGAGTCTGTGGACGTTCTTTTTGACAATGGACGTCATGGCAGGGTGGTCACCGGTACCAACAAAAGACCGTTGAAGTCTTTGAGTGATACGCTTAAAGGTAAACAGGGCCGCTTCCGCCAGAACCTTCTGGGAAAACGGGTGGATTATTCCGGTCGTACCGTTATCACCGTGGGACCGGATCTCAGGTTGCACCAGTGCGGTTTACCCAAAAAGATGGCCCTGGAGCTGTTTAAACCCTTTATCTACAATTATCTTGAGAAAAAAGGGCTTGTGTCCACCGTTAAAAGTGCCAAAAAAATGGTGGAACGGGAGGAAATTGCCGTGTGGGATGCCCTGGACCATGTGGTCCGGGAATATCCCGTGATGCTCAACCGGGCACCCACATTGCATCGTCTGGGGATCCAGGCCTTTGAGCCCATCCTCATTGAGGGAAAGGCCCTTCAGCTCCATCCCCTGGTGTGTCCTGCCTTTAATGCCGACTTTGACGGTGACCAGATGGCAGTGCATGTGCCCCTTTCCCTGGAGGCCCGCCTGGAAGCCCGGGTACTGATGCTGGCAAGCAACAATATCCTTTCCCCGGCCAATGGCCAGCCCGTCATCGTTCCCACCCAGGACATTGTTCTGGGGATCTACTACATGACCCGGGAGGCATCGGGCAAAAAGGGAGAAGGGATTCTCTTCTCAAGTATTTCCGAAGTTCGTTCGGCCTTTGATTCTAAAGCGTTGGATATTCATGCAAAGATCAAAGTGCGCATTGATGGTGTGATTCATGAGACCACCACCGGTAGAATTCTGCTGTGGGAGATTATTCCCGGGGATACCTTGATGTCCATGGATTGTCTTGGGTTTTCCACCCGGGATGCGGCGGACTCGGTTCTGACAGAATTGAAAAAAGGTCGGGATTTACAAGGGGTGCTGGATGAGGCTGCCAAGGTAGATAAGCCTGCTTCCATGACCCAGACCGGGGTTCTCACCAGCAAGGAGTTTCAGAACTATTTCCAGGTCAGTGAGATTGTGGTCACCCAGCTGTTTGGGCTGCTGGAGGGACAGTATTCCGATGTGGTGGAATACAATGGCAGATTCAATATTTTCAGGGTGGATGAGCGCAAAATAACCATTCCTTTTGAGCTGTTGAACCGCTTGATGGACAAGAATGCTGTGCGGGGGCTTGTGGATTATGCCTACCGAAACATTGGTCTCAAGGAAACCGTTATTCTGGCGGATCGTTTAAAGGATATTGGATACCAGCATTCCACCCTGGGGGGGTTGTCCATCTGTATTGATGATATGATTATCCCGGATAACAAATGGGAGATCATCCGCAAGTCTGAAGAGCAGGTGCAGGGCATTAAGCAGCAATACTCCGAAGGACTTATCACCCAGGGGGAAAAGTACAACAAGGTGGTGGATATCTGGGCTAAAAGCACCGATGACATTGCCGATGCCATGATGGCGGTCATGAAAAATCCCGGTGGTAAAGATGCGCCCGATGATGTCCTCAACGCCGTTTACATGATGGCAGATTCCGGTGCCAGGGGCAGTAAGGATCAGATGCGTCAGCTGGCCGGTATGCGGGGGCTTATGGCCAAACCCTCGGGGGAGATCATTGAAAATCCCATCACGGCCTGTTTCCGTGAGGGATTGACCGTGTTGCAGTATTTTATTTCCACCCATGGTGCCCGTAAGGGTCTTGCAGATACGGCCCTGAAAACAGCCAACTCCGGGTATCTCACCCGTCGTCTGGCCGATGTGGCCCAGGACTGCACTGTCATGGAAGATGATTGCGGCACCTTGATGGGGGTGGAGGTGGAATCCCTGCTGGAAGGGGGGGAGGTGATCCAAACCCTTGGAGAGAGAATTCTGGGAAGGGTGGTCCAGGCCCCGGTGATAGATCCATACAAAAACAATCTCCTTGTTGACAAGGGGGTTGAGCTGGATGAAAAATTAGTTGGAATCATCGAAACAGCTGGTGTGACCAGTGTGAAAATCCGGTCCGTGCTTACCTGTAAATCCAGGCACGGGGTATGCGCCAAGTGCTATGGTCGGGACCTTGCCCATGGTAAAACCGTTGAGATCGGCCAGGCCATCGGTATCATGGCTGCCCAGTCCATTGGGGAGCCGGGAACCCAGCTGACCATGAGAACCTTTCACATTGGTGGTACTGCCAGTCGAAAGGTTGAGGTGGCCGAGATCAAGGCCCGGGTGGCGGGCATTATTAAGTTCAACGAAAACATTCAGATCGTTACCACGGCAAGTCAGGACCAGATTGTCATGAACCGTAAAGGGGGCGGGTTCTCCATCACCGGTCCCGAAGGGCGTGAACGGGCCAAGGAAGACGTCATTTATGGGGCAAATCTCCATGTGATAAATGGCCAGAACGTTGAAGTGGGGGATGTGCTTGCCTCGTGGGATCCATTTACCACGCCTATCATCACCGAGGTGAGTGGTCGTGCCCGGTACGCCGACATTGAGGTGGGTAACACCGTTCAAGAGCAGATTGATCCGGTGACGGGCAAGGTATCCCGTACCATCATTGAGGGAAAGTCCTCTGACATCCGTCCCCGAATCACCATTAAAGACAAGGATGGAAAGGGAATTAAACTCCCCGGTGCCACCGCCAATGTCATGTATTATCTACCGGTGCACGCCATTCTCATGAAAGACGATGATGATGAGGTCATGGCTGGCGATGTCATTGCCAAGCTTCCCCGGGCCACCACGAAAACCAAAGATATCACCGGTGGTCTGCCCCGGGTTGCCGAGCTCTTTGAGGTTCGAAAACCCAAGGAGCCCAGCATGCTCACAGAGATTGATGGGTATGTTGCGGTGTCCAAGGGTACCAAGGGAAAGCAAAAAGTCACCGTGACCCCCACGGATGTGGGGGATAAAAAGGAATATCTCATTCCCAAGGGCCGTCATGTTAATGTGTATGACGGGGATTATGTAAAGGCAGGTGAACCCCTCATCGGCGGTTCTGCCAATCCCCAGGATATTCTCAATATCAAGGGAGAGGTGGCCCTGGCCCGGTACCTGGTGGATGAGGTACAAGAGGTGTATCGACTCCAGGGCGTTCGCATTAATGATAAACACATTGAGGTAATTATCAGCCAGATGATGCGGCGGGTGAAAGTCCTGGAAGTGGGCGATACAGATTTTATTCCCGATGAGCAGGTGGATCGGGACCGGTTTGCGGAAGCCAATCGGGACATTGTCATGAAGGGTGGGGAGCCTGCCAGGGGAGAGCCGTTGATTCTGGGAATCACAAAGGCATCCCTTGCAACGGACAGCTTTATTTCTGCTGCGTCGTTCCAGGAAACCACCAAGGTTCTCACCGAAGCCAGCATCCAGGGTCGATACGACACCCTCAAGGGGTTGAAAGAAAATGTTATCATGGGGCGTTTGATTCCCGCTGGAACCGGTTTCGTGGGGTATAAAAATGTGGAAATTGAGACGGTGGAAAATTAATCATAGGCCTGTTTGAAAATTATCACTTTGTGCTAAAAAACCGGTGGGGTGGATGGGCTTCTGGTTTGAAGAATCCCTTCTTTTTTGTTGGAGTCACACCGGTTTTTTCTCCTGATACTGTTTTTTAACAGTCTTGGAAGGGAGCTATTATTCAGTGGTAATTTAAAAAAAGCTTGACAAATTCAGGCGTCTATATAATAATCCATCATTTTGTCACATAAGATTGTTCGAAATCATTCGATAAGGAGTTTTATAAAGGTATGCCAACCATTAATCAACTGGTAAGAAAGGGACGGGTAAAGGCCGAGAAGAAGCAAGGCACCCCGGCTTTGAAGGGTGGTCCCCAAAAACGAGGTGTCTGCACCAGGGTGTATACGTCAACACCTAAAAAACCGAACTCTGCATTGAGAAAGGTTGCCAGGGTCCGTTTGACAACCGGCATGGAAGTTGCCGCCTACATTCCCGGTATGGGTCATAACCTGCAGGAGCATTCAGTGGTTCTTGTCAGGGGCGGGAGGGTGAAGGATCTTCCCGGTGTTCGTTATCACATCGTGAGGGGAACATTGGATACGCTGGGCGTTGAAGATAGAAGGCAGGGCAGGTCAAAATATGGTGCAAAGCGACCCAAATAAGTTGTTTGGACATCGGGTTGGGATTTGTCTTGGGATCATTGAATCAGTTTAAGAAATCGGTGGATGTATGGCAAGAAAAAAAATAGTTTCAGCACACTTGACCATGGGTGTAAAGGGAGAAAAGACCCTTGCGTCCAAGTTTGTCAATTGCGTAATGAGAGATGGTAAGCGAAGCGTCGCTGTGAGAGTGTTCGATGATGCAATGGATCTCATTGAAAAAAAATCCGGCGATAAACCGTTGGATGTATTTGAAAAGGCGATCAACAATGTCCGTCCCTCCGTGGAAGTGAAATCACGTCGAGTGGGTGGATCGACCTATCAGGTGCCCACAGAGATAAAACCTTCAAGGCAGACAGCTCTGGCCTTCCGGTGGTTGCTGACATTTAGTCGGAAACGCTCTGAAAAGGGGATGGCCAACAAGCTTGCTGCTGAGTTCATGGATGCATCCAATGAGCGTGGCGGTGCCATGAAAAAGAAAGAAGATACCCATAAAATGGCCGAGGCAAATAAAGCTTTTGCCCATTTCAGATGGTAATTTTTTAAAAATATTTGAAAAGTCCTGTTAAGATTTTAGAAGATTTCAGGGAGGAAAATTTACAATGGCTAAGGAAAAATTTGAGCGGACGAAACCGCATGTTAACATCGGGACCATCGGGCATATCGATCACGGTAAGACCACTTTGACTGCTGCAATTACAAAGCATGCAGCTCTCGCAGGTCATGGTACCTATGTTCCCTTTGATGAGATTGACAAGGCCCCGGAAGAGCGTGAGCGTGGTATCACCATTGCAACGGCCCACGTGGAGTATGAGACTGCTAACCGTCATTATGCCCATGTGGATTGCCCCGGTCATGCTGATTATATCAAGAACATGATCACTGGTGCTGCCCAGATGGATGGTGCGGTTCTGGTTGTGAGTGCCGATGATGGTCCCATGCCCCAGACCCGGGAGCATATCCTTCTTGCCCGTCAGGTGGGCGTTCCCAGCATTGTTGTATTTTTAAATAAATGTGACATGGTGGATGACGAAGAACTCATTGAACTGGTGGAGATGGAACTCCAGGAGCTTCTGGATAAATATGAGTTCCCCGGAGATGATACCCCCATTATCAGAGGATCTGCTCTGAAGGCGCTGGAGTGTGACGAGGCCGGTGGTGATGATGCCAAGTGTATTGCCGAGCTTCTGAATGTGCTGGATTCCTATGTGGAAGAACCTGTTCGTGACACGGACAAACCCTTTCTCATGCCCATTGAGGATGTGTTCAGTATTTCTGGTCGCGGTACTGTTGTGACTGGAAGGATTGAGCGTGGTATTGTTAAAACCGGTGAAGAAGTCGAGCTGGTGGGTATCCGTGAAACCACTAAGACGATCTGTACCGGCGTTGAAATGTTTAGAAAACTTCTGGACGAAGGCCGGGCAGGTGACAATGTGGGTCTTCTCCTCAGGGGTACCAAGAGAGAAGCCGTTGAAAGAGGCCAGGTCGTTGCCAAGCCAGGTTCCATCAAGCCTTACACCAAATTTAAGGCGGAAATTTATTGCCTGAGCAAAGAAGAAGGGGGTCGTCATACGCCTTTTTTCAGCGGTTATCGTCCCCAGTTTTTCTTTAGAACCACTGATGTAACCGGTATCTTGAGCTTGGCCGATGGTGTTGAGATGATCATGCCCGGAGATAATGCAAGTATCTCAGCTGAGCTGATTGCCCCCATTGCCATGGAAAAAGAGCTTCGGTTTGCCATCAGGGAAGGTGGACGTACTGTTGGTGCCGGCGTTA
>Ga0208900_1000431_pt1 | contig 26434 bp, 22 predicted proteins | sample AntAceMetag02UKK_FD_184763 | JGI IMG/M metagenome (GOLD analysis project Ga0208900, IMG submission 184763) | Saline lake microbial communities from Ace Lake, Antarctica - Antarctic Ace Lake Metagenome 02UKK (SPAdes) (version 2) | ecosystem: Environmental > Aquatic > Non-marine Saline and... | reverse complement strand
CTATAAGTGACCTGTTATTGATGCCAATTTTTAAATTTGACCAGCAGTCAGCTTTACAACAACTCGTCCATTCCGCGCAAGGGAATAAATATGATCTTTCTGATTTGTTAATTGCGCATTCTGCCAAGATAAATGGTTGTGAGGCTGTTATTACCTTTGATAAGAAAGCATCAAAATTCAGATTGTTTGAACTTGCAAAATGAGGATACCCACTTAAGCTGGCATATTTTCAACAAGATCATCTTATTGTTGCCGCTCCAGCCAGAGGCTCACTCCTGGAGGGTGGTAATGCAATCTCCCACATGCAATTATTGGATGTATCCGCCATGCGATGCAAAAACTTACAAAAGGAGTGGCCCTGAATTTTCATCATAAAAAATCGGCAAGGAAACCCCTGAGTCTTTAGCTCAGGGGTTTCCTTGCCGATTACACCCATGGAATAACAGCCATACGTCACAAGATGTCATCCACCACCAGGTGCATCTGTTCCCCCTGGAATTCAACGATATCCCCGGCAAAAATTTTCTTTCGTTTACGGGTCTCTACCTCACCGTTCACCGTCACCAACCCTTCGGCAATGACATGCTTTGCCTCTCCACCACTCATGACAAGATTTTCAAACTTAAGAATTTTATAGAGTTCCACCGGCTCCTGATTTAACACAACATCTCTGGGTTTCATTTGATTATATATCCTCCATGGATTGCCCATTACCCAAGGGCTTTAGACTTGGGTAGCTCACATCGTTTCATCTGATTCCAGACACTGGTGCGGGAAAGTCCCAGTAGTCTGGCGGTTTCTGTTCGATTTCCTCCGGCGGTTTCAAGGGCATGAACCAGGCTCCCGGAACAGAATACACCAGCGCTGATATTCCCGTTGTTTGGAAACCCGGCAGACATTGCAGTCTAAAATAGTACAGGGTTGTCCCACAATATCTTCCCGTACATACCCGGTGATTTTTTCAAAGGCACGATTGACAAACACAATGGTCCCCTCTGTGTCTACAATCATCACACCGTCCTGTATGGTTTTCACAACGGTCTTCCAGTATTTATTCAAGGCGTGTTCACTCATTCCCCATCCTTACGTTCAAAATTTTAACAAAAATGTTCACTTTTTTAACAGACTTTACCGGAGTATTGCAATTAAAAATGTAAAATTGCTAAAATCATCTGTCCAAGGTTGACAAAAAACATAGAATTATATATGAAGTCTTGGTAAACATATTGTAATTATAGGAACTTTATTAAAAATATGACATATCATTGAATGATCAAATTTTTGACCTGGTTCAAATCAGGGTAACACTTTTTAATATCTTTATATCAGCCCTGCTGAATCTTTATTAATAAATATCAGGATGTTAAACGTGACATATTGGTTGAAAGAAGATGCAAGAGTGTTATCCTGGCATATGCTCTTTTGAACCAGGCCAAATTTTTTTATGCTGATATGTCAGAGGAAGACCAGACTTGGTTTATACACAATATTGCCAAATTTTTTGGGCTTGTGTGGATTATGATTTTTACAACACCCATAGGCCAAGCCTGACCCCATGATCCTGTAAAATTATCATTATCGCTGTGACAAAGGGTTTTGCCATGGCTGTTATACAAGTTTCCAATCATCAAGATACTGGAAACAAGCGTAATGGATTAAGGAGAAGAAATGTCCAAAAAAGTACTGATTATAGGCGCTGTGGCGCTGGGTCCCAAGGTGGCCTGCAGATTACGACGTATTAACCCGGATGTTGAAATTACCATGATTGACAGGGATGAACTCATCTCCTATGGTGGATGCGGGATACCCTATTATGTGGGCGGGGATGTGGCAGACATTGAGGGGCTTCGCTCCACCATTGCCCATGCCATCAGGGATGCTGATTTTTTCAAGGCCACCAAGGGGGCCGATGTACTCACCAGTGTGGAGGCCGTTGCCATTAAACGGGCAGAAAAAAAGGTGGTGGTGCGTCACCTGAAAGAAGACAGAGAGGAAGAACTATCCTATGACCAGCTGGTCATTGCCACCGGTGCCACCCCCATGCGGCCCCCCATCCCCGGGGCAGATCTTCCCCAGGTCCATGTGGTGTCCAACCTCCACCATGCAAAGGCCATCAAGGATGCCATCTCCAAAGGTGAGGTGGAAAATGCCGTGGTCATCGGTGCCGGGGCCATTGGCATTGAAATGGCAGAAGCCTTCACCGATCTCTGGGGCATTGAGACCACCCTCATTGAAATGGCAGACCAGGTGCTTCCCCAGGCACTGGGCAAAGACATGTCCCGAATTGCCGAGAAAAAACTCCGGGAACACGGGGTGGAACTTCTTTTGTCCCAACGGGTCATAAAAATCAACGGGGATGCCAAAACCGGTGTCCAATCCGTGGAAACCCAGGAAAAAACCATTCCCTGCAGCATGGTCATTCTGGCTGCCGGTGTTCGTCCCAATTCCCAGCTGGCCGCCGATGCAGGCCTTGCCCTGGGTCGTTGCGGTGGCGTCCTGGTGAACCGGCGCATGCAGACCTCGGATCCTAACATTTTTTCCGGCGGGGACTGTGCTGAATTTCCCAACCTCATCAGCGGTCAGGAAACCCTCATGCCCCTGGGGTCTCTGGCCAATCGCCAGGGCCGTATCATTGCCACCAATATCAATGGGGGGGCCGCACAATTTCCCGGAGCTGTGGGTGCCTTTTGCATTAAAATATTTGACATGGGCCTGGCCAAGGCAGGTCTCACCACGGCCCAGGCCACCATGGCAGGATTTGATCCCGTGGATGTGGTGGTGGCCCAATCCGATCGGGCACACTTCTTTCCCGATGCCGATTTTATGTTCATGAAACTCATTGCTGACAAAAAAAGTCGCAAAATACTGGGAGTAGAAGCCGCAGGTCCCCAGGGAGATGCCGTAAAAGCAAGGGTGGATGCTGTGGCACCGCTGCTGAAATACGGGGTGGATGTGGATGAAATTTCCAACCTGGAGGTTAGTTACGCCCCACCCTATGCATCGGCCATGGACATTGTAAACAACGCGGGTAATGCCCTTGATAACACCTTGAATGGAAGCCTCAGATCCATAGATACCTGGGAGTTCCTTGAAAAATTCAAGAATGAGAATGCCCGGGTGGTGGATGTAAGAAGTACGGTCCAGGCAAACCCTTTTATGGAAAAATATGGGGATCAATGGATAAACATTCCCCAGGATGAATTCAGAACAAGGTTCAATGAAATCCCCAGGGATGAACCGGTCTATATGTTGTGTGGCACCGGTCCCCGCTCCTATGAGTGCCAGGTGATTCTGTCGGCCCATGGCATCACCAACTCCTTTAACATCCAGGGGGGGTATGGCATGATTCTGGCCATCCACGAGCCCCTGGTCTAATACTGCTTGACAATTATATTTTCATGGCCATCTTCATACCATTGCACCATGGAGGTCTTTGGGAAGATGGCCGTGATTTCAATGTTTTGTACCGATATCACACCGGACAATTGATCAAGACATGCCCTTTTACGCCCCCCTTTCCTTTCTCCTTAAGAGCGTCCGCTAAAAATTTAAATTTCGGAATTTTGCCATTTTTAAGAAACGCCAACAGCGATACTCAACTCCGAAAAACATGGAGCCTGCTAAAAAATCAGCCTCCAAGAAAACAAGCCTGACCCCGTCAAGCAAAAACAAGTCCAAGAACGAATGCTTAAGATCGTATGACGGGGCTCCCTAATTATTCCTGAAGGAGATATCCCATGCTTTTCAGACTATTTTTGTGTTTTACCCTGATCCCCATGATTGAACTTTACCTTTTAATACAGGTGGGCAGTGTCATCGGCGGTTTTAACACCATTCTTCTGGTGATCATCAGTGGATTTCTGGGGGCCTGGCTGGCCAGAATGGAAGGGATGAATACCTTGGTGCGGGTGCGTACCAACATGCAGCAGGGAATCATGCCCACGGAAGATCTTCTGGACGGTTTGATCATACTCATAGCCGGGATAGTCCTCATTACCCCCGGGCTTCTCACCGATGCCATGGGGCTTACACTATTGTGGCCGGTGAGCCGTAATGCCTTTAAGCGATTTTTAAGAAAAAAATTTGATGAATGGACATCAAACAACACCATTGACATCACCCGGTTGTGATAAAATAGGGATTATTAAAATACCCCTGACTCCATGGGCACATTCCCATTGTCCCGGGGGGAGCCTTCATTAGCGATGGGGGTCAGGTTTGCCTGAAAATCAAACCCATAGGATGCTATGATGATGATGCCGAGAAAATGCTGATACGACAGGCTTGAGCATAAGTTCTGGCGTTTAAAAATTTTCATTGAGCCAGGCCGTCATGCGTTTCAGCCCCTCATCCGTGGAGACCAGGGGAACATAGCCCAGATCCTGCTTTGCCCGGGAAATATCAAACCAGTGAGAAGTGGCAAGCTCCCGGGCCGCAAACCGGGTCATGGGTGGCTCTCCCTTTAACGGAAATATCTTAAATAGCAATTCAAACAGCCCCCCCACCCAATATGCCCCCCGGGCGGAAACTACCCCCTGCACCGGCGGCAAACGAGCGGCCTCAAGAAAATAATCCACCATCTGCCACAAAGGGATGGGATCATCCTGGCTGATAAAATAGATGTTCCCGGACAGGGATGCCTCCGCTTTAAGACGATCCCCGGCCAGCACATGGGCATGGGCTGCATTGTCCACATATATGGTATCCACCACATTGGTGCCATTGCCAATGCGGCGCAAGTTTTTTGCCCGGGAGACAATGCCCGGCAATAGATGATTGTCTCCGGGCCCCCATATGAGATGGGGTCTGAGGATAATAACACCAAGATCGGAGGATGCCGCATCCAGGACTATTTTTTCCGCCATCGCCTTGGTTGCTGGGTAAGGAGCATGAAAATGTGTGGGATAGGGCACAGACTCGTCCACCCCCTCCATGTCATTGCCATCAAACACCACACTTGGGGAGCTGGTGTATACCAATCGTTCCACACCCTTTTCCCGACAACCGGCAATGACATTTTCCGTACCCAGCACATTGGCCCGGTGAAAATCTTTAAATGCCCCCCATACCCCTGCCCTGGCAGCCACATGATAGACAATATCCATGCCATCACAGGCATCTTCCACTGCCCGGGAATCTGCAATGTCCCCCTGGATCTGCCGAACCTTCCACAGATCAAGCTCCGGATAAAAGCCCCTTGAAAAACTTGTCACCTCGTCCCCCCGGGCCAGCAGTACCTTTACAATGGCTTTGCCAAGGAACCCACCACCGCCGGTGACAAGAACACGTTCTGCCTCATGGTGCATATTTTTTCTCCATTATATTTAAAAATGCCCCACCAGAGCTCCCGGAGGCGGCATTATGTGATGGTATTGTGTCGCTGACCGACATGGCCGTTATTATCAATAATCAAAATAAATTTTCATACCAGAAAAACTATTTCTTGACAAACAAATGATTATTATATAAAAGTTCTTTCCGTTGAGCGGGAATAACTCAGTGGTAGAGTGCGACCTTGCCAAGGTCGAAGTCGCGGGTTCAAATCCCGTTTCCCGCTCCACTTTTTACCTCCTTTTAACACCCTTCTTTTTACTCCCTTATAAATTTTCCTTTTATTTTTAGCATTTCTGTGCTCGTTCTCCTTGTATTTATATACCCCAACTGCTACAAATTCTCCTGAATTATACTATTCATTGCCAAACGGGGGGAATTTACATGTCGGTACAAAGCTTTACAGTTTATGATATCTTTAAAATGAATGCCAGACGGTATGCCACGGATGTTGCCATCACAGAACAGCATCGGTCTCTGACATTTGAATCGCTTTTGGAACAGGTAAACACCCTGGCCCAGGGCCTTTTGGACCAGGGGATCGGCAAGGGGGATCGCATTGCCATCCTGGCCATGAATCACCTGGAATACCTGGTCTTATATGGTGCTACCGCTGCCATGGGTGCCATCCTGGTTCCCATTAACTGGCGGCTCTCCCTGGATGAAATCGCCTATATTCTGGACGATTCAGGGGCAAAGCTGCTGTTCTTTGATGATGCCCGCAAAGAACAACTGGATGCCCTGGTGAATGCCCGGCAGTTCACCGGCACCCCGGTGTCCATATCCGCAACAGACCCTACCCACCTCAGCTGGGCTGAGTTGATGAAAGGCACTGCATCACCTCAGTTGGCCCCGGCAGATCCCCTGGAAAGGGAAGACATATTCTGCCTTATCTACACCGCCGCCGTGGACGGTCATCCCAGGGGCGCGGCCCTGTCCCATGATAACATGGTCATGAGCAACCTCCAGACCTGTCTTACCATGGGTCTGACCCGGGAAGATGCCTACCTCAACATGGTACCTCTGTTTCACATCACCGGCATGAATCTGGCCCTGGCCACCCTGCACATGGGGGGTAAAAACGTCATCATGGAAAAATTTGATGCACCATCGGCCATTGATCTGGCCCGAAAAGAAGGGGTTTCCATCCTGGCAAGCTTTCCCCCCATCCTCTCCACCCTGCTGGATCACATGGATGAAGGCGACCTTGCTTCCATTAACCATGTCACTGGCATTGACTCCCCAGACAATATAACGGCATTTACCCAAAAAACCGGGGCACGATTCTGGATACTCTATGGCCAGAGTGAAACCTCTGGATTTGTCACCCTTTCCGACCATGCCCTCATGCCTGGTGCTGCGGGTAAACAATGCCCTGTTTCAAATCTTGCCATACTGGACGATGATGACATCGCCCTGCCCTGTGAAACCTCGGGAGAAATTGCTGTTCGAGGACCTGTGGTGTTCCAGGGATTTTGGAAAAAAGAGGGGAACCTTGACCCGTCAACCATAAGAAACGGCTGGCACCACACCGGTGACATGGGCAGAATTGACAAAAACGGATTTCTGTGGTTTGAAGGCAGGAAACCTGAAAAGGAACTCATCAAACCCGGTGGAGAGAATGTCTACCCCGCCGAGGTGGAAAAGGTCATACTCATGCATCCAGAGGTTGTGGCAGTGTGCGTCATCGGAGTACCTGATCCCAAATTTGGAGAAGGGGTCAAGGCGGTGTGTGTGAAACAATCAAATGCGGATCTGGACGGCTCTGCCCTCATTGCCTTTGTGGGAGAGCGCATTGCCCGGTACAAAAAACCCGGTTATGTGGAGTTCGTTGATACCATGCCGGAAAAAGCAGATGGCACCATTGACCGCATTCAGGTCAAGCAACTATATGGAAAGGTCTGAATTCGACCCATGAGACCCTGATATTTTCACAACAAAATCCCGGTAAAACACGAAGTCTGCCGGGGGCTGCATAGTACCATTTTTCAATCTTTGTTGTGTCGTTGGACGACATGCCCGTTACCCCGCTATATACAAAAGACCCTGAAACCCAAAAGGAAAATCTCAGTTGGCCGGTATCCAGGAAATTCTCACACTCATTTTACTCATTAGCTGCATCATTTTTCTGCCCCGCCTGTTCGGGGGAAACAGATCCTCCACCAGAAAAAAGGCCAAACGCCTCTCCCCTTCGGGGAAACTGCGCCTGGCCATTGTACTGTCAGTGATTTTCCCCCTGGTGATGGCAGTACCACTGCGGCCCTGGCACCCGGAGAACCGGTCTATGTTTCTCCTTGGGGGGCTCCTCCCCGTTATCCTGTACTGGGCTGGCGTGTGGATCTTCCAGGGATTCAAAAAAAAATGAAAATTGGAACCAAATGCTTTGTCATCACTTAATTTTATGGTTGCCAATTTTAAAGGGTAGTTAATAGTTCTTAAAAATATAAACAAATATAGTCATACAGTATTAAACATGCCTCAAGTTTAACAAGTAAAATCTGTTCTTTATAAAATACCGGAATGAGAAGGTAAACAGGTATATTCTTTGACAGAAATGACTTTACTTTTCAAATGTAAGGGTGGCATCCTTTGGCAATGCCAGCCCCACGCTCACCTCCAATGTTTTCAGCACCCCCCCAATCACCGGGCAGGAAACATGGGGAATAGTCTTCAGGGACACATCCAGTACCTGGGAGTTCAAAGTACCCGTTTTTTTATCCTTGAACAATTCGGTCATCACATTGATCTCTTTGCCCCCCAGCAGCTCATTAACCCTTTTCCAGTTGGGGCATTCACTCTCAATGTTGAGCATGGCCTTGTATCCCCCTTTATCTTCTCCTTGCACCATGGTTGTAAATCCACAAATACCAGCAAAAATTTTCATCGTCGTCATTTTATTTTTCTCCAACTCTTAAATTTATCTTAATAGTTTATAAAAAAATCCAGCAACAGATCCCCGACGGGTGGCATGGTGCCATTTTTTATTTCACCTGCAATTCCCGGGCAAAGGACTTGAAGCGTCGGGCCTCTTCATCATTGCCAAGGTGCTCATAAATGGCACCTACATTTTCATAGTACAACTCCCGGTCATCCGGGTCTTCGGCCACCAGATCAAGGTAAACATCGATGATCTGGGGGGTCATGACTCCGGAGGCAAATCCCGCATGGGCAAATTTGCGTTTCAGGCCCGTGTCCGGTCTCTGGCCGCATCCGCTGCAGGAGGCCATGAGCCCGGTGTAGAGTTGAAACGCCCTGTCTGGATCTCCCTGGGTTTCAGAAATTGCTGCCAAAGCCCTGACAAGTGAGTCATCCATTCCATTCCGCTCCAGAGTGCCCTGATATAGTTTTTCAGCTGGGTCTAATTTTCCTTCCAGGCACCAGGTTTCACCCTTGAGCAGCACCATGGGAACGCGCTGAGCAATGGATTCAGGACAGGTGTCCAATATATTGTGGGCCCGGTCAAATGCTTTTTTCATCCACAGCACCTCGCACAACACATAATATCCCCTCACCGAAAGGGGACACCACGCCAGAAAATCCATCAAAAAGATCTCGGCCCGGTCAAGTTCTTCCAGATTGAGCAGGGCTGTGCCCAGCTCCAGCCCAATGTAATTTTCAGTGGAAGAGTTGGCCCCATGAGCCTCTTCCAATGCGTTGACCGCCACTTGAAAATCCCCAGCATTCAAGGCAACAACTCCTTGGACAAAGGCCTTGCCATATTCTCCATAGGCCGCCTGCTCCTCCTGGGAAAGTGTGCTGAGTATCACTTCAAAGGTTTCAAAATCATCTCCGCTTTTAAAGTCCATGTCAGGAGACCATGCATCTGAAGGTTCATTGTCACTGCCGGTTCCGGCATCCCCTTGGTCGGAAGACCCATGTTCAGGCCCATGGGAAGAGTCACAGCGATTTAGACCCGCCTCAATCTCCTGGACCAGCCCGGGGGTTGTGGTCAGCTCAAGGGCCAGGGTCAAAATATCATGAGCTTCCTGGTGGCACCCGGACTCCAAAAGCTCATTTCCCTTATCCAGATGCTGCCGGGACAGGGCCTCGCAGCTATGACTAATTTTCAGATCCAGTTTTTCTAAAAAATCCTGGGCCTGGGCCGGTTTTTTTGCATAACGCTCCCTTGCCTTTTCGTAGTCAATTTTTGCAAGGCCAAATTGCCCCTGTTCAAATAAAAGATCCCCATTTTCCATCAGCACTTCGGGTGTTTTTCCCGATAAAAAACTGAAAAATCCCATCCTGTGTCTCCATTTTTGCAGAACTTTTTTCCACGTCAGATATTCGTCATCCGCCATCATTAAAAACCCTTCAGGCTGTATCACAATGCCGGCTGTTTTGCCACAATTCAAGGACTGCACAACTTTTTGGGCATCCCTTCATTTTCCAACTTACGCTTGAACAATACCCCCTTCATCACTAACAGTCCCCCATAAATTTGTAAAGCGTCAAAAAGGACCCTGGAAAAGAATCCTTCCCCCCAAAAAACAAAAGATTTTTCCCACCCCATCAGGGGCAGGAAAAATCTTTTCAGTTAAATACAGGGAAACCTCAAGGTATTGGCCATTACGAACCTATCTTTTTCGTATCCATCCAGTTTCAGGTGAAAAAAATGGTTGGCATCCTTCATGTGACCCCAAAAGGAGTTTACCGTCTTTTGGACAAAGCTTCTGCAAATGTGGAATGATCAAAAAAAGTGTAAAGTATTTTTGAAGAACGCTAAATGATTCCCAAAAATGGGTTTATGGCTCCAACAAATTTAAACTGGAGAATGAAGGATGTCAAACAATGGGGGATCTTCTCAGAAAAGAACAATGGCGGAATTTGCCAGGGAACGGGTTCCCTGGCGAGGTGGATGATGCATGGATAAACAGGCAAAAATTAAAGCAAGGGTTACTGGTACATATTTTCGATATCTTTCTGATAATTATCCATGATCACATTCTTTTTTACCTTAAATGTGGGCGTCATCATCTTATTTTCAATGGTAAATTCCGGGACGATGGCGACTTTTTTCAAGGTCTCAAAGGAGGGAAGTTCCTTATTTTTGCGAGCCACTTCCCCATCAATGAGCCGGACGATCTCTTCGTGTTGCAGCAACGCTTCGCTACCGTTTCTGCCATTAAAAAATCCCTTTTCCTGGGCATAGGCCTTGATATTTTCCTCATCCAGGGTGACAATGGCGCTGAGGAATTTACGCTGATCCCCCACCACACACACCTGATTGATATATTTTGAGGTGCCCATGAGCCCTTCAATGGCAGAGGGAGCCACATTTTTTCCACCAGAGGTGATGATCAGCTCTTTTTTTCTACCGGTGATTTTCAGCACATTGCCCTCCAGGATTTCCCCAAGATCCCCGCTCCGAAGCCATCCGTCTTCGGTGAAGTTATCCCGGGTCTCTTCGGGCATTTTATAATACCCCTTCATGACATTTCGTCCCTTGAAAAGCACTTCACCGTCATCGGCAATCTTGTGAAACAAGCCTTCACCCGGCGGTCCCACCACACCAAAATCATATTTATCAAACCGATTCAAATTACTGAAACTGGTATTTTCTGTCATACCCAACCCCTCCAAAATAAGGAGCCCGGCAGCATGAAAGAAACGTGCAATATCAGGGCTCAGGGGAGCCCCTCCACTAATGCACCATTGCACCTTTCCCCCCAGGGCTTTATGAATTTTTGAAAAAACAAGCTTTGTTGCAATGCGATATTTTAACTGGGTCATGGGGGGAATGGGTTGCTGAGCCACCTTATACTTGCTCACGACCTCTCCCACAGCCAGGGACCAATTAAACACTTTTTCCGTCATGCCGCCCTTGGCTTCCACATCGGAGACCACCCGGGTATAAATTTTTTCAAATATCCGGGGTACACTGACAAACCAATGGGGGGATGCCAGCTTAAAATCGTCAAGCAGGGTATTTATACTCCGGGCAAAGGTGGTACGGTGCCCGGTGAACACGGCTGCATAACTGCAGGTTCTGGCAAACACATGGGCCAGGGGAAGAAAAAGAAAATTATCTTCACCACCATCAAAATTACCACTGTGAAATACCGACTGGGCCGTTGAGGTAATGTTGTCGTGGGTGAGCATCACCCCCTTGGGAAGCCCTGTGGTGCCCGAGGTGTAAACAATGCCTGCAAGATCATCAGAGGTCATTTGTGCCGTGCGTCCTTCAAACTCATCATCTGGAATGTCTTTTCCAAGCTCAAGAAAGGCTTCATAGGACATAATCCAATCATTGTCCGGCATATCCCCCTTGAGCATGATCACCTTTCTTATATCTGGAATTTCAGCCCTGATTTCCAAAAGTTTTGCCACCTGTTTTTCATCCTCAGCAAAAACAACAACCGCGTCACAATGATCAATGATATAGCGACAATCTCTTGGAAGATTGGACTGATAAATCCCCACAGTTGCTGCACCGATACTCATGTTGGCCATATCCGTCAATACCCAGCGGTAATTGGTGTAACTGAGGATATTGACCTTGTCACCCTTTTTTACCCCCAATGCCATGAGACTTTTGGCAGCCTGTTTAACCCCCTGGTAAAATTCGCTCCAGGTGACAGAGTCAGGAACCGCATTGTCATCAAACCAGCGATATGCCTCCTTGGTTGTGTGTTCATCCACTGTTTCACAAAGCATCTGGTGAACCCCCTGATAATCCCTGAACTGCATAACACCTCCTGCGACTGATATGACATTAAAATAAAACGGGAACCCAGCGGGCACCGCAACCACTCCGGCATTGAACGATTCTGAAAATATATCCGATGTCTACTTCTACTTTGTTAATTTATCCATGACCGCATGAATTTCACTGTAACCCAGTGCCTTTTGGGAAGTTTTTACTGTGAAATTTCAAGAATTGTTAGATAAATTTGGGCACCTAACAAAGTAGAACTAGCCTGATAGTTTTAAAATACGCATTCCCTCAATGCATAAAACAAAAAAATCCTGGTAAACATGGTTTATAAAAACAAATTTACTTTTTCTTTAGTAATTTCAATTCATCAAGTCAAGGAAAAAATATTTTCCCGGATGAAATTCGCGGAGTTGATCACCTTGCTGACCTGATTTTAGTTTAATCTCTTGATTATTGTGGACAAATAAAATATTCACATGGTGCACCTTCAAAAAAATAAGAATCAGTGGCATCCTTCAAAAGTAATTTACAATTGCTTAGGCATTCCCCATTTGCAGGGGTTTTTTCCCAAAAGACTATAAGGCACACTCATCTTCATTTAAATACATAGGAGCATCTGATGTCAAATCATGTTGTACTTGCACTCATCGCTGCCCTGGGCGGCATTATGGTGTCATTACAGGCCCAGCTAATGGGGATCATGGACAGGCAATTGGGGACACTGGAGAGTGTTTTCATCACCTATGGCCTGGGTGGACTCATCATTGGTGGTGCCATGTTATTTTACCGTGGCGGCAATCTTACAGCCTATGCGTCGGTACCATGGTACGCCCTGCTAACAGGTCTCATGGGCCTCATCATTGTGGGAGCCATCGGGTACACCTCCCCCCGGCTGGGTCTGGTTCCTGCCCTGACCATTCTTGTGATGGCCCAGTTTGCGGCAGCGGCCCTGATCGATCATTTTGGCATGCTGGGTGCTGAAATTCGTCCCCTGACGCTTATCCGGGGATCTGGGATTTTGGTCATGCTGGGGGGAATATGGATGACGCTGCGGTGAGATTAAACCATGGCTGAAAAATCAATACTGACTTTTCAGGTAAGAAATGCCATAATTCCAGCATTTTGGATGGAGTTTCATGTCATAACCCAACCCTAAAGGGCTGGGCTTGAATAGTTTCGGCCTTATATCCCAAGCCTAAAGGCATGGGTTTTACGGCCAAGATTATAAAAAGGGGCTCAATCACCGCATCTCCACCCCCAATTAATTTGACTCCAAACAATTGGAATCAGGGAATCCGAGTTAAAAAATAGAATTCACAGGCGATTTCATATGGAAAAAGACATGCCACAACCCTATGATAAGTACATTAAAGCATTAATGGATATCAGCGGTGCCATTACTTCTGATCTCTATCTTGAAGATATCCTTAAACTCACCGTAATGGTCACAGCCAAGGTAACCGGCGTTGAAATCTGTTCCCTGTGGCTGGTGGATGATAGCTGCCATCCCCCCAAAATTCGTCTTAAGGCCACCCAGGCCTTTGACCGGGATTATATTAAAGATAGATCCCTGAATATGGATGAAGGGGTGGTGGGGGCGGTACTCACTGGAAAGAAACCCATTATCATTAATAATGTACTTGAAGATCATCGGTTTAAAGAAAAAGATATGGCCCATAAACTGGGGTTGATTTCCATGGTGGGGGTCCCCCTGCAGGTTCTGGATGATCGCATCATTGGGGCACTGAACTGCTTTACATCCACCCCCCATTGTTTTTCTGACACAGAGGTAAACTTGATCCGCACCGTTGCCAACCAGGCGGCCATTGCCATCTTAAATACCGAATTAATGGTAAAGACCCAGGTAATTCAGGAAGAGCTTGAAACCAGAAAAATGGTGGAACGTGCCAAGGAGGTGTTGATGATGAGACAGAAAAAAACCGGGGAACAAGCTTATCAATGGATACGAAAACGCAGCATGGACACTCGAAAATCCATGCGATTTGTGGCAGAAGCCATCTTGTTATCTGAAGAACTGACCCAGGAATTTATTTAATAACTGCCATGTCGGCTTACCAACACAATAAATATTGAAAATGACATCATGCCGCCAGGGGCGGTCTGTTCTCGGCACTCAGGTGCTGCATCTTCATATAAAATTTTTTAAAATGATGCCAAAATAAAAAATCCCTGAACAGAAACCTGTCCAGGGATTTAATTTCAGCAAGTCACCAAGATGACTTTAGAGGCCGAGTAAAACGGCTGACTACAACACTGTTACGTTAGTTGCAGCGGGACCTTTCTGTCCCTCTTCAATGTCAAAGGAGACGCGATCCCCTTCGTTCAGAGACTTAAAACCCGTTGCATTAATGCCGGTGTGATGTACAAATACATCTTTTCCGTCTTCTTGTTCAATAAAACCAAAACCCTTAGAGTCGTTAAACCATTTTACAATACCATCAGCCATATTGGCAATCTCCTGAAAAAAAATATAAAGTAATGCCGGTTCCCAACGTATCCGGTATAATACATGCGTTTATGTCATATATTAATCTTCTCGAAGGAGACCTATGCGCTTCCGTGTAATAGCGCAATTTTACTTATTATAAAGAAAGGAAATTAAAAGTCAACCCCTGATCGCTCTTTTTTCAAATGTTTTTTTTATAATGATCGCAGCAACGTAAAGGAAGCATTCCCCAGAAAAAACATCCATAATTACAACCACTTAAAAATACCTTAAATCACAATCGCTGGATGTTCGCGTTTCTCAACTATGGTATTGGGGAAATGGGTAATGCTCAATTGTCCCTGTTCATTTCATGGGAAAAATGAAAAACAGCATCCTGGGTCTCACAATGTGCCATCAAGCGTTTGAAACAACTGTTTTTTATCAACAGGGTTTCCGAGTCCGGGATCATGGAAAAAAAGGCCTGGCTGCCAATGACAATCAATTTGGTTCTGGCCCGCGTCATGGCCACATTGAGTCGGTGGGGGCTGTTTAAAAACTCGCTGTTCAGGTGATCTGGATCAGAAGAGGTCATGCCAAAAAAGATCACATCCGCTCTGCCCCCTGGACCCGTTCCACCGTATCCACCAGGGGCAGACAAGGGGTATTGGGAAATATGGCATCCCCCCCCCGGGCCAATTGAGCCCCCAGTCGTTTTAAAATGGCATTGTTCTGGGCCCGGTGGGGCGAAATCAACGCCATGTCATGGGGAGGTATTTTGTAAACATGCATCAATCTATGGGCCAGGGCCACCATGAGTTCTGCTTCCATGTCCGATTGCTGGGAACACCCCTGATGATCCGTTAACACCATCACCACCGGCTTTTCCGGGTCCAGAATGTTATCCAGGAAGGCCTCCTGGAAAATTGTTTTCCCATTTACATTTATTTCAAAGGCTCGGGGGGCTTCATGCACCCTGCCGTAGACAGCCCCACCGGGGTGGGGGTAACCCGCATCCACATTCGGAGGGAGACCCTTGTAAGCATGTCCAGACTGCCCAAGGGAAAAATTATCCAGGTAAAGCCTTGCCCGGGCCCTGTCCGGGGCGGAATGCAATGCATTTTCATACCAGGTCCTGGCAGGGAAAATACAAATTTCACGATTCATGCGATAGGTGGTATCAAGGGTTACCTGGTGTGAGACGGGGTAGCGATACAAAAAATTGGCCAGAATAGACTGATCCAGCCGGGGTCCACCCGAGCCTGTGGCTGGCCCCACCCCACTCTCATTTCCTGGGGCATGAATAGTCCCCGTAAAATTTTCACTGCCATTTTTCCAGTTTCTCTGGATTTCATGGGCCGTGTAATCCCCCAGTACAATGGGAGGTAACTGGTTGACATCCCCCAGAAACAGAAAATGTCCCCTGCCATACATCAGCCCCAGCAGGGCCTGGGGCAGCGGCACCTGGGACGCCTCATCAAAGATAACCCAGTCCAGGGCCCGGGGAAAGCCCTTGTTTTTACTGTTGAAGAGGTTGTAAAGTCCATATCCGGTGGCACCGAGAATCAGCCAGGGCCGTCCGGGAAGATCTTGGGCATCCATGGAAAATTCCACTTCCATGGGTTGCGCATCTTCCCCTTTGTTTCGAGTCTGCCCAGGGAGATTATCATCATCGGTTGTGCTTTTCGTGAATCTTGCCTGACCCCATTTGACACATTGTCCGGGAAAACCCCCGGGCAGATATTCATTCACCAGGCCCACCACCTTTTTCAGCACCGAATCAATGGCCTGGTGGGTCAGGGCACTGACACCAATGCGCAGGGGCTTCCCCGCATCATGTGCCTGGAGAATCAGGGCAATTAAAATCCATCCCAACAGATGGGTTTTCCCCGTTCCGGGCGGCCCCTGGATCATGCTGGTGTTGTATGTAAAAGGCAAGGTCAATGCCCTTTGCTGGGAAGGATTCAAGCCGTGGGGATATTGTTCAAGCCATGTTTTTATCCAGGCAAGGGAGGCTTTTGAGCGTTTTTCCCCTCCATTTCCAGCCAAAAGCTGCCGCAGCATCTCATTCCCATGATTTTCAAAAAGCGCGGTGGCCCCATGGCTAAGCTTTGCTTGATTCCAATCACTGATATCCTCTTCCAGGGAATACCAGAGGCTTTTATTTACATTCAATTTTCCGGACCGGGACAACAGAGCAACCTCACCGGTATCCAAATCATATTCATCCACGATCACTGGAAAGCCCCCCTGGATATCTGCCATGCCGTGGGGCACAAGCTTTAAAAAATCCCCCTTGCGAAACTTGGCAGGCTGGGTCTTGTCAGAGGTTTTAAATATGGATAGAAATCGTCCTTCCGGGCCAAGCCGGGTTTTATCAAAACACAGATATCCCAATGCCCGGAATCGCAACATCCGCTCTTCCAGGGGCTGCTCCTGGAGCATTAATATATTATCTTCCTTTAAGCGCCTCTCTTCTTTAATAAATGTCAAATAAGGTTTCAGCCGTTCATCTGTGTGGGATTGGTTTTCCCAGTCCGGTATCCATTGACTGTCCAGATGGCGGGTGGCCAGGCCATAAAGATCCGCCATGATGGAGAGCTGGTTTTTCACCCGGGAGGCCATATCTTCCACTGTCATCCCATGGCCATGGTGGTGATGAAACAGGGTTGGGGGTGGCGTTATGTCAGGATTCATGCCCAGTACATGGGCCAGGGTATAAAGAGAAATCACCCCGGGGGCAGGCATATAAAAATGGGATTTAAATACCCGCTTTAAATCCGTCCATGGGGAGGGCTGGGTCTGCCATAAAAAAGGACATCCCTTTTCCCCCTGGGCTATTCCCCATTGGCCAAGGAGCTGGGGGGTTCCGGCCCCAAAGTGGAAAAAATGGGTCCCATGGCTGCCTTGGCCGTCCTTGTCCCACACCTTGGACATCCCCTGGGAAAAAGTCTGCCACACCGCCCTTCGGTCTTCTTTGGTTTCCATGGTCCACACATGAGATTCCATGGGGGTGTCTACACCGGGTGATATCACCCGCCACCCCAGTACCCAGGGAAGCCCGGTCAAAGGCTCTTTTTCCACATGGATGATGCAGGCCCGGGAGATGCCCCGGGGAAATAAACGGGTGCGTTTTTCATGCAGCACAATATGATTTTTCAAAAAAGCATTGCACCATCCCAGGAGTTTTTTCTGCTGCTGTGGCGTAAAGCCCATGATAGTGTCAAACCCATGCTCCCCAGGTTCACTGGATATTTTTGCCAAAATGGCATGGGTTTCTTCCAAGGTGGTGCAGCCTGCCTGGCGCAACTTCATCAACTCCCCCGGGGTTAATCCCGGTAAAAACTGGATCTCTTCATTTTCCAGGGCATTGTCATGGCAAAAACCAAATACGTCACAGGAGACACAATGGGATTGAAGCCTGTGGTCTGCTTCCATGGGGGGAGTAGATAAGATAGATAAAAAGGTCTGAAAAAGCATGGGAAAGGCCGCAAGATAGGACCCAATATCAAATTCATGGATTTCATATTTAAATTTCCCCCTTAAAAAATCTTGACCATGGGAGCTGCCCCCGGTTCCATGGGAGGGCAAAGAAGCATCCAGCCCAGATTCAGATTCATCCGCCCCCTCCGTGGGATTATCCCATGGCGGGGTGATTAAAAACCCCTGGGGGTCCACCCGGGCCGGAAGCCCATGTTCATAAATTACCTCTTCCAGAAGGCGGGCGTAAAAGGCCACCTGCCATTTGTGATGATACCCCGGAGTTCTGCTGTTTTTAATGTCCCCCACCCCAATGATAACCCGGAATGGGCCATGGTTCCGGGAAAGGCGCAGCAGATCAGGCACCCCCACACCAGCCATGGGTCTCTTGCCCGGGATCAATTCATCCACCTTGAGAAAACACTGGAAAATCCATATGGATTGCGGCCCCACGGTGTCACAGGAGATAAGAGAATGAATGGCTTTTTCTAAACCTTCCAGGGAGGCGGCAAAGCGCAGGGGTTCCGAACCATTGCTTTCCATGCCAAGCAATTTAATACCCTGCCCCCGGAGTTCATCCATCACCGCCTTTTCATGGCAGATACCCTGATTTCTGGCAAGGGTCTTCAGTTCATCTATTTCCTGAACTGGAGGCATCAGCCCCAAGAGCTTGAAGCAGAACCGCCGCTGACACTGGGCATGAAAAAAATAATCACTGACCAGGGTGGCACTGAGGGTCAACGGCCTATCCCTGTCAAGGATGGCGCTGAGAGTCAAAGGCCAATCTCTGTCAAGGCCGGGGGGCTGCCAGGGGATCGTATTAAAAAAATCAGCGATGCCCTCTCCTTCGCCAGTTGCATCTTTTCTCTCTGTGTCCCCCTCCGGGTTAAGTGGTGCCTTTTCAGGTGGGCCTGGTTTTTCCCTTTTGATCTGCCTGGTTTTTATTCTCGAATTTTCCAGCAAGGAGGGGCCGGGATCAATGTCCAAAACAGCACTTTCTTTGATTTCGGCAGGGGGAAGCACCGGATCAAGATCCGCCATATCCCCTGATACAATGTCCGATGTGGAACTAAGATAATGGGCAAAGGCCTCTGCCACCCGGGAATCAAAGAGAAAATCCGTGATTTCCTCCACCATGAGATCCAGGGGCAGGGTTTTCCAGAAAATACTCAAAGGCACCAGGTTCTGAAGCACTTTGAAATGTTTTTTAACCCATATATGAAAGGCCTTTTTTTTAACGGGCAGGGGAATTTTTTCAAAGCAAATCCAGTGGGAACACTCCACCCCGGTTTCATGGGAGGTGATCTCCACATCCTCTCCTGACAACTGTTCCCGGATGCTCCACTCCAGCACCAGATTGCCAGCAGACCCCAGAAAGGTGCGATAATGAAATCTGCCCTTTTTTCCGGGTATCACATCCATGCCGTTCTTAAGCACCACCCGTCTTTCACCCTGTTTTATCTGGGCCTGGAACAATTTTTTAGTCCGGGTGAAAAGACCAGAGGGGACAGATTTTAAATCTGTCCCCTTGGTTAAATCTGTCCCCTTGGTTTTAAGGAGTTGGCCCATGGCCTGGGCCACTTCAAAGGAGACATGGGCCCCCATGCCAAGCCAGACCAACTGCTTGTCATCCACCCTGACACAGGGCCGGGCCAGCACCTTTCTGGGCTCGATGTCATTGATCTTTAAAATTTTAAGCCGTCGCCCAGACAGATAAATGCGGTCCCCCATGTCGATCTGGGACACCACAGATCGGGGAATATCAGCCACCGCCTTATCTCCCACCTCCAGGACATATTCCACCTCGGCTTCGGGAAAATTCCCCCATATTTTATATTCCAGCAGATGATTACGGTATTGCCATCCCCCCCGGTTCAGGCCCCCCATGCCGGTTTTTTTTAACCAACTCTTTTTTTCCAGGGAGGCAAAAATGTCCGGCAACACTGTCTGCTCATGGGGGAAAAGGGCTTGAAGCGAGGGAAGGGAGATCTCTTTTTTTTCATAAAGACAGGAGATCACCTGCTGGCTGAGCACACTTGGCAGATGCTTGGGGGCAGGCGATTCAATGTTTCCCCCCCGGCCCAGTTCCAGCAAGGCCAGGAAGCGTACCACCTGGTCTCCGGCCCGTTCGCCACTGCAAAGGCCCCAAAAATTTACCTCAGTGCCCCGACGGTTGGCCCGGCCAATGCGCTGGAGAAAGGCAGACACCGACCCCGGGGGCTGAAACAAGAGCACGGCATCCACATCCCCCACATCAATGCCAAGCTCCAGGGTGCTGGTGGCAATGCACAGGGCATGGGGTCTTTTCCGGAATCGATCTTCGGCTTTTTTTCGTTCTAAGGGTTTTAGATTGGAGTAGTGCAGCTCGGAAACATCCTTAAAAATGCCCCGGCTTTTAACAATACCGGACAAGCGGTCACAGGCGGCCCGGCTGTTGGCAAAGATAAGAATTTTGCGATAATTCCAGGTATGATAGAGATCGTTGAGCAGGGCCGGGATATCCGTGTCTTCCTGCCTCAGATGAATCAGACGGGCAACAATTTTTCGGCCCACATGGGTGATTATGGAGGCTGAATTGTCCCGGAAGTTAAGAAACTTCATTACTGCATCCACCCGGGCAATAGTGGCAGACATGGCGATTTTCTGGAGGGGTTTTCCGGTTTTACGTTCCAGACGGGTGAACAGGTACACCAGGTGACGGCCCCGGTACTGGTGCAGCAATGGATGCACCTCATCCACAATCACAATGCCCACCCGGAACAAAAATGCTTTAAGATCTGCATTGGTGCTTCCCAGCATCACGTCCAGGGATTCCGGGGTGGTGAACATAATGTCCGGGCGTTTACCCCCGGTGCGTTTGATATCCCCGGTACGGATGGCAAGGTTAAGGTCCAGGCGTTCGGTGATCACCGATTCAAACCGCCGTTTCAAATCCATGGCCAAGGCCCGGGTGGGGATGATATACAACACGGACTGATCTCTACCAGACTGGATGATACGTTCCAGGCAGGGGGCCAGCACGGCTTCACTTTTACCGGAGCCCGTGGCCGCCTGGATCACCAGATCCCGGCCCGCCAGGATGGGGGCAATGGCCTCCTCCTGGACTGTGTGCAGGCCGGGAAAGGCCCCATAAAAGGCACGAAATGTATTGGGAAGTTGTAAAAGTACAGAGGATGACATCACAGGATCAGGGTGTCCAGCACCTCTTTTTGCTGCTCCAGATCAAGATGATTGACCAGAAGCCTCAGTTTCAATCGGGGCTCGGCACCGGCATGACTGGACAACATCTTCACCATCTGGGGTTGCAGCAGATCACTTTCAGGGGCCCAGGCATAGGCCCGGCCATGGAGCACAATGAGTTTGTGAATCAAAATTTTCCACTCCGGCACCGAAAGATCATGCAGGGTATGAACGGTGATATCTTTCCAGGCGGCATGGTAGTCCCGCTTGAAAAGGGGCATTTCCAGGGGATGGGAGCTGCCGTTTTTCCGCTGCTTTAAAATCCGGGTTCTATCATAGGCTTCCTGGGAAACCAGGCTAAAAAAATCATGGGTAAAGGCAAACACCGGATAAAATCCCCCGGATCTCCCGTCGGGGCAGAACATCTTGTGAAGCAGTTCATAACTCTTACTGCGGCTGGTGATCCGGGTCTGGGTAATGGATTCACCTTCATCAAACAAGATCACCCACCCCTTGAATCCCAGATTCTGGAACAGGGTAGCCAGGGCCTTTACCATGGTAAGGTACTGGGCTGGCTCTTTGCACACCAGGGAATGATCCTTATAGAACGGCACCTGGCGATACTGAAAAGCCGCAGACAATCGCCCTGCAGGGATATCCTTTCCCAAAAGGGCATTTTTCAATATCCAGGGAAATTCCCGGGGTTTAAACCGGGCATATTTTTTGAATTTCTTCTTCCGGGCAGAAAGGGCCATCGTGGGAGATGCCATGGCCACAAGAATGGCCTTAAACCGATGGGGCATCTCCTGTGGAATGAGATCCAGGCAAGTTTTCTGACTGTTTTCCAGCAGCGAAAGCCATTGTTCCACTCCTTTTTTCCACACCGATACAACGGATTTTTCCCCATGGGGAAATTCCATGCCCGCCATCACAGCTCTGTAAACCGCCTGGAAATTGTGGAAAGGTACCTGGCGTGGATCAAGGTTCATGTGGCTGACCACAAAATTATCGGCCAGGGCCTTTTGTTTAATATAGGTAAGGCTGTGGGATTTTCCCTGGCCATAGGCACCACAAATGCACAGGTGGGAAGAGTGGTTTTTGTCCAGGGCCGTCACAGCCTTGTCAAAAACCCTATCAAGTTTGGCCCCACCCGAGGTGAGCAATTGAACGCCCAGGGGATCAAAAAGCCCCTCCCGCAGACGTTCTACTGCCCTTCTGAGCTCAAAATTACTGCCACCTGCCACAAGATTTTGAAATTTAGAATCATCCATGCAAAAACATCCCGTTAATTATCCCAGGAGGGCTGGAGCTGCTCAATCTTTTCTGCCTCCATTTCCCGCCGGGTTTCCACCATCTGCTGTCCCATATCCAGGTTTTCTGGGGATTCTCCCTGTTCTGCCATGTCCAGGAGATGAATCAATTGCTTGATGAACAACCGCACCTCGCTGATTACCCCCATGCGTTTTTGATTGGAACAGATCCGTTCGAGTATCTCATCGCTCACCGATTCCCGGGGGTCCCACTGGTAGGAAATACCGTGGAGGGTTCTTAAACATCCGCCAAGATCCACCAGTTCCTGGTTGTTCAGAGGGGTTTGATGGATATCCACCAGCACGCCCCGGTAATTGAGCTTCTTTGTTTCTCCAATGGATCGTATGCGGCTCCACAGGGCATCATAGGATTTAAAGCCCTTTTCCGACACCAGTATATCGGGAATGATAGAAAAAAAGATGTGAAGATATTGGGCCGACTCGCTGTTATCAATGAAAAGACGGACATTTTCATAGGCGGCATTACGAATGGATGCGCTCTGAGCCACCACTGTTTCCATCTCGTCCATGAGCAGAATCAAGCCCTGGTGGCCAATGTGGCGCAAAAACAGAATCAAAGAATTCATAAACTGACGACTGTTGGCCTTGTTCAAAAATTCATAAATCAAAAAAGGCTTGAGCTCCCGTTTGGTGACCTTGCCCCCTTCAAACCAGTGGAGGAGCACCTCATGATCATCACGACGGGTATCCTCCCCGTCATCTTCCCCAGGGGCAAAACGGTTATTGACAAGAGCGGCCAGGGCATTGGCAAAATTGATATCCATGCCTGGGATGTTCTGAAATGTATCGGCCAGGGCCAGGCGTTTTGCAAGGCACTCTTCGTCACTGCCATCTGTGAGGGTGGGGGCCAGTCGTTCCAGCCATTCCCCCAGCAGATTGCGAATCCCCACACCGGTAAAATTCCCCTGGAGTTGCTGGACAATAGACTGGTAAACAGTTTCAAATTTATGGATGGGGACATCCCGGGTGAGGACCACAAAAGACACAGCAAAGCCTTTTTCCATGGCCAGATGCCGAATCACCGACATAAAATGGGTCTTTCCATCCCCATAATCCCCACTGATAAACCGAACCTTGCTTCCCCCCTGGCCAATGTAATTCTCCAGGTCATCTTCAATAAAGGTAAGCCAGTTTTTTCGGCCCACGGTGAACACCGGGACATATTCAATGGGCACACTTCCCTTGCGAAGCTCCTCAATGATGGAACGGGCCTCAAAGGATTTTAATTGATCAATTTCTTCCACTGATATCATAATAATTATTCCTGCAAATCATGAAAGGATATGGCTGTCATGCGACGCAACTCTCCTGCACTGTCGATGAGCCACAAGGCCCCATTACGACCCGGGGTGAGTTGAAGATCATAGCCCTGGGAGGTGCCGCCAATGCCTGCCTGAAAATACCGCCACAGATCCACGGAGAACTGATCCAGGCTGTACCCCTTGAATTTGCCTTTGTCCATGTTCACAAAAAAGGTCTTGCTCTGCAAAGAAATCACATGATCAAGGTAAAATGTCTGGATGGGCAGGGAGGTGCCCAGGGACAATTTTTCTTTTTTAAGGCAGTCCAGATAGGTCTTACAAAGGGAGTCAATGAATTTCTGGGGATCATAGGCGCCACCGTAAAGCTGTTGTTTCAACCGCTGCACCGCCGTTAAAATCCGCCGGGGATCAATGGATTTGAGTACCTTTTTATTAATGAGGGTGCACCGGGCACTGAAATCAATCTCCCCTGTGATGCCCTTGAGCACAGAAAATCGGGGGAAATCCATGTCAAGGGGCAGGTCTGCCTCCTCACAAAGGCGTGTGAGATCATCAATGAGTTGAATGCGATATTGCTCCACTTTTTCATCGGCGTAGCTGCCAAGGGTTTCAAAAATGGCCTCACAGCCATCCAGATCCTCGTCTTCGGAAATATCTCTTGCCACCTTGCCCTTTAAAAGTTCATCCAGCCGGAGGAAATCATCCCTGCCTGCGCACCGGATGCACAGCTTTATAAAATCCGCTTTTTTTTGCTTCTGATTGAGATCCCTCTGGTAGGGCTGGACAATCTGTTTTAATTCATCTTGAATATCATCAAGGAATGCACTGTTTTCTGTCATATAACTCCCCTTGTGCCCAAGCTTTGTTTCGACTTAGGCTATCTTGGATTAAAATATTATGAAATAGTCTATTTCTTTACACTGTTATGGGGAAAAATTCAATGATCAATCCCACACAGATGGCCTATCAGCGTCCAGGTGCTTTAATTCGGGATTATTCTTATCAAGAATGGTACAGGTCTGGGAATCAGAATCAAAAACAATCACCACTTTTCCAGATTTAAGGTGGGCAAACACCTGGGAAACCCGGGTTTCCAATGGCACTTCAACTTCCCCATAATCCGTCCCATCCCGGGTGAGGAACTCCTCAATAACGCCCTGCAACGCTTTGGGGCTCAATTGATCGTGGGGCACTTTAACGGCGTTCATTGCGGGTCTATTCCTTTTTCCAATACAGATAATTTGCTTCCCGCAGGAAGTTTTTTAATTCTTATTTCAAATTTAAGGGCATCACTTTTTGTCATCTTATCTGTGGCCGCAACCAGCTCAACGGGAAGCCTCCCCCGGGTATACTTTGCCCCTTTCCCGGCATTGTGCACATCAATTCTGAGGTCAATATTATTGGTAATCCCGCAATACAGGGAATGGTCCGCACATTTTAACAGATAGACCTGCCAATTTTTCAATGGTTCTCTCCATTTCAGGATGGCTCACGTTGAATTAGGGCGCATTCCCACCACCTGCCACTTTAACTGCCTACAAATAGGAGATCTGAGGGGCCAAATGACTACTTTTTAATCCCTCATTAATCAACCCAAGCAGCTTTTCTTTTTCATCCGGGAATTGATACCCCTCGTACCCATGGGACAACAAGAGCCGCCCTGAAGGATTAAGCCAATTATTTCCGGCATGATCAAAACAGACCCTGGAAGTGACATTCAGGGCCGTGATCATCTCTTTCAATTCCCGGAGCTGTTCATGGGGGGATAAAATGTGCATTTCACCCTGGTTAATCCAGGTGTGCATGGGGGTTCCGGGGATAGCACGGAAGGGCCGGGAACGAATATAGTCAGGATTAATGGCAGAAAGCACCCGGGCGGTGTTCAGGGCATGACCCGTTGTCATTTCTCTGCCCCCAAGGCCGGGCATCCAATACTCTGACACCTGGAATCCGGCCTCCATGGCTTTTTTACCGCCATCTATATGCCCCTGGGCCGTCACCCCTTTTTTAATCTTTGTCAACAGATCGTCATCCCCGGTTTCAAGACCCAGGTGCAGTCGATCCAAACCGGATTTTCGGAGGGCAACCAGATCTTCCAGGGATTTCTGGGCAAGGGTTCTGGAACGGGCATAGGTGGTCACCCGTTCAATGGAGGGGAAAAGGGTTCGCAGATACCTCAAAGCATCCATGAAATCTTTTGTCTTCATGATAATGCTGTTGCCATCCTGGATAAAGGCGGTCTTGGCCCCTGCACACAACCACTGAAAAAACATGGCAAACCCATTGTGATGATTCAGTTCCGGCACTTTGTCCATGAGAACCATGGCCGCATCCCGGGTGATCTCTCCCCCCTGGCCCAGGTCCATGGAAATATTTCTTAAATCCCCGGCCAGGGCTGCCATGGCATCCATATCTGCCTTGAGTTCCCCCGGGGATCGCAGTTGAAATTTTTCACCTTTATACATGCTGCAAAACGTGCAGTGATTCCACGGGCAGTTGCGGGTGAACCGAAGCAGCAGGGAGGCGCTGCCCCCTTCACTGGGGGGACGATAAACGCCGGTTTCAAATTGATATTTTTCAATGGTGTAATCTGACATAGCGAGAATTCCTGTTGATTAAAAAGGCTACCCACTTAAGGCGGGATATTTTCAAGACTTTTTATGTGGATAATTAGCTTTTAACCCCTAAAATCAAGGCTGCTAAGACGCTTGATTTTAAAGGCTGTCCCGCCTTAAGTGGGTAGCCATTA
>Ga0208900_1000429_pt1 | contig 26516 bp, 13 predicted proteins | sample AntAceMetag02UKK_FD_184763 | JGI IMG/M metagenome (GOLD analysis project Ga0208900, IMG submission 184763) | Saline lake microbial communities from Ace Lake, Antarctica - Antarctic Ace Lake Metagenome 02UKK (SPAdes) (version 2) | ecosystem: Environmental > Aquatic > Non-marine Saline and... | reverse complement strand
ATGTAATTGGGATTTCAAATTCCGGACATGCCATCGAAGACATTGAGTTTATTAACCAAAATGAAGGAAGGGTTTTGAATATTAACCGCCTCTACACTACTTCGGATGGTGGTGAATCCTGGAAAAGTTATTATACCCACGGAACAGATAATCAATTTTGGCGTTTCAGTGCTTTCTCGTGCCTGGATACGCAAACCATATATTTTGCCGGAGATGGTCCAACACTGGTGAAAACAACTGATGCAGGCGAAAACTTCAGTAGTTTGGTGGAAGGGCAGACCAACGCTTTATCGTGCATTTACTTCACCGATACTTTACATGCATGCATTGGAAGCCGGAAGTCCTTTGGCGGGACTTCAAAATTGTTTTACACCGGCGATGGTGGCGAAAACTGGCAAGAGGCCGAAATAGATACAAGTAATTACAGTATGAATATTTATGATTTGGGGTTTTCGACACCCGAAACTGGGTGGGCTGTCGGAAATGGAATCGGACCGTACAAAACCATCGACGGCGGAATGTCATGGGCCTACTCACCCACAGGATTTGAGTATTGGTTAAAGGAAATTAGTATGCCAGATCTCCAGCATATTTATATAGCTGACTTAAGCGCTAGGGTAATCAAATCAGCAGACCAGGGAAATTCATGGACAGATGTCAGTCCTGAAATCAATGATTTCAGACTGCAGGGAGGCATCGATTTCCCCGACAATACCACTGGGTATATGGCTCTGACTGATAGTGACAATCTTGAAATCGGTAAGCTTTTGAAAACCGTTGACGGAGGTATCTCCTGGACAGAAGTTGATTACGGATATGATTGCAACCTTATGAGCATAAGTTTTATAAACGCTGAAACCGGCTTAATAAGCCTCGACAATGAAAAGGTACTGGTTACCATTGACGGAGGAGAAAGTTGGGCAGAGTCAGAAATAGACATGCCCTCAAAAATCAGGTACCTACAAATGTTTGATGAAACCAAAGCAGTAGCTACCAACGGAGAAGACTATCTGGCCCAAACATATGATGGGGGCATCACTTTTGAAACTATTTATACCACAGGTTATGTTACATGGCCTTATTCAGATAACCATTATTTTTTCCTTGATGAAACCAAAGGCTGGGCTTGTGGTAAAAATGGAATGATAATGCGTTATGATGCTACCACAACGGGTATTGTGCCTTTCGGGCAAAACCTCACTGAAATTGCACCGGAAAATGTTTTCTTCCCCAATCCATCAAACGGTGAAATTAACATCCTGGACCCCAACTACACTTCCCTTACTATAGTAGATATGGATGGAAAATTGATTAAAGCATTTGATAGTAATAGTGGCGAAAAGATTGATATTTCAGGGTTAAAACCCGGATTGTATATTGTTACTGTTTATTCAAAAACATCTGTCAGACAACAAAAGCTTGTTAAGCATTAGGTCTTCAGGGTGATATTTCCAAAACTTATGACTTCGAGTTTTTATCATTTTGAATTCTGTGGGATATCCGTTTTTTCACCTGCAATAAAAACATCATACATTTGCTACTGGCAGGATAATAAGTGTTAATCCCCTAAGGGGAAGAATCCAAAATCATATCATTCTGTTCTACAATACTTGTATCCCCTACAGGGAATTTCGCCATAGGCGATTAAGTATTGTAGAACTACGTTACCGCTGAATTCACAAATACCTCGTAGAGGTTTAACAATGTTTTTGGGCAATGCTTTGAAATAACCTACCCTCAGATGATTTTACTGAACCATCACTTTCCTGGTTGCAGTCTTTCCGTCAGCAATAATCTTTATTAAACACATTCCCTTTGGAAGTCCGCTTACATCCAGTTTTTCAGTTCTGCCTGGATTTGTATAAGCTGTGCTTTTTAATAGTCGTCCATTGATATCCATCACTTCAACCATAGCATTTTTAATGGGAGTTTTGAAGTCGAGATAAACAATGTCAGAAGCTGGATTGGGATAGGCCACAACAAATATTTCGGCAAGGTTCTCTTCATTAATTGAGGTGTATTCAATCGAGTCGCCAATATGAATTGTAAAGCCAGCTCTGCTTGAAGAGGTATGTAAATCTATGTCATCAGCATAAATTCTGTTTGCAAAATGTCCTCCGACAAACAGATTGTTTGCATCGAAAACGCCCATTCCATAAAGTTGGTTGGCAGAGGATGTGCTTTCGATTGTTTTTACCCAGTTCAGTTCACCATCGTTGTCGTATCGTGCTACATACATATCGTTTGGTCCAACTGGTACATATTGCCATTCACCAAAATGAACCGTATCACGAATATCACCCATGCAATAGAAGTTTCCATCATCATCAATATCTGCCTCGCAATAATTGTTGCCCCAACGGTGTACCTGTATGGAGTTGGCCCAAAGGGTATTTCCGTCTGTATCGATTTTCGCTGTGAAGGGACTGCTACGGTTATAGGGTGTTCTGAGGACAATATTATCAAACTGGGCAGAGTCCCCATGTGTTCCGGTAAGGTAAAGGTTCCCGTCTGGATCAGTTACCGTGGCAGTGGGCCAGCAATAAAAACCTCCGTAATTGGTGGGGCTATGGCCAAAGGATTTCGCCCACAAGTAATCTCCGTCATCTGTGTATTTCGCTATTATACACCTTCCATCATTGGGTGTAAGAATCATTGTATTGTTTCCATTGTTAAAAAACACGCTGTCGGCGGCAGGTTCAACCGAAACAAAATATCCCCCAGATTGAATAGTTGCCACACTTAATTGGTAGAAAAATACATCTGTTTTTATTTGTTTAGCATAGATGAAATTACCATCACCACTGTACTTCAATATGAGAGCATCACCATCACTACTGGAGGTAAAGGCCTGACCTTCTATTTCGATGGTTCCCGAGAAACCAAAAATATAGTAAACATTGCCAGCAGCATCCGTATCTACCGATTGAATATTTACATCATAGGGGATTTCTTTTGCCCAGTGAAAATCCCCTGCGATTGAATAGCAGGCCACAAATGCCCTCTTACTATCCGAAACCGGGTTTGTAAATTGCAGGTTTCCAATTATTAAAGTATCGCTAAAATTGCCATGTAGAAATAATTTATCGTGTGTACGGTCTAACTTGAGCGTTGTTTCAGTAAAATTCCACCATGAAATCCCGCCTTCCATTTTTTCTATCCATAAAACATCACCGTTGGGTTTTTGGCCAGTCAGTACCATGGTTTCTTTAGGATTTGTAATGTTAACGCCAAAGTATTCGGTATGGCCGTACATGTTAACCAAGGAATAGATTACACCTGTCTCATCCACTTCCAGACCGGTGAGTTCTGCTGTGCCTGAATTTCCGGAACTATGTTTTTGTGCAGAAAGGTTTCCGGAATAGTCATAAACCGCAAGAAATGCATCCAGCGAAGTTGTTCCAACCTGGAGGAGTTCATCAACAGGCAAGGCAGCCAGGTTGTTCGACTGATGTTCCAGCAGAAATGCATTTTGCGCTTCGCCCTCGCTGTTATAGATGGCAGCATAATAACCAGGGCTTGAGTTTGGGTTTTCCAAAACAATATCATCAAAAGAGGCGGAAGATAGCATTCCTCCTGAAATACAAACATTCCCATTGCCAAGGGCGGTAAACCCATCCAGTTCGTTGCCGGTGTTGCCGGTTGATTTTGCCCAGAGCACATCGCCGGCGGGATTCACCTTAAAGATGAACACATCCATAATAGAATTGGTAGTAAGTAAAATTCCCCCAAATTCAATATTTCTCCTATAAAAACCAGCGATATAAATATTTCCATCACCTGCATCAGCCAGCTTTGGTGTAAAACTATCGCCCCAGGGTGGGGTAGTGTGGTCTCCCATAAGAGCCCAGGCATATTGCCCGTCGAGGTTTGCTTTGGCCACAAATGCATCGTTGTATCCAACAGGGTTCAAAAGAATATCATCCAGCCAGGTTTCGGTAAATACAGTTCCGCCAATGTAAAGCTCATCTCCCGAAATAACCAGGTCATTGAATCCGGCATTGTGTTCCTGCCACCAAAGCATTGTTCCTACTGTATTGAATTTCATTAAAAAAGAGGAATGATACCAGCTGGTATTTCCATCAGTAGTACCGGTGAGGTAAATGTTTTGGTCGCTGTCCTGATCTATGGCAAGCCCGCGATAAAAAAATCCTGCAACACCAAAATTGTCCAACATTTCGATATCGCCATCTGTGCTAAGTTTCAAAATTAAGGCATCAGATAAGCCAATGAGGTCGGTGGAAGAATCGTCAATAGTGAAAGATGACCCGTCGAAATACCCCGTGATAAGTAGCATATCATTTATCAACCTGATGTCGTAAGCTTCGCAGGAATTGAACTCCCCGCAACTTCCATGTGCTATCCAAATTAAATTTGCCGTAGCATCAAACTTTGCTATAAATAAATCTCGTTTTCCAATACTTGTTAACGGTGTACCCATCAAATCAGTTGTTCCCGAAAAACTCCCTGTAACATACATGTTTCCCAATTCATCCACTACGGCGTCATTAATAATATCGCGGCCTGAACCTGCGAAACTCTCTGACCAGTCCCATTCAGGAGCGTCACCATAATCTTCCATTGAGGCATCGGTGTTTTTGTAGAATGGGCTTTGCTCAGCAAATGGATCTTCGTTGGATAGCATTTGAGATTTCAATGCCCTGATGGCACTAAGATTTTCATTTTCAAACGACACATTTTGTGCGATGCCTGATAGTGAGGCAAACAGAATAGCCATGATGAGGAGAGGGATTGATTTTTTCATAAGGCTGATTTTTTGATTGATTTGAATATGCAATAATACAAAAATGGATTTTATGATAAAAGCTTTATCTGTGTTAATCTGAGAAACCTGTCTCGCCTGTTCGCCCTACAACTATGGTAGGCGGGCTGCAATCGGATTTGGGGCAAGCTCCTAAATATTATTCTGTGTTAATCTGAGAAATCTGTGGCAACCAGGCCTCACATCGGGATAATTGTATATTTTTGTTTCTCACCAATTTCCTGAAATGATAAAGAGCTGGTTTTTTCAATTCCTAATTCTTTCTTTCGTTGCGGCATTCCCTTTTATGGGAATATCAGCCCAAACGAATATTGATAGCCTTCAGTGCTTGATTGACGATAGCAAGGGTATCCAAAAAGCAAAACAGTTGAATGTGTTGGCTTCAGTTTATCTTGACTTCGATTTGGATAAATCTATAACTATCGCCACCATGGCTTACCAACTGGCTGAAAGTCTCGAAGGTTTTGATGAACAAGCCAAAGCCACCCGCACCATAGCCGACGTATGGTTTTATAAAAACAACCTTTACAAGGCCATCGAGTTTTATAAATTATCTGCGGAAGCTGATAAAGCTGCAAATGGCCCTTTATCAAAATATTTTGTTGCGCGGACCGGGGATATCGGTTATTGTTACAGTGCCCTCTCTCAATATGATAATGCGGAAATTTACTACATCAAGGCCCTTGAAATTGCACGTGAAATAAATGATATAGAAGAAATCGCCAATAATCTGAACAATCTGGGGCAGGTGTATTTTGCCTGGGGCGAATACGACAAAGCTATTTCTTCTTTTACCCGGGCACTGGAATTTGACAGGGAGAGGCAAATTGATGAATATATTTCGGTTGACCTGAACAATATTGGGAAGGTTTATTTTTCGTGGAAGAAGTTTGAAAAGGCCATCGAGTATTATAACGAATCCCTCCAAAAAGCCATAAGTGTGGGGAACGAGCGCATGCAGGCTATCCGCTTAAGTAACATTGGCCAGGCTTACGAGGCCATGAATAATTTTGAAGCTGCTCTTGATTACCTGAACCGCGCACTGGAAATTGATATAAAACTGGGCAATAAGGGCAAAGTTGGTATTCGTATGAGCCATATCGGAATGGTGTTTCTGAAGCAGGGGAAATATGGTGAATCGTTGACGAATTTAGATGAAGCACTCAATATCTTTAAGGAACTGGGGCGAATCAGTTCGCAGGCCATTACCCTTAATCATATGGGCGACCTGAAGTTAGAAGAACAGAAATATGAGCAGGCGCTCAACTACTACAACCAGAGTTTGGTGATTTCGAAATCAAGGGGTATGAAAGCCCAGCAGTTGCGCAGTTTGAAAAGTATGGCAGATGCTTATCAAAACCTTAAAGATTTCAGCACATCATTGAATTATTTCAAACAATATTCAGCTTTAAGGGATAGCATTTTTAATGAGGAAAAACACCGTCAGGTTGCCGAGTTTGAAGCCAGGTATGAAACTGAGAAAAAGGAAAAGGAGAATGTCTTACTAAAACAAGAAGCGAAAATCCAGCACAATCAAAAAATCATCTTTATCATTTCGGGACTGGCTATTCTGATGGTTGCCATCTTCTTTATTTTTCTGTTTACTACAAAACGGAAGTCCTTGATTCAAAGTAAAAAACTTCGCGAAAAGGAAAATAAATTGCACGGGCTCGAAATGGAAAAGCAGGAGAAGGAAAAAGATCATCTGCAAAAAGTGTTGTTTGCCGAAGAACAGATTAACAAACTACAGCAAGATAAGCTCCAGCAAAAAAACCGGGAACTTTCCACATCCACCTTGCACATCCTGAATAAAAACGAGGTGCTCGGCAATATCCGTAAAATGGCTGAACAAGCCGTTGACAATGCCAGCCTGGAGAAAAACGCATGTTTTGTAAACCTCATCCGCGAAATCGACAGCAATACCAACCTCGACGAACAATGGGATCAATTTAAGCTGCATTTCGAATCGGTACATAAAGGATTTTTCAAAAAGCTTACACTAACTTATCCGAACCTTACACAAAACGAACTGAAGCTTTGTGCTTACCTGCGCATGAATCTTTCTACCAAGGAAATTGCCCAAATGCTACACATCAGCACCGAATCAGTAACTACCAAACGCTACCGCCTGAGGAAGAAAATTCAATTGGGCAGCGAGGAAAATTTGGTGGGTTTTATTGGGGGATTTTAGGAAAATGGAGTATTGGAGTAGTGGATTTTTGGAGCCATGTATTTGAGTTTTGAGAAGGGTTTATTTCTGCTTATTATCCTAAAGCAAATTATTGGTGTCCGGTAAAAACTGTTCATCCCCTACGGGGAATTTTTCAGAGAACCTAACATCTTTTTCTACAGTACTTTATCCGCTACGCGGAATTCGCCGTAGGCGATTTAGTATTGTAGAGAGAAAGTAAGCCCCAAACCTTCAATACCTCGTAGAGCCCGCCTTGCCGCGAGGCAGGGTTGCACAGGTAATGGTTTTGAACATTTCTATTTTTTTTAACCGGACAGCAGTGAAAGCAAATGAAAAATAGATTTCTCCACGTCCAATTCTAACAATCAAGTACCTTTGCGCGGCTGTATTATTGTGTATTGCGCAAAATCATTTAATACCAAATATTGAATTCAAAACCAACAAATAGGAATTTTATTGTTATCCTCTTCACATGGATTATGGTGGTGATAACTGCCTTACCATTGTTCACCCTTGCACAATTCAATATTCAGGAATTCGTCCAGCGATCCGACACCATACAAGATCAACACAAAAAAGCATCAACCTTACTTTTCGTTGCCGAGTATTACTTGCAGGACCAGCCTGATTCGGCCATAACTTTTGCCAATGCCGCATTGGAAATTGCACTTGACACTGATGATAGCATTTGCATTTGCGATGCATACAAATTCCTGAGTATTTCATTCGCCGAAAAAATGGATTGCCCCCTTAGTGAGGAGTATTTTTTAATAGGATTGCCCTTTGCAGTGGATGCGCTGGATAGTGCCCGTTTTTATGCGGACATGGGAGTGGTTTATACCATTTGTGGAAAATTGAAACAGGCAGAACAGACCTATGCCACAGCCCGCCTTATGTATGCACGTATCGATGATAAAAGAAATTTTGCCGGCCTGATCACTAATATGGGTGTTATGCATGCCCGAAACGCCAACTATTACCAGGCATCGGAGTGTTATATGGAAGCGTTGGAAATTTCCGAAGCTTTGGATGACCAGGAGGGAGTTGCTAGTATTTATCAGAATTTGGGAGAGGTAATGGCATTACAAAACCAATACGACAAAGCCGTGGGATATTATAATTCAGCGCTAATGATTTTTGAAAGACTTCAGCGGCACTCATCTATGGCTGGGCTTTATCTAAACATGGGCCAGGCTTATATTGAACAGGAGCAATGGGATGTAGCCAAACATTACTTGAATTTATCTTACGTGATAGACACTACTTATAAATTGAAAAACTTCGAATCAGTAGCACTTAAACTTTTGGGCATAACTTATCTGCGCATTGATAAATTGGAGAGTGCCGAACGGCTGGTTACGGAAGCATTGCGAATGCAAAAAGAATTAGGATTTATAAACTATATGGCTGAAACCACACCCATCCTGGCAGAAGTATATTTTAAGCAGGGACGTTACCCCGAAGCGTTGGAATTGCTCGAAACTGCAGATTCACTGGCAAGGCAAAACAGTGATGATAATTTACTTGCAAACGTTCTATTCTTGAAATCTGAGATTCTGGCCAAACTTGAGGTATATGATGAGGCATATCTCGCCCTCAATCTCTCGAAAACTATGAAGGACAGCATATTCAACATCGAAAAGACAAAAGGGATAATGAATATGGAGTTGGCTTATCAAACCGAGATAAAGGAAAAGCAAATTGATGAGCTAAAATTTAACGATTCACTTCGCCAGGAGCAACTTGGAAAACGGACTATTCAGGTTTACCTGTTGATTGTAAGTTTTATACTGCTTGTGGTGCTTGCAATATCCTTGTTCCTGTATTGGCGGCGGCGACAGCTAAATGAAAATCAGGATCGGGATCGACAATTTCTCCAGGGTCGCTTTGAAGCCGAAGAACGCGCAAAGGATGAAATAGCACGGGAACTCCACGACGATATTGGTGGCCAATTGATAGGGATGATCCTTCAGCTTCAATCTTCACAGAACCTGAGCGAACCGGAATTAAAACACCTGCAAAATGTTTATCAGGATGTCCGACGATTATCGCACAGTTTGGATGAACCATTATTTTCCGGTGTAACGCTCCAGGAAAAGGTGCGGAACTATTTGTCGGAGCTTAAGGAATCGGTAAGCTTTCAAACCCAGTTTATTGATGACCTGACTAAGGATTGGGACAAAATAGATGGGCAACAGGAATTGCAGCGCAACATTTACCGCATTGTACAGGAATTAATCACTAACACGGTGAAGCATGCCAAAGCCACTACAGTAGATATTCAAATGCTGAATGAACCCATGCTATTTGTGTTGATTTATGAAGATGATGGGGTGGGAATGTCTCCGGAAAAATCAGAAAGTAACGTTAGTTTTAACACCATCAGAAAACGAGTGGAGATGTTCGGGGGTTCCTGTGAAATCATCAGTTCTCCAGGTAAGGGAATTTTTGTAAAGGTTTCGATACCTTTTAAATTGATGAATCGATAAAATAGAAATTTAGTGAATGCCGATTTTCACACAATTAGTTTATATTGTTACAATTATGCAACCTCTACGAGGTAAGGCTCTTACATACTTCGTTACGGCTAAATGTCCGTAGGACATTCATAATTGTAATAACCATATTCCACACGAACAATCCCAACCTCGTAGAGGTTGCATAATATTTCAAAAAATAATAATCACATCAAAGGAGGTGAAAAAGTATCTATACATTTTGTGATACACTCCTTCGCCATCCCATCAAATTAATGTAGTATCTTGCGCTCTTCATCCTCAGTGAATCAAATCATGCAAAAGCATCTAAAAATATTACTGTGCGACGACCATGAACTAATCATCAAGGGCTTGGAGCAACTGCTTCACTCGCTTTCCTATGTTGACGAAATTGCACTTGCCGGCAATGGCAAACAAGCCTTGCAAGAGCTGAAAGTTCAAAAGTTCGACCTGCTCATTTCAGATGTTTCAATGCCCGAAATGGATGGTATCGAACTTAGCACTGCTGTTAAAAAAGACTTCCCCGACACCAAAATAATAATGCTCACCCAGTTTTCGGACATGCAGATTTTAAAGCCCCTTCTAAAAAATGATGTTGACGGCATTTTGTTAAAAGGAGGGAAAAGTGAAGAAATCATCGATGCCATCGAAAAAGTAATTAATGGCGAAAAGTGTTACAGCAACACGATCATGCATGTATTGGCCGATTGTTATTCAGGTAGTGGAAATATCCCCGAAATGCTGATAAAGCTTTCAAAACGGGAAAAGCAGGTACTCCATCTTATCGCCGAAGAAAAAACCAACAAAGAAATTTCAGAAATCCTTTTTATCAGCGTCCCCACAGTTGAAACCTACCGCAGCAATTTATTCCGCAAGTTTGAAGTTAAAAACTCTGTTGGGCTTATCCGTAAGGCCATGCAATTAGGGTTTGTTTCATAAGTTCGAGGTTTTTCTACTCTTTGTGCCTTCGTGTCTCCGTGGTAAAAAATCCCAACTACAAAGTCACAGAGTCACAAAGTATCCTTACAACCAAAAATCGAAACCTATCTATTTTAACTATGAAACCTCATGGTAAACCATGAATTTTACCTTTCATTGTTTACATGATTTTCTGGTATCTGTCCCTGGTATAATTTTGCCGCCAAGATTCAAAGAACTATTTAAACTAACAAATATACAAGATGATGAAAAAGGGACTCAAACAAATTTCAATGATCGCAGCCATGCTGATGTTGCTTTCATCACAGCTCTTTGCACAGAACCAGCATATTATTGGTGATGGGACCACCGAAGTTAATTATCCTCCAAACACGCAGGTGTTTGGATATGGATGGTCTTCGATGCTTTACACCAACGAGGAAATGGGTAATGCAAAATCGATTATAAAAATTGCCTTCGACCAAACAACGGATTACGCTGGTTATTGGGAATACGCTGTTCTGGAAAATCAGAAAGTGTATATCAAACAAACAAGCGATTCAAACTTTGGGACCTTGGCCTACGAAGATCCCGATAACAGTGCCAATGGTTACACCCTCGTTTTTGATGGTACCATCCAGTTTAATCTAGGTTGGACAGAAATTGAACTTTCGACTGCTTTTGAATATGATGGCACCAGCGCCTTGATTGTTCACTACGAAAATCATCGCGGAACATCTGCACCGATTGTTAATGTAAAATTCAATGCATCTGAGGTAAGTAATAATGTATTTAAGGCACTTGGTGGCGATGGCACTTTTCCAACTTCTTTTGGAACATTTGTCATGGATCGTCCGAACATAGCGATTTATTATAATGGCGATGGCCCGGCATCTCCGGTAAACCCCACGCCGGCCAATAACAGCATCAAGGCAAAAGTGGATACTGACCTTGAGTTCATTATTGGCGATAATACAACGAGTTACGATGTTTATTTTGGAACTGAGAATCCACCAACCCAGCTTCTGATTGCTGATGCCAATGTTTCTGCTCCGGGAACATATTCGTGTAAGCCGTCGGATGTTTTGGGCAATTTGCTCGATCCCAAAACCAAATATTACTGGCAGGTTGTTGCCAAGGATGGCGCTGCAACCCCATCTTCCCAAGTATGGAATCTCACTACCCAGGGCGTGTGGGAAGACTTTCCCTATTTCACTTCATTTGAAGACAGTCCGATTCGCACAACCATGAGAGATTCGGTTGATTGGAGCTGGCCTTACTCAGCCCCTGTTGGTTGGCACATGGATTCAACCTACCCGCATAGCGGTTATGTTGAGGTAGCCTGTAATATTTGGGGTGAATACGCTGGCGACGGATCTTCACTTGTTTCCCCTCGCATGTACCTTCCGGCAAACCAACGTGTTAGTTTTTGGTGGAAAATTACTGGCGGCGATCTGAGTGGACTGGATGTTTATTTTGAAATTACTACTAATGGTGGAGATAGCTGGGAAGAATTACAGCAATTTCAGCCTGACGCACCCATGGCCAATATGGAGCAAAGCCTGATTAGTTTGGCTGGCTATGAAGGTGACAATGTTTATTTCCGCTGGCGCTATGAGTCACTGGAAAGTTGGGTTTCTGATTATTTCTTTATGGATGACCTTTTAATTGAAGATGCTCCTACAGGGGCCCAGATTCAAATTGAATTTCCTTCAATTGAATTTCTTCCGCTTGCTGTTGGATCAGAAACCTACCTGCCCTTAGAAGTTACCAATATCGGGGTTGTTGATTTGCTGATTACCGGTTCAACCATGAGTGCCCCCTACAGCTTTGAACTTCCTGCTGCAATTCCCGCCGGGCAAAGCATCATTATAGATATTACCATGACAGCAAACGCCATGGGAACCTTCGACCAAACTTTTGAATTTACTGGCGACTTTGACGGTAATGAGGAAGTTCAGCTTTCAGGCTCAGTATATCAGTCAACGTATGAGTTTTTCTATAATGCCGATGTTTCGCTGGATCTTCCCGAAAACTGGAACGTGATCAGAACACTTGATCCTTATGATATATTTACCAATGTGGAAGTAAAACAAACGGCATACGATGCCTATTCGCCGCCCAACGCAGTCCGTATGTTGAAAATGAATGATACCGTTTCGCCTTTAATGCTGGTTACGGAAGGTGTAAGTGGATACAATGCCAATATATTGAGGTTTTATGCAAAGAAATCTTACGATGACTACGATGCCGAGCTTCAGATAGGATTGACAACCGATCCATTGCATCCTGAAGCTTTTACAGCGGTTGAGACTTTTGTAATGACTACCGAATATCAATTGTTTGAAGTAGAATTTCCAAATTCTTCAAGCGAACCCTATATCGCTTTTAGCTTTTTAGGTGGCAGGTATGCTTCGTCAATCTGGATTGATGATATCTCATGGGATGTTTTTGGTTACTTCCCTCCATATTGCCCTGAAATTATTTATCCGCAAACAGGTACCGTAAACATTGATGTTATGATGGGCCTCGAGTTCAACTGGACCAGTGGTGGTGGAAATCCCACAGGATTCAAGCTTTCATTGGGAACCAATCCTGAAGCAAATAATATCCTCAATAATGTTGACCTTGGGGAGGCCCTTACCTACACCTTCCCTGGCACTCCTGCATATAACCAGCAATATTACTGGAAGGTTGTAGCATATAATAACTGGGGCGAGTCAACTGGCTGTGGCACTTACTCCTTTACAACCATGCAAAATCCATTGGAAACGGTTCCTTTTGCCGAAAATTTTGACCAGATTGATGCACTTGGCGACCGTGATTATCCACTTGGATGGTCCATCGAAAATGCCAATAACGACAACTTCCCCTGGGATTTGATTTCAAATATTGTATCTCCGGATGTTGTACATTCTGCACCAAATGCAATGCACATGTTATTCTCGCTAAATGCAATGGACGATTATCTCTTTACTCCTCCTGTTCAACTTGAAGCAGGGACCGGCTATGAGGTTTCATTCTGGTATAAAACAATGGGTGACCCATGGGTGCCCTATCCTGTTGAGCGCATGAAAGTATTTCTTGGATACGACAACAACGGTGCAGGAATGACAACCCAGCTTTGGATTAACGAAACCATTGCAAATCAAACATGGCAGCAAGGAACAGCAACTTTCACGGCTGATGCTTCGGGCGAGTATTATTTTGGGTTTTATGGATACAGCCTGCCTAACCAGGGACTTCTTCTGCTGGATGATGTTGCCATTGATTTATACACGGGAGTTGATGAAACAGAACAAAACAGCCTTTCATTTTTCCCTAATCCTGCAACTGACCAAATTCAGATTGTGAGTGAGGAATTAGTGAAGCAGGTAAAAATTTACAACATTGCCGGTAAATTGGTTTTCAATGAAAACTATAACGACAACAACTTTTCATTGGGTATCCAAAACCTGAATGATGGTTTGTATATGATTGCTATTAAAACGGAGGACAAGATAATCAGGGAGAAGTTGATCGTACGTTAGCAATGAATTGAATGTTTCATATATTTTTGGTTAATACATCATTATAAATTACTTGTTTGATACCTCGCCTGTTTTGGGCGGGGTATTTTATATTATGGTGTCCGCATTTACCTGGTTAGAAATTTGTCCCTACCTTTGGTTGGAGTTGGGAATTCTATAGTGAAAAAACCATAAATATTTTGACGCAGCAGAGATAAAGCATGCCTTGTCTCAAAAAATGAAAAAATAACCGGAATAGTCTGCCAGAATTATTAATTCAATATTGATCTCGAAAAAGAGTTTATTCGGGTTTTCATTAACTGTGGCGATAAAAGATGATAAACCTGACCATCCGATTGGGATTGTAATTGTTGCATGCTCATCAACGAAACATAAAAGTAAACAATATGGTTTCGTGTTTTTCAGCAGGCCCTACCTACGCTGAAACTTTGATGGACTATGCGAGTGTTGGAATAATGGTATTGGCACTTATTACTGGGAGAAGTTACTCAGCCTTAACTTGTACAATTTTGCCATTATCGCTGATGCGGATAATCTCTGTCAAATAATTTTTGGAAACTTGCATCCGATAAACTGACCCTGGCATGCCGGGCGCCTCAATCCGCTCTTTATAATCCGACCAATTCCATGCAGCATATTCAGTCGCTTCCAACGACTCTTTTACTTCAACAGGAAGGTGGTAAACTTTAGTCCTGGTTTCAAACCAAACCCCGTAGCGGTTGAATATTGCCCTGCTGTCGTCGTAATCGTTTTTAAATTCCACTTCATAGTTGGCTGCCTCATTAAATTTATAAACCACCACTGTTTGCCGCTGCTGATACCAACTATTATAGTACGATGGGCCATAATCCTGGTACCAGTATGTGATGTTTGTAACATACCACATTTTTACGAAGGCATCAGGGTATCTTCTTTTAAACTCTGTCCGCACTTTTTGTGGGACATCAACAGCATCTACCATTTGCCGGTAGCTCTTTTCGTATTGGCCATAAGAATACCCGACAAAAAGCAATGATATTATCAAAATACATATTTTCTTCATAAACAATATTTTCTCAAAGATAGCTGAATTTTCAATGAGAAAAGAAAACCGTATCATTGCATAAGCAATTCAAGTGAATGTTAAAACTCTTTGTTTCATTTTTATCTTACTAACAACAATATTTGCCTTGACAACATAAAACACATAAAATATGATAATAGACGCACACACCCATATCAACAACTATCACGAAGATAGAGTGGTATCGCTTGAAGATTGCCTGAGCATGCTTAGCGATACAATGGCTGAAAACAGCGTGGACTATTCGCTCATCCTTACCTCCTATAAAGTGAATGAGCACAGGCCCGGTATTACAAAGGTGGTGGAAGCTATACGCGACAGGAACAACCTTGGCGTGGTTGCTGGCATAAGTTATTTGAATTACAAAGAACGGGATTTGCGCGAGCTGAGCGATTATCTGGAAGATGGGCTGATAAAAGGTTTGAAGCTTTATCCGGGATACGAGCCCTTTTATCCCTACGATAACCGCCTTAAAGTTGTTTACGACCTTGCCGTTGAGTATGATGTGCCGATGATGTTCCATTCGGGCGATACTTACACCCCAAAAGGCAGGGTCCGTTTTTCGCATCCCATCCATATTGATGATGTGGCGGTTGACAATCCCGAAATGAAAATTGTGATTTGCCATGTGGGTAATCCCTGGATAAGGGATTGTATGGAAGTGGTTTATAAAAACAAAAATGTGTTTACTGATTTCTCGGGGCTGGTTTTGGGTGATTTTACCGAAAAGTTTGAAAAATACATGAAGGGCCAATTGGAAGAAATGATACTCTACATTGGTGAACCCGAATATCTCTTATATGGAACCGACTGGCCCATTTCAACTATGAAATCCTATCTGAAATTTATGAGGCAACTTGACCTGCCTGAGGATAAAAAAGAGCTTATCCTTTGGAAGAATGCTGCAAAGCTTTTTAAAATTGACGTTACTAAATTATAATTTTTAAACATAAAAAATTACACTATGAAACAATTTATCAGATTATCCGCATTATTCGTACTTATGATTGCATTGTCCGTCCCGGGTTTTTCACAGATGTACCTTAAAAAAATCCTTGAGCGTGGGGAACTTCGGGTAGGGATGACAGGAACGCAGCCTCCTTTTTCGATAAAAAACAAAGATGGGAAACTCATTGGCTATGAAGTGGAAATGGCTGAAATATTGGCCAACGAAATGGGACTTAAATTAACAATTGTAGAAATTCCTTTTGCCGACCTGCTTAAATCCCTTGAAGAAGGTAAAGTCGATATGGTGATGTCGGGCATGACGATTACCACCAAACGAAACATGAAAACCATTTTTGCAGGGCCACATATGGTCTCGGGGAAATCAATCCTAACTAAATCGCTAGCCTTTTCGGATACGGATGAGCCGGAAGATTTGAATGATGGCTCGGTGAAAATCGTAGTGTTAAAAGGTTCGAATAGTGAAACTTTTGTGAAAAAGGAAATTCCTGAAGCAAAAATCGTCCTCGGTAATGATTATGACGAATGTGTGAAACTGCTCGAAACCGGGAAGGTCAACCTCATGGTTGCAGACTATTCGATGTGTGCATACATAGCGCAGGTTTATCCCGAAAAAGGCCTGATTACCATCGAAAAACCCATGTCGATCGAACCCATTGGCATTGCCCTGCCACAAGATGCCGCTCACTTCACCAACCTCGTAGAAAACTACCTGAACCTGCTTTTGGTAACCGGCACTCTTGATGAAATGCAAACCTTCTGGTTTAATTCAGGGGATTGGGTTAGTAGCGTGAAGTAATAAAAGGGGTAGAAGGTATTGGGTATAAGGTATAAGTCCCTCAGTATTTCAGAACATGGCTTCATTCAAAAATAACATGAGTTCATAAGGGAAATAAGGTGCATAGGGGAGAAAGAGTTGATTGAGATTTTTTGATTGATGGAACCGATCTGGAATCGTCTGTCGGATGTACATTCCAGCGTCAAGTGGGAATGGCATAAGATGTATTGGTGGCAAAGAGAACACTTCTCGGAGTGAGTTCAACCCTAAAGGTTATAGAATGTTTGTTTTTACAGCCTGATTTGTATTATTTCGATGTAATCGCAACCTTTAATGGATTTTCCTCCTGGTACATTTTGTGCTCAACAATTTGGGCCGGCATATTAAAACCATTGCTTAAAAGCAGGTCTTTAACTTCGCGCATAATTCTGCTTTTTATGGGTTCGCCAAGCAGGGTTTGGTCTTTTTTTGCAGCTTTAAAAATATTGGTCCAAAACATCACCTTAATCGTTATTGAACTTTCACCCAATTCTTCCAGTGATACATTTGGTTGGGGACTTTTTAAAATATCTTTTTGATTGGACAGGTGTTCAATAATTATTTTTCTGGCATTTTCGATATCATCAAAGGTATCGAGGCCAACCAAAAAGTCAAGTCTGAGGAAGCCGTCTTTGGTATAGTTGGTGAATACATTGGTAATTGCCATCGAGTTTGGGATGTAGATGTCGCGGCCATCTGCCGTTTTGATATGGGTTGTCCTTAGGTCAAGGTCCTGAACAGGACCTTTAACACCACCAACCTCAATGATATCGCCAATATTAAATGGCCTGTTGATGGCCAATAGTATCCCGGCCAGGAAATTTTCGGCAATATCCTTAAACGCAAAACCAATAATAATTGCAGTTACGCCTGCCCCGGCAATCAGGCTGCTGGCAACACCACCAAGGCCGAGGTTGAACAGGGCTATTGTAAACCCAATAATAATAAATACAATGAGCACTAAAAGGCTAACCAAGATATCAGGAAGCCTGACGATGACAGAGGCCCAGAAATTTTCGAATGATTCAATGATGTTTTGATACATACAAATTTTAGTTTATGATGAACATTTTTATAATCTGCTGAATTATAAGTGAAAGAAAATGTCATTTCGACCAAAACACGAAACGAAGCAGAGCGTTGCCAAGAGAAACCTATATTTGCTAAATTGATCCTTACATTGACCAAATGTCTTGCTATCCGGCAAATTTACGTAAGTTCTCAAATCCCCTTCAATAACCTGCCAAAAATATCAGCCCCGGTGATGATGCGCTTGTTGTCTTTTGTCCAAAAAATGATGAGGTCAGTGTCTATGGGACTGTCGGAGTTGATCTCGCTTTTACTTTTCAAACGTTTAATTAAAACGCCCAGGTCGGTATTTTCATCGTTTACGATTAAAGGAATATGACAATATTTTTCAATGCTTTCGCCCGAATTAGTTAATACCGCCGAGCGGATAAACCCATCGGCATCCAGGGCTAATTTGGGTTCATTGTTCCCGTCGGTGAATATAACCCATTTTTCACCTGATTTGTTTAGCCCTTGAATAAAAGGATCATTTTGATCTGTTTCATATTCTGGAAATATTACCTGCTTGTTTTCGGTAGGTAAACTGATGATACTCTCGGGGTGTATAATCTCTCCTTCTTCGATGACCTTTTTATCGTCTAATGAAAAGAAATTAATGGCGCCTCTTCCTTCAACATGATCAATTTCGTTGTCGTAACCATCCATATGTTTTTTAATAAATAACTTGATGTTATTTTCGGTGAAAAACTGAACGGATTCCTTCCCCAACCAGTAGTCCAATAAAAGGGCACAGGGTTTTGCCACCGGGTATAACAGCATTTGATAAAACCTCAATACCGGCGACATCAGCGAAGCCATGCGCAGGGCGTTTCTCGAAAAGTAGGCCTGGGGTATTATTTCCCCAAAAAAGGTAATGACCACAGTTGAAAAGGCAAACGATATTACGCCCGTCATAATGGAATCGGACAGCAATGTCAGCAACACATTTATACCAACATTTCCCCACAAAATAGTAGTGAGCAAAAAGTTGGAATCTTTGCGCATCGACAAAACTTTATTGATGCCTTTGATTGGTGATAGCTCTGCCTCAATTTCTAGGCGAAGCCTTGTTAAACTAAAAAAGGCCAGATTTAGGCCCGAAAACATGGCTGATTGTGAGATGCACAGTACTATGCATATCCAAATAAATATCTCATTCATAGTCTATATTTGTCAATTGAGAAAACAATAGAAATGTTTCTAAAAATAAGCATTTTCTGAATAGTAATTATTAATCTCACTTTAATCACTGGGTTTATTGCAAAAAAAAGGCGCGGCTTTTATACCGCGCCCATCCCGCTTCAGGAGGCAATCCTTTGTTTCGGGATTGCCGTCTGAACCGTCTGAAGACAATTATTCTACAATGAGTTTGCCCGAATACCGGGATTGTGGGCCAATAAGAATTCTGTAGAAGTAAATGCCGGCCTTGAGTTTTTGCCCCTGGTTTCCGCTTGCATTCCAACTTAAATGATTGAGGCCGGGAGCTTGTACAGCCGGTTTACCAAAATATACCTGGTGGCCATTTATGTCGTAAACATCAAACTGGACAGTACCCCGGGATTCGAGGGTGTATGAAATAGTCGTGTTTTCACGAAAAGGGTTTGGAAATACAGTGGCGACTTGTTCGATAGAATTACCAGGTTCGATAATTACGGTTGTACTATCTGCGTTGGAATGGATATATGATTGGGCTGAAATGGAGAAATCGCCAGAGGATAAACTAACAGTAAGCGTATCGGATTGGGAGTACATGCCTTCGGGGATGTTGTAATTTATCAAAATACTATCATACTGAAACGGCGCTAATACTTGGGTTGATCCCGATGATTCAATAGTCCAGCCTTCGATCGAAGAAACAGAATAATCAAAAGCCCTGCTGCCCGTGCCCATGTTTTTAAGGTACACATAAAATGCCCCCGAATTTCCTGCATCATCATATACATATTCGCTCGAAACGGAGGCTTGAATAATAGTAGTGTCAGCCGGGTGTACATTAGCCGCCACATCGCAAATGTAACTTATGCCTTGTGGAGGTGGAATAATATTGTTGCAGTAGAAATGGATGCCATCATAATTTCCGCAGCTCAAAATGTACTGGTCCAATCCTTCCGAAAGGTCGAGCACGCCGTTTTCGGTAGCAAGAAATTCTATCCAAACATCCGCGTAAATCGGGCCATAACCGACAATATCCGAAAGTTTCATATAATCGAAAACAAAGCGCATGGTGTCGGCTTCGATTTTTACGGAGTCCCCTGCAATAAAAATTGAATCAGCATACATCGCAACCTCGTTAAAATATATCTCGAACCTTTCTTTGTTTTTTGAACCCGGACTAATACCCGCTTTTATAGTGCCTTTGTTGTCAAACTTATCACAGTCAATTTCAATTTTGCCATTTCCTTCAGGAGTAGCCCCATTGCCCGTAACGATGTAGGCCCCTTTTTTGTTTATCAGTTTTTCCGCCAAAATTTTGATTCTACCTCCTGTATTCAATTGAGAACCCCCAGTCTTAATAACCCCATCGTTTGTAAGTAAATTGGTGTTTATACTAATATCCCCCGCATCGAACAAACTATTCGTAGAGTAAATTGTGCTATTATTATTCAATTTGTTTGCACGTATTTCTAAAGAAAAGGATGTAGAGATATCTCCGCTATTATTAAGTGTATTTGCAAAAATTTCGCCTTTATTTAAGTTCATTTGTCCGGAATTATTTACCGTCGAAAAACTCTCAATCTGCAAAAATCCGCTGCTTTCAATGGTGCCTTCATTATTGAAAACACCATCATTATTAACAACCATTCGTGTTGAGCCATTGGTGTTTAATTGATTGCTGTTATGTAGCTTATCTGTTTTGAAAACAGCGTTATTAAGTGTTATCTCCCCGTAATTGTATATTTCACTAACTGTAGTGATTGTATGGAAATTATCGTCAATGATGCATTCTGATGTTCCACTTGGAATTATAACAACATCATTGGGATATGGCACATCCAATGGATCCCAGTTATAAAAATTGTAATAATCATTATCCCCGGCAGCTCCGGTCCATGTTTTGGTGGTCTGTGCTACTGATACTTGTAGCACCAATGTTAGAAAACTGATAAGTAAGATTAAATTTTTCATGTTGCCTCCTGTTTTATTTGTTTATGAATTAATGAGGCAAATCTATAACATCAATAGGGCTTAATGCAAGTTTTTGTAGTGCGGTTTGATAAAACCGTACTACAAAACAGGGGCTTCAAAAGGCGGGCAATAAGGGAGTTAGAAAGATTTCGCGTTGCGCTGGAAAACGGAAGGGGTAATTCCGGTTTCGCGCTTAAAAATCTCGTTAAAAACCGATTTAGAACCGAAACCCACTTCCACAGAAATAGCCTCCATCGTATAGTTTTTGTACTCTGGGTTTACAAGCAACCGTCGGGCTTCACTAATCCGGTAGCTGTTAATGAAACTTTTAAAATTGCTTTTAAAATGCCCGTTTATAATTTGCGAAAGGTAACTCCGGTTGGTGTTGAGTTTGTTGGCCAGGTCGTCGATGGTGATTTTGCTTGTCGTGTAAATTTTTTCTTGCTTCATCAGTTTTTCCATTTTAACCAACACATCATCCTTGTGGGCATCAGCATAGTTTTGGCTTTCCTCCGTGAGTGTTTCGTTGCTCTCTTCGGCCTTCATCAATTCGAGGTTCTTCAGGGTAAGGCTACGATTGACTTTTTTGGTTTTGATGTATTGAAAAATAATCAGCAATAAGATAATCAGCAATAAGATGGCCCCTGCTATCGAGAACTTGGCCTTTAGTTTTTGTTTCGAGATTTCGGCAGATTGAAGTTGGGTTTCGGCATTCAGCAATTTGATTTCCTTCTGCTGTTCCCTGAAGTTAAACTTTGTTTCGAGCCGCGCAATTTTCGATTGTTGCTCTTCCGAGTGTACACTGTCATTCAGGACTGAATATTTTCGTTGGTACACAAGGGCCTGCCTGAAATCACCTTTTTCTTCAAAATACACGGCCCACGATATATACACACCCGATAACTTATCGATGGAACCTAATTCTTCAGCCAGTTTTTCAGCTTCCTCCAGGTTTGTTTTGGCTTTGTCGAACAAGCCTTTTTTAGCATTTATTTCGCCCAACACTTTTAAATCAAATATCAGATAAGTTGTTTTATTAAGGTCGGTAAGCATGGGGATGGCTTTTTGGATGTAATACGCTGCACTATCGTATTGGTTGAGGTAATAAAATGCCATGCCGGCATTTCCATACGCCAGGGCAACTTGCTCCTCCATTCCAAGCTTTAGTGCTTCGGGAATTACTTCGTGATACATCGAAATGGCCTTGGTGTATTGTTTCATGTCGGCATAAGCCGTAGCAATATTGGTTTTGAACTGTAAAATTAGGTAAGGATTACCCGTTTTTTTAGCACCTTCCAGCCCGCGATTAAAATATTCGAGCCCTTTTTCAAAATTAAATAGTTCGTTGTGTATATTGCCCATGTTGCCAAGCATGGGGCTGGCATCCCTTCCCTGTTCAATCATGTTGTCGTAGGCCTTTTGATAGTAATCAAGGGCTTTGTCGTATTCGGCCACGGCTTGGTAGGCTATACCATAAGCATTATAGGCAGAACCAAACAGTTTTTTCTTTTCTATCTGGTCGTAATAGGCCATGGCCTCATCCAGGTAATTGATACAAGCCGGGTAATTGTCGCTGGTGATTTCGTAGTAGCCGAATCCAATCAGGGTACGGGCAATGCCATAAACGTACTCGTTATCCAAAGCAGATTGATGGGCCAAATCAAGCACAATTTTGGCGGAATCAGTATTAAAATTAAAATAGGTAAATGCAAGTTCGTTCCAAAGGTTTGCTTTTTCTTTATAGTTTTCGGAATTGTCGATTTTTTTAAGCAAATCGGCTGTTGGCGATTGGGCAAGTCCAATATTGATTAAACTAAACACCAGAATAATTGTAGAAAAAAAATGTTTTGTTTTCATGTTCATGAAGAATGAATGATATTTTTGTAAAAGAAGATTGACGTTGTCAAATATATAAAAAATATTCTATGTCTAAAACAATCCTACGAATGAAAGACTACTTTGATAAGTGGTCGCTGGTAATAATTCTCGTTACCGTGGTACTGTTTGTTGTTGCCCTGTTTGTAAAAGGGCTTACTAAAGATTTACTTTTAGAAATCGGTATTTTACTGGTTTCGATAAAACTGATTATGGGTTCATATAAAAACAGCCAAAACGACAAACAACTAAATGAGAAACTTGATGAAATCAGGGGTTTGGTGAAAGAGAAAGCATAATTTGATCCCATACGTGCGGGATGGTGGTGTGCTAATTTGTGCATTGCACCACTATGTGGAAGATTGAATAAACTCATTCTTTGCAACTTATTACGAGTTGCGGTTTTATAGCATCCTGATTTTTTTCATTTGTGTTTACCTGGGGGACTTTGTTTGATTTACCGGATAAATAATTTCCTGCCAAAGAATGCTTGTTTAGTAGTAAAACTTAGGATATATATCCCCGCAGCCTGACTTACTGAAAATTCCTGAACAGGATCTCCATTCATCTCAAAATTACTTAAAACCTGCCCCGATACATTCACCAAACTCAGGATCCCTTTTTCATTATCCGGATTGTTAATTACAATTTTACCATCCAAATACCGGAAGGTAACCTTTGTTTCAGGTGTAATTTCACCTATGGCCGTGGCATCTTTAAAATGCAAATAAAACCTTCCGATTCCGCTTTCGCTGATGTTGGCAAAATAGGTGTCCCAGCGCAGGTTGGTAAAGGTGTTTTGCTGGCGGTCTTCTAAGAGGAGGCTATAATTGTCCAAATTTTCCTGCATAGCAGAAAATTCAAATACGCCACTTTCGGCTACATCCACGCCGATGGGGATAATATAATCTTCGATGTTCTGGTCGGGCAATGCCTGGATGGCGAAATCCTGTCCATTGTCGTTAATCAGTTTTGTATAAAGCGCAATGTTGGGGTTTCCTTTAAACTTCCCCGCATCATACAAGGGATCTAAGCCAAGTGTCATGTTTACCAGAAACGCTATCGTGGTTGTATTTATTAGGTTATCTGCACCTTTAACAGAAAGCTTGACCCTTGACACATTTTCATGATTATTGTTTTTATAAAATGTTGCCGAACCATGCTGGCGGATATTAGCATTAAAATTAATTGCAGAAGTACCAATATCTTTTTTTACAATCATAAATCCTTGTCCTGGTGATGCAAATTCAGTTCCTGTTGCTAAACTTACAGTATGATAGTCATTTCTATCGCCCGTAAAATTTGCCTGTTCGTTCCATAAATAAACACCACCATAAACAGCATCAAATAAACTACCATTATCAGCTATAAAATTATTATCACCACTATTTAATGCTATTGTAGAAGTAAACGGATTTCCCACAAGGTTAGCCCCGGGGTTTGAACTTGCATCTGTTTTTGTGATTGTTATGGTTTTGTCCTCGGTATATGGAACTCCGCTAAAATTAATCGTTTCTGAGCCGATACCTGCATAAGTAATAGCATAGCCTTGCGATGGAAGAAAACTATTAACTGTATAAGAAGCACCCGTGGGATCGTTCAAAATATCAAACCAAATTCCGGTAGAGCCATTATCAGTCCCATCTTCATCCCACCAATAAAATTGATCATTGTTTGCCCCGCCTGTTAAATCAAGAAAAGTATTAAAAACCCTGGTATCGTTTACAGGAGCAGAAATATAATGCCATTTACCACGTGTCAAATAGCGTTGGACTATAACATCACCCGAAGACGTTCCTTCCACTATCATGCTACCCTGTCGATTGGCATCAGATTCAATGGTAAAAGTTCCAAAATCTGCTTCCAGGTTTGCCTCAATGGTTAACTCCCCGCCGGGCTTAATATTGAGTGTAGCAAATGGCGTCATATACAATGACTTGGTCACTGTAAGAAGGCTTCCGTTTCTAATATCAGAACGACCAATAACAAAAGCCGATCCATGAATGGTGTGCGAGCCTGCATAATCAAAGGTAAGGGTGCTTCCTTCACCAAGCACTAACTCGTTACAGTTTAGTGCACTCGAAAGTGTGGGCTGGCTTAGATCTGAATAATAGGGAATACCCACATTGTCGGTGGCAGATGGAACACTGCCCAAGCTCCAATTGACTGCCGTGGCCCAGGATGTCGAATTTCTATTAAGCCAGGTATTGAATGCATTGGAACTTGCCCAGGTGGTTCCATTTTCAAGTGATCCATTATATTCATTTCCCGAAATATCGTACAAGGTAGTTCCCGAAGATGAATTACAATTATAGTATGCAACCAGGTTCTCTTCGTCACCAACCAGGGTTTGGCACATGTTTTCACGGATTTCCTGTTCAGTGCGCACATCATTCCATACACGGAATTCATCTAACCTACCAGCAGTATAACCACCCCAGGTTTGAGATCTCATCATACATAAATTCACTGATGCGTCGGCTTGTTCCGGAATAAAATCACTGGCTGTACCTTGAAGTTCTCCGTCAATATAAAATGAAATAGATCTATTACCTGAATTATCGTAAACAAAAACAAGATGATGCCAGACACCATCGTTTACAACCTTAGTTCCGTTTACTGTAGTCCAATACATTGATTCATTTCTAAAGCCAATTTTTAAGTAGTCCGACTCATTTTGCTCCATAAAATATCCACCACCAAGTGAATGTTTAGCAAATATCTCATTGAAATTCCCTGAGCCTGCATACTTGAACCAGGTTTCGATGGTAAAGCTTTCATTGGAAGAATTATCTCCCAGCACTCCTGTTCCTGAATTAGGGATTTCAACATATTGATCTATACCATCAAAATCCAAACAATTTGCAGGCGCTTCCGGTTCGCTTGCTGTTGTCAGGCTTTTTATGTTGCTGTATTCCAAAGTTGATAAACCACTCCTTTTCCCACTTATGTGGTAATAATAGCTTGTACTTGGGGCAAGTCCGGTAATGGATTTGCTGGTTTCAGAGTTGAAAGCTGTTGCTGTTGCATTTCCGCTTGAAAAATCGGATGTTGTTGAATACTGAATAGTATATCCATCATCAAAACTACTATTGATTGGGCAATCCCAGTTGGCTGTAAAACTTCTACTGGCAATATCCGATGCATTTTCTGCAAGTACCATGGCGTAGGAGTTTATCCAGGAAGGACTGTTTATTAGTGTTCCATCGTTACCATTAGAAGTTTCATCACTTAGCGTTGTCCCTGATCCATCATCAAATCTATAGTAAGCTGTAAGGCCAGTTTCATCCCCCTCTAAAGGGCTTGTCATATTATTGCCAATATCGGTAGCCGAACGCACAGTTGACCAAATTCTAAGTTCATCAATTTTACCGTTTGTTAGTATTCCCCCACTTGCATCCCTTGCGCCTATATAAGTAAAGTTTGTTGCTGGATTAGTATAAGCAGGAGTAGAGCTTAAAACATTCACACCATCTAAGTAAACTTCTAAGTTAATACCGTTAAACGAAAAAGCTACATGATGCCAACTAGTCCCAATATTATCCCCGGTGGGTTGCCAGGCTATTTGGTCCATCCTAACAATAAGTTCATTACCAGCAAGGTCTATACTGCCGTCTCCCACTCCTATTCCATATCCACCAGCATCACCGCCAATATCAACAAACATTCCCTTTTCTGATG